>Ga0308159_1000236_pt1 | contig 165510 bp, 145 predicted proteins | sample PhyCR1_FD_201040 | JGI IMG/M metagenome (GOLD analysis project Ga0308159, IMG submission 201040) | Phyllosphere microbial communities from UC Gill Tract Community Farm, Albany, California, United States - DLSLC.R1 | ecosystem: Host-associated > Plants > Phyllosphere > Unclassified | place...
ATCAATTCGTCAAGAACTACCGCCAGCTCATGGAAGACGGCCAGCGCACGATCGAACCCGTGCTGACCGACTACAAGAGCAAGTACGCGATCGACTGGTCGCCGTACATGAACGCCAAGTGGACCGACCAGGCCGATACGGCCGTGCCGTTGGCCGAACTGAAGCGTCTGGCCGAGCGCATCACCACGGTGCCGGACGGTTTTACCGTTCACCCGCTCGTGGCCAAGCTGCTCAACGACCGCCGCAACATGGGCCGTGGCGAACAGAACCTCGATTGGGGCATGGGCGAGCATTTGGGCTTTGCCTCGCTGGTGGCCTCGGGTTACGCCATTCGCATCACGGGCCAGGATTCGGGCCGCGGTACGTTTACGCACCGCCACGCCGTGTTGCACGATCAAAACCGCGAACGCTGGAACGACGGCGCCTATATTCCGCTGCAGAACGTGTCGGAAGGTCAGGCTCCGTTCACGGTCATCGACTCGGTGCTGTCCGAAGAGGCCGTTCTGGCTTTCGAATACGGCTACTCGAGCGCCGAGCCCAACACGCTCGTCATCTGGGAAGCGCAGTTCGGCGACTTCGTCAACGGCGCGCAAGTGGTGATCGATCAGTTCATCACCGCCGGTGAAGCCAAGTGGGGCCGCCAATCCGGCCTGACCTTGATGCTGCCGCACGGTTACGAAGGTCAAGGCCCGGAGCACTCGTCGGCCCGTATCGAGCGCTTCCTGCAGTCTTGCGCCGACAACAACATCCAGGTGGTGCAGCCGACGTCGGCCGCGCAGATTTTCCACCTGCTGCGTCGTCAGATGATCCGCCAGTTCCGCAAGCCGCTGGTCATCCTCACGCCGAAGTCGCTGTTGCGCAACAAGGACGCCGGTTCGCCGTTGAACGAGTTGGCCAACGGTCATTTCCATCCGGTGATCGGCGAAGTCAGCGACACCGTCGATGCCGCCAAGGTCAAACGCGTGCTGGCGTGCTCGGGCAAGGTCTATTACGACCTGGTCAATGCACGCAAGGAACGCGAGATCGACGACATCGCCGTGGTGCGTGTGGAACAGCTCTATCCGTTCGCGCACAAGTCGTTCCAGTCCGAACTCGCCAAATATCCGAAAGCGACCGAGATCGTATGGGTGCAGGACGAACCGCAAAACCAGGGTCCCTGGTTCTACGTTCAGCACCACTTGTACGAAAACATGCGTGAAGGTCAGAAGCTGAGCTACGCCGGACGCGCTGCGTCGGCATCGCCTGCAGTGGGTTACCTGGCCAAGCACCAAGAGCAGCAAAAGGCGTTGGTCGACGCCGCTCTGGCGCCGCGCTTCAAAGGCTTCATGCTGACCAAGTAATCACGATCTCGCAACTCGAAAAAATTCATAAGGCATACATACATCATGGCTATCAAAGACGTCGTCGTCCCCCAGTTGTCCGAGTCCGTTTCCGAAGCCACGCTCATGACGTGGAAGAAGAAACCGGGCGATGCAATCAAAGAGGACGAGATCCTGATTGAAGTCGAAACCGACAAGGTCGTGCTTGAAGTGCCGGCACCGGCCTCGGGCGTCTTGACCGAAATCGTCAAGGCCGATGGCAGCCTGGTCACCTCCGGCGAGCCGATCGCCCGCATCGACACCGAAGGCAAGGGCGCTGCCGCTGCAACGCCGGCTCCGAAAGCTGAAGCTGCAGCACCGGCTGCTGCGGCCGCTGCGCCGGCTGCCGCCGCGTCGGCACCCGCTGCCGGTTCGGCCAGCACCGCCGCTTCGCCTGCTGCCGCCAAGATCATGGCCGACAGCAATGTCGATCCGTCGTCCGTCAGCGGCACGGGCCGCGGTGGCCGCGTCACCAAGGGCGACGCTGTGTCGGCCTCGGAAAGCGGCGCCAAGCCGGCTGCCGCAGCCTCGGCCGCGCCGGCCCAGGTGTCGTTGGATGGCCGTCCGGAACAACGCGTGCCGATGAGCCGTCTGCGCGCTCGCGTGGCTGAGCGTCTGCTGCAATCGCAGCAGGAAAACGCCATCCTCACGACGTTCAACGAAGTGAACATGCAGGCCGTCATCAACCTGCGCAATCAGTACAAAGAAAAGTTCGAGAAAGAGCACGGCGTGAAGCTCGGCTTCATGTCGTTCTTCGTCAAAGCCGCTGTTGCCGCCCTGAAGAAGTACCCGGTCGTCAATGCGTCGGTCGACGGCAAGGACATCATCTATCACGGCTATTTCGACATCGGTATCGCCGTGGGCAGCCCGCGCGGTCTGGTGGTGCCGGTTCTGCGTAACGCCGATCAGCTCAGCATCGCCGAAATCGAAAAGCAGATCGCCGAATTCGGCAAGCGTGCCGGCGAAGGCAAGCTGACGATCGAAGAAATGACGGGCGGCACGTTCTCCATCTCCAACGGTGGCGTGTTCGGTTCGATGTTGTCGACTCCGATCATCAACCCGCCGCAATCGGCCATCCTGGGCGTTCACGCCACCAAAGAACGCGCCGTGGTCGAGAAGGGCCAGATCGTGATCCGTCCGATCAACTACCTGGCGTTGTCCTATGACCACCGCATCATCGACGGCCGCGAAGCCGTGCTGGCGCTGGTCGCCATGAAGGATGCGCTGGAAGATCCGCAGCGCCTGCTGCTCGACCTGTAAGCGTCGGCAGGATGAACGCGGCGCCCAGGCGCCGCGTTTTTCTAGCGCTCTGGGGCTTGAACGCGAGTTCGAACCGCCCTGAACTTTTTTTGCGAGATGGTTATGTCCAAACAGTTTGACGTGGTGGTGATCGGCGCAGGTCCCGGTGGCTACATTGCAGCGATTCGCGCTGCCCAATTGGGAATGTCGGTCGCTTGCATCGACGCGTGGGAAACCGCTGACGGCAAGCCGGCACCCGGCGGCACGTGCACTAACGTGGGCTGCATTCCGTCCAAGGCACTGCTGCAGTCGTCCGAGCACTTCGAGCAAGTGAATCACCACTTCGAAGAGCACGGTATCGAAGTCAAGGGCGTGAGCCTTAAGCTCGACAAGATGCTGGCCCGCAAGAACGTAGTGGTCAAGCAGAACAATGAAGGCGTGCTGTATCTGTTCAAAAAGAACAAGGTCACGTTCTTCCACGGCAAGGGCGAATTCGCCGGCCAGGTGGACGGCGGCTGGAACATCAAGGTCACCGGCAAGACGGAAGACGACCTCGTGGGCAAGCACATCATCGTGGCGACCGGTTCGGCCGCACGTGAATTGCCGGGTCTGCCGTTCGACGAAGCGCAAGTGCTCTCCAACGACGGTGCACTGCGCATCGGTGGCGTGCCCAAGACGCTGGGCGTGATCGGCGCCGGCGTGATCGGTCTGGAGATGGGCAGCGTGTGGCGCCGCCTGGGTGCCGACGTGACGATTCTGGAAGCCATGCCCGAATTCCTCGCGGCTTGCGATACGCAAGTGGCCAAGGAAGCGATGAAGGCTTTTACGAAGCAAGGCCTGAAGATCGAAACCGGTGTGAAGATCGGCGAAGTGAAAGCGACGGCCAAGTCGGTCACGCTGCCTTACCAGGACGCCTCGGGCGCCGACAAAACCCTCGTCGTCGACAAGCTCATCGTGTCGATCGGCCGCGTGCCGTTCACCGGCGGCTTGAACGCTGCAGCCGTGGGCCTGAAGCTTGACGAGCGTGGTTTCGTGGCCGTGGACGAAGACTGCAAGACCAATCTGTCGAACGTGTGGGCCATCGGTGACGTGGTGCGCGGTCCGATGCTCGCGCACAAGGCCGAGGAAGAGGGCGTTGCGGTCGCCGAGCGTATCGCCGGCCAGCATGGTCACGTCAATTTCGCGACCGTGCCGTGGGTCATCTACACCGCGCCCGAAATCGCCTGGGTCGGCAAGAACGAACAGCAACTGAAAGCCGAAGGCCGCGAGTACCGCGCCGGCAGCTTCCCGTTCGTGGCCAACGGCCGTGCACGCGCTTTGGGCGACACGACCGGCTTCGTCAAGGTGCTGGCCGATGCCAAGACCGACGAAGTGCTCGGCGTCCACATCGTGGGCCCGATGGCGTCGGAACTGATTTCGGAAGCCGTCACGATCATGGAATTCCGCGGCGCCGCTGAAGACATCGCCCGTATCTGCCATGCGCACCCGACATTGTCGGAAGCCATGAAGGAAGCGGCGTTGGCTGTCGATAAGCGCGCACTGAACTTCTGATTGCGACCCCACGTGATTCACGTGTGATGGGGGCGGGTTTTACGACCCGCCCCTTTTTTATTGAATGGCCTCTGTCCGAATATGAACGTCCGAGATTATTACCACGCCGAGTTGTCCGAGCGCGGCTATCAGCCCGATGAGGCGCAAGCCCGCGCGATCGATCGTCTGCAAACGTTTTATGACGATTGGGTGGCGTTCAAGGGCAAACGGTCCAATGCCCTCAAGAAGCTGCTGACGCGGCCCGACGTGCCGCGTGGCGTATATCTCTGGGGTGGCGTAGGGCGGGGCAAGAGCTTTTTGATGGACGCGTTTTTCGCGACTGTGCCGGTGACGCGTAAAACGCGGCTGCATTTTCACGAGTTCATGCGCGGCGTGCATCGTTCGCTCGACGAAGTGAAGGGCATGCAGGATCCGCTGGACGAAGTGGCCAAGCGCATCGCCAAGAAATACCGTCTGATCTGTTTTGACGAATTTCATGTGTCCGACGTGGCCGATGCCATGATCTTGCACCGCCTGCTGCTGAAGCTGTTCGAGAATGGCACGTCCTTCGTGATGACGTCCAATTACGAACCCTCGACGTTGTATCCCGACGGGTTGCATCGCGATCGTATTTTGCCGGCGATTGCCTTGATCCAGGCCAAGATGGACGTCATGAACGTGGACGCCGGGGTGGACTACCGCCGACGCTCGCTTGAGCAGGTGCAGTGCTATCACACGCCATTGGATGAGGCTGCCGAAGCCGCGCTGGACGAGGCCTTCAAACGCCTATCGGATACGCCCGCGCAAGAGCCGGTGCTGCGTATTGAGCATCGTGAGATCCGTGCCAAGAAGCTCGCCGGCAGCGTGGTGTGGTTCGACTTCGCCACCCTGTGCGGCGGCCCGCGATCGCAAAACGATTATCTTGAGTTGGCCAGCCGTTTCCATGCGGTGATCTTGTCCGACGTGCCGAAGATGGGCCCGCGGCAGTCGTCCGAGGCGCGCCGTTTTACCTGGTTGATTGACGTGTTCTATGACCACAAGGTCAAGCTGATCATGTCCGCCGCGTGTGAGCCGGAGGAGTTGTATACCGACGGTACGCTGGCCAACGAATTCCATCGCACGGTATCGCGCATCATGGAGATGCAATCCAAGGAGTATCTGGATTCGGAGCGTCGGAAGACGGTTGATCTGTAAGGTGCGAACCTTGTAGACGTCTTGAGGCGGGAGCCCCATAGGGCCTTCTTCGCAAGCTGCAACTGCCCGTCGAGACCGAAGATCGGCAAGACCATCGGGGGCGTTTCGTCCATCAAGATGTATTTGAAGCACTGCAGCCCCCGGGTGGGCGCAGTGCTTTTTTCATTGCGCGAATGGACGCGCATCCGTCCTCGATATCGCGTTCGTAATGTTGTCTCCTCCGGCAACGTTGCTGAAAGAGGCCTGAAAGCCACATTCCTCATTAAAGAAATTGATAACGATAGTAGTTATCATTTAACATCCAACCTCAGTCAATATTTTGTAAGGTTTCATCATGTTTTCTTCGAGGTTGCGCGTGGGGAGTGCGCGGACCCGGCCGTCTTTACAGGCGATGTCGGCAGTGTCATTGGTTATGCTGGCCGCCACTGGCGCCCCGGTGTGGGCGCAATCGGCTGCAACGGTGCAAGGCACCTCCACAATGACACCCACCGCTACGGCCGCAGCGTCGAGCAATGTGACGACCCTGGCACCGGTTCAGGTGTATGGCGTGGATGCGACTTCGACCTCGCCCACGTTTGGCTACACCGCGCCAGTGAGTTCGACCGCGACGAAAACAGATACGCCCATCATCGAGACGCCGCAATCGATCTCGGTGATCACCCAAGACCAGATGCGCGAACAGGGCGCCTACACCCTGAACCAGATTCTGCGCTACACCTCGGGCGTGGCGCCCGAAACGCGTGGCGCAGCCGCGACCCGTCTGGACCAATTCAATGTGCGCGGGTTCTCGGCGACGACTTATCTCGACGGTTTGCGTGTCTACGGATCGCGCGATGCCCTGCCGCAAGTCGATTCGTATCGCCTGGAACGCGTCGACGTGCTGAAAGGTCCGGCATCCGTGCTGTATGGCCAAGGCGGCCCGGGCGGTACGGTGAACCTGACCAGCAAGCGTCCGTTGGACACCACGCAACGTGAAGTCGAGCTGCAATTGGGCGACTTCGACTATCGCCGCGCAAATTTCGACTTCACCGGTCCGATGGATGAAGAGGGCAAGTTGCTGTATCGCTTGACCGGCTCGGGTTATATGTCCGACGGTCAGTTGGACGATACCAAGGAGCGCCGTTACTACATCGCGCCGGCATTTACGTGGCGTCCGTCCGCGGCCACGAGCTTGACGTTGCTCGCCAATATTCAGCGCGACCCGCATATGGGTTCGTACGGTGGCGTACCGGCCCTGCGTTCGCTGCGCCGCGCGCCGGATGGCATCAAGCTGGATCCGAGCTTCTATGATGGCGACGCAGGCTACGAGACCAGCAATCGTCGTCACCACTCGATCGGCTACGAGCTGTCGCACAAGTTCAACGACACGTTCACGGCGAAATCGAGCGCGCGCTTCACGCACGCGGAGGGCATCTATCGCACGGTGTACACGAACTCAAGCGGCAACGGTTATGTCGATCCGGATGCGCTGTTCCTGCGGCGCTCGAAGGGTGGCGTGAACGCCGAGTATGACGCCGTCGTGACGGACAACAATCTGCAGGCGCGATTCGGCACGGGCGCGGTTCAACACACGATGATTGCCGGGCTCGATCTGCAGCATCAGAATTCACGCACGCTCAACAGCGCATTCGACGCCGCGCCATCGCTGGATGTACTGAATCCGGATTACCACATGGATATCCCGGATCCGACGTGGACGTCGTTTGCCAAACAGCGTCAATATCAGACCGGCCTCTATCTGCAAGACCAGTTGAAGATCGAAAAGTTGTCCATCGTGTTGGGCGGTCGCTATGACTGGGCGCGCTCAATGAGCGACACGCGTACGTTTGCGACGACTCGTGCGCCCGAATCGCAGGTGCATCGTCCGACACGTTCCGAAGCTTTCACTGGCCGCGCCGGTGCCATCTACAACTTCGATAACGGCGTTGCGCCCTACGTCAGCTATTCGGAATCGTTTGAACCGCAAAGCGGCTTCGATGTCGACAATAATCCGCTGGATCCCGTCGAAGGCAAGCAGTACGAGATCGGCGTCAAATATCAGCCGGTCGGATCGAATGCCATCTTTACCGCAGCCGGCTTCGACATTCGTCGCCAAAATTTGACGGCAACGGCCCCGGGGTGCACACCTAATCAAGCCAATTGCGTCGTGCAGACGGGCGAAGTCCGCACGCGCGGGATGGAGTTTGAAGCGCGCGGCGAAGTAGCACGAGGCCTGAGCGTGATCGGCAACTATTCGTTCATCAGCAACAAGTACACCAAAGACAACCCGAACGCACAGGGTGTCACCCGCGTGGGTCAGCGTCCTTACGGCGTGCCCAAGCATCAGGCGTCGCTGTGGACGCGTTATCAGTTGCAAGACGGCGCACTTCAAGGCTTGGGTCTTGCCGCCGGCGTGCGCTACCTGGGTGCCAGTGCAGACGACTCCGGCGTATTGAAGGTGCCGGATGCAACCTTGGTCGATGCTGCCATCGACTATGACCTGGGCCGCATGAACCCTCAGTTCAAGGGCATGAACGTCGCGCTGAATGTGACCAACTTGTTCGATAAAGAATACGTAGCGTCGTGCTCGTCTGAGTCGTGGTGCTGGTACGGTTATCAGCGCTCGGTACGCGCCACGTTGCGCTACCGCTGGTAATTCAGCACCTAAAGCGTAACGACGGGCTGGGGCGCGCGATGCGGTCCAGCCCTTCGTAGCGCAGGGTCCTGCGGAGAGCATTGCTTTCCGTGGGCGGTGGCGGCGGCCATGCACGTCATCACTGTGTGTCAGCGGCGTCGAAGCACCTGCATCCCGCGTCATCCGTCAAACTTGTTCTTCAACGCCCCACATTTCGCCCAGGCAGTCTGGAATAAGCTAAGTCACTAATTAGGAATGGATATCATTATAATTAGCGGCTTGGAGAACGAACCACGATGAATCTGAAGTCCATCTGGATGGCTGCCGCACTGGCGGGCGTCACGCACGGCGTGAGCGCCCAGATGGTGTGGGTGGAACGATCGCCCGACCAAGGCGCGCGCGCTTACTACGGTGAGTGGGTGGATGACACCCGCGAGCCCAAGGTGCGTGCGGTGTACGAGATCCTGGCCAAACCGCGCGGGCGCGACGCTGCGCACTTGGCGCGGGCGGCCACGATGGCGGGTTTCGATGCGATCGGGACCGACGGCGCGTCCCGACGCGACGTGCGCTTGCAGAATCCGATCGTGTTCGACGATGACCTCGTCAAGTTCGAAGCCAGGGTGGGGCGGACATCGACCGCATGCACACTGGATCTCGAGCTGGTGCCGGCCTCAGCAAACAGCAACACCTTGACGTTGATGTTCAAGGGCGAACCTCTGGCGGGTAAAGCCGTCACTGTGTTCGGGCCGCCGAAGTCGCAGTACGTTTTCAAAACCGATGCCAAAGGGCAGATCGAGATCGACACCCCCTGGCCTGGACAGTACGTGGCCGAGGCCACGCATCGTGAAGAATCGGCCGGCGAGTTCGACGGCCAACCCTTCCAACGCATTCGTTACGTGTCGACCCTGACATTCGAGAACAAGACATGAGAGCACCGGCGCCTGGCGCATCCTGGGGATGGTATCGCGTTGCGGTTTTTTCGCGCGCGATCGCCGCCATTTTTGGCGGTTACGCCGCCGCTTCGGCAAGCGCTGCTTGCCTGGCCGTCTGGCTACCCGTTAGCCGCGTGGACGCGGTCACGGCGGGGCTGACGCTGTCGTTCGTGACGTATACCTGCGTGGTGCTCTGGGTGTTTGCCGTGCGTGACGCGTGGCGGGCCTGGAAGGGCGTGCTGTGGCCGATCGCGGTGTTTGGCGGTTTGTTTGCATTGAAAAGATGGGTGCTGGGCGTATGACGACGGTCGATCACGTAAAGGGCAAAGCGGCCGCAGAGGCCCAGCCCGAGGGCATTCGGCAGTCGATGTCGTGGTTGCACACCTGGGCCGGGCTATTGCTGGGGTGGGTGCTGTATGCGATGTTCATGACGGGCACGCTGGCGTTCTTCCGGGACGAAATCACGGCCTACATGAAGCCCGAAGTTCAAGTTCAGGCCGTGACGTCCGATCAAGCGATGATCACCGGCGTGCGCTATCTGCAGACGCATGCGCCCGATGCCTTGCGATGGTTCGTCATGCCGTATTCGGATCGCGATCCAGTGATCGAAGTAAGTTACCAGAAGCCCGGCAAAACGGGCCGCGGCAGCTTCCAGCGCGTGCAGCTCGATCCCGCCACTGGCGAAGCCGTGCAATCGCGCGAAACCCGCGGGGGCGATTTTTTCTATCGCTTTCATTACGAACTCGAGATGGGCTATCCGTGGGGGCGCTGGCTCGCCAGCATTGCCGGCATGTTCATGCTGGTGGCGATCATCAGCGGCATCATCACGCACAAGAAGATCTTCAAGGATTTCTTTACATTCCGGCCCGGCAAGGGCGGGCAAAGATCGTGGATGGACGGGCACAACGCGCTTTCGGTGCTCGGGCTGCCATTTCATTTGATGATCACGTTCAGTGGCCTGATGCTTTTCATGATCATGGTGATGCCGGCAGGTATCTACGCGATGTATGAGACGCCGAATCAATTCACGGCAGACGCCTATCCCTCGTTTGCGTCCAAGCCGCGCACGAACGTGCCGGCACCCATGGCGCCGATCGAGAACATGATTACCCAAGCCAATACCGCCTGGGGCGGTGCCAGTGTGGGGCGCGTGACCGTCAATCATCCGGGCGACAGCGCGATGACCGTATCGCTGACGCGGCTGGTGTCGGAACGCGTGTCGTACGGTCGTTTGCCGCCGTCCATGATCTTCAATGGCGTAACGGGCGAGGTCACGTCGGCCAGCGAGAACGACAGTGCAATCATGACCACCGTCGGCACGATCGTGGGCCTTCATCTGGGCAAGTTCGCCAAGCCGTGGCTGCGCTGGCTGTACTTCATCGTAAGCCTGGCCGGCACCGCAATGGTCGCGAGCGGTCTGGTGTTGTGGGTGGCCAAGCGCCGCCAGAAGGCGGGCAAGGACGCCGCCAATCGCTTTTCGTTGCGTCTGGTCGATAGCCTGAACAGCGGCACCATTGCAGGGTTGCTGATCGCGATGCCGGTGTTCTTTCTGGCCAACCGCCTGTTGCCGGTCGACCTCCCGGATCACGCGAACTGGGAGGTCAAACTTTTTCTTTGGAGTTGGGGTGCCGCCTTCGTGTACGGCTTCGTACGCCAGCGCCAGGCGTGGCGCGATCTGAATGCCTTGGCGGGCCTGCTGTTCCTCTCGGTACCGATCGTCAACGCCCTGACGACGTCCAGGCATCTGGGGCAATCGTTGCCGGCGCAGGATTGGGTGATGGCAGGCTTTGACCTGACGATGATCGCGTCCGGTATTTTTTGTGTGTGGTTGTCCTGGAAGGTGAGCCGCCACAAGGCCAAAGCGCCGGCAGCGGTCAAGCCCAAAGCGGCGCCGCGTGCTGCGCCCCAGGCGGCATCGGCAGCGTCCGGTGAGGCCAGCGCAATGGCGAAGTCTGCTGCCGTCGCGCCGGGCACGAGCACCGCTGCGAAAGCGCCGCCTACCGCCGCCGCACCTGCCGTGGCGCCGCCGGTAAAGACCGCCGCAGCGGCGCCGCCCGAGCGCCGCGACGACGCCTTGCCGCCAGCTTCCGCCTATCAACCCCGATGAGGTTCACGCTATGACGATCGCTGCCTTCTGCTTGGCCTACGCCGGCTTTGCCGCGTTGTGTTTGGCGATGGACCGCCACTACGAAGATTTCTTCGATCGGGCGATCACAAGCCGGCATCGGGTGCCGCTTCGCTGGTTCGGGGCCTTGGCCCTGACGCTGTCGCTGTGGGCCGCAGCGCAGGCATACGGATGGTCGTACGGGGTGATCGAGTGGATCGGCATGCTGGCACTCGCCGGATTGGCGCTGATCTGGATCCTCACCTACCGGCCGCGTGTGGCATTGGGGCTGGGCGCGGGCTGCGCAGTGGCGGCACCCGTGTTTGCCATGATGTGAAAGGCATATGACCGCGCCTCCCCTCGACACCGGGTGCGTGCAGCGACTGTATGTCGAGCATCACGGATGGCTGGTACAGGTGCTGCGGCGTCGGCTGCACTGCTCGCACCAGGCCGCCGATCTGGCGCAGGACGTCTTCGTGCGCGTGCTCACCTCGCGCCATCGTGAGGCGTTGCGCGAACCGCGTGCCTATCTGCGTACGGTGGCGCGCGGCGTGCTGGCCAATCACTTTCGCCGTGCCGATCTCGAACGCGCCTATAACGAGCTTTTGGCAGCCATGCCGCAGGTCTTAGTGCCCAGCGCTGAAGTCCGGCTGGAAATCCTTCAAACGCTTGCTGCCCTCGATGCGATGCTCGACGGTCTGGGTGCACGCACGCGGCAAATTTTTTTGTTGTCGCAGCTCGACGGCTGCACCTATCCCGACATTGCCGATCGGCTTGGGGTGTCGATCAATGTGGTGCAGAAAGCGATGAGCCGCGCCATGGCGCAATGCTATCGCGTGATGTGGGACGACGACGCATGACGGGGCCGCCACACCGGCGTGCCGATGACGCTGACGATGCGCAGAGGCGGGTGGTGCGCGAAGCCATCGAGTGGTATGTGATGCTTGCATCGGGCGTGTGTACCCCTGAGGAGCGGCAAGCGTGCGCCCGTTGGTGCGCGGCCGATCCGCTGCATCAGCGCGTGTGGCAGCGTCTTCAAAAGGTGCGCAGCGAGGTGAGCGGGTGCAGCGGGGATCTTGCCGCCGCCCACGCCGACGCCGTACTGGCGCGAACCGACAAAATCGATGACCGCCGGCGCCGCATGCTGGTCCTGCTTGCGGCAGGCGGCGGCGCAGGGATGCTCGCCTGGAGCGTGCAGGGCATCGCGCCCTGGCGAGCCTGGACCGCCGATGAGCGTACCGCCGTCGGTGAGGTGCGCACCATGCGATTGCCAGATGGCACGCAGCTCAGCCTGAATACAGGCACGGCGCTGGACGTACGGTACGACGCGAGGCGCCGCGATATCGCTTTGTATGCCGGAGAAATTGCGATTGAAAGTGCGCCGGACATGCAGGGCCGTCCACTGCGTGTGTTGACGCCTTATGGTGTGGCGGAACCCCTGGGCACGCGGTTCAGCGTGCAGTTGGACGAACCGGGTCAATCGCGGGCCTATGTTTCGGTTGCGGCGGGTCGGGTGCGACTTCGAAGCAATGACGTTCATGGGACCGAAGTCACCTTGTCCACTGGCGAATCCGGCAGCCTGGATCGCGTCCAAGGTGCGTTGCAGGGATCGACCGTCGCGGCTTACGCGCCGTGGATGCAAGGGATGCTCGCCGCGCAAAACACGCGATTGGCTGACTTCTGCGCCGACCTCAGTCGGTATCGGCCGGGAATCATCCAATGCCGCGAGACGGCCGCCGACCTGCGTTTGAGCGGCGCCTTTGCGCTGCGGGACTCCGATCGCGTACTTCAGGTGATTGCGCAGACGCTTCCGGTACGGATCGTGCGCCGCACGCGCTACTGGATCGTGATCGATCGAGTGTGATGCGGCGCGAGTGGGTGCCCGCAGGCATTTACAACTTATTTTGAGCGGACATGGCAGGTTTGTGAATCTCGCGGGGCATACCTGATATCGATCCACCGCGCAGCGTCGTTTCGCCTGGACGCATCGCTCATATAGGGAAAGCCCGCCATGCCCCGTCAGGTCCCCCGTTCTCGTCGTCCCGCATCGCTTCGCGCCTATTTGATGGCCGCCGGCATGACGTCGATCACACTTGCGCCCACGCAGTCTCTGTGGGCCCAGGACGCGACATCCAGCGCGGCAAGCACCGTGGCGCTGCGCGACTATGCGGTGCCGGCGGGCCCGCTGGATGCCGCGATCGTACGGTTCGCGCAGCAGTCCGGCCTGACGATTTCCGCCGAAGCCGCCGTGACGGCGGGACGTCGCTCACTCGGCGTGCAGGGGCGCCTCGGAGCCCGCCAAGCTCTGGATCGGCTGTTGCAAGGCAGTGGCGTCGGCGCCGTGCCGGCAGGTGGCAGTGCCTTTACATTACGTGCGCTGCCTCCGATTCAGGGCGGCGGCACGACCACCTTGGAGCCGGTGACGGTGGTGGCGCGCAGCGAGTCGGCGTTCGGGCCGGCCGATGGCTATGTGGCCACACAAAGCGCCGTGGCGACCAAGACGGATACGCCCATTCTGGAAACTGCGCGTTCGATCTCGGTCGTGACGCGCGATCAACTGACGGCCCGCAATGTGCAGTCGATTCCCGAAGCGGTGCGTTATACCGCCGGCGTGACGACCGGCGCCTTCGGCTTCGATCCGCGCTTTGACCAGATTTATATCCGAGGCTTCGCCGTCAACACCACTGGCGATTATCGTGATGGCCTGCGTCAGGGAGCCGGATCGTACACTTACTTCAATACCGAGCCTTATGGCTTGGAACGTATCGATGTGATCAAAGGCCCGGCGTCGGTGCTGTATGGTCAGGGCACGCCAGGCGGTCTGATCAATCGCGTGAGCAAAATGCCCACGGATACGCCGCTGCGCGAAGTCGAGGTTCAGGGCGGCAATCACGACCGCTATCAAGGCGCATTCGATGTGGGCGGACCGCTCGGCGACAGTGGCGAGGTCAGCTATCGGGTGACGGGTTTGGCGCGCGATGCCAAGGCCATTCGCAATATCGAAGACGATCGGTTGTTCCTCGCGCCGGCGATGACATGGCGGCCGTCGGCAAAAACCGAATTGACGGTACTGGCACAGGTACAAAAAGACGAAACCGATTCCAACGTTGGGCTCTTCAATCGCGATGGACGCGCTACGCATACGCGCGTGAGCGACGGCGATTATGACTACCAGAAGCAGACCCAGTATCAAGTCGGGTATCGGCTGTCGCATCAGGCCAACGACACTTGGACGTTTCGTCAGAACGCGCGCTATGGGCTGGTGAATCAGAAGGCGCGCTATCTGACCAGCGCCGGCGTTATCCCCGGCACCTCGTCGATCAATCGCTCGGCCGTCGCGCTGCGCGGCGAACTCGATACGTTCGTGATCGACAACCAGGCGCAGGCAAACTTCGCGACGGGAGCGGTTAGTCACAAAACGCTGATGGGCGTGGATTATCAGTGGATCCAGTCGTCGTTGGGACAGGGTACTTTGCCGGCCCGTTTTTATCCGACGCTGGATATCGATAATCCAGCGATCGGGGCGTCAGGGCCCACACCGGATATCACGTCCAAGAGCGGCACCCGCATCCGTCAGACGGGCGTGTACGCATCCGACCAAATGGCGTTGGACCGGTGGCGCTTCTCGCTGGGTGCGCGTTTCGATAATGCGCAGCGCGATCAGCGCAACCTGCTGAGCGGTGTGGCCACGGGTCGCCAGACCGATAACGCGATGACATATCAAGCGGGTGCCCTATATCTGTTCGATAACGGGTTGGCTCCCTACGTCAGTTATTCGACGTCATTCAATCCAACGACGGCGATGGATATCAACGGGTCGGCGTTGGATCCCACACGTGGCCAGCAAGTTGAAGCTGGTGTGAAGTTCCAACCTCAAGGCGCGCGTAGCTTCGTGACCCTGTCGACGTATCAACTGACCGAGCGCGATGCGGTGCGTGCCATTCCGGGCACCACCGCTTCCGAAGCGGTAGGCAAACTGCGTTCACGGGGCATCGAAATCGAAGGCACGGCCAACCTGACATCCGGACTGGATCTGCTGGTGGCCTATAACTACAATCGCGCCAAGATCGTCGGCAGCAATTCGGCCGCCGAATTGGGCAAAACGCCAGCCGTCACGCCGCGGCATGTTGCGTCGGCCTGGTTGGACTATACACAACCCACGGGCATGCTGGCGGGACTGGGCGCGGGCGCCGGCGTCCGTTACACGAGCGACACGTTCACCACGTCGGGCAACATCGCCAGGAACCCCAGCAACACGTTCATCGACGCCGCGATCCACTACGATCTCGGTCGCAATTCGGCGCAGTTCAAAGGATGGCGAGTGGCGTTGAATGCGCAGAATCTGTTCGACCGGGACGATCAGGTTTGCAACGCCGGCTTCTGCTATCGCGGTCAGGGCCGCACCGTGATCGGCTCGCTGCGCTATCGCTGGTAAGGAGGGAGATGATGCAGAGACGTAGCGCCAGTATGAAACATGCGGTTTGCATCGCTGCAGTATGGAGCGCCGTGCTGTTCTCATGCGCACGCGATGCTTGGGCCACCAACGATGGCGACGTGGTCGGTGGCCCAACCAACGACCGCACGTCCGTTGCGGCGGGCTTGCGCGAAGGCGTCCATCAGGCGAGCCCCGACGCTGCCGAAACTGCTGACGCGGCGCCGGTCGTGCTGCCAGGCGCGTACCAATTCGCCCTTCAAGCGGCGGGCCCGGACGCACTGCCTTACCGCATCATGGTTTCGCCACCCACGGAGCCGGCTGACGAACGGGGTCATCCTGTACTTTACGTACTGGATGGCAATGCGACGTTTGCAAGCTTTCACGAGGCGCGCCGGATGCAGTCGAAGCTGTATGGCAAGGCGATCATCGTTGCTGTGGGGTACCCCACCGATGAGCCGCTCGATTTCAAGCGCCGTTCGCACGACTTCTCGCCGCAGCCAGCGGCATCGCAGCACGCGAAGCCGGCGTCCAGTGGTTCACACACCCGCTCGTTGCTGGGCGGCGACGGTGCATTTACCGCGTTTCTGCGCGATGTGTTGATGCCGGAAATCGCGCGACGGCATCCTGTCGATCCAGCGCAGCAAAGTGTGTTCGGCCATTCGTTTGGCGGCATGTATGCGCTACACGTCTTGTTTACGGCGCCGTCGCTGTTTACCCATTACGTGGCGGTGAGCCCGTCGCTTTGGTGGCAAGACCGTTATTTGATCGCCGAGGAACAGCACTTTACCGCTCAGGTGAAGGACGGGACATTCAAGCCGGTGCGGCACAGTGTGCTGGTGCTGGCAGGTGGCGCAGAAACGCCGCAAACACTGCAGGATGCCCAGGCGTAAGCCGTTCGGTTGCAGGCGTTGTCGGGTTTCGGGCTGCGCACGCATTACGCGGCCTTGCCGGACGAAACGCATATGTCGGTGCCGACCGCTGCGATCGCCATGGTGTTGCGGCAAGTGTTCAGCGCGCGCCAGCGGTAGGGTGGGCCGAGCACGTTACACTGTGCACTGGCCTCACACCTGAAGCATTTTTCGAATGAATACGCGCGTTCTGACAGGCATTACCACCACCGGCACTCCCCATCTGGGCAACTATGCGGGCGCGATTCGCCCGGCCATCCGTGCCAGTACACAGCACGACGTGGACGCCTTCTTCTTCATGGCGGATTACCACGCCCTGATCAAGTGCGAGGATCCCGAACGCATCGCGCGTTCGCGGCTCGAATTGGCGGCCACCTGGATTGCCGCCGGTCTGGATGTCGAGCGCGTCACGTTCTATCGTCAATCGGATATCCCCGAGATTCCCGAGCTCTCGTGGTTGCTCACGTGCGTGACGGCCAAGGGGTTGATGAATCGTGCGCACGCGTACAAAGCGTCTGTCGACCAGAATACGGCCAAGGGTGTGGAAGCCGACGATGGCGTCACGCTCGGCCTGTTTTCCTATCCCGTGCTGATGGCGGCCGATATTCTTTTGTTCAATGCGAACAAAGTGCCGGTGGGCCGCGATCAGGTGCAGCACCTGGAAATGACGCGCGATATCGCACAGCGCTTCAATCATTTGTACGCGCCGACGTCGCCCTTGTTTGTGCTGCCGGATGTGGTGATCGAGGAAGACGTGGCCACGTTGCCCGGGCTGGACGGCCGCAAGATGTCGAAGAGCTACAACAATACGATTCCCTTGTTCGAAGGGGGGGCGAAGGCAACGCGCGCGGCGATCATGCGTATCGTCACCGATTCGCGGTTGCCGGGCGAGCCCAAGGATGCTGACGGTTCGCATCTGTTCACGTTGTACAAAGCGTTTGCCACGCGCGAAGAGTCGCAGGCGTTTCGTGCCGAGCTTGAAGGCGGCATGGGGTGGGGCGATGCCAAGCAGGCGCTGTGCGAACGGGTGGAGCGCGATCTGGCGCCGATGCGGGAGCGTTACGACGATCTGATCGCCCACCCGGAACGTATCGAGGAAATCCTGCAAGCCGGTGCGATCAAGGCGCGCAGTCTGGCCACGCCTTTCATGGCACAGATTCGTGATGCCGTGGGCTTGCGCCAAAGTGCGACGGTGGCCAAGGCGGGCAAGTCGAAGGCCAAGTCGGGCGGCAAGGGCGCACGCTTCGTGAGTTTCCGCGACGAAGACGGCAGCTTCCGTTTCCGCCTGCTGGATGCCGCGGGCGAAGAGTTGCTCACCTCTGAGCCTTTCGCACAGCCAAAGGAAGCCGGGCGCATCACTGGCCTGTTGCAGTCGTCCGATGCCAACGTCGAGTTGGTCATCGACGGTTTGCGCTATCGCGTGATGGTCGGGGATGAACTGGTGGCCTACGGTCGTGCCGGCGCCGACACCGCCGAGCGCGACGCCGGCATGGCGCATGTGCGCGAGACGTTGGCCGCGATGTCGCAGGCGGAGTAACCGCAGAGCGGCCAACTGTGCTGCCAAAGAAAAATCCCGCTTCTGAATTGAAGCGGGATTTTTTTGCGGGGTCTGGCGTTCTACGCTCTACGTTTTACGCTCGCTTTACTTTTTAAGCTTGGCAAATGCTTGCGCCAGTGCGCCAGCCATCGCGCCGTCGCTCTTGGATGCCTGAGCTTGCTGGCCCTGCGGACGGCGGCCGCCGCCGGCATTGCCACCGCGCGGAGGCGGGGCGCCATCGGCGCTGCGGCGAGCGGGCGCTGCCGTGTCGTTCAGGCGCATCGTGAGTGCGACGCGTTTGCGCGCGACGTCCACTTCGATCACTTTGACGTTGACCGTTTGCCCGACGCGCACCACATCGCGCGGATCCTTGACGAACTTTTCCGCCAGCGCCGAAATGTGCACCAAGCCGTCCTGGTGCACGCCGATATCGACGAAAGCCCCGAAGTTGGCGACGTTGGTGACCACGCCTTCCAGGATCATTCCCACGTGCAGGTCGTTCAGCGATTCCACGCCTTCCTTGAAGGTCGCGGTCTTGAATTCCGGACGCGGATCGCGGCCGGGCTTTTCGAGTTCGGCGAAGATGTCGCGCACCGTGGGCAAACCGAAACGCTCGTCGGTGAATTCCGACGGTGAGACGCCCTTGAGGGCTTCGCGCTGGCCGATGATGGTTTGCACGTCGGCCTTGATGCGCGCCACGATGCGCTGGACCACCGGGTAGGCTTCCGGATGCACCGACGACGCATCGAGTGGGTTGTCGCCGTTGGGAATGCGCAGGAAGCCGGCGGCTTGTTCGAATGCCTTGTCGCCGAAGCGCGGTACCTTGCGCAACATGTCGCGCGTGGGAAAGGCGCCGTTTTCATCGCGCCAGGCGACGATGTTGCGTGCCAGGAGGCTGTTCAAACCCGACACGCGGGCCAGCAACGCTGCCGAGGCGGTGTTGACGTCCACGCCCACGGCGTTCACGCAGTCTTCCACGGTGGCGTCAAGCGATCGTGCCAGTTCGCGCTGGTTGAGGTCGTGCTGATACTGCCCCACGCCGATCGCCTTGGGATCGATCTTGACCAGTTCGGCCAGCGGATCCTGCAGCCGGCGCGCGATCGAGACGGCGCCGCGCAACGTAACGTCCAGGTCGGGAAACTCCTGTGCGGCGATTTCAGATGCGGAATACACCGAGGCGCCGGCTTCGGACACGACGACCTTGGTGAGCGGCATCTCTGGGAACAAGCCCATCAGATCGCCGACCAGTTTTTCGGTTTCGCGCGAGGCGGTGCCGTTGCCGATGGCGACGAGTTCGATGTTGTGGCGAGCGGCCAGTGCAGCAATGACCTTGATGGCGCCTTCGCGATCGCGACGCGGCTCGAAGGGATAGACGGTGGCGGTTTCCACGACTTTCCCCGTGCGATCGATGGCGGCCACTTTCACGCCGGTGCGGATGCCAGGATCGAGGCCCAGCACGGCTTTCGGGCCGGCGGGCGCAGCGAGCAGGAGATCTTTGAGGTTGGCGGCGAATACGCGAATCGCTTCGGCTTCGGCGTCGTCCCGCAATCGGGCGATGACTTCCGATTCGAAGGTCGTCAACAGTTTGACGCGCCACGTCCAGCGGCACACTTCGCCCATCCAGCGGTCGCGCGGCGACGCGTCCAGTGCAAACGGTTTCGATCCGAATTTGAGAAAGTCAGCTACACGTGCCACGCAGGGATGAGGCGTCTGCGCTTCGAGATCGGCTTCCAGGCCCATGCGCAGTTCGAGCACGCCTTGCTGGCGTCCGCGCAGCAGCGCCAGAATGCGGTGCGAGGGCAGGGTGCGCAGGGGCTCGTTGAAGTCGAACCAGTCGCGGAAATTCGCGCCTTCATGTTCCTTGCCGTCGGCCATCTTGGAGTAGATGAGGCCGGTCGACCACAAATGCTCGCGCATATGGGTGAGCAAATCCGCGTTTTCGGCAAAGCGCTCCGCCAGGATGTCGCGGGCACCGTCCAGGGCCGTCTTGGCATCGGCAATCGACGCTTCGGCGTTCAGATAGCCTTCGGCCAGTGCAGCCGGATCGCAGCCCGGGTCGGCCAGGATGGCGTCGGCGAGCGGCTCCAGGCCTGCTTCGCGCGCGATCTGGGCGCGAGTGCGGCGCTTGGGCTTGTAGGGGGCGTACAGGTCTTCAAGACGCTGTTTGGTATCGGCCGACTTGAGCTCCTGCTGCAGTTCGGGCGTAAGTTTGCCCTGTTGCAGCACCGATTCGAGAATCGCGGCGCGCCGGCCTTCGAGGTCGCGCAGATAGCCCAGGCGCACTTCGAGGTTACGCAGCACGGTGTCGTCCAGACCGCCCGTCGCTTCCTTGCGGTAGCGGGCGATGAACGGCACGGTCGCGCCGCCATCCAGCAGTTCGATGGCGGAGGCCAATTGCGAGGGCCGCGCGCCCAACTCGGTGGTGAGCTGGGCAAGGATGCGGGCGGTGTCTTCGGCTGCGGTGGTGGTAGCGGTAATCTGGGTCATCTCGTCAGGCGGCGAACGTCGAACAAGGGCCGGATTGTGCCATACCCGGTACCGCTTTCCGCCTGGCGCAGCGTGGCACATTTGGTCACAGTGCGACATTGCGGTCACCGGTGGCGGTGACCCACCGAGTATGATGCGCCCTTGTCCTGGCCCTGTTGCGCGCATGTTCGACGTCGATATTTCCGAATTCTTTTCCGAAGAGGGCCCGCTGGCAGCGTTGCCCGGGTACCGGCCGCGCGCGGCGCAGATCGAGTTGGCGCAGGCGATCGACGAAACCATCCGCAAGCGCGGCACGCTGGTGGCCGAGGCGGGCACCGGTATCGGCAAGACCTGGGCGTATCTGATTCCCGCGTTTGCCAGTGGTGGCAAGGTACTGATTTCCACCGGTACGCGCACATTGCAGGATCAGCTTTTCGGCCGCGATCTGCCGCGCGTGCGCAAGGCGCTGTCCATGCCGGTGACGGCCGCGTTGCTCAAGGGCCGCGGCAATTATGTGTGCCATTACCATCTTGAACGCCTGGGCGAGGACGAGCGGGCGCTGAAGTCGCGGACCGAGGTCGGCCAACTGCGCAAGATCCAATTGTTCGCCAAGCAAACGCAGACCGGCGATCGTGCCGATCTGGGCCAGGTGCCTGAAGACGCCGACATCTGGCAGCGTGTGACATCCACCCGCGAGAACTGTCTGGGCCAGGAGTGCCCGCACATCCGCGATTGCTTCGTGGTCAAGGCACGGCGGCAGGCGCAGGAAGCCGACATCGTGGTGGTCAATCACGCGTTGTTCATGGCCGATCTGATGCTGCGCGAAGAAGGAATCACCGATTTGCTGCCGCAGGCCGATACGGTGATCTTCGACGAAGCCCATCAATTGCCCGACACCGCGACGCGCTTTCTGGGCAGTAGTGTGTCCACGCATCAGTTGCTCGACTTCGGCCGCATGCTTGAAGTGGCGGGGTTGGCGCACGCGCGCGAAGTCACCAACTGGAGCGATGCCAATCGCCGCGTTGAGCAAGCGACGCGCGAGTTGCGTCTGGCCTGTGCGCCGCTGGAAGGCATGCCGGGCCGCAAGGCGACGTTCGAAGCCATGCCCGAACCCGAAGCCTTCGACGAGGCGCTCGAAACCCTGCGCAATACGCTGGAAACGGTCGTGCAGGCCTTGAGCGTCGTGTCGGAAAAGCATCCCGACCTCACCGCGGCTGCGCGCGCCGGCGCCGATCTGATGGTTCGCCTGAAGCGCTGGAGCGAGCCCGGCCGCGGCCAAGCAGCCATGCTGGCCGAGGAAGACGACGCCGAGCCGGAAGATGGCGTGCAGCAACTGGCCGATGCGCTGGATGGCAAGGTGCCGGGCGCCGGTTGGGGGCAGACGCCGGCCGATGCCAATGCCGCCGATGCGCGGTTCGTGGCGCCGGGCGTGTCCGGGGCGGCTGCGCCGAAGTCGTCCTGGGCCAATTGGACGGGTCCGGCGGTGCGCTGGGTCGAACTCGGCGCGCATCATATTCGTTTGCATGCCGCGCCGTTGTCGGTCGCGCGCGCGTTTTCGCGCTTCCGCCGTTCGGATCAATCCTGGATTCTGACGTCGGCCACGTTATCCGTAGCAGGCGACTTCGGGCACTTCACGCGTCAGCTTGGGCTGGCGGGCGCGCGTACGGGGCAGTGGGCCTCGCCCTTCGATTACGCCACCCAGGGCCTGCTGTATGTGCCGCGCGGGTTGCCCGAGCCGCATTCGCCGCAGTTTGCCGAGCGATTCGTTGAGGTGCTGATGCCGATGCTGCATGCCAGCCCGGGCGGCGCCCTGATCCTGTGCACAACGCTGCGCGCGGTAGACCGGTTTGCGACCTTGTTCGAGGATGCCTTCGACCGCGATGGCGTGGAGTGGCCGCTGCTCAAGCAGGGCGACGCGACGCGCCGGGACTTGCTGGATCGCTTTCGTACGCTCGAGCATCCGGTGCTGGTGGGCAGTGCGAGTTTCTGGGAAGGGATCGATTTGCCGGGCACGCTTCTCACGCTGGTGGCGATCGACAAACTCCCGTTTGCACCGCCTGACGATCCGGTGATCGAAGCGCGGCTGCGTGCCTGTCGCGAGCGCGGCGGCAATCCATTTGCCGAGTTTCAATTGCCGGACGCGGCCATCTCGCTCAAGCAGGGGGCGGGGCGCTTGATCCGCACGATCGAAGACTGGGGCGTGCTGGTGGTAGGCGACACCCGTCTGGTCGACAAGCCCTACGGCAAACGCCTGTGGCGCGGCCTGCCGCCCTTCGCCCGCACGCGCGATCCCAACGAGGCGGTCGGCTTTTATACGAAGCGGACAGACCCGGTCACATGAGCCAACTTTACTGACGGCTTTTAGGGGATCAGGACTGGTATTCTGTCGGTCGAGATAGCGTCTGCGTAAGGTGTCAGTAAGAGCCTGGCGATAGGGTGGCCTTCACGGTGCACCGCTTGCGCGGATAGAAACCAATAGGAGACCCCATGTCCAACGCCATTCAGTCCGTCATGCATGAAACCCGCGTATTCCAACCGCCCAAAGCGCTGGTGGATACCGCAACGATTTCGGGTCTCGATGCGTACCGCACCTTATGCAAAGCCATCGACGACGACTTCGATGGATTCTGGAGCAAGCAGGCAACCGAGCAACTCGAATGGCTGAAGCCATTCACACGCGTGCTCGACGAATCGGACGCGCCGTTCTACAAGTGGTTCGACGACGGCCAGCTCAACGTGTCGGCGAATTGTCTGGACAAGCATGTTGCGGCGGGCAAGGGTGACAAGACCGCGCTGATTTTCGAAAGCGACGATGCCAAGGTCACGCATGTCAGCTACGCCGAATTGCTCACGCGGGTCTGCCGATTTGCCAATGGCATCAAGGCGCTGGGCTACAAAAAGGGCGATCGCGCCATCATCTACATGCCGATGTCGGTCGAGGCCGTGGTGGCCATGCAGGCCTGCGCGCGCCTGGGGATCACGCACTCGGTGGTGTTCGGCGGATTCTCGGCCAAGAGCTTGCAGGAGCGCATCGTCGACGTCGGCGCCACGCTTGTCATCACTGCCGATGAGCAGGTGCGCGGCGGCAAGACCATTCCGCTCAAACCCGCTGTGGAAGATGCGTTCAAGATGGGCGGCTGCGACGCCGTCAAGAAAACGATCGTGTATCGCCGTACCGGCGGCAAGGTCAACTGGGACGAGGCGCGCGATGTGTGGATGCACGATGTAGAAGCCAATCAGGCCGATACGTGCGAGCCGGTGGCGGTCGATGCCGAGCATCCGCTCTTCATCCTCTACACATCGGGATCCACCGGCAAGCCGAAGGGCGTGCAGCATGCCTCGGCCGGATATCTGCTGTGGGCGTTGCTCACGGTGAAGTGGACGTTCGACGCCAAAGACAGCGATGTGTACTGGTGCACGGCCGATGTGGGCTGGATCACGGGCCATACTTACATCACCTATGGCCCGTTGGCTGCCGGGCTGACGCAAGTCGTGTTCGAAGGCGTGCCCACCTACCCCAACGCAAGCCGGTTCTGGGAAATGATCGATCGCCATAAGGTGACGACGTTCTACACGGCGCCTACCGCGATCCGGTCGCTGGTGAAGGCTGCCGATACGAATCCCGACACGCATCCCAAACATTTCGATTTGAGCAGCTTGCGCATCCTCGGCACGGTGGGCGAACCGATCAACCCCGAGGCTTGGATGTGGTACTACAAAGAGGTCGGTCGTGAACGTTGCCCGATCGTGGATACGTGGTGGCAGACCGAAACCGGGGGCCACATGATCACGCCGTTGCCGGGCGCGACGCCGATGAAGCCAGGGTCGTGCACGCTGCCCCTGCCGGGCATTGCCGCTGCGATCGTGGACGAAGCCGGTGGCGACGTGGAGCAGGGCAATGGCGGGTTCCTGGTGGTCAAGCGTCCGTGGCCCGGCATGATCCGCAATATCTGGGGCGACCCCGAGCGTTTCAAGAGCAGCTATTTCCCGCCCGAACTCAAAGGCTATTACCTGGCAGGCGACGGTGCGCAGCGCGACAGCGACGGCTACTTCTGGATCATGGGCCGTATCGACGACGTGCTCAACGTGTCGGGGCATCGCCTGGGCACGATGGAAGTGGAGTCGGCGCTGGTGTCGCATGAGTTGGTGGCCGAAGCCGCCGTGGTGGGCCGGCCCGACGACACCACCGGCGAAGCCGTGGTGGCTTTCGTGGTGCTGAAGGGGGCCCGTCCTGAAGGCGACGAAGCGTTGGCCATTGCCAAGACGTTGCGCGACTGGGTGGGCAAGGAGATCGGGCCGATCGCCAAGCCCAAGGACATCCGTTTTGGGGATAACTTGCCGAAAACGCGTTCAGGCAAGATCATGCGCCGACTGTTGCGCGTGGTGGCCAAGGGCGAAGAGGTCACGCAAGACATCTCGACGCTTGAAAATCCGGCGATTCTGGAGCAGTTGGCCAAGCCGATTTGAGATGACGGATTGAGGTAACGCAGGGCATCGCCCCTGACGTTCACAGTGCGCGCAGGTCGCGGCGGTGAAGGTCAGGGGCTTTTTCTTTGAGTGATGGAAGCATTCATTTCGATGCGGTGGGTACCCTGATTCGTGTGTTTTTACAAAAAAAATATCGATCTATAGGGAGTAAGAAATGTCATCGACTGCGACGTTGTCCAGCGATGCCTATCATCCAGATACCCGTGATTCGTCGATAGCCTGCTGGCGTAGCTCACTGCGTCGATGGCCAGGATGGCCACGCAGCCTTGCGTAATACGTGCGCCGATTCGCTTGCCTTAGCGTCATTTATTGACGCCGTCATGACGAACAATGCCGTCGTCTGATTCTTCATCAAGACTCCCCAATTTAATGCGCGTGTCACGTGCCCTGATCACGCTTGCGACTCCTTATAAGCGAAAGGATCGCGCGCAATGCAACACGAACATAAGATGCCGCAGGGGCACATCGAATCACGCGGCGCACTGCCGGTTGGTGGCGGCAAGCTGCTGCTGGCGGCGCTGCTCAGCGCAGGATTGCTGGCCGGTTGCGGCAGCGACGACGATGACGACACGTCCGTGGAAACGCCCACACCCACACAGCCCGCGCCAGAGCCTGCGCCGCCGCCTGAACCCAGCCCCGCCGCACGTGCAATCGATCTGACGATCTTGCACATCAACGATCAGCACTCCAATCTCGATAGCAGATCAAAAACGTTGCAGTTGCAAAACGCGGCAGGCACTCGGGTGGCCGCGACCGTGGACGCGGCCGGTTTCCCGCGCGTGAAAACGGCGTTCGACGAACTTTCGCAAAATGCCGGCAATGTGCTCAAGCTGCACGCGGGCGATGCATTGACCGGCACGTTGTATTTCAATCGTGCCGGTGCGATCGGTGAAGCCGATGCCGCGATGATGAACACGGTGTGCTTCGATGCGTTTACGTTGGGCAATCACGAGTTCGATAAAGGCGATACCGAGCTGAAGGCCTTCATCGACCGCTTGCATGGCGGCACTTGCCAGACGCCGGTACTGAGCGCCAACGTCAACTTTGGTAGCGGATCGGCGCTCAACGTCAGCCGCGCGCCAGATTACGTGCGGCCCGCCGTAGTGGTGGAACGCGAAGGTGAGAAGATCGGTATCGTGGGTCTCACGGTGGCACTCAAGACCAAGGGCTCATCGAGCCCCGATCCGGATACCACGTTCGAGGAAGAGACGGTCGCTGCGCAACGTGCCATCGATGGGCTGACCGCTCAGGGCGTCAACAAGATCGTGTTGCTCAGCCACATCGGTTATAGCCTGGATCGTCAGGTGCTCGCAAATCTGAGCGGTGTGGATGTGGTGGTGGGCGGCGACTCGCACACGCTGCTCGGGCCTGCCACGATGACCACCTATGGTGTGGGATCGCCGGCGGGCGCTTACGCCGAGCCCTTGAAGAACAAGGACGGCGACACCGTGTGCCTGGCGCAGGCGTGGGAATACACGCAGGTGGTGGGCGAGATCAAGGTGAGCTTCGACATCGATGGTCGGGTAACGGCGTGCGGCGGCACGCCGCACGTGTTGATCGGCGACACATTCCAGGTCGGCGGCGCGCCGGCCTCGGCAGCCGATCGCAACGCGTTCTTGAACGATATCGCGGCAAGTGGCTTTCTGCGGGTGACGGCACCGAGTGCGCAAGCGACCGCCGTGTTGGCGCCGTACAAAGCCGAGGTGGACGTGTTCAAGGCGAAGGTGGTCGCGCAAGCACCCGACGAGATCTGCTCGCGCCGGGTGCCGGGCGGTGCCGGCACGGTGGATTACAGTCGCTCGAGCGCGGCGTGCAATGCGTTGGGCGAGGTAAGCCTGCGGGGCGGCGACATTCAGCAACTCGTGGCACAAGCCTATCTGGACGTGGCCAACGCCAGCTATGGTGGCGCCGACATTGCGCTGCAAAGCGGCGGCGGCGTGCGTGTGCCGATGGCCGGCAATGTGACTGCGGCGGATGTGATCGAAGTGCTGCCGTTCGGCAACCTGCTTTATCGTCTGGACATCACGGGCGACGAAGCGCGCGGCATGATCGAGGACGGACTGGATGCGGTGTACAAGACCGGCGGTTCTACCGGGCCTTATCCGTATACAGGCGGCATGCGTTTCGATGTGAATGCGGCGCAGGCTAAGGGGCAGCGCGCAAGCAACATCGAGGTGTTCGATGCCGCTTCAGGCACCTGGGCGCCGTTGAATGCCTCGCGTCTATACAAGCTGTTCGTGCTGAGTTTCAACGCGACCGGCGGCGATGGCTATACGACGTTGGCCAATGTGCCTGCAGCGCGCCGCACCGATATCGGTGTGCTCGATAGCGACGTGTTCCAGACGTATATCGATGGTCTGCCCAAGGACCCGGTGTCGCAATTGCCGGTGATCCGGAAGTTGCCGGCAACGCTGTACAGCACCAAGACGTACGCCGGGAACTAGGCGGTGTGAAGAGCGTGTGTGCGGTATCGAGGGTGCCGCACACCCGCAACCGGGCCAGCAGGTCCGATTGCGGGACTTCAAATAATCGCTTGCCGCACCCGATTCGATAACCATTCGGCGAAGATCACCGTACCCAGAATGGCGATGAAAATGATCGTGACCTGCGGCCAGGCCAACGTGTCGATCGACGCGGCCAGGGGCAGCCCAATGCCGCCGGCGCCCACGATGCCGAGCACGGTGGACTCGCGGATGTTGATGTCCCAGCGGTAAACGGCGGTGCTGACGAGAGCGGGGAGCACCTGCGGCACGACGGCATAGGTCAGCACCTGAGCCGAAGTGGCGCCGGTCGCAGTGACGGCTTCGACCTGGCGTGCATCGACTTCCTCGATGGCTTCGTAGAGCAGCTTGCCCATGAAGCCGATCGACCGCAATGCGATGGCGATGATGCCGGCGAGCACGCCGGGCCCCACGATCGTGACGAGCAGAATGGCCCAGATCAACGAGTTGATCGAGCGTGAGGCCACGATGATCGTCAACGCCAGGGGGCGCAGCACAAGAACGCTGGGGGTGGTGTTGCGCGCCGCCAGAAACGCGATGGGTATCGCGATGAGCGTGCCGATCGCCGTGCCCAGGGTGGCGATGTTCAGGGTGTCCCAAAGCGGGCGGAGGATGGTCTGCGCGTAGGGCCACCGGGGCGGAAACATGCGCGCGATCATGTCCCAACCGGCGCTTGGGGCGTCGGCCACGAAGACCCACATGGTGTTGTCGCTGATGAGCTTACCGCTGAGGTAAAACGCCAGGGCAGCGGTAAGCCATCCAAGCCAGATGAGCCATTGGGCCGCCGGTGTGCGCCGTTGCCAGATGAGGGGAGCAGAACGATTCACATGAACCTCCGGCGCACGAGCCCCGACGCGTATTCGCACAGCATCACGATGGCGATGATCAGCAACAGGATCGCCGCGGCCGTTTCGAATTCATAACGATCGAAGGACGTATTCAGTGTGGCGCCGATGCCGCCGGCGCCCACGATGCCGATGATGGCAGCTTCGCGGAAGTTGATGTCGAGCCGGTACAGCGAGAGGCCGATCAGGCGCGGCATGACCTGAGGTACCACGGCATAGGTCACCCACTGCAGCCACGAGGCGCCCGTCGCGGCGACGGCATCCATCTGCGCGCGATCGGCAGTTTCGATGTCGTCGGCCAGCAGCTTGGCAAGGAATCCCATCGATGCAATCACCAAGGTCAACATCCCGGCAAACGGCCCGAAGCCGAACATCTTGACGAGCAGGATGGCGATGATGAGTTCCGGAAACGCGCGCGATACGGCGATGAAGCCGCGGCAGATCACCCGGATCCATACCGGGCTGATGTTGCGGGCGGCGCCCAGGCCAACGGGAATGCTCAACACCACGCCGATGCAGGTCGAGGCCACGGCCATCGCCACGCTTTCCAGCACGCCTTCGCCGATCTCGCGCCAGCGCGTGACGAAGTCGGGTGAGGAGAACGCTGCCACGAAGCGCCAGCCGCGCACGAGGCCTTCGGCCAGGCGGTCCCAACTGATGGTGATCGAGGTGGTCGCGGCAATCAGATAGAGCGCTACTGCGATCCACAACGCCATGCGCCAGACGGGCGACTGAATGAAGGGCGGTCGGTGCCAGGTGCGTAGCGAGGTCATAGCGGGCAGAGCCTGTGACGGGGCGGGGAAATCAGGAAGCGGCCAACCTGCCGCGTGGAAATGGGCGAGCGCCGATGCCTGAGCAGATGCAGGCGCGTGCACCTTGCATGGCACCTCATCGAACGTGGCGTCATGCCGTCGCCGAGGCGACGCGAAGCGGGGTATTGAGCGGTGGTGAGGCGGGGGGACGATCGGATGCGCCGTCCTGTTTGTCAGGCGCGGGCGTGCCCCAGTCTTCGGTGCCGTAGATGGCCGTCAACGCCGCAGCATCCAGGGTGGTCGGCACGCCGTCGAACACGATGGCGCCCTTATGCAGGCCCACGACCCGATCGGCGAACTGGCTGGCCAGCGCCACATCGTGAATATTGATCACGGCCGATAATCCACGTTCGCGGCACAGCTCGCAGATCAGTCGCATGATCTGACGCGCCGTTTTGGGATCGAGACTCGCGGTGGGTTCATCCACCAACAGCAAGCGAGGACTCTGCATCAGCGCGCGTGCGATGCCCACCCGTTGCCGCTGACCGCCGGAAAGGGCATCGGCTCGCTTGTTCTCGAAGCCAGCGAGCCCCACGCGATCAAGAAAGTCGAAGGCCTGATCGATATCGTGTTGGGGGTACTTGCGCAGCCAACTGCGCCAGAACCCGGTATAGCCCAAGCGTCCGGACAACACGTTTTCCATCACGCTCAGCCGTTCGACCAGCGCATACTCCTGGAAAATCATGCCGAGCTTGCGGCGATGCTGGCGCAAGGTGCGTGCGTTGCCGCTGCCGATGTTGGCGCCATCGAGCAGCACGCGGCCTGAGGTGGGTTCGACCAGCCGATTGATGCAGCGGATCAGCGTGCTCTTGCCGGCGCCGGAGGGCCCGATCAGCGCCAGCACCTGACCTTCCGGCACCGTGAGATCCACCTCGCGCAGTGCGAGATCGCCAGTGCGGTACCGCTTCGAGAGCCCCTGAAGCGTCAGCAGCGCCGGCGCCGTATCCTGCGCTATCGTGACTTGCGCCGTGCTCATTTGCAGCTGTAGTTGATCTTCATGGCGGCGTCGATGTCGCGCACAACGGCCCAGTGCTGCTTGTAGGTGATGGGCATGAAGGCTTCCTGGGGCGGCTCGGATTTGCCGAACTCGGCCAGCAAGGTGGAACCCTCCCAGTTGAACGACATGAACGCTTCGCGCACCTTGGCCGCCAACTCGGGCTTCAGGTTGTAGACGTAGCCATAGCCCGTGGTCGGGAAGGGTTCTGATTTGTAGATGCTGCGCAACTTGGCACCCTCTACAGCCTTGCGCGCCACCATGCGATTCATGACCGAATTCGCTACTGCGGCGGCGTCGTAATCCTTGTTGGCCACGCCGATGATGGAGTTGTCGTGCTTGCCCGAAAAGGCAGCCTTGTAGTCCGTGTCGACCGTCATGCCGTACGTGCTTGCCAGCAGCGCCGACGGGGCCTTGTAGCCGGAGTTGGACGTTTGCGAGGTGAACGCGATGGTCTTGCCTTTGAGATCGGTGATCTGCTTGGCGGTGCTGTCGGCGGGCACGATGATTTCCATCTCGTAGCCGAAGTTGCCTTTCTTGTCGGCCATCATCGTGAACGGCACGAAACCCGCGCAGTTCACGGCGAGCGGATTGCTGCCGGTGTTGAACCCCGCCACATGCAGGCGGCCCGAGCGCATGGCTTCGAGCTGGGCGGCATTGGACTGCACGGGGAAGAACTGCACTTTCTTGCCGGTGACTTTTTCGAGGTGCTTGAGAAAGCCATCCCACACGCCGCGATACACCTCGGGATCTTCGACCGGCGTATAGGCAAACACCATCGTCGAGGGATCGATCCACGCTTTGGGATCCTCGGGCGCGTCGGCCACCATGTCGCCATCGCGATCGCAGTACTTCGCGTCCAGTGCACCACGCGGGCAATCCTGGGCATGTGCGTCGAGCGCGGGCAAAAGGGCAGCACCGCCGATCAAGGCGATGGACAGCGCGAGTTGCATTTTCATGGTCATGGGCCGGTAAGAGAACATGCCGGCGAGTATGAACATGTAATGTGACCGAACGATGGCATGACGCAGACGCGCCGGGCGAAGGTCCGTTGAACGGCGTGAGATGACGGCGCCTGGATCGCTGTCGAGTGACTTCGGCGTTATTGCGCGCCGCTCGTCTTCTTGCTCGTCGTCCACACCGGCAGGCCGTCACGCGGCGCCTGGATCACGCGTTCCGGAATTTCCCAAATGACGAGTTTCGGGGGCGTTTCCTTGAACGCGGGTCCACCGAAATAGTCGCGTGCGGACCCTTCGAAATCGCCGCCGTCTTTGGCGAAATTGCCGATTCGAGTATGCAGGTCGCGTTCGACGAAACCCACGAAGTTCGACGTGCGCGAGAAGGAGGTACCGATCAGCGCCACGGTGGGCAGGTTGTCGTCGCCGAACAGATCGTCGGCGGCGTCGTTCGATGTGCCTGACGACGATGACGGTGCAGAGGCCGATGGCGTCGATTGAACCGCCGATGCTGGCGTGCCGGCCGCAACGGGCGATGCGCTAGGCTGTGCCGCGTCGCGTTTCTTGAATACCGTATTCGCCGCCAGTTCCGGCAGCGGTTGATGCTGCGGGGCTAGCCAGTCGATGCCTGCCAGGCGTACGAGATCGCCCGGCCGCGCCGCTTGCGTGGTGGCGGTCGTGTAATCCACGCGCGGCGTGACGTTGATGCCGCGGCTGTTGACGCGCCTGGCGATCTCGGCGGCTGCCACGGCTGCGCCGGTTTCGTTCCAGTGCGTATCGGTGCGCAGAAAGGCGCGCATGCCCTGCGGATCGGCCTGCACGGCGGCCAGCGCCGGCGTCAGATCGAGGGTGTCGATGCCCGCATGCGCAAGCGCGGCGGTCCAATTGTTGACGCGATAGGCAAAGGAAGATGGCCTTGCGACGCCGCACAATTGTGGGGCCTCGATACGTGCCTTATCCGGCACCACGACGACCAGCAGATTGATCTTGCGCTGCGCGAGTTCGCGCTTGACGGCCAGCACGTCCTGGATGCGCGCGTCGGCGTCGCGGCCGGCGTGTGGGTAAGGCCGCAGTTCATCGGCCAGAAACAGCCATCCCGGGCAGCCTTGGCGTACACGCGGCCCGAGGTCACCGATGGCGCGCCAACTGAAGCCGCGTTCGAGCTTTGCCGACTCGGCAGGCAGCGGCGCCAGGCTGAGCGAATCCGCCATCTTTTGCATGACGCGGCCATCCATGAAGGTCGGTATCGACACGCCCTGTGGAAACAGATCGAGATGGCCACGCCACGTGGCCCAAAGCGTGGTGGCCAAACCGACCATCATGAGCAGCATGAAGACGGCGCCGGGCAGCGCACGCAGAACGCCGGGCGCATGCGCGACCGTGGCGGAGGTGGGATCGTCGGGTGGGCGCGTCATCAGAACTGGAAGTACAGGAAAGGGACGGCGCCGCGGCTGGCAATCAGCGCGAACGCGAGAAGGAATGCGGGAATGGGCCACACGAGCGCCGCGCCCTGCGCCCAGGCGCCACCGCGGCGCAAGCAGTAGGGACCCCATGCGGGAGCCACGCAGCAGGCGATGCCCAGTACGATCGTCATCCATTGCGCCGGCCGCATCGCCAGCCGAAGCGCGTCGCCCAATGCGATGCCGTGCAGGCCGAACTGGCCGGCATACATGGTGAGGGCTGAGTCGAGCGTATGCGCACGAAACAAGGTCCAGGCCAACATCACGAAGAGCAGCGTGGCGATATGGGCGAGCGGGCGCGGCAGATCGGGCAGACCTTGGCGGGTCCAGAGGCGCTCTGCGCACAGGGCGAGGCCATGCGCGATTCCCCAGAGCAGGAAATTCCAGCTGTCGCCGCCGTGCCACAGGCCGGCGATGCCCATGGTGAGCAGCAGGTTGCGATAGGTATTGAAGGCACCGCCTCGGTTGCCGCCCAACGGGATGTAGAGGTAGTCGCGCAGCCAGGTCGAGAGCGACAGGTGCCAGCGCCGCCAGAAATCCTGCATGCTTCGGGCGAGATAGGGATGCATGAAGTTTTCGGGAAAATGAAACCCCAGCATGAGCCCCAGTCCGATCGCCATGGCGCTGTAACCGGCAAAGTCGAAGAACAACTGCAGCGTGTAGCCCAGGCATCCCAGCCACGCGTCGGCAAGCGAAGGCTGCGGCAGGGCGAAAGCGATGTCTACGATGGGCGCGAGCGTATCGGCAATCAGCACCTTCATGCTCATGCCGATCATGAAGCGCCGCGCGCCCAACGAGAAGTTGGTCCAGTCGACCGCGCGCGAAACGAGTTCGCGCTTGACCCAGTCATAGCGAATGATGGGGCCGGCGATCAGGTGCACGAACATCGCCTGATACGCCCCGAAGTTGATGAAGCTGTAGTCGGCCGGCACGGTGCGGCGGCGTACATCGATCAGATACGAAATCGACTGCAGGATGATGAACGACAAGCCGATCGGCAAGACCACGCGTTGCCATTCGAGCGGCATGGCCCCCGCGTACACGCGCGCGCTGTTGAACGTCTCGACCACGATGTTGGCGTACTTGTACCAGCACAGGATGGCCAGGCTGACGACGATCAGCACCGTGAGCACGATGCTGCGACGGCGCTCGGACCCGGCGCGATCGATGGCGATGCCGCCGCCCCAGCCCAGTATCGTGATGGCGATGAAGAGCAGCAAAAAGAGCGGGCTCCACCAACCGTAGAACACCCAGCTGCAGAGAAGCAGCGTGGCGTTGCGCAGACGCTGTCCTACCAGCACGTAGAGGATCAGGAACGTGGGCAGAAACAGCGTCAGAAACTCGAGGGACGCGAAGACCATGGGGCTGCTTTCGGGTTGCGGGAATCGAGCGGACGCGGTCAGCGTGCCAGGGTGTCGGGTGCCAGAAGCAGTCGCGAGCCTTCCGCGGCAGGCACCGCGAAAACGCTATAGCGCTGGCCGGCTTCGAGTTCGCCGAGATCCAGTGCCAGTCCGCGCGGTTGGCCGCCGCAGACGAGCTGTACGGCAAGCTTGACCGGATTGATGCTGCGGCGTTTCAAGCTGCCTTGTTCGACTTGCGAGAAGATCGCCACATCGCGGCCGGCGGCGTTCAGACCGGCGTTCGTGCAAGTGGCATCGGCGGCATAGAACGCGAGCGATGCCTTCATGCTGTTGAAGTCGTCCGGCGTTTCGCTCACGATCAGCGTGTTCAACGCGCCTGCCTGGTTCAATGCAATCACGGTCGAGAATGCACCCGGAGCCACTTTCAGGCTCACATTCGCGGCGGGGCCGGGCGGCTGCGTCAGGGTGCCGGAGATGGCGCTGTTGGCTTTGACCGGTATGTAGTCGGTTGCAGGCTTGACGGCGTCCAACGTGACGGTGGCTTGCTTGCCGTTGGCCGCCAGGGCGACCGGCTTCGCCGTACCGTTCACGAACCGCACGAACGATGCATCTTCGGACGGGCCCGTCTCGTACAGCTGCGTTTCGGCAGCTTGCGCAGCGGTGCCCGCCAGCAGGAGTGCAATGCCGGCGCGGCTCATCAGCGTGCGCATGAAAACGGTAGGCATCATTTCTTCAATCCCGCGATCGCCGGCGTTTGCACGAGCGCATTGGTGATGGCGGCACCCCATTGTTTGTAGCCTTGGGCGGTGAAATGCTGGCCATCCAGCGTGGCCCATTCGCCGGGCTTCGAGAACGTCAACGAATCGATATAGGTGCACGGGCCGACGTTGGCGGAGAGGAAGCTGGACATGAGTTTCACACGGGCAAACGTTTTGCCGAACTTGCCGCCTTCGGTGCCCCAGGCCGGTCCGATCCAGGCGCAGGCCGTCTTGGTGGACGCGATGTCCTTGGTGAGCGCCGTCACCTGCTGCCATGCCCAGGTTTTCGGGAAATCGGGTTTGTCGTAGGCGGCCATCGTGTCGCCCTGCACCACGATCACGAGATCGGGTTTGTCGGCCGCGATGAGTTCCTTGATGGGGCGTGTGGCCGGTGCGGTGCCAAGCATCTTGACCGCCTCGCTGCCGGTGCGTTCGGCACCACCGCAGGTGCCGGGCGTGACCTTCGTCCAATCGCCGGCGTTCGCGCCGCAGATACCGAGCGAATGGACCTTCGCGCCTTGTGCGACCAGGCCATCCTGCAGCGTGGTGATGAGATAGCTAGGCGTGGTCATGTGGCTGTCGCCGACGATCAGAATCGTCAGGCCTGCAAGCACGGAAGTGATCATGTATGTCTCCGGGATAAAGAAGAATCAGGGACCGTAGGGCGAGCGGAACGGCTCGATCGGCAGTGCCAGCGGTCCGGCAATGGTTTCGAAGGTGTAGCGGGCGTAAAGGCCGCCGATCCACTGGCGGTAGTCGGAAGCGTTGTCCATCGACAGGGCGCCACCGAGTGACAGGCGTGGGCTGATGCGATACTCGCCCGCGGCGGCCACGTTGTAGCCGAGTCCGGTCTTGGATTGACCGTCATAACGCGCATCGCCCGAAGCCGCCTGCAGGCCGCTGCTGCCGGGGAAGTAGGCCGCGCCGTCTTCCTTGAACCGTTGCACGCCCAAGCTGCCCTTGAGCAGATAGCTGAAGCGATCGCCGCGTTGCGACCAGCTCACCGGCACGCTCAACGCATAGAATTCCTGCGGGCTGAAATAGCCGCCGTGGCCGTATGTGAAATAGCGCAGATTCTTGTCGTAGCCGGTGGCTGTGAGGCTGACGCCCGTGGTCAGCTGGCGATCCGATTCGCGCAGCAGATGGGTATAGACGCCGACGCCGGCACCGGCACGGGTGTTCGACTCCACGTTGTGGCCGACCAGGCTGTGGAATGAACCGTAGCCATAGACGCCGGCATCGCCATAATCCTGTACGAGTTGCACGCGCGCGCCGTTGGCGGTGACTCCGCCCCAGCTTTGACCGGTGCGGTTGTCGCGTGCACCTGCAAACGACAGCACGCTATCGGTGACGGCACGGCGCGACACCTCGGCTTGATACGACAACCCGGCGACGTCGCCGACGGCGCCGGTGACTTTCACGCCGCCCACCACCGTGGGATAGCGAAAGCCGATGGGGGTGGAACCGATGTCTGCGGCAAGATTGCCTTTTTCGTAGCCCACCGAGAGGCCGACGCCCGAATCGCGTTGCTTGCCGGGGTCGCCATTGGGTTGCGCCAGACTGGCTTGCGGTCCGCCGCCGAAACGCGCGGCAGCGTTGTCGGTATTGCTGACACGGCCGGCGTTCAGCGTGGTGGGGGTGACCGTAACGGCAAGCATGCCGTCGCCGGCGGGATAACGCACGGTGGCAGGCGTTTGCACGTCGACCAGATTGCTGGTGCCTTTTTCGCCCTTGCGCTGCCGCACGAGCACGCCGCCTTGCGCGGTGGGGCTGCGCAGTGCAAGCAGTTGATTGAGCTCGTCCTGCACCGAAAGCGGGGCGTTGCCGCCGCCTGCCGGATTGCCCATGGCGGCTGGCGTGGCGTAGCCGGGCGCGGGGTAGGCCGCATTGGCGTAACCGGGGGCCACCGATGCACCACCATAGGGTGGCGCACTGTCGTAGGCGCCGGGCAGGCTTGCCGCGGCGCCATAGGGCGCTACGGCGGTGCCAGCGGCGCCTGCGGCGTAGGCGGCGTACTGCGGCGCGGCTGCGCTCGAGGCACCCGGTGCGGCGTATCGGGCCGTGGGCGGGGTCGCTGCAACCGGCGGCGGCAGATAGCCGCCCGCCGCACCTGCGCGCGGCGCGAAGGCTGCCGGCACCGGTACGGGGGCGTTGCCGACGTTGGCCGCGGCTTGCGCTCGTTGGCCGGGCAGGCCGACGAAAGGATTGGCGGATTTGGCCGCAGTGGCCGACAGCGGCGATGCGGTGCCGCTATTGCCGCGCGCAGCCAGGGCCTGTTTGAAGAAATCCGCAGCCTTGCCGGTCTTGCCTTGATCGCGATAGAGGCGGGCAGCGGTCGTCAGCACGTCGGCGTCGCGCGGCGCAATCGTCAGCGCGCGATCGATGGCTTGTTCGGCATAGGCGTAGTCTTTCAACTGCGTGGCCATTTGCGCTGCGCCCAATTGCACGTCGAGGCTGTCGGCGTTGCGCGCTTGCAGTTGTTTGTACAGATCGAGCGCTTGCGGATAGTCGCCGGCGGCGGCATACATGCGGGCCAGTGCACCCACCGCGCCCACATCCTCGGGCTTGTCGGCCAATACCGGCGAGAGTGTGTCGTAGGCGGCAACCAGATCGCCGCGCTCGCGCAAGGCATCGGCCTGGCGGATCACATAGCGTGCGCGCAGATCGTCGTAGGCGATCTGATCGGCGCGGCCGAGGGGTTGCGCCTGCAGATCGCGCAAAACATTGACGAGTTCGACGTCCTGTCCAGCCTTGAGCAACACCTGCGCGTACTGGAGTTTGAGGGCCGGCGTGGGTTGTGCGCCCATCGCGCTGCGCAACAGATTCAACGCACGAGGCGTATCGCCCACATCCACATAGGCGCGGGCCACCGCGCCGAGCATCTCGGGATCCTGGTTGGCGTAGGGCAGGGCTTCACCCAACAGCCGAATGGCTTCGAGCCGGCGTCCGGACTGACTCATGCGCGACGCCAATTCGGCTTGCGATCGCACCCAGACGCGCTTTTCGAACTGCGCCATTTCAGGCGTGCGATCGCCGGGCGCGATGGTGCCCAGGGTGGCCAGCGCGCCGCGCTGATCGCCTGCTTCAGCCGCAATCACGGCGCTGGCGTACAGGCTTTGCGGCTGACCGCTGCGCGTGGTGAGGGCACCCATTACCCGGCGCGCCTCTGCGGTGTTGCCGCGCTTCAAATACACCCTTGCCAACTCGGCATTCAGCCAAGGGTTGAGGGGATCGTCGCGCACGGCTTGCTGCAAGGCGTTCTGGGCTGCGGCCACATCGCCGCGTTGCAACGCGGCGCGGGCGGTGCCACCCGAGACGGCAGCCTGCAACGCCGCGCCGTCGCCCTGCGCAGCGCGCTGTGAGGCACTGAGGCCGGCCACAAAGGCTTGTGCCTGCGCGGTTTGGCCGCTTTCGGCCAATACCCCGGCCAGCCCGCGTACGGCCTGGGCATCGTTCGGATGCCGGGTGAGGACGCGTTCGTAAATCGCCTGCGCCAGATCGAGCCGACCTGACGCGACTTGCAACTCGGCCATCGCATTCTGGGCGGCCGCGCTTTCGGCATCGATGCTCAATGCCTGGCGCAGCAGGGTTTGCGCCGACGCGGTGTCGCCAGCCGCGCGTGCCGTGGCGGCCTGGTTGTAGAGCGTCCAGTACGTGGCGCTATCGAGCGCGTTGCGCCAGCGGGCACCGCCGCCTTGCGCAGTGGCCCGGGTGAGCAACGCGCGCGCTTCCGCAAAGCTTTCCTGGCGCAGCCGCAAGATGCCCAGGCCCCCCAGGGCTTCGGCATCGTTGGGACGCGCACGCAATGCCGCACCGAACTCGGCTTCGGCGGCCGTCAGGTCGGCGCGATCGAGCGCACGAAAGCCCGCCGCCGTGCGCAGGCGCACGGGGTCGGCTGCCGGTGCCGCATCGCTGCTGCCGACCGGCGCTTTACCGATATTTGCGGCGAGCTTTTTGATGTCTTCGTCATCGGGTTGCGCCGCGAGATAGGCCTGGAACAACGGCGCCGTGGACTTCGGCGGCGCCTCGCCGAAAAACGTCAACCCTGCACGCCAGCGTTCGCGTGCCGCACCGCCGATATCGGCACGCTGCGACAGCGTCTGCAGCCGTTCGATACCGCTTACACGTGTTGCGGGATTGAGGGTCAGCGCTTGCGCGTAGGCCAATTGCACTTCCATGTCGGCCGGTGAGTCGCGCGACAGACGCGCGAGGCCGGCAATGGCTTCATCCCGATTCGCTGGTTGATAGGCGAGCCGTTCGTAGTACTCCAAGGCCACCTGGCCTTGCGGCGCGGCAATGCCGGTGAGCGCCGAGCGGTAGCCGTCGACCGCGCGATCGAGTTCGCCCGCTTGCGCGGCCAGGCGCGCTTCGGAAAGCTTCTGCTTGCCCTCGCCCTGGTTCAGCGCGATGGCCTGCTGCAGCCGTATCGTTTGTGGCGCATCGGGAGCCACGGTGCGCAGTTGTGCCAGATATTGCGTGGCGCGCTCGGGCTGATTGGCGCTCAAGGCGACCTGTCCCAGCCCCAGCAGCGCATCGGGTTGATTGGGATCGATACGCAGGATCTTCTGCCACGCTTCGGTCGCCCGCTCGGGATTGCTTTGCTTTTGCCAATACTGACCTTGTTGGATCAGGAGCGTGAGCGCATCGGTTTGTGCGTATGCCGCGTGACCGAGCGCGAGCGCGAGCAGACCGGCTGCTAGGGGGCGGTGGCGCTTGGACATGCTTTTTTCCAGGAGAGGTTCAGGCTGCCGCGTTCGCCGAAGCGATAGCGGCCGTCCAGCCAACCGAGGCTGAACAGGCTGAGCACATAGTGGTAATAAGGCGCCTGCGTTTTCGCGGCATCGGCGGCCGCGCGCGCCTGATCCATGCGCGCCAGCACGCGCGCCTGCTGACGCTCGAGTTGAGCGTGCTGGCCCGTGGTGTGCAAGTAGGGCAGCAGGGCGGCCGAGAAACCGAAGTCGGTGGTGCCGCGCGTGAGGCCCGTCGTGATGGTGACGGCCTCGGGCGGCTCACCCGTCAGCGCCGTTGCACTTGCGAGGCCGCGCGTGGCCTGAAGCAGGCGCGCGGACTGCGAATCGCTCTTGGGCGTCATACCGGCCCACATGTAGGTGCGGATCGCGTCGTAACTGCCGATATCGCCTTTGACCGGGTCGGTATAAAAATGGCCCTGGCCGTTGGCGTCGCGTCGGTAGCCGATCCAGTCGGCCACGAAACCGGTGGTGTGACCGCCTTCGTACACGCGAGCCGTTTCGCTGGCCATCGCGCGCCAGGGGCCCTGCGGGTGCTCGGCCGCAAAGCGGCGCAACAGCGGCAGCGGCAGATAACTGGCATTCAGGCGCCATTCGCCCTGCGGGGTGGCAAAGCCTACTTTGCCCGGCAGCAGCATGGGGCCCAGGCCCGGCAGCGTGACGACTTCTTCCTGTTCGATACGCGTGAGCAATCGTTTGGCTGCCGCTGTGTAGTCGGGCCGCTGCCAGGCGCGGCCGGCTTCCAGCAGGGCATACACAAACCATAGGTCGGCATCGGACGCCGAGTTGGCATCGAGCACGCGCCATGTGCCGTCGGGCGCCAGGCCCCAGAACCAGGCCGGCAGGCGTGCGGCCGCATCGCCGGCAAAGAGATTGTCTACCGTCCATGCCCAGAGGCGGTCGAACTGTTCGCGATCATTGGCGACCAAGGCGAAAAACATGCCGTACGACTGGCCCTCGGATGAGGTGTGTTTTTCAGGCGTGCTCGCATCGAGCACGCGGCCATCGGGCTGGATGAAGCGTTGTTCGAACTCTTGCCACAAGGGCCAGGGGATGGCGGGGCATCCTGGCGCGGCGGCGTGGGCAGCATGGGGCGCCATGGCGCCAAGCGCCAGTCCCGCCATCGTCAGCAGGCGGCCGGCGGCGCCGAGCGCGTCACGCCAGCGTTGCATGCGCGGCATCACGCTTTGAGTCTCCGCTTGGCGCGCTTGCGCAGCGACAGGAACAGCAGGCTGGCCAGCAGTGCCGCACCGGCCAGGCAGGCCAGCAGGAACATCGCCGGGTGACGGCTGAAATACCACGCGGCATATTGGAGCGGCTCGAGTTTGCCCGCGTAGTAGGTTTGATCTGCCACGACGCTGTCGACCTGCTTGCCGCGAATGATGGCCAGACTGCCTTCGATACGGTGCGCGTCGTTTTCCGATACCAGGAGGGCGTTGACCACATCGTCCAGCCCTTCGGGACGATTGCCGGCGACCACGACCACGCTGCGGCCGGGTTGCAGCGGCGACTCGAAGCCGGCCAGAATGGCATCCGATCCGTCGCTCGACAGGGTGATGGCATCGCGGCGCGCCGGTGCGGTGCCCCAGCCCGAGAGGCGATACACCAGATCCGACATCACGAAGCGCTTGTCGGCACCTTCGATGTTGCCCGGCATGTATTGGGCCCATTTCGTGAGCAAGGGCTGGTTCTTGCCGGACCCGATCACGATCAGGTCCTTATTGCGTTGCGCGTCGATCTGGTTCGCGCTCGTCACGGTCACGGCCGTGGCCGGATAGCCGGTCGATTCGCCCAGACGGCCCACCAGCGCAAGGTAGGCACTGTAATCGCGCGCGGTGGGGTTTTCCGGCAGCACCACGGCGGTCTCGGAGAGATCGGCCAGACGCGTGAACGGGTAACCCGCCTGGTCGAATGCGGCCAGGTTGGGCATGGCCATGAAGTGTGAATAGCCGGAGATATCGATCGTCGAATCCGGATCGATGGCGCCGCGCACGTTGTCGATGATCACATCGCGGCATTCGCCCTGCTTGAGATAGTCGTAGTAGTAATGCAGTTGCATCTGCGAGCGCGGTGGCAGCATGAAGAGCGGGATCTGCATGCGCTTGTCGGCAGGCAGGGTATCGTCGCTCAGCAGTTTGCCCACGAGCGAATCCGAGCCGCCCAGTTGCTCGACCGACTTCAGCGGAATCGACTGCAGGAAGTCGCGGTTCACATTGATGTTGAGCGTCGATTTGTCGTTGCTCGGACGCGGCGTATAGCGATACTTCAGATCGACCGGCACGCCCTTGTCGCGCAAGGCAAAGAGATCGGGCGGCAGACGCAAGTTGAGACGCACGATATCTGGCCGATAGCCGGCCACGTTCAGATCGCGCGATTCGGCGAGCTCGCCGAACTTCATGGGGCGATCGCTGCGCACCCAGTTGGGCGCGTCGTACGGCACGCGCGGCGCCAGGGCATCGAACTTCACGATCGTGGCCGTCTGGCCGGACAAGGTTTGCGTGCCCAACGCCAACGCGGCTGCCGCCGTCTTGACCTGGGCGGGGTCGCGGCCCGAGATCACCAGCAACTTGCCCATCGGATCGTTCGGGTTGGCTTGCAGCGAAATCGTTGGCGCCTGCGCCGCCGGCAGATTCATTCCGGGGAGGGCGGCCGTGCCTGCGAGCAGCACGACGGCGTTGCCGGTCTTGGGCAGGGCATCCAGGGTTACCGGAAAGCGGGCGCCGCGGTAGCTGGCAAGCGCCCCGAACCACGACGACAGCGTGCCGGCCGCTTCGAGTAGCGCGCTGTCGGGCTGGCCGACCAGCACGAACGGCAAATCGAGCGGGCGCACATCGCGGCGATCGAAAAACGGCAGCGGCAACAACGCCAGATCGTTCTGCAGCTTCAGTGGCGCGACGGTCAGCTCGAGCACACTGTCGTTGGCCACGTTGGCCCACAAGCTCGAATGCATCGGGTCTTCGCACCCCATCGTGTAGTGGCCGATGAGTTGCAGGTTCAGACGGTTGAAATCGGTGATGAGGCGTACCGGCAGATCGATGTCGGTCTTGAGCGATTTGCCCGCGTCCTCTTTTGGCACCGGGATGCTGTGCGCGACTTCGCCGTTGACCATCACGTTGATGTGCGACAGGTCCGGCAGCAGTGCCGGCGAGTAGGCATAGTTCAGGCTGACGCGCGCAGCGGTGACGATCTCGTCCGCCCGCACGCCGAACGGCACGCCGTTGGTGCCGTCCACGCCCGCCAGATTGAGCGGATATTGCGCGCCCAGCTCCTTGAGCGTGAGACGGTAGGTGCGAATGCCGCTGGGTGACGCCGGCGCCGAGGCTGTCGTGGCCAGCGCATCGGCGGCGGCAGCGGCCCACACGCCACCCACGTTCGATACGCCGATCATCGCGGCCAGTACGGTGAGCAGTGCGCGGCGGTGCTTCGGGCCGCGGGCGCGAATGCTGGGGGTGGTCATGATGGCAGTCTCGTTTCGGGGGCGGGCATAACCGGCTTGCGGCGTGCGGTCAGGTAGGCGCGCGACCAGCGCGGAAAAAGGGCTTTGACGGTCTGGCGGATGAGCATGTGCATGCCGCCCATGCCGATCGCGGTGATTTCGTAGAGAGCGGTAAGCGGCTTGTCCGGCTTGCGCTGCCCCCAACTATTGGCCCATGTGTCGGCCCGCGCGAACGTCAACTGCGACAGTTCCACTTGCTGATTGACCGATAAGGTGTCGAACTGCAGACCCAGGCGTTCGCCGCGGCTGAACACCACGGTTGCGGGAAACACGCCCTCTTCATCGCCGCGAAAGAGCGACACATGCAAGGCCGTGCCGGAAGGAATGGCGACGCCGTCGGGCAGGGTAATGCCCACGCCCGTCTGCGAATAGTCGGACGTCTCGCAGGCGATGGTCTTGCCGTCCGGCAGCCCGATCATGGCGCGCAGGGTGACGGCCACTCGGGGGTCGCCGCGCATCTGCAACGACTCCGCAGCGACCGCCGCGCTGGCACTCGTGATGATGATGTTGTAAATCGTCCAGCCCAGATTGATCGCGATGGTGATCATGACGTCAGGCGTTACGGTGCCGACCGCCAGGTGGTAGACGCCGACGGCGAGGCCCGCCAGATTGAGCGACAACAGCACCAGGTAGGGCTTGGCCATCGTCTTGTCGAAGTACGCCTGCTCGATCACGCCGCCTTTGGCGGTCACGTTGAATTTTCCCAATCGCGGGTTGATCATCGCCAGCAGCACCGGGCGCATGATGTACCAGGCCAGCACCGTTTCGTAGACTTCGTTCCAGAACGAGTGCCGGAAGCGTCCCTGGATACGGGAGTTGGTGATGCTGGCGTGAAAGATGTGCGGCAATGCGTACACCGTGATCATCAGCGCCGACGCCTGAAACACATGGGCGCCGAAAAACAGATACGCCAGCGGTGCGGTCAGAAACACCAGCCGCGGCAAGCCGTAGAAAAAATGCAGCATGGCATTCAGGTAGCACAGCCGCTGGCCCAGGTTCAGTCCGCGGCCCAGCAACGGGTTGTCGATGCGGCAGATCTGCGCCATACCGCGCGCCCAGCGCACACGTTGACCGATGTGGGCCGAGAGGCTTTCGGTCGCGAGCCCGGCGGCTTGCGGCAGCCCCAGATAAGCGGTGTCGTATCCGGCGCGGCTCAGCTTGAGCGCCGTATGCGCATCCTCGGTGACCGTTTCGGTGGCCACGCCACCGATCTCGAGCAACGGTTTGCGCCGCAGAATGGCGCACGACCCGCAAAAGAAAGACGCGTTCCAGAGGTCGTTGCCGTCTTGAACCAGACCGTAAAACAGCTCGCCTTCGTTGGGCACCTTGCGAAACGTGTGGAGGTTCTTCTCGAACGGATCGGGCGAGAAAAAGAAGTGCGGCGTCTGCAGCATCGCGAGCTTGGCGTCCTTGAGAAACCAGCCCATGCAGATCTGCAGGAATGAACGCGTGGGCACGTGATCGCAATCGAAGATCGCCACGTACTCGCTGTCCGTTTGCGTGAGCGCCCAGTTCAGGTTGCCCGCTTTCGCATGGCGGTTGTCTTCGCGCGTGATATAGCCCGCGCCGACTTCTTCGCAGAACGCACGAAACTCGGGGCGGCGGCCATCGTCGAGCACGAAAACCTGCACCTTGTCGGCAGGCCAATCCAGCGTGAGCGCGGCGAACACACTTTGACGCACCACGTTCAACGATTCGTTGTAGGTGGGGATGAACACGTCTACCGTCGGCCATGTGCGGCTATCGGCCGGCAGTGGCACCGGCTTGCGCTGCAACGGCCACGCGGTTTGCAGGTAACCCAGCAGCAGCACCGTGAGTGCATACAGCTCGGCCGCCACCAGCCCCCAGCCGAAAAAGGCGTCCACAGGGGTTTCGAAGGCGACGGTTTCGGTCACGCGCCAGTACAGGTAGCGCAGCGATGCCGTGCACGACAGCACGATCATCATCAGCACCGCCATCCGATTGGCGAAGCGCCGCAGCACCAACGCCACCAGGAAGGTGCTCACGGCAAAGCCGAATTGCTGCTCGAGATCGAGCGGCACCGTAATCGCCAGCCCGAGCAGCACTGCCGAGATCAAGAGTGCGACCACCCGGATGCCGCGGCTGGCGAACAGGCGCAACCCGCGCCTGAGCGGTGTCACCGATCCGGACGAGGTGGGCGCAGAAGACGCGGGGCGGGCGCTCATGCCTGCGCGTCCTGGGCGAATTGCGCCGCGTCGATGCGTGCCCCCAGCGCCTGCGCGCACAAGGCGATATCGGCCGTGGCCATCGCGTTGGGGGCGTAGTCGGCGACAAAGGCTTGGCAGGCAAGGGCTTCGGCCACCGATTCGTCGCGATGGATGCGGCCCAATGGCACGTCGTCCAGGGCACCGGGCAACACGCGCACCACATCCTTGGCGAGTTGACGGGCGTTGTCGATCTGATTGACGATGACGGCCGTATCGAAAAACTTGGCGCCGGTGCGGCCATAGGCTTGCACCTGTTGCGTCATGGTGGACATGCCGGCAAAAGACGCCGCGTCCGGCAGCATCACCATCAGTGCGATATCGGCTGCGCCCAACGCTTGGCGCTGGTAAACCGATGGGCCGCTGGCGGTGTCGATCAGCACCACGGCATCGTCGGGCACGGCCAGCGCCAGAAGGTGCCGTTGCAGCAGATCGGGCTGCGCATAAAGTGCCTGCTCGAACGCCAGCCGATCGACTTCATCCAATGCGCCGTGGGGCAACAACGTCACCTTGCCTACCGTACGCGTGGCGTTGCGCCAGGCAGCGCCCGCAATCGTGGCACGCGCCAAGCCGTCGACGTTGCCGGGCGCACAGCCCAGATGCCATTGCAGGCTGTTCTGCGGATCCATTTCGATGGCATAGACGGTGCGACCCTGGTCGCTCAAGGCCGCGGCCAGATTGGCCGTCAGGGTCGTGCGCCCGACGCCGCCCTTTGTGGACACCAATGCGACGATGATCACGTTGTTTCGTACTGACGCGCAATGCGCACGTCGGCTTCCGTGGGCGCGGTGGCGGCCGTGGTGGCGGCCCAATCGGAAAGTGCCGCGCTGCTCAGTACCTTGCGGCGTGGCGCGACGAACTGCGCTTTTCGTTCGGCAACAGGGGTGCCGTCGTCAGAGGCAACGGTAACGTGGACGGATGCCGGTTCAGCCGTTGCGGCAGTGGCTGAGGTAACCCGAACCACGGGCGGGGGCGCTGCGCTGGGAAACACAGTGGCGGCGAGCAGCGGCCACCGGGACTTGGCGTGAATCGCGTCGCTCTGTTGCATCGATTCTTGATACTCGACGGCGTTGCCATCGAAATGACCGTAGAGATTGGCGATGTCGCTGGAATGACTCATGTAATTCTTTCCCGGCATTGCAATGCACAAAAAACCGAATCATCCATCCAACTGTGTGAAGTTGTAATAAATGAGCAGAAAAGTAACAACTAATGTGAGTGTTTTACACCATTCGGATTAGTTCGAGCTGTATTTAATGCGTTTTTGCCGCATTTGCCACGTTAACGATTAGTAATATTGATGCGGAAAAGGGAATATTTCGCGATCGCAACAAAATTGTCAGTTCGCTTCAATTTGTTCGATTGCCGTGGTCCAACACATCGCTCGCGCGGCACGTTGCGAGAAGGCATTTGACGTGCGAAGGCCATGACGCAACGCCACATCGAAGCGATGAAATGAACGGGTTATCGGGTCGTGTACGACCACCCGCGCCTGCCGGCAGGTGAGACGGCTGGCGAAACGGCAAGTGAAACAGCAAGCGAATCGGCAAGCGAAACGGCAGGCGGTCATCTGCCCCGGTGCGGGGTCGCCGACGGAGGGTCAGATGTCGGTGTCGGCTGCCTGAACGGCTGCCGAGGCCCGATCCAGCCCATGAGCAAACGCAGCTTGCTCGGCTGCCGTGAATCGATCCAAAAAGAATTCGGCCACGGTGGTTTCGTAGATCTTCCACATCTTCTTGCGCAGTGCGCGGCCTTCCTTCGTAATCGCCGCGAAGGCTGCGCGACCGTCATCGGCCGAACGCGTGCGCGTGACGAGACCCTCCTTCTCCAGGCGGTCGATCAAGCGGGTGAGGTTGTATCGCTCGATGGCCAGCACGTCGGCGAGCTCGTGCATGCGGCGTGTGCCGTCCGGCCCGCTTTCCAAACCCCACAGCGCGTCGTACCACGCGTACGCCGGGAGCCCGGCCGCCGCCAGCCGGCGCTCGATCTCGCGAATCATGCGGCGGTGGGTGCGGACAAAGGAGAACCAAAGATCGGGCGGGGCGCTTGCCATGATGAAGCCTTGCAAAGTGGTTGCAGTTGCAATTCTAAATCACGCTCGTACAATTGCAGTTGCAACGATTGCAAATGCAATCGTTATATGAGGTGCGGTTCGATCTGTCGATCTTTAGCCAGTAGATCGGACACCGATCCATCGTCGATGCGATCGGCGATCGAGCCGCCACAGCCATTGCTTTCGGAGACCTGCATGACCCCGCCCGTTGAATTTACCGATGTCGATCCCGAGGAAACGCGCGAATGGCTCGATGCGCTCGACGCGGTGGTCGCCGTTGAAGGGCGCCCACGCGCGCATTACCTGATCGATCGCCTGCTCGACCGCGATGAAGCGCGTCATGGCGACCCTTACGGGCGGATAAATACGGCCTACGTCAACACGATTCCGCTGGCGTTGCAGCCGGCTTACCCCGGCGATCTGGCGCTCGAGCACCGCATCAATGCCTTTATTCGCTGGAACGCGATGGTGATGGTGTTGCGCGCGGGCAAGCATTCGGGCGTGGGCGGGCATATCGCCACCTATGCCTCGGCGGCGGTGCTGTATGACGTCGGGTTCGATCATTTCTTTCGGGGCCGCACCGACACGTTCGAAGGCGACCTGGTGTATATCCAGGGCCACTCGGCACCCGGGATTTACGGACGCGCCTATCTCGAGGGCCGCATCGACGAGGCCCAGCTCGACAACTTCCGCCGCGAGGCGGGACGTGAGGGATTGTCGTCTTACCCGCATCCCCGGTTGATGCCCGCGTTCTGGCAGTTCCCGACGGTATCGATGGGGCTGGGGCCGCTCACGGCCGCATATCAAGCCCGCTTCATGCGTTACCTGGAATATCGCGCGCTCAAGCCTCATCAGGACCGGCGTGTGTGGGCCTTCCTCGGCGACGGCGAGATGGACCAGCCCGAATCGCTCGCGGCGATCGCCTTGGGTGGGCGCGAGCGGCTCGACAACTTGATCTTCGTGGTCAATTGCAATCTGCAGCGGCTGGATGGACCGGTACGCGGTAACGGCAAAATCATTCAAGAGCTCGAAGCCACATTCCGCGCCGCAGGCTGGAACGTCGTCAAGGTGATCTGGGGCAGCGGCTGGGATGCGCTATTGCAGCGCGACCGCACCGGGTTGCTGCGTCGACGCATGATGGAATGCGTGGATGGCGAGTATCAAACGTTCAAGTCGCAAAGCGGTGCCTACGTGCGCGAGCACTTCTTCGGCAAGTACCCCGAGCTGCTCGCGCTCGTGGCGGATATGTCGGACGACGCCATCTGGAAGCTTGCGCGCGGCGGGCACGACGCCGAGAAAGTGCATGCCGCGTACAGTGAAGCGATGCGCACCCGGGGACGCCCCACAGTCATTCTCGCCAAAACGGTGAAGGGCTTCGGCATGGGCGAAGCCGGCGAAGGCCTGAATATCAATCACCAGTTGAAGAAGATGAGCGTGGATGCCGTGCGGACGTTTCGCGATCGGTTCGATTTGCCCGTGGCGGACGCGCAGCTCGAAGCGATGCCCTATCTGAGGCCTGCACCCGGCAGCGAAGAAGCGCGATACTTCGCGGCGCGCCGTGCCGCGCTTGGCGGGTATATCCCTTCTCGCGTGACCCAAGGCACGCCGCTCCCCATCCCCCCACTGGAAACGTTCGCCGCGCATTTGAAGGACAGCGGCGAGCGCAGTGCCTCCACCACGATGGCCTTTGTGCGCATGCTCGGCACGCTTCTGAAGGACGCGGCCTTGAGCAAGATCGTGGTGCCGATCGTGCCCGACGAATCGCGTACCTTCGGCATGGAAGGGCTGTTTCGCCAGATCGGTATTCACGCTCATCTGGGCCAGCGCTACACGCCGCAGGATGCCGGCCAGTTGAGTTACTACAAAGAAGCGCAGGACGGCCAGATCCTGCAGGAGGGCATCAACGAGTCGGGTGCGATGTCGTCCTGGATCGCGGCGGCCACGTCCTACAGCAATCACGGTGTGACGACGATCCCTTTCTACATTTTCTACTCGATGTTCGGCATGCAGCGGACGGGCGATCTGGCGTGGGCCGCGGGCGATGCGCGTGCGCGAGGCTTTCTGCTTGGGGCCACCTCGGGGCGCACCACATTGATGGGCGAGGGCCTGCAGCACGACGACGGCCACAGCCATGTGCTGTCGTCGGTGATTCCTACCTGCCTGTCCTACGATCCCACGTTTGCGTACGAACTGGCGGTGATCGTCTATGACGGCATGCGGCGCATGTATGTCGATCAGGAAGACATCTACTACTACATCACGCTGCTCAATGAAAATTATCCGCATCCCGGTTTGATCGAGGGCATGCAGGACGGCATCCTGAAAGGCATGTACGTGTTGAAGGCGGTGCGGGTCGGGGCCGGCGGTGAGCCGCCGTCGTTGCGGGCAAGCGAGGTCGATCGCTGCGCACCGACATCGCGACCGTGCGTGCAACTCATGGGTAGTGGCGCCATCCTGCGCGAGGTGATCGCCGCTGCCGACCTGCTGCGCGATGACTTTGGCGTGGACAGCGATGTGTGGAGCGGCACCAGTCTTACCGAAGTACGCCGCGAGGGTATGGCGACCGAACGCTGGAACCTGCTCAACCCCGATGCCGCGCCGCGCGTGCCCTATGCCGAGGCGTGCCTGGCAGGGCGGGCGGGGCCATTGGTGGTGGCCACCGACTACATGAAGATCGTGGCCGATCAGATTCGCCCGTTCGTCGGTCAGCGCCGGTTCGTGGCGCTCGGCACCGATGGCTACGGGCGGTCGGATACGCGCGAATCGCTGCGCACGTTCTTTGAAGTCGACCGGCACTTCATCGTGCTCGCTGCGCTCAAAGCCCTGGCCGACGACGGCACGATCGCGCGCACGTGCATGCGCGACGCGATCGAGCGTTACGGCATCGACCCGGGCAAGGCCGATCCGGCGGCGCTTTGACGTCGTTCGGGTGGCGTCATCGCCTGCATGTGCTCGACGAGCAAGGCCTGAAACTCATCGGCAAGCGCCATCGGCATGGCGCCTTCGGGTCGCAGATACGCATATTGCGACTGCAGGTTTTCCTTGAGCGGTACCTGGACCACGCGTGCATCCGCAATCGCGAGCGGGGTCCAGGCCGACACCAGGCCAACGCCCGCGCCTTCCGCCACCAGCGCGCAGATCATCGGCGAGGTCGGCGTTTCCGCCACCACATCGGGCGTGCAGCCGACGGCAGTGAAGGCATTGTCGATTTCATAGCGCAGATAGCTTTGCGGGGAGAGCAGCACCAGCCGTTCTTCCGCAAGATCGATCAGCGATATGACGGGTTGATGAGCTAGACGGTGGCCCGCCGGCAAAAGCACCACCACCGGTGCCGAGGGGAGGGGATCGATGCTGACCCCTGATTTCGTCAGGGGCAGTTCGACGATGCCCAGATCGAATTGACGCGTCGCCACGAGTTCCGCGATTTGATTCGATGGAATCGTTTGTACAAAAATTCGAACGCGCGGCCGCGTCAGCATGAATTTGGCGATCACGGCAGGCACGAGCGACTGGGCAAGCGCGGGCAGTGTGGCCAGGCGCAGTGCGCCGGCCCGGTGGTGCCGGATGTCGTAGGCGACCTGCGTGATCCGATCGATGCCGACGTAGAGATGCTCGACCTCGCGATACAGCGCTTCGCCTTCTGAGGTGGGGACCAGCCGTCTCCCATTGCGATGAAATAGCGCATAACCCAGACGCATCTCCAGGAGCGCAATCGTTCGGCTGACGCCCGGCTGCGTGACGTTGAGCATCTTCGCGGCACCCACCACACTTCCCGAGATCATCACCGCGCGAAAGGCTTCGACGTGGCGCATGTTCATCTCGATACGCATCGGTGCCTCCTCGGACGTGGATTATTGCGGGTGGCGCGGTTTCGGGTACTGAACGAATACCCGAAACGCTCAAGCGACATCAGCGATGCGAACGCCCGCGGTCAAGCCAAAGCTCAAGCCGACTTAGGCAAATAGGCCTCGACCAACTTGACCCAATAAGTCGCGCCTACGGGCAACAGCGCATCGTTGAAGTCGTAGTTGGAATTGTGCAACTGGCAGGGGCCCATGCCTTCATAGGCCTTTTCGCGATGGTCGCCATCGCCGTTACCCAGAAACAGATAGGCGCCCGGTACTTTCTCGAGATAGAACGAGAAATCCTCGGCACCCATGAACGCCGGGATATTGCGGCTCACGTTTTCCTTGCCGAACGCTTCTTCGGCCACTTGCGCGGCGAATTCGGTTTCCTTTTCCCAGTTGATGAGCGGCGGATAGGCGCGGATGAAATCCAGTTCGCCGGTGGCGCCATGCACTTGCGGCAGCGTGGTGGCAATGCGGCGCATGGTGTCTTCGATCACGTCCAGATTGGTGGTGGTGTACGTGCGCACGGTGCCGCGCAGCACGACTTCGCCGGGGATCACGTTGTAGGCGTCGCCGGCATGAATCTGCGTGATCGACAGCACGGCGGGATCCAGCGGATCGCGCGTGCGCGAGATCACGCTTTGCAGCGCCAGCACCATTTCGGCCGCGATCACGATCGGGTCGACGGACTTGTTGGGCTGTGCTGCGTGGCCGCCCGTGCCTTTGATCACGATGTCGAAACGGTTGCTCGAGGCCATCGAGGGGCCCGTGCGGAAACCGAAGTGATTGGCAGGCATGCCGGGCATATTGTGGATGCCGAAGACGGCATCGCACGGAAATTTCTCGAACAGGCCGTCTTCCATCATGGCGCGCGCGCCGGCGTTGCCCCCTTCCTCGGCGGGCTGGAAGATGAAGACGATGGTGCCATCGAAATCGCGGTTGGCCGAGAGGTATTGGGCCGCGCCCAACAGCATCGTGGTGTGGCCGTCATGACCACAGCCGTGCATGCGGCCCGCGTTCTTCGACGCATGGTCGAACGTGTTGAGCTCGGGCATCGGCAGGGCATCCATATCGGCACGGATGCCGATCGTCTTGCCGCTGGTGCCGGCTTTCAGGATGCCCACCACGCCGGTCTTGCCCAGGCCGGTGTGCACCTCGATGCCCATGGCGCGCAAACGCTCGGCCACCAGGGCCGAGGTGCGAACTTCTTCGAAAGCGATTTCGGGATGAGCGTGAATGTCGCGGCGGATGGCGGTCAATTCGCCGTGCGCGCGTTGGATGGCTTCTAGGGTTTTCATAGCGAACTCCGGATGTAGTCGGCGACGGCCTCGGATACGTGCGTCAACGTATTCTGAAGGGTGCCGAAGTCTTTGCTTTTCTCGAAAGTGGTTTCGTTCATGTAGAGACCGCGATGGATCTCGATCTGCAAACTGTGACGGCGCTCGGCGGGCCGACCCAGGCGGGCGATCAATGCCACGCCTTTGAATGGATCGTTGCGCGCCACGGTGTGACCATGCGCGCGCAAGGTGCGTTCCACCACATCGACCAGTTCGGGATCGCACGTGGTGCCATCGCGATCGCCGAGCACGAAGTCGGCCAGCCGGTGCGGGCTGTCGATCTCAAGCACTTCGTACGAGTCGGCCGGCATCGAGTGCAGATTCAAATGCCACACCGCACCGAATTGTGCGTAGGCCGCTTCTATCGCTTTGCCCATCGCTGCATGATACGGCGCGTGATAGCGCGCAATACGCTGCTGCACTTCGGCCACGGTGAGTTTGCGATCGTAGATCAATTGGCCGCCGGCCCGCTTCCATATCAGGCCGTAACCCAGGCGGCTTTTCTCGGAAGGCCGGGCATCGCCCGGCCAGGGCGCATCGAGCAGACCGACGTCGATGTCGTCGGGCTCACGGTTGGGATCGATATACGTGCGCGGAAACTGCGCGGCGATCAGCGTGCCGCCCACATCGGGCACGGTGTGCCACAACTCGTGCACGTGCGTGTCTTCGCCGGTGCGAAGCACCTCAGGTGCCACGGCAAAGCCGAAATCGGCAGGATACGTGGTGCCGCTATGCGGCGAATCGCACACGAGCGGCAAGGCCGGCGCGCGGGGCGCGGCGAGGATAAACGGTTCGAAGGGCGAATCGCTGATGTGCATGACTACGGTGCTCCGTCCATATCGTTCAAGTGGCATGCGCTCGTATGCCCCGACGCGATCGTGCGCAACAACGGGCGCTCGGTCTTGCAGCGCGGCATCGCATGCGGGCAACGGGGATGGAACGTGCAACCCGACGGCGGCGCCAGCGGTGAGGGCAGTTCGCCCTTGATCGGCTGGTAGGTGCGCCGGCCCGGCGTCAGGCTGGGCAGCTCTTTGAGCAACGCTTGAGTATAGGGGTGATTGGCGTGGTCGAAAATCGTTTCGGTGGCGGCGATCTCGACGATTCGGCCGAGATACATGATCGCCACGCGATCGGACACATGGCTCACCACGCCCAGGTTGTGACTGATGAACAGATAGGTGAGCCCCAGGTCGCGGCGCAGTTGCGCAAAGAGGTTGAGCACTTGCGCCTGGATCGACACGTCCAGCGCCGCCACGGCCTCGTCGCACACGATGACGGTGGGCTTGAGTGCCAGTGCACGCGCGATCCCGATGCGTTGCCGCTGCCCGCCGGAAAACTGGTGCGGGTAACGCTGTGCATAGGCCGGGTCCAACCCTACCTGGCGCATCAGCCCGGCCACGTACTCGGCCTTGTTGCGCGACGACACCAGACCGTGCGCCACCGGCGCCTCGCCCACGATGTCCAGCACGCGCATGCGCGGGTTGAGCGACGCGTAAGGATCCTGGAAGATCATCTGAACTCCGAGTTCGTAGGCGCGCCGCTGGGTCGCGTTCATCGCCTTGACGGGCATGCCCTGGTAATGCACTTCGCCGGCGGTGGGCGACAGGATGCCGGCGATCATGCGGCCGAGTGTGGATTTACCGCACCCGGATTCGCCCACGATGCCGATCACCTCGCCGCGTTGAACATCCAGGTCGACGCCGGCCACCGCATGCACCACACTCGAGTGCAATCCGGCACCGAACAAATTGGCGATGCGTCCGGCGATATCCAGCGGCTGGGAGAACTTGAGTTCGGCTTGCCGCAGCGACAGCAGCGGCGTGTTGGGCGCCGCGGCGAGCAAGGGGGCGTCGGACGCCAACACTGGGCTGTCGACGGCCAGATGGCCGGGGGCGCCGGTGGGAGGGGAGAGCGTATTCACAGGCGCATTCATTTGGGATCGGGCTCCCCGGCATGCCAGCAGCGCACCCATTGCGCCGGGCGGATTTCGACGGGCTGCGGATCCTTCGTACAGACCTCGGTGGCGCGCGGGCAACGCGTGCGAAACGCACAGCCTTCGGGAAGATTGAGCAGCGACGGCGTCATGCCCGGGATCTGGGCGAGCGGCGCGCCGCGCGTTTCGGGGCGCGGGATCGAATCGATCAGCCCGTGGGTATAGGGATGCTGTGGGTGGCCGATGACGTCGGCGGTGCTGCCCGTCTCGACGATACGCCCGGCATACATCACCGACACGCGATCCGCGAGACCTGACACCACGGCCAGATCGTGGGTGATCCAGATCAGCGCCGTCCCGGTCTCCTTACAGAGCTTCTGCACTTCGTACAGGATCTGGCCCTGGATGGTCACATCCAAGGCGGTCGTGGGTTCGTCGGCAATGATCAGGCGCGGCGAATTGAGCAATGCGATGGCGATGGCCACGCGTTGCCGCATGCCGCCCGAAAACTGATGCGGATACGACCGCAACCGCTCGTCGGGCGAAGCGATGCCCACCATCGTGAGCACATCGCGGGCGCGGTTGCGGGCCTCGTCGCGACTCACCCTGCGATGCGCCTGGATCGCCTCGATCATCTGCGTATCCACGCGCAACACGGGGTTGAGCGTCATCATGGGATCCTGGAAGATCATGGCGATGTCGCGCCCGCGCACATCGCGCAACTGGTCTTGCGTGGCGTGACGCAGGTCGTGGCCGTCGAAGTTGATTTCGCCGCCCACCACGCGTCCAGGCGAATCGAGCAGGCCGATCAGCGAAAAGCCGGTGATGCTCTTGCCCGAGCCCGACTCGCCCACCAGACCGAGGATTTCGCCGGGCCTGAGCGTGAGGTCGACGCCGTCGACGGCTTTGACGACGCCGTTGCGGGTGAAAAAGTGGGTTTGCAGGCCGCGCACATCGAGGATGGGCGCCGCAGCCGCGGAATCTGCTTGAGAAGTTGCCATGCCGTGTTGCATTGAATTAGTTCGCGTTGCGCGGGTTGAGCACATCGCGCAGATGGTCGCCGACCAGGTTGATGCCGATGATGGCGATCGCCAGGGCAATGCCCGGGAAGAACGAGATCCAGTAGCGGCCCGACAGCAGGAACTCGAAGCCGTTGGAGATCAGCATGCCCAGTGATGGTTCGGTGACCGGTACGCCCACGCCGAGAAACGACAGGGTGGCCTCGAGGGCGATGGCGTGCGCCAGATCGATGGTGGCGATCACGATGAGCGGTGGCATGCAGTTGGGCAGCAAGTGACGCCACAGGACGCGCCACCAGCTGAGGGACATACATCGCGCCGCCTCCACGTACTCCTTGTTGCGTTCGACGAGGGCGGCGCCGCGGGCGGCCCGTGCAAAGTAGGCCCATTGCACCACGATCAGCGCGATGATGACTTTGTCCACGCCTTTGCCCAGGATCGCCAGCAGCATGAGTGCCACGAGAATGGCCGGAAACGACAATTGAATGTCGACGATGCGCATCAGGAGCGCGTCGAGTTTGCCGCCGAAGTAGGCTGCGATCAGGCCGACGGTGGCGCCGATCGCAAACGCGAAGAACACCGAGATGCCGGCCACCATGAGGCTGGTGCGCAAGCCGTACAGGATGGCGGAGAACAGATCGCGCGCCTGCCCGTCGGTGCCCAGCAGATAACGCATCGTGCCGTCGCCGCTCTCACTACCGGGCGGCAACTTGGAATCCATGATGTCCAGGTTGCCGATATCGAACGGATTCTGCGGCGCGATCCACGGCGCAAAGACGGCAGCGACCACGGTGACGGTAAGCAGGATCAGGCCGACGACGGCGAGCTTGCTGGCAAAGAAGTCGACGAAGAAGCGGCGCCACGGGCCTTCCGGTTTACGGGCCGCGGCGATTGCCGGTTTAACGATGTCGGCTTGGCTCATCGACGGCCCTCCAGACGAACGCGGGGATCGAGCACGGTATAGATGATGTCCACCACCAGATTGAGCATGACGAGGAAGAACACGATCAGGAGCAGGTAGGCCACCACGACCGGACGATCCAGATTGATGATGGAGTCGATCAGCAGTTTGCCCATGCCGGGCCACGAAAAGACGGTTTCGGTAACCACCGCGAAAGCGACGACCTGTCCGAACTCCAGGCCCGCCACCGTGACGATGGGAATCAGGATGTTCTTGAGCAGGTGCACACCCAGCACGCGGCGCTCGGAAAGCCCCTTGGCGCGGGCGAACTTGATGTAATCCATCGGCAGCGACTCGCGCGTGGCGGCGCGGGTGACGCGGATGATGGTGGCACATTTGGCCATCGCGATCGTGATCGCCGGCAAGGCCAGGCTCAACCAGCCGCTAACGGTGAAGATGCTCAGGTTGAGCGAGCCGATGGCCACCGTTTGACCGCGACCGCTGGCGGGCACCCAGCCCAGCGTGACGGCGAAAACCATGATGAGCATCAGGCCAACCCAGAAGTTGGGCAGTGAAAACCCCAGCACCGAGCCCGTCATGATGGCGCGCGACGACACCGCCTGCGGCTTGAGCCCGGCGCGGATGCCGAGCGGCACGCCGATCAGCACCGACAGCAGCATGGCCGTGATGGCGAGTTCGAGCGTGGCGGGTGCGCGTTGCAGGATGAGCCGCATGGCGGGCTCACCGGTCAGGAAACTATTGCCGAAGTCGCCCTGGACGGCCTGGCCCATGAAGACGAGGTATTGGCGCCACAGCGGAAGGTCCAGTCCCAGCGAGGCCCGGATGGCGTCGCGTTGCGCCTCGGTGGCTTCGGGGCTGGCCAACATCGAAATGGGGTCGCCGACAAGATAGATACCGACAAAGACCAGGGCCGACATGACGAGCATGACGACGACGGTCTGGAGCAGCCGGCGAATAATGGTTGCTAGCACAGCGTTCACTCTCGTTGACAGCAGGCGTGCACGACGCGCGCTGCGGTATTCGGCGATTCGGGCGGGGGTGGCGCGCATCGCACGCACCACCCGCGAATCGTTTACTTCACCATCCGTTTACTTCACGAATCGCTTACTTCTTGAGCGTGGCGAACTGCGCCAGCGTGACCTGATCCGGACGACCTTGGTATTGGATGTCGTTTTTCATGGCCCAGACGGACAGTTCGTAATGCAGCGGCAACATGGCATAGTCGTTCATCGCCAGGTCGCTTGCCTGCTGCAGCATTTCGGCGCGCTTGCCGTCGTCCATCACCGATCCGGATTGCGCCACGAGCTCATCCATCTTGGGGTTGGAGTAGCGGCTGCGGTTGGTCGTGCCCAGGCCAGCGGCCGGATTGGGCGTGACCAGCAACGACGACAGCGCATTGGACATTTCGCCGGTCGACACCGACCAGCCGGCCAGGTAAGCGCTGAACGCATAGCTGTCGCGGTTCTTGAAGAATACCGGCGGCGCCATGGCGTCGACGTTCGTCTTCACACCGATCCGGCTCCACATGCCGGCCACGGCCTGGGCGACCTTCGAGTCGTTGACGTAACGGCCCGACGGGGAGCCCAGTGTGATCTCGAACCCGTTGGGATAACCGGCATCGGCCAGCAACTTCTTGGCCTTTTCGATATCCGCCTTCGGGGGCACCGAGTGCGCCTTGGATGCGCCGAACATCGGGTACGGCAACATCTGGCCGGCGCCGAGGGCCACGCCGCCCATCACGCGTTCGACGATGGCGTCGCGATTGATCGCCAGCGACAACGCCTCACGCACGCGCTTGTCTTTCAGCGGGTTCTTGTCGGTGCCCTTGATGCCCGGGCTGGGTTCGGCGAACTGATCCAGCGCCACATACACCGTGCGCACCGAAGGCGTTTCTTCAACCGCCAGCGCCTTGTTCTTCTTCAGCGCGGGCAGATCGTCCGTTGGGGGGTCTTCGATCATGTCGACGTTGCCGGCCAGCAGCGCGGCGACGCGGGCGGCGGGATTGGTCATCGGGCGATAGATGACGCGATCCCACGTGGGCTTGGCACCCCAATAGTTATCGTTGCGGGCCAGGATGAATTCCGAACCCCGCTGCCAGGAAACGAATTTATAAGGACCGGTACCGATCAAGCCATCGCCGCTGTTGAGCTGCATGGTGGTCTTGCCTTCGGCAGCCGGGCCCGATGCCGCTTTCTTGGACAGGATGGGCAGTTGCGCCAGGTTCACCAGCAGCAAGGGCGACGGCTCCTTGGTGGTGATGCGCACCGTCATCGGATCCACCGCTTCCGTCTTGGCGACAGAACCGAGGTAGAGCGTAAACGGCGACGGGCTGTTGGGCACCTTCGGGATACGATCGTAGGTGAACACCACGTCTTCCGCCGTGAACGGTGTGCCGTCGGAGAACTTGACGTTGGGACGCAGCTTGAACGTCCACACCTTGCCGTCGACAGTCCACGATTCGGCCAGCCCGGGTTGCGGCTTGAGATCCTTGTCCAGCAGGATCATCGGGTCGAAGATCGTTTGAGCGATCTGGTTGTTGGGAGTGAGCGCGTGATACTGCGGATCCATGGCGCTGGGCTCGGTCTTGAGTGCGATCGTGAGGTCGCGAGCCCAGGCCGATCCCGTGGCTCCCATGGCAAGAAAAACGGCGGCCGAGCCGCACGCCAGAGCGCGTGTAAAGCGTAGTGCCATTCAAAACTCCGTTGGTGTGTTCGTCGTGCGGGCGGTGCGTAGATGCGTGCGAGCATGACCCAGCTTATGAACATAACCACCTTGTCAAACCCTGACAACGGTTGTATTCCCTTATTGCACCGCAGCGAGTTCGATGCCTGTCCCCGTTTATGCGGGCGGCGTCGAATGGGGGCAGGATGGCGATCGGCGCCGGGAACCGGGCTTGCTCATCAACGGCACAACTCAATCATCAGGAGATCGTTATGTCGGAAAAAATCAGAGCGACGCTTGCCATCGATAAGACGGCCGACGGCAAATACATCTGGGTCGTTACAGCGGTCGAGGGCGATATCGGCACCATGCCGCGCATCGAGCGTGCGACCACCGGCTATGCAACCGAAGATGAAGCCCGGCGGGCCGGCGAGCAGCAAATCGAAAAAATGCGTGCCGACTGACGTGGCGACTGAGGCGCCCAGATAGGGCGGCGAGTAACGCGCCGAATCTGCGGCGAATAGAATGGTGCTGCGACGGATGCCGCCTGTGATGCGTCGGTTGCTGCCATCACCGGCATCGCAGCTGATCGATGCGTGTCGCGTGGCACCAGGATTACCCCTTTTTTACGACGCAAATGTTGGAGCGAGTATGACTTGGAAACTCATGACGATGGCGGCCGTGGTCGGCCTGGCGGGCTGCTCGATGATGAACTCGGGATCCTCACCATCTGCCAGCGCGAGCGCCGATACCGGGCGCAGTCCAGGCCTGGTGTCAGGCGGGCCCGGGCAGGCCGGCGAGTGCAACAGCGGCCCGGTGCAGAAGGCGATCGGCACCGCGATGTCGCAATCCGTGCTTGATCAGTTGCGCAGCCAATCGGGTTCCGGCTCGGCGCGTGTGCTCAAGCCGGGCGAGATGATCACCATGGAATACAACCCCAGCCGCCTGAATGTGTTGGTCGACGCACAAGGCGCAATCACCGCCGTGCGCTGCGGTTGAGTCGGCTTGGCGACGTTGCATCCATGACCGATCAATCGCACGATACCCCTGCCGACTTCCACTTTTACACGCCGAGTGAAGGCCACCGGCTGCCGCACGATCCCTTCAATGCCATCGTGGCGCCGCGCCCGATCGGCTGGGTGGCCTCTCAGAATGCGCACGGTGCGGTCAACCTCGCGCCCTACAGCTTTTTCAACGCGTTCAACTATGTGCCGCCCATCGTCGGATTTTCCAGCATTGGCTACAAGGATAGCGTCACCAATGTGGCGGCCACCGGCGAATTCACCTGGAACCTGGTGACCCGTCCATTGGCCGAGGCGATGAACGAGACCTGTGCCGCCGTGGGACCCGAGGTCGATGAGTTCGACTACGCTGGCCTGGAAAAGGTGGCGTCCACGCATATCGCCGTGCCTCGCGTGGCCCGGGCGCGGGTCAGCTTCGAGTGCCGCGCCACGCAGATCATTCAGCTCAAGACGGCGGCGGGCGACGACGTGGACACATGGCTGGTGCTGGGCGAAGTCGTCGGCATTCACATCGACAAGCGCCTGCTTGTGGACGGCATTTACGACACTGCAGCCGCACAACCGATCATGCGAGGCGGCGGTCCGGCCGACTATTTCGGCATCACGCCGGACAATCTCTTCAAAATGCGCCGGCCGAAGGTGTGACGCGGCGGGGTGCGACCGTTGGGCTGGCGCTCAGCGCGACTCGTACACCTCGTCCGCTGCGAGCAGAATATCCACCGGGGGATCGAAACCGATGATGCGCGCGGTTTCGATATTGAGCGCGATCTTGGCGGGATCGATCCAGATCTGACTGAGCGACCGCGGTTGCGCGCCATTGAAGATGCGCGCGATGTTTTCGGCGTAAAACAGGCCCACGTACGAATAGTCGGCCTGCGCCAGGCTCATCAGCAACCCCTTCTTCACTTCCTCGGAACCGAGCATGGCAAAGCTGGGTACTTTCGCCTCGCGCAGGATATTAGCCACCGTGCCCACATTGTCGGGCGTGAGCCCGCGATGCACCGTCACGTACACGGCATCGGACTGCGTGCTGACCTGCCGGTAGCACTCCTGCACATTCTGCTTGGCCAGTTCGAGGTCGATACCATTGGAGCGGGCGTCGCAACTGCGAATCGTGAAGCCGAGTTCGGCGGCGACCTGTGTGGCGGCATCGACGGCCGCATAGGTGCGGCCTTCCGGGCTGTTTTCGTACACCAGCCCGAGGGTCTTGAACGGCACGATTTCATGAAACAGCCGGATTTGACGCTGATAGCGCTCCGGCTGCACGCGGGCGTGCAGGTTGTCGTAGCCGCTGTCTTCGGCGCTCTTGACGATCTTCGCGCCGACGGCATCGCTGGTGGAGCCCACGATGGTGGGTACCGGTGCGCCCAGCGCGGCCATATCCTGGCCGGCCCAGGTACCCATTGCGATGATGAGGTCGATGTCCTGCTTCGTCGTCAGCCGATCCGTGATGGCTTGGCGCACCCCCGGACGCTTGACCGGATCGAAGTTGCCGGGCTGCCAATAGGCGTCATCCACGAACTCGACCGTGTCGCTGCGCACATTGCGCGCAATGAACGTCCACGTGGCATGGCCGTCGAGCCCTTCTGGAATCGTGGGGATCTGAATCCAGCCCAGTTGCTCCATGCCTTCGACCAGCACCTTCATCGTGCGCGGATACTCGCTGTAGTCGCCGCTTTCGAAATAACCCACCCGCCAGCGCTTGCCATCGGCCCGCGCGCGCGGCGTGGTCGGAAACACCTTTTCCTTTTCCGCTGTGGGGACGGCCTGCGGCGTGGCGGGTTGCGCCGACATGGCGACGGGCGCTAACAACGCCAGGCATAACGCGAACGCGGCGGCGATGAGGTGCATGGGCAGCTTCCTGCGGTGGTCGACGGGGACGCACGTGTGTGCGGTAGCGGTAAGGCGCGAAGCGGTACTCATGATAGCGGTGCAGTGAGCAAGGGCACGCGGCGCGTCAGGCCGGTCAGCAGTTCGGCGGCGATGGTGCCCATCGAGGCCGCCACGCGTTCCACTGGAAGCTTCGGGTCGCCCCACAGCACGACAGGCGCGCCGACGTCTGCATTCAAACCGGTGAGATCGACGGTCATCAAATCCATGGTGACCGTACCCAATGTACGGGTGAGTTGTCCTGCCACCATGACTGGCGTGCCGGCCGGCGCGTGGCGCGGGTAACCGTCCGCATAGCCGCAGTTGACGAGGCCCACGGTCAAGGGCGATGGCGCCTGAAAATTGCCGCCGTAGCCTATGCGATCGCCGGCCGCCAGCGTACGGATATCGAGGACGCGAGCGTGCAGCGACATGGCCGGCAGCAAGCCGAGGTCGGCCGCACTGCGATCGGCAAGCGGGCTCGCACCGTAAAGCGTCAAGCCCGGGCGCACCCAGTCGTTCGTGGCGGCATGCCCGCGATGGCGCATGATGGCGGCGGAGTTGCTGGTCGAGCGCGGGCCGGGCAGATCGTGCGTGACGGCCTGGAAGCGGGCGCATGCTTCGTCGATGCCGTCGGTGCGTTCCGCGCTGCCGAAATGGTTGAGGTGCCCGATCTGCCCGCGGATGCGGCCCGTGCCGGCCAGCGACTGGCATTGCGCGTAGGCCGATCGGTAGCTGGCGGCATCGAAACCGACCATGCCGATATCGCCGCGAAATCGCAGCCACACCGTGGGCGTGGCCCGCAAGGCCGGTGCTGCGGCCAGCCATTGCAGTTGCGGCTCACGCGACAGCAGCAGGTGCAGGTCGGGCATATCGAGCAGCGCAATCTCCGAGGCGTGGGCCAGGCCGGCCATGACCAGGATGGGACCGCTCCAGCCGGCATCGCGGCAGATATGCGCATCGGTCAGGTGCATGACCGCCAGACCGTCGGCCGCGCGCAGCCCGGTCATGATGTGCGCCACCCCGTGGCCGTAGGCATCGGCCTTCACGGTGGCCCAGACGCGTGGCGCGTCGCCGCCGTCTTCTCGCGCCAAGGCGCGCTTGAGTATCGCGAGGTTATTGGCCACCGCTTGCGGATAGATCTTGGCGTATACCCGTTCGCTGGCAAAAAGGGAAAGCGGCAGCGCTGCAGTCAAAGGCTTTCTCCTGTGGGGGTCATGTCAGCGTTTCTTTTTTGGGAGCGCCCGCAGGCGCAAAGGCCCAGAAGGCAAGCGTGGCGCACAGGTAGATCGCGCCGGTGGCGGCCAGGCCGGTGCCCATGCCCACTACGCCGAAGAGGCCGCCCACGATCAATGGGCCGGCCATCTGGCCCAGCTTGTCGGCCGCGCGCATGACGCTGGTGGCGCCGGCTGCACCGTACGCCTGCACGTGCGGCAACCCCAGCATATACGGCGATTGTGACGCGCCACTGGCGCAGCTTGCCAACGCCAGCAAGAGTACGGCGGCGGCGGCGGCGAGCATACCGCTGTTGAGATAAAGCGCCATGAGTCCGAGGCTGCCGATCATGCCGCCCACGACGATCCAGCGCTTCTTCGATGCACTGCGATCCGCGATTCGTCCCATGATGGGACCCACATAGATCACGCACAGCCCGTAAAGCATCAAAATGCGGCCCACGCTGGAGGCGGCGGCGCCCTGCGACTCGAGGTACAACGGCAGCGCGAACGAGATCAGGCCCACTTGTGCGATCGAGAACGGCACAATGCTGCCCGCCAGCAACATGCCGAAGTCGCGGGTGAACACGAGCCTGATCGTTTCGGCCAGCCGGTGCGGCGGGGCAGCCAGTGCCGGTGCGCGCGCGACAGGCGGCGCAGGCGCCACCGCGGTCGCACTTGCAGCCGCACCCGCTTCGGCGGCGGACGGTGCGTTGGCGGCAGGTACGGCGCCGGCCTTCGCAGCAAGCGGCCCCGTCATGTAGGGACGCAACAAGAACCAGACGCCGCTCAACGGCAGGATCAGCATCGTGGCGCCCACCACGAACACCGTCTGGTAGCCGGTTTGCTCCATCAGCATCGAGCCCACGGCCGCGCCCGACAAGTGTCCCGCAAAAAGACCGGCAATCACGCTCGTCATGTTGCGGCCGCGCGCCTGGGGCGCGCTGCGCGTGACGATGAATCCCTGCAACCCCATCCACGCGAGTCCGTAGCCGAAGCCCACCAGGCCGCGTGCAGCCACGAACCCCAGCAATGTGCTGGCCAGCGCGCAGGCCAGCATGCCCGCCGCAGCGACGCCCAGTCCGGCGATCACGGGCGTCTGCCAGCCGCGGCGATCGGTCAGGCGGCCGGCCAGCAACGCAGCAATCAGACCGCAGGCCATTTCAACCGAGATCGGCAAGGCCAGAAGCAGATTGGGCGGCAAGTCCAGCGCTCCAGGAGGCAGCGTGCGCGCATACACAGGCAGAAACCCCAAAGGCAAGGCCCAGGCGAACAGAAACGAAAACATCACCGGCCGTGCCAACCGGCCGACCAGCGCCGCTTGCCCGCGGTCGTCCTGCTTCAGGATTTCATCGGCGGCGCGCCGCGTCGGCAACGTGCCGGTGATCATCAGCAGCGACAGCAACATCAGCATTTCCATCGCCGTGATCAACGCGACGGCGCTGACGGTCAGCGCGTCGATCACGCGATTGCGCACACCGTCATCAATGATGGCGGCGTTGAGCGTGATGCTGAGCTGTCCGGCCGATTGCGCCGGATTGGCGTCATTCAGCGGTAATGAGAATGTCAGGTCGGGCCGAAGATCCAGCCCGGGATTCGGCATGTCGGGCAGCCGGCTCACGGCCAGTACCTTGCCTTCGGCATCGGTGACCGCGATCTGGCCGATGGCCGGAAACGACGTCTGCAAACGCGTGAATGGGGCTTCCAGCCCGCGCAGCTTCGACACCGTCAAGCCGTAGCCCAGCACACGATTGAGGTCGCGCTGCATCCCCTCAGCCAGCATATTGGCGTTTTCGCGCGTGACCTGTAGCCACACGGTGCGGAAGTTCGAGATCGTGTAGGCGGCGTACAACCCCTGTGCGAGCAGAATGGCCACCAGCGGCACGATGAAACGGGCGCGGCTGCCGGCAGTCGATCCCCCATACGGCGCGAACAATCGGAATCCCACGGCCAGCAGCAAGCCACCGCACGCGGTCACCAGGATCAGCACGGTGGTGTTGCGCACCACCAGCTCACGCCAGGCGAGCGCATTGCGTTCGACATCGACGATGATGGCGCCCGTCAATTGGCCGGCGGTGTTCATCAGGGGGGCGGCGATCGTCACGCTTTGGTCGCGCGCGATCATGGCAGTGCCCGAGGGCAGCCGCACAGGCGTTTCGCGGGAATCGGGCGGCGGACTGTGTCCGCGTATGGGGGGCAGTGCCAGCGCAGCGAGTAGCGCCTGCGCATCGCCGCCGATGTCGGCGCGGCCATCGCCCTGCCGCTTGGCGAGCACGGTGCCATCCACCTGGACCACCTGCAACGAGGGGGGATGATCGCCCGTCGACGACTTGCGAAGGATATCGTCCAGACCGAAGAATTGCGCCAGCGGCTTTCCCAACCGCAATCCATTCTGGATCTCGGCGCCCAGGCTGCGTGCGGTGACCTCGATCCGGTCGGCCGTCGTTTGCGCCATCAGCCGATTCAACGCAGCCAGACTCAATGAGCCGATCAGCGCCTGCGCCAGCACGAGCACGATCAGACTCGCCAACGTCACCGCCAGAATGGGGTGTCGCGGCGGTCGGGTTGACGCATGCGGCGAGAGCGAACTAGGCATAGGGCTGGGCGCGATAATGCAAATTGAACCCAATAGGTAACGGATCGGCGCGAAACGTTCCATCCGACGGCAGTTGCAGGTGTAGCACGAGCGCGCGAGAAAGTGGGGCCACAGTGCGTGACGATGTCACGTCAGAGCGCCAAACAGTGGCGCTGACCACACACTAGCGCCAGCCGGTCGCGCGGTCGCGCTTCATGCGCTCGCCAGAGTTGGCGCAGTCGATCGGCGCCGGTTTGCCGGGTGGTGGCCACGTATTCCGCGTAAGCCAGCCACTTTGCCTCGTCCCCGTTCAGGCCGCTGCGGGCCACCGCCAGGGTGTCGCGCGCCAGCGCCTGGATACGGTCCGACGCCATGCCGTAGCGGATGGCATCGGCTCGCAGCGCGGCGAGCGTGGCCCAACCCCATTGGTGCACCAGCGCTTCGGCCTCGTCGAGATTGCGCATCAAGCCGAGTTGAATGGCCGATGGCGCGATCGTCACTGTCCGGCAGATGTCCTCGCCCGCCAGCGCGAGCAGTTGCGCGTCGGCGAAGTTGGCGCCCGGGGCACGGCCTTCGATATACCCGTCCACGCCGTGTTGTGCGAACAAGGCTTCGAGCCCGCCCGGCGTTTCCCAGGCGCGCAGCAGGACGGGCAGGTCCGGGAAATCGGCCAGCCGGTAGCGCCAGCGGGCGTCGATGAAGTTGCCGAATTGGGCATGCACGAAATGGGCACTTTCAGGCGCCAGCACAATGGCGTCGCCGTCGTCGGTGACGCCGGGCCACGAAGCGCTGCGAAGGAATGCGCTGAGCGGCGGGTTGTCGTTCAGGTACACGTGGGCGCCGGACTTGTAGCTGGCCCCGGTGGAGGCGGGCAGGGCGCGCGTCACGGTGTCCGGTCCGAACATCCAGCGGAAGTAAGCGCCCAGGTCGGCAAACGGTGCGTTCGGCAGCTGCTGCAGCCGATGATCGCAGGCGAAACGGGTGCCGCTGAACATCCGATCCCATAGCGTCAGGCGGTTTTCCTGCAGGCCGGTATCGCGGCCGCTTTCGAGCGGGCTATTGGCAAAGAGGGCGATATTGGCCGGCGCCAGCGCCAGGATGACATTCAGCGCGCGTGCGGCATTGGCGATGGGTATGGCCGTGCACGGGCTGTTCTGCGCCTTGGCGTCGATCCCCAATTGATGCCGCCAGCCGCGAAAACCGGCCATCTCGGCATAAACGCGGCGTGGGGCCACGACGCTGCGGTACCACGCGTCGCTCAACGCACAATCGGGATGCTCTGCGGCATTGAGCAGCACCGCCCCTTCTTCGGCGAGCACCGTGTTTGCATCGGCAATCTCCGCCACCACGATCCGATGAAGCGCGTCGAGCCCGTCAGGCGCCACGATGGGATCGAAGGCGGTTTCCAGCAGATTGAAGGCGTTGTCCAGACCGCTATGGCCGGCGGGGCCGGCGAGATCGACGAGGCGGCCACCGAGCTCGGTTTCGGCAACCGGTTCGCCTCGCTTGCGGCGGCGTTCGGCCAACCGCTCGAAATAACCCCTGACAGGATGACTGGCTCCGGATGCACGGTCGACGACCGCCATTTCCAATTCGAGGCCGAGCTTCGATCCTGCACGTGCGGCAGTGTTGACAGATACTGAACTCGAGTCGAACTCCGCGCGTTTCATGGTGAAACATTCTATCAGCGGTAAAACTTGGATTGTCATCCTTTAGGCGTCGCACCCGACAAAAAAACAGCCGGGCGATGCCGGCTGTTTCAAAGCGGTGAACGCAGCGGATGAGGCGGGTGCCTCGGCCGCGTTATTGCAATGTGAATTGCGCCTCCTTCACATCCTGCGAATCCAGGCCCACATGCACCTTGAAATCGCCGGGTTCGACCACGCGTTTGAGGTCGTTGCCGATGAACGACAAGTCGTCATAGGCAATGGGAAATTGCAGCGTACGCCGCTCGCCGGGCTGCAGCATCACCTTCTGGAAACCTTTGAGTTCCTTGACCGGGCGACTGATCGAGCCTGCCAGATCCTGCAGATACAGCTGCACGACGGTTTCGCCGGCGCGTTTGCCGGTATTGCGTACGGTGATGCTCGCCGTCAACGGATCGCGCGCCTTGATCGCTTTGCTCGAGAGGCTCACATCGGACAGGCTGAACTGGGTGTAGCTCAGACCGTAACCGAAGGGGTAGAGCGGGCCGTTCTCGATATCGAAGTAGCGCGAGGTGTATTTATTGGGGGCGGCGGGATTGAAAGGCCGCCCGGTATTCAGATGCTGGTAGTACAGCGGCACCTGGCCCACGTTCTTGGGAAACGTCATCGTCAGCTTCCCGCTTGGGTTGTAGTCGCCGAACAGCACATCGGCGATGGCGTTGCCGCCTTCCGTACCGGCAAACCAGGTTTCGAGCATGGCATCGGCGTTGGCATCTTCCCAAGTCAGGCTCAGTGGGCGACCGTTCATCAAGACGATCACCAGCGGCTTGCCGGTGGCTTTGAGCGCTTCCAGCAAACGCTTCTGGCTGGGCGGGATGTCGATATCGGTGCGGCTCGAGGCCTCGTGCGCCATGCCTTGCGCCTCGCCCACCACGGCCACCACCACATCGGCCGCCTGCGCCGCTTGCACAGCTTCGTCGATCATCGCTTGCGCGGGACGGGGATCGACCACGACATCGGGCAGATACTCGTTCAGGTAGCGCTGAATGGCGGGGTCGTCGGTCACGTTTGCACCGTGTGCAGTGATCAGTCGCACGCGATCGCCCACGGCGCGCTGCATGCCGGTCAGCACCGACACCGATTGCTTGGCCACGCCGGCCGCCGACCAACTGCCCATCACATCGCGTTGGCTATCGTGCAACGGGCCGACCACGGCGATCGTGCCGTGCTTTTGCAGCGGCAACGTTTGCTTGTCGTTCTTCAGCAGCACCAGGCTGCGGCGGGCGATATCGCGCGCCGCTTCGCGATGCAGACGCGACTCGGCGTTGACGTCCGGCGGATCTTCCGATGCCGGGCCGAGTCGTCGGTACGGATCGGCAAACAGGCCGAGATCGTATTTGGCGGCGAGCACGTCGCGCACTGCGCGGTCGATGTCTTCCTGCGCGATGTCGCCGTCGCGCAGCAATGGCGCCAGATGTTCGGCGTAAAGACGGTCGTTCATGCTCAGATCGATGCCGGCCTGGATGGCCAGTTTGGCAGCCTCGCGGCCGTCGCGCGCTACGCCGTGGCGCATCAATTCATGGATGGCGCCATGGTCGCTGATCGTCAGGCCCTTGAAGCCCCACTGCTTGCGCAGCACGTCCTGAAGCAACCATTTATTGGACGTGGCGGGAATGCCGTTGATCGAATTGAGGGAAATCATCATGCCCCCCGCGCCGGCATCCACGGCGGCCTTGTACGGCGGCAGATAATCCTGCGCCATGCGCTGCGGACTCATGTCGACGGTGTTGTAGTCGCGTCCGCCTTCGCCCGCGCCATACAGCGCAAAGTGCTTGACCCCGGCCATGATGCTGTCGGGTGCGGTGAGGTCGGTGCCTTGATAGGCACGCACCACCACCTGGCCGATACGGGAGGTGAGCCACGTATCTTCGCCATAGCCTTCCGATACCCGGCCCCAGCGCGGATCGCGGGTGATATCGACCATTGGCGAAAAGCTCATGTCCAGACCATCGGCTGCCGCTTCCTGCGCGGCGATGCGCGCGCTGGTCGCGACGGCCTCCATATCCCAACTGGCGGCCAATCCCAGCCCGATCGGGAAGACGGTGCGATGACCGTGCAACACGTCATAGGCAAAAAAGAGCGGGATCTTCAGGCGGCTGTTGTCGACGGCAGCTTGTTGCATCGGCCGAATGTCGCGTGCAACGACGGTGTTGAAGATGGCACCGATACGTCCTGCGGCGATGTCCTTGATCACATCGGGACGCAGATTGTCCGGGCCCACGCTGATCAGCCGTAATTGGCCGATTTTTTCGTCCAGCGTCATCTGCCGCAGCAGATTTTCCACGAAGGCGTCGCGCGCCTGCGGGTCGGCCGCGGGCGCCTGCCGGTTCATCCAGGCGTCATAGTTGAGCGGGGCGGCAGCCGCAACCGACAAGGTCGGGCCGACGAACGCGGCTGCGCTGATCAGCAAACCGGCAAAGCGTACAAGTTTCATGTGGGAGCGATAAGAACACGGTAGCCCTCGCGGGCATCGGGCCAGCGCGGAACGAATCCACTCTGGCGAAGACGCGCATTGCGCATGCGTTTGCTGCCCACCCCTTTGGGTGGGTCGCCGGGAAGGGGTGCGGGAGCCCCCAAGGCGTGCGCGAGATCGCGGTAAAGAATATCGAGCGGCAGCGGCGTATCGTCCGCGCCCAAATAAAGCGATTCGGGAGCGGCGAGCGTGAGCAGATGCGCGCAAGCCGCAGCGGCATCTTCGATATGCATGCGGTTGGCCCACTGCGGCGGCGATGCCGGCGGCACGTGCGCTTCGCCGCGGCGTAGACGATCGAGCAGTTGGGTACGCCCGGGACCATAGAGCCCAGCCAGACGCAGCACCACTGTCGCCGGAAACTCGGCCCACAAACTGGCCTCGGCCTCGCACAGAATGCGACCGTTGAAGCCCAGCGGTCCGGTGGGCGTCGTTTCGTCGATCCAGGCCCCCGCGTGCTCGCCGTACACGGCGGACGACGACACGAACACGATGCGTTCGAGCATCGTGCGGTCCAACGCATTGACCGTGTTGCGCGGGCCGTCGAGAAAGGCGCGCGCATAGGCTTCAGGCGTACGCCCGCCGGGCGTCTGGCAAAACACGAGGTGCGTGATCCCTGGCGGCAGGGAAGAGAGGGTGGCGGGATCGCCGATGTCGGCCGCAATCCAGATCGGATCGCCCGGTTGTGCCGGCTGCGTCATCGGCGGATGACGGCGCAGCCCCCACACCTGGGCCGGCACCGCGCCATGCGGCGCGTGGGGCGCGGCCAGAAGGCGCGCGGCGCGGGTGCCGAGATCGCCGCAACCGACGATCAGGATGCGCGGTGTCACGCTCACATTCCGCTGTACACGGGGCCTTCACCGCCTTGCGGCGCCACCCACACGATATTTTGCGTGGGATCCTTGATGTCGCAGGTTTTGCAATGCACGCAGTTTTGCGCATTGATCTGCAGTCGGTCGGCGCCGCTGTCGTCCTTGACGAACTCGTACACGCCTGCCGGGCAGTATCGCGCTTCCGGGCCGCCGTACTTCGCCAGGTTCACGTTGACCGGCACGCTCGGATCCTTGAGCGTGAGGTGAACGGGTTCGTTTTCGTCGTGGTTGGTATTGGAGATGAACACCGAACTCAGCTTGTCGAACGTGAGCTTGCCATCGGGTTTCGGATAGTCGATGCGGGCGCATTCGGCCGCCGGTTGCAGACAGGCATGGTCGGGCTTGGTGCGATGGATGGTCCAGGGCATCTTGCCCTTGAGCAGCCATTGTTCGACGCCGGTCATCACGGTGGCGACCGTGCGGCCCTTCTTGAACCATTGCTTGAAATTGCGCGCCTTGTTCAGCTCTTCGTACAAGGCCGAGCGCTCGAAAGCGGCCGGATAGGCGGTGAGTTCGTCTTGTTTGCGGTCGGCCACAACGGCGTCGAAGGCGGCTTCGGCGGCCATTTTGCCGGTGAGGATCGCGGCGTGGCTTCCCTTGATGCGCGAGGCATTGAGGAAGCCCGCTTCGCAGCCCACCAGCGCGCCGCCGGGAAACACCACCTTCGGCAGCGACAGCAGTCCACCCGCCGTGAGCGCGCGCGCGCCATACGAGATGCGTTTGCCGCCCTCGAAGGTTTTGCGAATCGCGGGATGGGTTTTGTAGCGCTGGAATTCCTCGAACGGCGAAATCCAGGGATTGGCGTAATCGAGCCCGACCACCAGGCCCACCGCCACCAGATTGTTATCGAGGTGATAAAGGAACGAGCCACCGTAGGTATCCGAGTCCAGCGGCCAGCCGGCGGTGTGCACCACCAGGCCAGGCTTGGATTGGGCCGGATCGACCTCCCACAGTTCTTTGATGCCGATGCCGTAGCTTTGCGGATCGCGGCCCGCGTCAAGCTTGAAGCGGTCGATCAGTTGGCGGCCCAACTGGCCGCGCGAACCTTCCGCGAATACGGTGTAACGGGCGTGCAACTCCATGCCGGGCTGGTAGTGCGCCGTGTGGCTGCCGTCGCGGGCCACGCCCATGTCGCCGGTGGCCACACCGCGCACGGCGCCGGCCTCGTCATACAGGATTTCGGCAGCGGCAAAGCCCGGGAAAATCTCAACGCCCAAGGCCTCGGCCTGCTCGCCCAACCATTTGGTGACGTCGCCCAGGCGCACGATGTAGTTGCCGTGATTCTGGAAACAGGCCGGCAACAACCAATTCGGGGTGGCGCGGCTGCCGGTGGCGCTCAGGAAAAGGAACTTGTCTTCGGTAACGGCCACGTTGAGCGGCGCGCCCTTGGCTTTCCAGTCGGGGATCAGTTCGGTCAACGCGCCCGGATCCATCACGGCACCGGACAACACGTGCGCACCGATCTCACTGCCTTTTTCAAGCACACAGACGCTGACGTCGTGATTGCGCTCGGCCGCCAATTGCTTCAGACGAATTGCCGTGGCGAGGCCGCCTGGGCCGCCGCCTACTACGACAACGTCGTATTCCATCGATTCCCGTTCAGACATAATGTCCCGACTCCCTGCTGAGTTTTATAAGTCTTGAGGCCTTCTGCCGCGGCGCACATCTCATTGCCTGCGAGATATTCGCCGCTACGCTGCGGCCGGTAATCGCCTGATTGTATTGCACTGCGGGCAACGCTTGCATCGCGCAGTAACATGGCCGTTTGCCGATTACATAGAGAGAACCGCAACATGGGCGACGCCCCCGCACGAGCCGCTCCCGCACTGCAGCCGGGACAGACTTTCCGCTGCACGATTCCGCTGCGTTGGGGCGATATGGATGCCCTCAATCATCTCAACAACACCATTTACTTCCGTCTGATGGAAGAGGCACGGATCCAGCTCTTTCATGCGAGCAGCATGAATGTGCAGCCCAAGCATCAGTACGCGATCCTGGCGCACGCCTCATGCGATTTCCGCAAGCCGCTGGTCTATCCGGCGACAACGGTGGTCACGCACCACGTCACGCGCGTCGGCCGATCGAGCCTGACCTTTCAGCTGGTCATCGAGAACGAAGCCGAACCCGGTTTGGAGTACGCCAGCGGCAGCAACGTACTCGTATGGGTGGATGCCGAGACGGGCCGTGCGTTGCCGTGGCCGGAGCATGTGCTGGCCGCGCTGGCCAGAACGTTCGGCGCATAACGCTTGACTGGCGCGCACGGACGCCACGCAGGGGCTGGCGCCAGTCCGTCCGCACGACGCCCCCACGTTGGCCTGGCCGGAGGGACTTCGTCTTAAAAAAGTCCGTGGTGCCACTTTCAAGCGCGAACATTCGTTAGTATCTAGGGCAATAACCGGGAAAGTATCCGGCCGGGCGGCCGCCGCGCTGGGCTGGAATAACAATACGTCTGCTGACGGCGATCAAACCAATAAGGAAGAAGGAGTCATGGATAAAGTGTATGCAAGCGCCCCTGAGGCGCTGGCGGGAGTGGTCCAGGATGGTCAGATGATCGCCGTGGGCGGCTTTGGCCTGTGCGGTATCCCGGAAGCCTTGATCGCCGCGTTGCGCGACTCGGGCGTGAAGGGATTGACGTGCATCAGCAATAACGCCGGTGTCGACGATTTCGGCCTGGGCCAATTGCTCACCACGCGTCAGATTCGCAAGATGATTGCCTCTTACGTGGGGGAGAACAAAGAATTCGCGCGCCAATACCTGGCGGGCGAACTCGAGCTCGAATTCACGCCGCAAGGCACGCTGGCTGAAAAGCTGCGCGCCGGTGGCGCGGGGATTCCGGCATTCTTCACGGCCACCGGCGTGGGCACCATCGTGGCCGACGGCAAGGAAATCCGCGAGTTCAACGGCAAGCAGTACGTGATGGAGCAATCGCTGGTGCCGGACGTGTCGCTGGTGAAGGCCCACGTGGCCGACCGCAGCGGCAATCTGATGTTCCGCCGCACGGCGCGGAACTTCAATCCCAACGTGGCCATGGCCGGCAAGATCACCATCGTCGAGGTCGAAGAGATCGTCAATACCGGCGACCTCGATCCGGATGAGATTCATCTGCCCGGCATTTATGCCCACCGCATCGTGCTCAATGCTTCGCCCGAAAAGCGCATTGAACAACGCACCGTCCGCCCGGCTTGAGGAGAAAAAATAATGGCATGGACACGTGAAGAAATGGCCGCACGGGCGGCAAAAGAACTGCAAGACGGTTTTTATGTGAACCTGGGTATCGGCATGCCGACCCTGGTCGCCAACTATGTGCCGGAAGGCATCGAAGTCTGGCTGCAGTCGGAAAATGGACTATTGGGCATTGGGCCGTTCCCCACCGAGGATCAGGTCGACGCCGATCTGATCAATGCCGGTAAGCAAACGGTCACCACGCAACGCGGCTCGTCGATTTTCTCATCCGCAGACTCGTTCGCGATGATTCGCGGCGGCAAGATCAACCTGGCGATCCTGGGCGCCATGCAGGTCTCCGAGCGCGGCGATCTGGCCAACTGGATGATTCCGGGCAAGATGATCAAGGGCATGGGCGGCGCCATGGATCTGGTGGCTGGCGTCAATAAGGTCGTGGTGCTGATGGACCATGTGGCGCGCGCGAAGGACGGCAGCGAAGATCTCAAGCTGCTGCCCGAGTGCACCTTGCCGCTCACAGGCGTCGGTGTGGTCGACCTGATCATTACCGATCTGGGTGTACTGGAAGTGACGGATGCCGGTTTGAAGTTGATCGAAACGGCACCTGGCGTAACCGCCGAAGAGATTCAGTCCAAGACTGGCGCCAAGGTGGATGTGTCGGCAGTAGCGGCATAAATTCCGGCAAAGAATCGGTCGGTGGTCAGAGCAGATCGCCGACTGACCCTCGGGATTGAGGTGCAACGCCCACCTATCCTGAATACTGTGCTCAGGCTTCCTAACCCCCGGTTTTATCGGGGGTTTTTCTTTTTGGGCACGGGTTTTGCTGTAACCGCGCGTTTATGACAAAGCAACCGGGGCATCATGACCGATGGCGCAGCAGATCTGAGCTTACGAGTTCTAACGGTCAACACGCACAAGGGTTTTACCTTCTTCAATCGGCGGTTCATTCTGCACGACCTGCGTGAAGCCGTTCGCGAAGTGGGGCCGGATATCGTATTCATGCAGGAAGTCCTCGGTGAGCATCACCGCCACGCGGCCAAAGTGGCCGACTGGCCGACGACCACGCATTACGAATTCATGGCCGACACGATCTGGACCGATTTCGCGTATGGACGCAATGCCGTCTATCCGCATGGTCATCACGGTAACGCGTTGCTGTCCAAGTTCCCGATCGTGCGCTACGACAATCTCGACGTATCGGTGGGTGAGCAGGAAAAGCGCGGGCTGCTGCATTGCGTGCTGCAGCCGCCAGGCAATCGGCCGCAGATCCATGCGATCTGCGCGCACCTTGGCTTGCGTGAATCGCATCGCCAACAGCAGCTCGAACTGTTGTCCGGGCTGATCGAAGAGCAGATTCCGCCCGACGCACCGCTGGTGATTGCGGGCGACTTCAACGATTGGCGCTTGCACGCACATCGCCGACTGATGCGTGTGCCCGGCGTTCGCGAAGTGTTCGTCGACGCGCACGGCAAAGCCGCCAAAACGTTTCCCGCACGGTTTCCGATCCTTCGCCTGGATCGTATTTATGTTCGCAATGCCCGCGAGTTTCGTCCGCTGGCATTGCCACCGCGTCCCTGGACGCATTTGTCGGATCACGCGCCGTTGGCCGCAGAGGTAGTGGTATGAGTGCGCATTGGACGAAAGGCAATGCTTTCAAGTTACTTGAAAACGGCGAGGAGTTTTACCCTCGTGTGTTCGAAGCGATTCGTGAAGCGAAGAAAGAGGTCATGCTCGAGACCTTCATTTTGTTTGACGACAAGGTGGGGCAGGAACTGCGGGCGTCGATCATCTCGGCTGCCGAGCGCGGCGTTCGCGTCGATATGCTCGTCGACGGTTGGGGATCTGCCGATCTGACGCCGGCGTTCATCGACGGCATGACTGCCGTGGGCGTGAGCTTTCATGTGTTCGATCCCACGTCGAAGTTGTTCGGTGTGCGTACCAATCCGGTTCGCCGCATGCATCGCAAGATCGTGGTGATCGATGGTGAAATCGCCTTCGTGGGAGGCATCAATTACGGCCTCGATCATCTGGCCGAATTCGGGCCTGAGGCCAAGCAGGATTATGCGGTCGAGATACGCGGTCCCGTCGTGGACGACATCCATCAATTTGTGCGCATGGCGCTCGCGCCGGTCAAACCGAAGCGCTGGTGGCAGCGCCGCAGCAAGCGCCTGAAATCGTTGCCGGCGGGCGAGAATGGCACAGCGTCGGCCGCACTGGTCACGCGCGACAACGTCGACCATCCAACGGATATCGAGCAGCATTACCGCATCGCCATTCGCGCCGCCAAATCCGAGATTCTGCTGGCCAACGCCTATTTCTTTCCCGGCTACCGTCTGCTGCGCGATCTGCGCCGCGCCGCCAAGCGTGGCGTGCGCGTGCGGCTGATTCTGCAAGGCGAACCGGATATGCCGATCGCCAAGCTTGCGGCGTCGATGCTGTATGACTATCTGTTGTCGGCCGGTGTGCAGATTTTTGAGTATTGCCAGCGGCCGTTGCACGGCAAGGTGGCGATCGCAGACGACGAATGGTCCACAGTAGGGTCGAGCAACCTGGATCCGTTGAGCCTGTCGCTCAATCTGGAAGCCAACGTCATGATCCGCGACGCAGCGTTCAATCGCGTGCTGCGGGACAATCTGCAGCAGTTGATCGATAACCACTGCAAGCAGATCAAACCCAACGAGCGCCCTCGGCGCAAGATCTATCGCACCTTCATCGGTGTGGTTGTTTTCCACTTTTTGCGCCGCTTCCCGGCTTGGGTAAGCATGTTGCCGACGCATAAGTTCACCTTGACCACGGCAGAGCCCCCCGTACAGGAATTGAGTCATGAGCAGCGCGAACGCGAAATCGTCGGATAAACAGGGCGTGTGGGCGTGGACCGTTCGCAACTGGCCGCTGATCAAAAAGATCCTCATGTGGATCTTTGTCGGCTGCGTGGTGGTGTTTTTGATCATGCTCGCCCGCGAGGTGAAATGGGACGAGGTCGTCAAAGCCATTCACGATACGAAGTGGAGTGTGCTCGGACTGGCGTCTGCGTGTGCGCTGCTGAGCTACATGCTGTACTCGACCTACGATCTGGTGGGCAAGTGGTACACGCGCCACGAGTTATCCAACTGGAAAGTGCTGTCGGTGTGCGCAATCAGTTATGCGTTCAATCTGAGCCTGGGATCGTTCATCGGCGGGGTGGGCTTTCGGTATCGCCTGTATTCGAAACTCGGTTTGAAAAACGGCGTGATCACGCGCATCCTCGGTTTGAGTCTGGCCACCAACTGGATCGGCTACTGCTTGCTCGCAGGGGCGATCTTCGCGTCTGGGCTGTTGCAGGCGCCCAAGGGCTGGGAGATCGGTACCGGCGCGTTGCGGTTGATCGGCGGCGCCATGGTGCTGGCGGGCGTGGCTTATATCGCCATGTGTGGCCTGTCCAAACGCAAGAAATGGACGATCAAGGGCCATGACATCGAACTGCCGTCGTTCCGGATTGCCGTGGTTCAGAACGCGTTGGCGATTGCAAGCTGGGCCAGCATCGGCTGCATCATCTGGATTTTGCTCGAAGAGCGGGCCGATTATTGGCTGGTGCTGGGCGTGTTTCTGTTGAGCGGCATGGCGGGTGCCTTGGCGCATGTGCCGGGTGGCATCGGGGTGATCGAGGCCGTCTTCGTGGCGTTCTTGTCGCCGAAGATTCCCAGTTCGCAATTGATTGGGGCGCTGGTCGTCTACCGCGCGATCTATTATCTGGCCCCGCTGCTGATCGCGACCTTGGGGTATGTTGCGCTGGAAGCGTCGCATCGGCGGGCGAACGCCTCGGTGAAAGCGGCCGAGGCATGACGCACGCGCACGGCCGAGGCATGACGTAAGCTCACCGCCAACGCATCACGCACGCTCACAGCCGATCGGGATCGTATCCCGGTCGGCTTTCCCTTATGGAGAGCCCGATGCCTTCGCGCATGATGGGGTAACAAGCGAGACGCCATTGCGGCGCGGCGGCTCAACCTATTCGCCAGGTGAGGCGCGGATCACCAGCCAGACGCCAACTGCGGAGATGGCTACGCCGATGGCGATGCGCCAGGAGAGCGGCTCACCGAACATGGCCCAGGCCCAGAGCACCGTGGCACCCGGGCTTAGATAAAGCACACTGGCCACGCGCGTGGGCGATGACCGGCGCAGGCATATCCAATACAGGCCATAGCCGCCGAGCGTTGCCAGCACGGCCATCCACAAGGTGGCCGCCGCAAAGCCGGGCGTGAACACCGGCATGAATTCACCATCGTAGGCCGCCACGGCGCCGAAGGCCACGCCGGAAATCACGCATTGCACCCACAACGTGGGCAACACGCCCAGCGCTTGCGCATGTTGCGTGCGCTTTTGCCATAGCGTTGCAATCGCCAGGGCGAGCATGCTGACGAAGGGCAGGGCATATGCCCACAGCGGCGCGTCGCCTGCGGCAAGCACATCGTGGCCGACGATCAGCACGCCCACCAGGCCGATGGCCAGTCCCGCCCAGACGCGAGCGCTCAGCCGAGCCCGGTAGACGACCGTGGCCAACAAGGCCGTGCCGATCGGCATGAGATCGGCGATCAGCGCCGCGAAGCCGGCAGATACACCGAGCTCGATGGCACGCGCCACACAGGCCAGATAGAGCGCCATCGACAGAAACCCGATGGCCGCGTGATGCAGCAGCACCGACGCTGGGGCTGCCCGAAGGCTGCGCAGCACCCAGGGCAACAGGACGATCGCCACCAGCAGGCACCGCCAAAGCAAGACGGTGAACACAGGGGCGTGATCCGTCGTGAACCGCATGCCGATGAAGCCTGAGCTCCACGCGAGAATCAGGCCGCCTTCCAGCACGAGCAACGGCAAGGCGTCGATCAGTCGCTGCACGCGCGACGCGGGCCGATGGGGCGGTACGGGCGGCGCTTGTCGTTCGGACTTGCCAGGCGGCAGGACGCGCGATGCAGTCGTGGTCATGTCATCTCCAGTGAAGCCTTGACGGTAGGCCCACGGAAAGATTTAATAAATCAAAACCTATTGGATAGGTAGTTCAATAAAACAAGATCATTGTCTAGCGCCTGCGGCAGCGGTGCGCATGATCCATACAGGGCCCGTCCTATGAACCGAACCCTCGACATCGAGTTGTTGCGCACCTTTCAGGCAGTGGCGCGCCTGGGCCAATTCCGCGCCGCGGCAGAACAGGTGCATAAGAGTCCGGCCGCCGTGAGCGTGCATGTGCAGCGACTGGAGGCGATCGCAGGCGGACGGCTGCTCGATCGCGACAATCAATCCGTCACGTTGACGCCGTTGGGCGAGCGGTTTACGCAGCACGCGGCGCAGGTGCTGCAGGCGCACGATCGGGCCCTCGGTGCGCTCTTTGGCGCCGAAGTGGCGGGGCGGGTGCGTTTTGGTGTGCCGGACGAATATGCCGCCCATGTCATCCGCGACATCCTGCCCGGATTCGCCGCTGCGTGGCCCAACGTGGTGCTGGACGTCACCACGGCGCCGAGCGGCACCTTGCGGGACCAGATCGCCAAGAAGCGCTTGCACATGGCCGTCACCGCGCGACGCGTGGCAGACGATCACGCGATGCCGGTGCTGGCCACGGTGCAGCCTGTGTGGGTGGGCGGGGCCACGATGCCGGTGCCACTGCCCGAGCCGTTGCCGCTGGCGCTGCACGCCGCGGGCTGTCCGTACGGTACGGCAATGACAGACAGCCTGGATCGGACCGGTCATGCCTGGCGCGTGGTGTTGGCAAGCCCTTCCAGCCAGGCGATCGAGACCTGTGTGGAAGTTGGGCTGGGTATCAGTGTGGTGGATCGTTCCCGCGTGACCACCCGCATGCGCGTGTTGACCGGACTACCCGCCATCGCACCCCACGAGGTGGTGTTGCTCAGCGCGCCGAGTGCGGCGCAGATGCCTGCCGCCACGATGCTGGCCGGGGCCTTGGAACGCCATTTTCGGATCTGACAGGTTTCTAGGGGTTTATCCTAGGGATGAAAATTTCTTTTCTTGCTTAAAATTGCCATGTAAATTCATTTTCAGACGCTTGCCGTCGCGCCATGTCCGCCGTCACCACCTCACCGAACAGCATTTCCGACCGTATTGCGCGTGCGCAAGCGGGGATGAGCAGTACACAGCATCGGATGGCAGAGTATGTGTTGGCGCACCCGTTTCGGGTGGCGACCATGACGATCGACGAGTTCGCCACCGCGGTCGGCGTGTCGATCGCGACGGCAAATCGCTTCGCGCGTGCGCTGGATCTGCCGGGCTATCCTCAGTTTCGCTCCGAGCTGGCCCGCGGCTTTGAAGCCGCCTTGGCACCGGTCGAAAAGCTGCGCACCGAGTTGGCGCTGTCCACGTCGGCCTCGGCCGTTCAAGTATTTGCCGCCACCCTCGAAGAAGATATCCGCAACGCCCAACGTACGCTTCAGTCGTTGGACGCCGATGCCTGTGAGCGCGCCGTTGCGGCCGTGCTCGATGCCGAGCGGGTGTTTGTCGTCGGTTTCGGTGCCAGCGGCTTTTTGTCCGGCCTCCTGCAGCGCGGGTTGTGCATGCACTGCCGAACGGTCGAGCTGCTCTCGGGCCCCGGCGGCGTGTCGCATGCCGCCCGGCAGATGTCGCGCATGTCGCCGCGCGATCTGCTGATCGCGATCGCGTTTCCCCGCTATCTGGCCGACACGGTCACCCTGGCGCGGGCCGCGCAAAAGAACGGCGTGCCCGTGCTCGTGTTGACCGATTCACCGACGTCACCGCTGGCGCCTACCGCCACGGTCGCGTTGTATGCCCAGACGAGCCGACAACTCTCGTCCAGTTCCGAAACCGCTGCGTTGGGCCTCATCGAAGGCCTGAGTGCAGCCGTTGCCTATCGCGCCAAGGATTCCGTGGCCGCTGCGATGGGCGTGACCCAATCCGTCATGCCGTGGCTGTTCCACGGCGCAGACTCAGGAAAACGTTGATGCAACCCGTAATTGCCATTCATGGCGGCGCCGGCGCGATGTCGCGCGCGGCGATGTCGCCCAAAAAAGAAGCCGAATATCTGTCCGCGCTGGACGATATTCTCGTCGCGGCCCAGGCCGTGCTGGCCCAGGGCGGCAGTGCCCTGGATGCCGTGACGGAAGCCGTCACGCGGCTGGAAGATTGCCCGCTGTTCAATGCGGGTCACGGCGCGGTCTTCACCAGCGCCGGCACCCATGAGCTCGACGCCTCCATCATGGACGGTGCCACGTTGCGCTCCGGTGCGATAGCCAATGTGAACTGCGTGCGCAATCCGATTCTGGCGGCTCGCCGCGTCATGACCGACAGCAAGCACGTGTTTTTCGTGGGCGAGGGTGCCGAAGCGTTCGCGCGCGCACAGGGCCTGGATATCGTCGATCCGAGCTATTTCTCGACCGACGCCCGCCGCGAGCAATTGCAGCGCGTGCAGGCCGAGCACCCCGATGCCGCCGTGCTCGACCACGATGGCCAGGCCATGGTGGCCGGTGTGCAGCGCGCGCCCGAGCCGATCGATCCCGATCGCAAGTTCGGCACGGTAGGCGCCGTGGCGGTGGATGCGCAGGGCAACCTGGCTGCGGCGACGTCCACTGGCGGGGTGACCAACAAACAAGTGGGCCGCGTGGGCGATGCGCCGATGATCGGCGCCGGCTGCTATGCGAACAACCGCACGTGCGCGGTGTCGACCACCGGTACCGGCGAGATGTTCATTCGCATGGTGGCGGCCTATGACGTGTCGGCTCAGATGGAGTACGCGGGCGCGACCTTGGCCGCAGCCGCCGATAGCGTGGTGCACGACAAATTGCCGACGATCGATGGCAAGGGCGGTCTGATCGCGGTCGACGCCGCGGGCAATGTGGTGTTGCCGTTCAATACCGAAGGAATGTATCGCGGTTATGCGCGGGTCGGCGAAAAGCCGGTTACCGCCATCTATCGTTAAGCGTTTACTTAGAAGCAGTCGTTAAAGGTTTTCTCACAGCATGGCCCAACATATTCAAACCCCGTCGCTCCCAGCGAACCGTGTCGTCCAGGTTGACGACTTGGGTGTCCGCTTCGTGGGCTCCGAGCGCACGGTCGAAGCGGTACGGCATCTGTCGTTCCACGTCGATCGCGGCGAGACGCTTGCCATCGTCGGCGAATCGGGTTCGGGTAAGTCGGTTACCTCTCTGGCGCTGATGCGCCTGGTGGAAAACGGCGGCGGCCGGTTGACGGGCAAGATCGCCTTGCGCCGCCGCAACGATGAGATCATCGACCTGACGGCGGCCAACCAGCGCGCGATGCGTCGCGTGCGCAGCGCCGATATGGCGATGATTTTCCAGGAGCCGATGACCTCGCTCAATCCGGTATTTACCGCGGGTGAGCAGATCGCCGAGTCGATCCGCCTGCATCAACGCAAGGATGCCGCCGCGGCCCGTGCCGAAGCGTTGCGCATGCTCGAGCAGGTGCGGATTCCGGAAGCGCGCGCCATCATGGATCGCTTTCCGCATCAATTGTCGGGCGGCATGCGTCAACGGGTAATGATCGCGATGGCCTTGGCGTGCAAGCCCGCGTTGCTGATCGCCGATGAGCCGACTACCGCGCTGGACGTGACCATCCAGGCGCAGATTCTGCAGTTGATCCGTCAACTGCAGGATGAGATGAATATGGGCGTGATCTTCATCACGCACGATATGGGTGTGGTAGCCGAAGTGGCCGACCGCGTGCTCGTGATGTATCGCGGCGACAAGGTCGAAGAAGGCCCGTCGGAAACGATTTTCGCGCGTCCCGAGCATCCCTACACGCAAGCATTGCTGTCGGCCGTGCCCAAGCTGGGCGCGATGCAGGGCACCGACAAGCCGGCGCGTTTTCCGCTGGTGCAGTTGTTCGGCGACAAGGCCGTGGCCGTGGTCGATGCGGCCAAGGAAGAGGCCATCGCCGAAGCCGCACCCACGCCGCTCGAACAGCCTGCCGAGGCGCGCGAGCCGGTGCTGAGCGTGCGCGAACTGATTACGCGTTTCGACGTGCGGGGCGGCATTCTGAATCGGGTGCGCCGTCGCGTGCACGCGGTCGAAAAAGTCAGCTTCGATCTGTATCCCGGCGAGACCTTGGCGCTGGTGGGCGAATCGGGTTGCGGCAAGTCGACCACGGGCCGCTCGCTGCTGCGCCTGGTCGATTCGCAGGGTGGCGAAATTCGCTTCGGCGGCCGCGATATCGTGCAGCTCAAGCACGGTGAACTGCAGGCCTTGCGCCGCGATATTCAGTTCGTGTTTCAGGATCCGTTCGCGTCGCTGGATCCGCGCGTCACCGTGGGCTTCTCCATCATGGAGCCGCTCCTGGTGCACGGCGTGGCCAAGGGCGAGGTCGCCCGCAAGCGCGTGGCCGAGCTGCTCGAGCGGGTAGGCATGCCGCCGGAGATGGCGCAGCGTTATCCGCACGAATTTTCGGGCGGTCAGCGGCAACGGATTTGTATCGCACGCGCGTTGGCGTTGAACCCGAAAGTCGTGATCGCCGACGAGTCCGTGTCTGCACTGGACGTGTCGATCCAGGCACAGATCGTGAACCTGATGATCGATCTGCAACGCGATCTGGGCGTGGCATTCCTCTTCATTTCGCACGACATGGCGGTGGTCGAACGTATCAGCCATCGCGTGGCGGTGATGTATCTGGGTCAGATCGTGGAGATCGGCCCGCGTCGCGCGATTTTCGAGAATCCGCAACACGCCTACACCAAGAAACTCATGTCGGCCGTGCCGATCGCCGATCCGGCGCGCCGTCACCTGAAGCGCACATTGCTCGTGGATGAAATCCCCAGCCCGATCCGCAATCTGGGCGACGACCCCGTGGTCGCCCCGCTGGTGCAAGTGGGCCCTGACCATTTTGTGGCGCGTCACCCGGTGGGCGGCGCGTACTGATCGATCGTTGTTTGTTTTGCTTGCGGTACCTTTCTTTCCATCAAACCGATTCCCTCGCGGAACAGGAGTGCATTTCATGAAAACATTGCGCCCAACCCGTCTCGTGGCCGCCGCAGCGCTGGCTTTCGGGGTGCTGGCGGCGCCCTTGGCTCACGCAGCCAAGGACGTGACCTTCGCAGTCTCCATCGCTCTCGAAACGCTGGATCCCTACAACACGAACAGCACGCTGAACCAGGCGGCCGGCAAGGCCTACTACGAAGGCCTGTTCGAGTTCGACAAGGACCTGAAGATCCAGCCGCTCCTGGCCACGGGCTACGAAGTGAGCCCCGACGGCCTGGTCTACACGATCAAGCTGCGCGAAGGCGTGAAATTCCAGGACGGCACCGACTTCAATGCTGAAGCCGCCAAGGTCAACTACGACCGCGTCTCGAACCCCGAGAACCGCCTGGCCCGCTACACCCAGTTCAACCGCGTGGCCAAGACCGAAGTGGTCGACGCCAACACGATCCGCATCACGCTGAAGGAGCCGTTCTCGGCTTTCATCAACGCGCTGGCTCACCCCGCCGCGATGATGATCTCGCCTGCCGCGCTCAAGCAATACGGTAAGGAAATCGGTTTCCACCCCGTGGGTACCGGTCCCTTCAAGTTCGTCGAGTGGAAGCCCGCCGAATACATGAAGGTCGAGAAATTCGACGGCTACTGGAAGAAGGGCTATCCGAAGGTCGACACGATCACGTTCCGTACCGTCACCGACAACAACACGCGCGCGGCCGTCGTGCAAACGGGCGAAGCCCACTTTGCGTTCCCGGTGCCGTTCGAACAAGCCGCTGCCCTGGCCAAGAACGACAAGCTGGATGTGGTGGACAAGAAGTCGATCATGACGCGCTACATGTCGATGAACGTCATGCAGAAGCCGTTCGACGACGTGAAGGTTCGCCAGGCCATCAACTACGCCATCAACAAGCAAGCGTTGGCCAAGGTGGCATTCTCGGGTTACGCCAGCCCGGCTGAAGGCGTCGTGCCCCAGGGCGTGGACTTTGCCTACAAGATGAACCCGTGGGAATACAACCCCGCCAAGGCGCGCGAACTGTTGAAGGAAGCCGGTTACCCCAACGGTTTCGAAAGCACGCTCTGGTCGGCCTACAACGACGGCACGTCGGTGAAGGTGGTTCAGTTCCTGCAACAGCAACTGGCGCAAGTCGGCATCAAGGTGTCGGTCGAAGTGCTGGAATCGGGTCAACGCGTGCAGCGCGTGCAGCAGGTGCAGAAGCCTGAAGACGCCAAGGTCCGCATGTACTACGCCGGCTGGTCGTCCTCGACCGGTGAAGCCGACTGGGGCCTGCGTCCGTTGTTGTCGGGCACCGCTTTCCCGCCCGTGTTGAACAACATCTCTTACTACAAGAACGATCAAGTCGACGCCAACATCATGAAGGCATTGGCCACGACCGATCGCGGCGAGAAGGAAAAGCTCTACAAAGAAGCGCAAGAGATCATCTACAAGGAAGCGCCCTGGGCCTTCCTGGTGACTCAGAACAACGTTTCCGTGCAGAGCAAGAACCTCTCCGGCGTGTACGTGATGCCCGATACCTCGTTCTGGTTCGGCGACATCGATCTGAAGCAGTAAAAACTCAGGCTTTACCCATCGCGCCGCCGCCCCGCACGGGGCAGGCGGCGCGAGCGCAGGAAGTGCAATGCTGACCTATATCGTCAAACGTCTTTTGGGCATGATCCCCACACTGCTGCTCGTGGCCGTGGTGGTGTTTCTGTTCGTTCATATGCTGCCGGGCGATCCCGCGCGACTTGCCGCCGGCCCCGAGGCCGACCAGGCCACTGTCGAGCTGGTACGCAAGGATCTGGGCCTCGACCTGCCCATGCATCAACAGTTCGTCCGCTATTTCTCGCACATGTTGCAAGGCGATCTCGGCACCTCGTTGCGCACCAAGCGCCCCGTGTCGACTGAAATCGCCGACCGTTTTCTTCCTACGCTGTACCTCACGTTTGCCAGCATGATCTGGTCCGTGATGTTCGGCATGATCATCGGCATCGTGTCGGCGGTCTGGCGCAACAAGTGGCCCGATCGCCTGGGCATGACGCTGGCCGTTTCCGGCATTTCGTTTCCGGCGTTCGCGCTGGGCATGATGCTGATGCAGGTGTTCTCGGTCAACCTGGGCTGGTTGCCCACGGTGGGCGCCTCCACCTGGAAGCACTACATCCTGCCGTCGCTCACGCTGGGTGCCGCGGTCGCCGCCGTGATGGCGCGATTTACCCGCGCCTCGTTCGTCGAAGTCATCCAAGAGGACTTCGTGCGTACCGCGCGCGCCAAGGGGCTTTCGGAGCGCACCGTCATCATCAAGCATGCGCTGCGCAACGCCATGATTCCCGTCGTCACGATGATGGGCCTGCAGTTCGGCTTCCTGCTGGGCGGCTCCATCGTGGTGGAAACGGTCTTCAACTGGCCGGGCCTGGGCCGTTTGCTGGTCGACGCCGTCACGCAGCGCGACTACCCCGTCATTCAGGGCCTCGTGCTGCTGTTCTCGCTCGAATTCATTCTGATCAACCTGATTGTCGACGTGCTTTACGGCGCAATCAATCCAAGCATCCGCTACAAGTGAGGCCGGCATGACTGTTACCGATAATGCCGCCGTGCCGGTCACCGCACCCGTCGTCAACGACGTTCGTACGCCCGCGTCGGAGTTCTGGCGCAAGTTCAAGAAGCAGAAGCTGGCGGTCGCCGCCGGCGCGTTCGTGCTGCTGCTCGTGATTGCCGCCGTGTTCGCGCCGTGGATCGTGCCGTTCGACGCCGAAAACTTCTTCGATTACGACGCGCTCAATGCCCTGCCCAATGCCACGCACTGGCTGGGCGTGGATTCGCTGGGCCGAGATATTTTCAGCCGCATCCTGATGGGCGCGCGTATTTCACTGGCTGCAGGCTTTCTGTCGGTGGCCATGGGCGCCGTCGTCGGCACCTTCATGGGCCTGATGGCGGGCTATTACGAAGGCTGGTGGGAACGCATCACGATGCGCTTGTCCGATGTGCTGCTGGCTTTCCCCGGCATGCTGCTCGCCATCGGCGTGGTCGCCATCCTGGGCTCGAACATGATCAACGTGATCGTGGCCGTGGCCGTCTTCAGCGTGCCGGCGTTTGCGCGTCTCGTGCGCGGCAACACGCTGGCGATCAAGCAGATGACGTACGTCGAAGCCGTCAAGAGCGTGGGCGCCTCGGACTGGACCGTGATCATGCGCCACATCCTGCCCGGCACGATCTCCCCGATCGTGGTCTACGGCACGATGCGCGTGGGTACCTCCATCATCACCGCCGCCAGCCTGTCGTTCCTGGGCATGGGTGCGCAACCGCCCACGCCCGAATGGGGCGCGATGTTGAGCGAAGCGCGCGCGGATATGGTGATGTCGCCGCACATCGCGATCTTCCCGGCGATCGCCATCTTCCTGACGGTGCTGGCCTTCAACCTGTTGGGCGACGGCCTGCGCGACGCGCTCGATCCCAAGATCGATCGGAAGTAAACGATGACGACCGCCACGCCGCGTGTGGGCTGGCTGCCCGCCGGCCCGCGCGACGCGATCACCGATGTGGCCGGCGTCACTGTCGGCCACGACACCATTGCCGACGGCGCACTGCAAACCGGCGTGACGGTGGTTCGCCCGCATGCCGGCGATGTTTACCGCGACAAGGTGCCGGCGGCCGCCACCGTGATCAATGGCTTCGGCAAAAGTTGCGGCCTGATCCAGATCGAAGAGTTGGGCGTGATGGAAACGCCGATCGCACTGACCAACACGTTTGGCGTACCGGCAGTCGCGGACGCGCAGATTCGCGCGGCCGTGGAAGCCAATCCCGAGATCGGCCGCGCGTGGCCCACGGTCAACGCGCTGGTGCTCGAATGCAATGACGGTTATCTGAACGACATTCAGGCCATGGCCGTCACGCGCGCGCATTACGATCGCGCGTTGGCCGCTGCCGATGTCGTGGTGCCCGAAGGCGCCGTGGGCGCGGGGCGGGGAATGTCTGCCTTCGGTTTCAAAGGCGGCATCGGCACGGCCTCGCGCTGTGTGGCCCTGGCTGGCGTGCCCGCCGTGGTGGGCGCGCTGGTGCTGTCCAACTTCGGCCGCCCGCATCAACTCACCGTCGCCGGGCATCCGGTAGGCCGACGCTTGGCCCACGATGCCGAGGCCGCACGGGCGCCCGAGAAAGGCTCGATCATCCTGCTGCTCGCCACCGATGCCGCGCTCGATGCGCGGCAACTGCGTCGGCTCTCACTGCGCGCGGGCGCCGGCCTGGCCCGCACCGGTTCGGTGTTCGGCCATGGCAGCGGCGATATCGCTCTGGCCTTTTCAACGGCCTATACCGTGCCGCACGATGCGAAGACGCCCATGCCGGCGGTGACGTGCGTACACGAAACGCTGCTGGACCCGCTTTTCGAAGCGGCTGCCGAAGCCTGCGAGCAAGCGATCGTCAACGCCTTGTGGCGTGCTGAAACTGTGATGGGCCGCGACGGCAACTTGCGCGCCGCCATTACCGACACCATCACCGATTGGCCGACCTGGCGTGCCGCGCACGCTGCCCCCTGATCATTCGTTCCGCACCGGGATACCGTCATGAAAGTTCTGATTTCCACCGACATCGAAGGCGTGGCCGGCGTGTTTCATGCCGAGCAAGTCCGGCCGGGCAATGGCGAATATGAGCGCGCGCGTGGCTGGATGACCGGCGAAGCGAACGCGGCCGTGCAGGGCGCATTCGCGGCCGGTGCATCGGAAGTGCTGGTGAATGACTCGCACGGTGGCTTCCGCAATCTGCTGCCGGATTCGATCGATCCCCGCGCCCGTCTGGTGCTGGGCAAGCCCCGTCAGTTAGGCATGATGTCGGGGCTGGAAGAGGGCTGCGATGCCGTGTGCCTGATCGGCTATCACTCCCGTGCTCAAGGCCGCGGCATTCTCGCGCATACCATCAACGGTTTTGCCTTTGCACGCGTCACCCTCAATGGCATGGAGCTGGGTGAAGCCGGCATCTACGGCGCGCTGGCCGGCGAGCGCGGCGTGCCGGTGGCCGTCGGCACGGGCGACGACGTGTTCATTTCGGAAAACCGCAGCCTGTTTCCAGCCACGCATTGGGTCGAAACCAAAGTGGCGCGCGGACAGGGCACGGGCGTCACGCTGTCGCCGGCGCTGTCGCGAGACCGGATTCAGATCGGCGTGCAGAATGCGCTGTCCAATTTGTCCGCATTGAAGCCCTTCGTGATCGCACCGCCTATAGAATGCGTACTGCAGACGCAGAATTCGGCGCTCGCCGATCTGTTTTGTCTGTGGCCGGCGCTCGAGCGCGTCGACGGCAACCTCGTGCGGTTCAATGCCGCCAGCATGGGGGATGCCGTGGGCATGCTCAATAGCCTGGCCGCCATGTCCTTCATGCTGAGATAACCCTTTGATGCCTGCCACGACCCAGACGCCCGATACTCCCAAACAACGCGTTGCCCGATTGCGGGCCGCCATGCGCGAGGCCGGCGTCGATGCCGTGGTCGTGCCCACATCCGATCCCCATTTGTCGGAATACGTGCCGCCGCGCTGGCAAGGTCGGGAGTGGCTGTCGGGTTTCAAGGGGTCGGCAGGCACCGTGGTCGTCACGGACACCTTTGCCGGATTGTGGGCCGATAGCCGCTACTGGTCGCAGGCCGAAGCGGAGTTGGCCGGATCCGGCATCGTGCTGATGCGCCTGGGTGAGGATGACGTGCTGCCGCATCCCAAGTGGCTCGCGGAGCATTTCGCGTCGCTGGGTGCTGCACCCGGCGCACGCCGGGTGGCGGTCGACGCCCATGTATTGAGTTTGAATGCCGAACGCGCGCTGACGCTGGCGTTGGGGGCGACCAACGTCGTGACCGTGCCGCCCGCGGACGGTGGCGCAGGTGCGCTGGCCGACCAGTCGATCGACGCGATGGCGACCGACGCCGTTGCGGCCATCGTGCTGGATACCGCGCACGATTTCTTCGATGCCATCTGGCCGGGCCGAGCCGGCCTGCCGGCCCGGCCGGTGTACGCCCACGCCGCGCCTTACGCCGGCGAGCCGCGTGCGGCCAAGTTGGCGCACATTCGTGCAGGAATGGCCAAGCACAAGGCGGATGTACACCTCATCTCCACGCTCGACGATCTCGCCTGGGCCTTCAATCTGCGCGGCAGCGATGTCGATTACAACCCTGTCTTTCTGGGGCATGCGCTGATCGGTCGGGAAAGTGTGACGCTGTTCGTGGCGGCCGGCACCATCGACGCGGCCTTGCGCGCCGAACTCGCCAGCGATGGCATTGTCGTCGACGATTATTTTGCCTTGCCGCAAGCCTTGGCGGCATTGCCCGCGGGCGCCACATTGCTCATCGACCCGGCACGCGTCACGGTAGGGGGCGTGGCCGATGTGCCTGCCGCCGTGCAACGCGTGGAAGCGATCAATCCCTCGACGCTCTTGAAGTCGCGCAAGACCGACGACGATCTGGCGCACGTGCGCGCGACGATGGCCAACGATGGCGCGGCATTGTGCGAGTTCTTTGCCTGGTTCGACGCCAACCAGGGCAAGACACCCATGACCGAATTGACCGTGGATGAACGGTTGACCGCGGCGCGAGCGCGCCGGCCGGGCTTCGTGGGGCTGAGCTTTCCCACGATTGCCGGCTTCAATGCCAACGGTGCCATGCCGCACTACCGCGCCACGCCTGAGGCGCACAGCGCCATTGAAGGTGATGGCCTGCTGCTCATCGACTCGGGCGGCCAGTATGTGGGGGGCACCACCGATATCACGCGCGTGGTCGCCGTGGGTACCCCCACCGCCGCACAAAAGCAGGATTTCACGCGGGTGCTCAAGGGCATGATCGCGCTATCGCAGGCGATCTTTCCGCGTGGCACACCGGCACCCGCGCTCGATGCGCTGGCGCGCGCGCCGATCTGGGCCGGGGGCGCGGAATACGGTCATGGCACCGGCCATGGCGTGGGCTACTTCCTGAATGTGCACGAAGGCCCACAAGTGATTTCCTATCGTTCGCCGGGCAATCCCAACATGGCGATGGAACCCGGCATGATCACGTCCAACGAGCCGGGCATTTATCGTGATGGCCAGTGGGGCGTGCGAATCGAAAACCTCGTGGCCAACCGATCCTGGCAGGAAACCGCACTAGGCGAATTCCTGAATTTCGAAACGCTTACCTTGTGCCCGATCGATGTGCGATGCATCGATCTCACGTTGATGCGGCCCGACGAAATCGCCTGGCTCGATGCCTATCACGACAAGGTGCGGGAAGCGATCGTGCCGCTGGTCGAACCCGAAGTGGCCGCCTGGCTGACATCGCGCACGCAGCCGCTGGCGGGTTGAGGTTCAGCCCGTTGGCTTGATCGGTCGTCGGCGCGCTTTCACTGCTGCGCGTGCTTATGGCTCAGGGCTCAGGGGCCGCTTTGCTTCAAGCGCTTGCGCATGCTGAGCTTGACCGCAGCCGGCATCGCCGCAACCATCACAACCAGGCCCAGGGCATTGTCCCACTCGAAGAGCGGGGCCACCAGATTCAACGCCTGGACGAGGATCCAGGCCGCCAAGCCTGCGAGGATGAAGCCGAACAGCGCCGCCTTCAGGGTGGCGCCAGTGCGCAGCCCCGGTCGCGCCTGTTCGGTGCAGAGCGCGTCTGCCCCGGCGTCTTGTGGGCCGTCGCCCAGCACCAGGGCGGCAGTGGCCAGGTGACGCGCGTAGGCGCCCACCAGCAACGGCACCAACAGCAGCAGCGGTAGCTCCAGCGCCATCGACGTCTCCGGGATCAAATCGGTCGCCCAGCCCAGGCGCAACTGTGTGAGCCATAAGGTGGCGAACATCGCACCGTAGAGCGATGCGGTGTAAGCCGCGCCAAGGCACGCCGGTGACCGGGTGGCGGCACGGTTCGGCCGCCATGCAAGCCACACGGCGATCTGCACCAGCAGCGCAGTCACCAAGGCCGCCAGCAGCATGTCGACCCCCGTAATGGCGATCCGGACCAATCGTTCCGGCCCCTCCAGCGACTGCATCGTTTCCAGGACGCCGCCAAAGAGATAAGGCGTGAGCCGGTGCGCCGCCAATGCCAGCACGCTCAGGATCAGCGCGAAGCGCCATAGCGGCGGGGCGCCGACGGAGGCCACCGCAGGGGCCGGCGCCGCAAACGCCTGCGCGTGCCGCAACCGGGGTAGCGCCATGCGCCGCGCGATGAGCGCATACGCCGCCACGCACGCCACGGCCCCATTGAACAGCATGCCGATCCCCACCAGCCGCTGGAACGACCACATGGCGTAGAGCGTACGTGCCTGCTGAGCGAACGGACCGGTGAACGTCTCGAACACGATGTCCACCAAGTGGACGACGATGAGAATGGCCGTCGCGCACAGTGCCCATCGGGCTGGGGTGGAGAAGGAGGCGTTGCGGGGCAGTTGCAAAAAAAGCTCCGGGTTTCCAGCCCGGCGCATTGCCGGGCGTAGCAGGCCGATCATAGCAAGGGCGGACTGCACAAATGCGCTCGGGGGTATCGAAAGAGTCGTTCGGCCCGGCTATAATCCAAATTTCCCGCACCCGCCCGATCCCCATCGGGCGTTAAAACAATGCCCAAGTATGTATTTGTCACCGGCGGCGTGGTCTCTTCCCTGGGTAAGGGAATTGCCGCAGCGTCGCTCGCCGCCATTCTCGAGTCGCGCGGCCTTCAAGTCACGATGCTCAAGCTGGATCCGTATATCAACGTCGATCCCGGCACGATGAGCCCCTTCCAGCACGGTGAGGTCTTCGTCACCGAAGACGGCGCTGAAACCGATCTGGATCTGGGTCATTACGAGCGCTTCATCTCGGCGCGCATGCGCAAGGTGAACAACTTCACCACCGGCCAGATTTACGAATCGGTGCTGCGCAAAGAGCGCCGCGGCGATTATCTGGGCAAGACGGTTCAGGTGATTCCGCACATCACCAACGAAATCCAGGACTTCATCGCCCGCGGTGCGGAATCCGCTTGGAACGGCAATACCGATGTAGCCATCGTCGAGATCGGCGGCACGGTGGGCGACATCGAGTCGCTGCCGTTCCTGGAAGCCGCGCGCCAGATGAGCCTGCGCATGGGCCGCAACAGCGCCGCGTTCATTCATTTGACGCTGGTGCCGTTCATTGCTTCGGCCGGCGAACTCAAGACCAAACCCACCCAGCACTCGGTGCAGAAGCTGCGCGAAATCGGGATCTATCCGAATGCGCTGCTGTGTCGTGCCGACCGGGTCGTGCCCGACGACGAGCGCGCCAAGATTTCGCTGTTCTCCAACGTGCCGTTGGATGCCGTGATTTCGGTGTGGGACGCCGATTCGATCTACAAGATTCCGTCCATGCTGCATCAGCAAGGCCTGGATAACCTCGTCTGCGAAGCGCTGGGCATCACGCCGCCGCCCGCGGATCTGTCGATGTGGGACGATCTGGTGTATTCGCTCGAGCATCCCGAGCACGAAGTCACGATCGGCATGGTCGGCAAGTATGTCGATCTCACCGAGTCGTACAAGTCGTTGACCGAAGCGCTGGTGCATGCCGGCATCCATACCCGCTCCAAGGTCAAGGTCCAGTACATCGACTCGGAAGATATCGAAGCCAACGGTACCGATACGCTCAAGTCGCTGGATGCGATTCTGGTTCCGGGCGGCTTCGGCAAGCGCGGCACCGAGGGCAAGATCGCCGCGATTCGATTCGCCCGCGAAAATAATGTGCCTTATCTGGGCATCTGCCTCGGCATGCAATTGGCTGTGATCGAGTACGCGCGCCATGTGGCCGGTTTGGGCGGTGCCAACAGCACCGAGTTCGAGCCCGCTGCGCCGCACCCGGTCGTGGCGCTGATTTCCGAGTGGATGGATCGTGAAGGCCGCGTCGAAAAGCGCGACACCACCTCCGACCTCGGCGGCACGATGCGCAAGGGCGCGCAAGCGTGCCCGGTCAAGCCCGGCAGCCGCGCGTTCAGCATTTACGGCGCCGAAGTCAACGAACGCCATCGTCACCGTTACGAAGTCAATAACGTCTACGTGCCGCGTCTCGAAGAGTCCGGCATGGTGATCAGTGCGCGCACGCCCACCGAAAACCTGCCCGAGATCATGGAGTTGCCGCAGCACCCTTGGTTCGTGGGTGTGCAGTTCCACCCCGAGTTCACGTCCACCCCGCGTGATGGCCATCCGCTCTTCTCGGCCTACATCAAGGCTGCGATCGCGAACCACCAGGCACGCGCCAAGGAAACGGCATGAAGGCTTGCGGCTTCGATATCGGTCTCGATCACCCGTTCTTCCTGATCGCGGGTCCTTGCGTGATCGAATCGCGCGAGATGGCATTCGAGACGGCTGGGCGGCTGAAGGAAATCACGTCGGCGCTCAACATCCCGTTCATCTACAAGAGCTCGTTCGACAAGGCCAACCGCAGCTCGGGCAAGTCGTACCGCGGTCCCGGCATGGCCGAGGGTTTGAAGATTCTGTCGGATGTGCGCGCGCAGTTGGGTGTGCCGGTGCTGACCGACGTGCACGAGATCGATCAGATCGGCGAAGTCGCGGCTGCCGTGGATATGTTGCAGACGCCGGCATTCCTGTGCCGTCAGACCGATTTCATCCACGCCTGCGCGGCCAGTGGCAAGCCGGTCAATATCAAGAAGGGTCAGTTCCTGGCCCCGCACGATATGTTGCAGGTGGTCGCCAAGGCGCGCGCCGCGGCGATCGAAGCCGGCGGCGACGGCCAGAACATCCTGGTCTGCGAACGTGGTGCTTCGTTCGGCTACAACAATCTGGTGTCGGACATGCGGTCGTTGGCCATCATGCGCGAGACGGATTGCCCGGTGGTATTCGATGCCACACACTCGGTGCAGTTGCCGGGTGGACAAGGCACCTCGTCGGGCGGCCAGCGCGAATTCGTCCCGGTGCTGGCCCGTGCGGCCGTGGCCGTGGGCGTGGCGGGTCTGTTCATGGAAACCCACCCCGATCCTGCCAATGCCATGTCCGACGGTCCCAATGCGGTGCCGCTGGCACGCATGCAGGATCTGCTGGCCACGCTGGTCGAGCTCGATCGCGTCACCAAGAAAAACGGATTTCTCGAATCGCAATTCTGAAGGAGAAACGATGACTGCCTACATCATTGTCGATGTCAATGTGACCAAGCCGGCCCAATATGAAGCGTACAAGCGCCTGTCCTCGCTCGCGATGACGGCCCACGACGCCAAGGTGCTGGTACGCGGCGGCGAATCGCGGCGTCTCGAGGGCCGCGACCCCGGGCGCACCGTGCTGCTGCAGTTTCCGACGATGGCAAAGGCGCAGGCCTTTTACGACTCCTGGCAGTACCGCCGTGCGCGCAATGCGCGTGAAGGTGCGGCCGACATGAACATGATCATTGTGCAGGGTGTGTAAGCATCCGCATCGGTGATCCACGAGGGAATCGGCAGACCAGCTGATTCCCTTTTTCTTTTTGGGCGTCCGGCACCCGAGTGGCAGGTACAATCGTCAACCATTACGCGCGCCGGTCGCGCAAGGCTCGTCCAGGCTTTCGCTTTTTCGCCGGACAGCTGCAACGCTTTCTTTGTTTTTTGGGGGTTTACGAGAATGAGTGCAATCGTCGATATCATCGGCCGCGAAATTCTGGATTCGCGGGGCAATCCCACGGTCGAGTGCGATGTCCTGCTGGAATCCGGCGCCATGGGGCGTGCTTCTGTGCCGTCCGGCGCGTCCACCGGCACGCGCGAGGCCATCGAGCTGCGTGACGGCGATCGCGATCGCTATCTGGGCAAGGGCGTGCTGCGCGCCGTAGAAAACCTCAACACCGAAATTTCCGAAGCCTTGATGGGTCTGGATGCCCAAGAGCAAACCTTCGTCGATCGCACCCTGATCGAGCTGGACGGTACCGAAGGCAAGGAGCGCCTGGGCGCCAACGCCATCCTGGCCGCCAGTATGGCCGTGGCACGCGCCGCAGCCGAAGAGTCGGGTCTGTCGCTGTATCGCTACTTCGGCGGTAGCGGCGCCATGAGCATGCCCGTGCCGATGATGAACGTGATCAACGGCGGCGCGCACGCCAACAACACGCTCGATATCCAGGAATTCATGATCCTGCCGGTCGGCGCCACGAGCTTTCGCGAAGCGCTGCGTTGGGGCGCCGAAGTGTTCCACGCCCTGAAGAAGCTGATCAACGATCAAGGCATGTCCACCGCCGTGGGCGACGAAGGCGGCTTTGCCCCCAACGTGGCCAATCACGAAGCGGCAATTCAGCTGATCCTGAAGGCCATCTCGCAAGCGGGCTACGAAGCCGGCACGCAGATCGCGCTGGGATTGGATTGCGCCAGTTCCGAGTTCTACAAGGATGGCAAATACCATCTGGCAGGCGAGGGTGGCATCTCGCTGACCTCGCAAGAGTTCACGAATCTGCTCGCCACCTGGTGCGATAAGTACCCCATCATCTCGATCGAAGACGGCATGGCCGAAGGCGATTGGGACGGCTGGAAGCTGCTGACCGATCAGTTGGGCAAGAAAGTGCAACTGGTGGGCGACGATCTGTTCGTGACCAACACGAAGATTCTGAAAGAAGGCATCCAGAAAGGCGTGGCCAACTCGATCCTGATCAAGATCAATCAGATCGGCACCCTGACCGAAACCTTCGCGGCAATCGAGCTGGCCAAGCGTTCGGGCTACACGGCCGTCATTTCGCACCGTTCGGGCGAAACCGAGGATTCGACGATCGCCGATATCGCCGTGGCCACCAACGCCATGCAGATCAAGACCGGTTCGTTGTCGCGTTCGGATCGTATGGCCAAGTACAACCAGTTGCTGCGTATCGAAGAAGAATTGGCTGAAGTTGCTTCCTACCCGGGCATCGAAGCCTTCTACAATCTGCGCTGATCGAATAGGGCAGCGCCGCACATGGCGCTGCCCTGATTTCGCGTATTAGGTGTGTTGCGCATGCGTTTGGTGTTTTTGATCGTTGTTGTGCTGGCTGCGCTGATCCAGTACCCGCTGTGGCTGGGTAAGGGCGGCTGGTTCAATGCCTGGGAATTGCAAGGGGCGCTTGCCGAACAAAAAACGGTAAACGAAGGCTTGCGCGCGCGCAATGCGGCGCTCGACGCCGAAGTGCAAGACTTGCAAACCGGCACGGGCGCACTGGAAGAACGTGCACGGGGCGATCTGGGCATGATGCGCGAAGGCGAGGTCTACGTGCAGATCCTGCCGCAGCACACGGCACCACCGGCTGGTGCGCATACGTCCATCGGTGCAGCAGCCGCCGGCGAAGCGCCGCCGGGCACGGATCCTACCAAGCCGCCAGTGCAGAACGGCGCGTCGGGGCGAGTACCTGGGGCACAGCCTCGAGCCAATCCGGCACGTCCGGCGTCGGGGGCGTCTGCGCCTGCGTCCGGGGGAGCCACAACCACGCCGTCGCGTACCGCGCCTGCCGGCGCGACGACCACGCCGTCGCGAGCAGCACCGGCCAGTGCCAACACCACAGGCTCACGCCCTGCGCAACCGGCCGGCACCGAGCGCCGTCAATAAGCGGGGCCTTCGGTAATCGCTGTCGTTCATTGCTGCAGCGAGCCCTACCTGCAACCGTCCATCATCGCCGCCGGTAATCCCTGCAGCCATTCACACTGTTGCCGTCACTACCGGCGCGCGTCCATACCGAAAGCGTTCGGCGCACGTGGCACACGCTGGGCGTGATCAGCGCCTTCAACATCCCGGCGCTTGAGCCGACAGACTATGTCGGCGCAATGCCGTCGCGGGTGAGTTGCCACAGGCTTTCCGCTGCCGGTGCCATGTCGGCCGGCTGCCGATAGAGTCGGATCTCGATCGCCATGCGCCACGCGTCGTCGCCGGCGTGCATCAGTGTGCCGTTTGCCAGTTCATCGCCGATCAGACTCAAGGGCAGCCAGGCGATGCCGCGGCCCGCGAGCGCCATCGCCTTCAACAAAATCGCGTGATGCGCCGTAAACACAACGTTGGCACGGCCGGACGCTGCGTCTTCGCCGATGTGCGCAAACGCGCTGCGCGATTGCGCACGCATGATGCGCCCCAAACCCGAGACCTCGCTGTATGCCAGCAGGGGCGGCGCTTCACTTTGCCCCGTTGTGTAGCGCGGTTTCCCGGTCCCGTCCGGTGCACACACGGGTGCGAGTACGTCTTGTCCGAGTACCCGCATGGGGTACTGTGCCTCATCCAGGCGGCTCGGCGCGATTGCGTGGCCATGGCACAGCACGAACTGCACTCGGCGTTGCAGCATGAGATCTTCGCAGGCCTGGGCACTGTCCGACATGGTCTGGATCGGGCCGAGATGCAGTTGCGCCTCCATGGTGGCCAGCCACGCTGGAAAGAACGTGACCGACAGCACGTGCGTGGCGGCGAAGCGCAAGCTGGCTGCCGAAAGATCATGCGCAATGCGAGCCTTGATGCGCGCAGCCTCCAGCCCGGCCAGCACATCTTCGAGCAAGGGATGGATGCGCTTGCCCGCCGCCGTCAGGGCCGTGGGATGCGCGCTGCGATCGAAGAGGTCTACGCCCACCCATTCTTCAAGCGCCCGGATGTGCCGGCTGAAAGCGGGCTGGGCGATGCGCCGCGCTTCGGCGGCGCGTGAAAAGTTACCGCTTTCGGCCAGGGATAAAAAATCTTCCAGCCATTCGAGGTCGAGCGGTCGATTGCCAGGGCCCATGGTCGTTTATGGATAGTTGTATGCGTTTCGAGTATTGGACGCAGGCCCGCGGTTGGGAAAACATACGTGTGTTCGTACACCTATAACCAGACCCGGAGACATCCATGCCTGCCATCGATAATTATCGAGGGATCATACCCGCCATTTCCTGCCCCTTCACGCCCGATCACCGCATCGACGAGCCTGCCCTGCGCAAGCTGGCGGCATGGTTGGCCGGTCATGAAGGCGTGGTCGCCATCATGACCAACGGCCATACGGGCGAGGTGTTTTCGCTCACCCCGATGGAGCGCGCCGAAGTGACGCGTATCGTGGCCGACGAACTGCGCGGCAAGCTGCCGGTGATTTCGTCCATCGTGTGCGAGGGCCTAGCCGACGCCGCCGATCATGCCCGTGCGGCACGCGATGCCGGCGCCGTTGCTTTGGACGTGATGCCGCCGCATCATTGGCTGCGCTTTGGTTTCACGCCTGGGCATGCCCTGCAGTATTTCGATGCCATCCATCAAGCCGCGCCCGATCTCGATCTGGTGTGCCATGTGTATCCCGCATGGACTCGCGCTGCCTACTCGTCGCAGTTGCTCGCCGATCTTGCACGTTTGCCGTACCTGCAGGCGTTCAAGGTGGGACAGCGCGACATGAATAAGTATGCGCGTGATATTCAAGCCATTCGCGAGGCCGATCCCAGCAAGGCCATTCTCACCTGCCACGACGAATATCTGCTGGCCTCGATGGTGCAGGGCGTTGACGGCGCTCTGGTGGGCTTCGCCACGTTCATCCCGCAACTCATCATCGACCTGTGGAATGCCGTGAAGGCCGGCGACCTGAAGAAGGCGATGGCCGTGCAGGCGCTGATCACGCCGCTGAAGGACGCCGTGTATGGCGGCGGTGAGCCCACGGGCGAAGCGCACGCCCGCATGAAGGGCGGGATGTATTTGGCAGGCGTGCTCGACGACGCCACGGTGCGTCCGCCTACCGAAGCACCCAACGCGCAAGAGATGGACGCGCTGCGCGCGGCGGTGAAGCAGGCTGGATTGCTGACGCGTTGACGGCGCGTCGGGGAAGCGCTCGTACGTGTACGGGCGACTGAGTTTGCAGATGCACCAGAAAGTTCGGCCGACGTGTTCAGCACGCGGTCTCGATAACTAAAACGAGGAGACAACTTCATGCAGATCAAACAGATCGTGGGCGCGGTGTGCACGGCAGTCGCGTTTGCCGTCTCGGCGCAAGCCGCAGCGGCGGACCCCTATCCCAGCCGGCCCATCAGGATGGTCATTCCCTTTCCGCCCGGTGGCACGCTCGACATCGTGGGTCGCATGCTGGCGCAGAAGCTGGGCGAGCAGATGGGGCAATCCATCGTGGTCGAAAATCGCTCCGGTGGCAATGGCGTAATCGGCGGCGATCTCGTCGCCAAGGCACCTGCCGACGGCTATACCTTGCTCTTCAATGCGTCCACGTTTACGTCGGCGCAAATGACGATGAAGTCTGTGCCGTACGAAGTGGAGCGCGACTTCACGCCGATTGCGTTGGTTGCCAAGGCGCCGTTGTCGGTCGCGATCAACAAAGACTTGCCGATCACGGATATCAAATCGTTGATGGCCTACGCCAAAGCCAATCCGGGCAAGATGACGTTTGCGGTGGGCTCCATCGGATCGGCCGGTCATCTATCAACCGAGCTTCTCAAACGCGCCGGTAATCTCGAGTATCTGATCGTGCCCTACAAGGGCACGGCGCCGGCATTCAACAACTTGATCGGGGGGCAGATCGACGGGTTTATCGATCCCATTCTGGGGTCGTTGCAGTACTACAAATCCGGCATGCTGAAAGTGGTGGCCGTCACGTCAGCGGCTCGTGCCCCCAATCTGCCGGAGGTGCCCACCGTGGCTGAAACCATTCCGGGCTACGAGTTTTATAGTTGGTATGGCTTGTGGGGGCCGGCGAAACTGCCGCCCGAGATCGCCACCCGCTTGAATACCGAGGTCAACAAAGCGTTGAGTACCGACATGCGCGACCGGCTGGTCGAACAAGGCCTGTTGTTGACGCCCGGTTCTGCGGCTGACTTCGCCAAGTTTCAGCATGAGGATATGGCGCGTTCGCAGAAGATCGTGACCGAGGGCAATATCCGTGTCGAACAATAAACATGCCGTGGTGACCGGTACCAGTGCCGGTATCGGCCGGGCGATCGCGGCGCATCTGCTCTGCCGAGGCTGGCGTGTCAGCGGTCTGGACGTCGCGCCGCCCAGCTTGGCCGAAGCGGGCTTCACGCCGTTGACCGTCGATCTGGCAGATGGCGAAGCCATTGCCGGCACCGCGTCGGCATTGCCGCCCATGGATGCGCTGGTGCATGCCGCCGGCGTGCTGCGGGTAGGGCGCCTGGGTGAGCTCGACCACGCTGGCGCGGCGCTGATGTGGCGGCTGCATGTGGAGGCCGCCGCGCGCTTGGCCGATGTCATGGTGCCCGCGATGGCAGCCCGTGGCAGCGGCCGTGTGGTGTTCGTCGGCAGCCGCGTGGCGCAGGGTATGCCAGGGCGTGGTCAATATGCGGCGACCAAGGCCGCGCTGATCGCGATGGCGCGCAGTTGGGCGGGTGAAGTGGCGGCCCGCGGCGTGACGGTAAACGTGGTGTCGCCGGCAGCAACCGCCACCGGTATGCTGCAGGACCCCTCACGCGCGGCCAGCGCGCCGCGTTTGCCGCCCTTGGGGCGGCTGATCGAGCCGGAAGAGATCGCCACGCTGGTGGCGTTCTTGCTCTCCGACGCCGCCGCCGCGATCACCGGGCAGGATATCGCGATCTGCGGCGGGGCGTCGCTGCCGTCGTGATTCGGATTCGGCTTATGAAACGGCGATCCGCCAGAAAATCGACACCGTCATTCGCTTTCAGGAGCGCATCGGGCTCGATGTATTGGCAGCCAGGCACGCGCTGCCATCACTCGATGCTGATGTTGTGTTCGGCCACGGTACGGCGAGCCGCTTCGAGATCACGCTGCATGATGGCGCCATATTGGCCGGGTGCCGTTTCCGCCTCCGGCGCGATGACCAGCGCCATTTCCTCGAAGCGTTTGCGCACGGCCGGATCGTGAAGGGCTTCCACCAGCGCGGCACGCAAGGTTTCGATTACATCGGCGGGTGTGCCCGCCGGCGCCAGCCAGCCGTTCGAACTGTAGGCGGTAAATCCTTTTACGCCGGCTTGATCGAACGTTGGAATCGTCGGCAGCAAGGCTGCACGGTCGGTGGACGCGATGGCGATGATGCGCGCCCGGCCTTCGCGATGTAATGCGATCACATTGGGCAATTCGTTGAACGTGCCATCGATGCTGCCGGCAATCAGGTCCGGAATGATGGCGTTGCCGCCGCGGTAAGGCACCTGGATCAGCTTGGCGCCGGTTTGCGACGCGAAGGCTTCCATGACCAAATGGTGCGCGCCGCCTGTGCCCGACGTGCCGATGGTCAAGCCGCCGGCTTTGTTTTTCGAGGCGTCGATAAACGCGGCCAGTGTGGTGATGGGTGAGTCTACGGGCACCGTCAACGCGAGCGGCACGCGTGAGATGAGTCCGATGGGCGCGAAGTCGCGAATCGGATCGTACGAAAGCTTTTTGTTGACGGCCGGATTCACCGCCAATTGGCCGTTCGATGCTGAAAGCAGCGTGTATCCATCGGGCTTGGCGCGCGCGACGTAGTCCGCCCCGATGCCACCGCCCGCGCCGGTACGATTTTCGACGACCACACTTTGGTGCAACCGATCCTTCAGCTTGGCGGCCAGCAATCGTGTGGCGATATCGGTGTTGCCGCCCGGTGCCACCGGTACGACGATTTGAATGCTGCGCTCGGGATAGGGCGCGGCGTGCGCTGCGCCCATCGATAGTGCAGCGGCCAATGTGGCGGCCGCCGTTGCGCGCGCTGTGTGCTTGAATGCGTTGAACATCGGTATTCCCCTTGGTTTTTTATGCGCCGTCTTTGCGATATCTTCAGGCCGGACGGCAACGACCGCTACTGGCGTATTCGAGAATGCGCGCAGCAGTAAAACAATCCTGTTCCCGCCACGGCGCGGCAATCACCTGCACGCCGACCGGTAGCGTGGCGCTCGGCATGGGTACCGGCACGCTGCACGCGGGCAATCCGATAAATGAAATCGGTTGCGTGAGCAGTCCCAATCCGGCGCGCACCGGAACGTCCGAGTTGCCGATCGTCATGGTGGTTGCGCCCAGCTTGGGTGCCGAGACCGGTGTTGCGGCCGCGAGCAGGACGTCATAGCGATCGAATGCCGCTTTGGCTTGCTCGAGAAAACGGCGCCGCACACGCTGGGCTTTTTGCACCCACTCGGCAGGCACCAGGCTGCCTGCAACCAAGCGCGCCCGCGAGAGCGGTTCGAACTGTGCATAGGCCTCGCGCAAGCGGGGGGCATGCAAAGCGCCGCCTTCGGCTGCGGTGATGATGAACGCCGCCGCCCGCGCTTGTGCCGCATCGGGCAGGGTGACGATCTCGCTGGCGCCAAGAATGCGCGCGGCGTGATGTACCGTCGCCCGTGCCTGCGATCCCGACCATTCGTCGAAATACCCGCCCAGCACGGCTACGCGCAGCCGCGATCCGCGCCGCGGCGGCACGGGTTGGCGATCACGCGGCGCGTCGTGCAGTGCGGTATAGGCCAGTTCAAGGTCGTCCAGCGTTGCCGCCATCGGTCCCACATGATCCAGGCTGAACGAGAAAGGAAAGACGCCTGCGCGCGAAAGTCGTCCATACGTGGGCTTGATCCCGTAGATGCCACACAGCGACGCCGGCACTCGAATCGAGCCGTTCGTGTCCGAACCCAAACTGAGCGGTACGATACCGCCTGCCACGGCCGCCGCGCTGCCTCCCGACGAGCCGCCAACGACCCGCGTCACATCCAATGGATTGCGACATGCGCCGTAATGGGTGTTCTCGGTCGTGAAGCCGTAGGCATGTTCATCCATATTGAGCGTGCCCACCAGGATGGCACCGGCGTGATGCATGCGTTCTACCAGCGCCGCGTCGGCCAGTGCGGCCGGATTACCGGCGTTTACGCGGCCACCGGCCAACGTTACATGCCCCGCTACATCGAACAGGTTCTTGACCGCATAGGGCACGCCGGCCAGAGGCGGCAGCGGTTCGCCGCGCGCCCGGCGCATGTCGATCGCCACCGCTTCGGCGCGCGCCCGCTCGGCGGTGACGGCGGTGAAGGCGTTCAAGCGAGGATTGTCTTGCTCGATCGCCTGCAATGCCCCGGCCACCACCTCTGCCGCGCTGCGCTCACCCCGCGCGATCTGCCCCGCGATATCGTGCGCCGTCGCGGTCATGGCGTGAACTCCGGCGCTGGTTGCAACGTGTGCGGCAACTGCGGTTCATCGAGGCGTTGCGCCATGTCGCGCAGGCGTTCGAACTCGACGGTGACATCTTGCAGAAAGGCGTCGTCACCGTCATAGCGCTGCAATTGCAGCGCATGCCGGACATAGGCGGCCGTGTCGGCGGGACGATTCATGCGCCTGCCCCGGGATTCGTGCCTGGTTGGGATTGTTCGGCGATCAGCGGCATCGCGCGAAACGCCTCGACAAAATCGACCGTGAAGTCGCATAGCCGTTCGAACGCGATCTGGCCGCGCGCCGCGCTCATCGTGGACAAGTCTGCCCACGCGCCACTCGCATTGACCTCTTCGGCATACGGAAACAAGCCCACCTTGCTGCCGCCGAATTTGAATCGGGTGGACGACAGGGCCTGCAAGCCATGAAACGTGGCCAGGTCAGGCGACGCGGCACGATCCATCCGAATATCGTCAGGATTCAAGTGCGCGATCAACGACATCAACGGCTCGCCGCCATGGCCCACCGCGCCTGCAGGATCTGCCGCAAACTGCTCGCGTGCCAGATCGCGGGCGACTTCCAGCGGATCGATGACGGCCACACCAATGCACTGCTCGCGCCGCAAGGCCCGCGCCAGGATCTCGATCGGCTGATGATTGTGACGATGGCAATTGAACAGAACGACGTGCTTGAAACCATTGTGGGCCGCACCGCGCAACAGTGCCTCGATCATTTGCGTGAAGAGCGGTTCTGAAAGCGCAAATGTGCCCGGCAGGCCGCCATGCAACTCAGAAATACCGTAGTGGAACGTGGGCATGCGTAAAGCGTTCGTCCGTGCGGCGACGACTTCGGCCAAGCGTTCGGCCACGATGAAGTCGCAGCCGAGAATCTGATGGGGCCCATTGCTCTCCACCGTGCCGAGTGGCAGCAGCAACACCTCGCCGGCGCGGCTGGCTGCGGCGGCTTCTTCATTGGTGAGCAAGGGAAGGAAGGTTTTACGTGACATCGTCTTGGCGTCCAGAATGGGAGGTGATGCGGGGTGTTGGGGCGAAGCGTTTCCAGTGCCTTTTACTGGTGCTTGGCACGCAGATCATTCAGCCAGCTGCGATCGAACTCGCCCACGGAAATTTGCCGCATCAGTTCGGTTTCGTACGCCAGTGACGCCTGCACGCGGGCAAGCAGCGGCATCGCCACATCGGGGCGAATCGCGATCACGCCGTCGCCGTCCGCCACAATCAGATCGCCGTGATGAACCGTCATGCCGCCGATGGACACCGCTTCGCGAACGTTGCCGGGTCCGTTCTTGTAGGGGCCGCGATGGGAGACCGCACGGGCAAAGCACTGAAAGTTGCCTTGCGCGAAGGTATCGGCGTCGCGGATGGCGCCGTCGATCACAAACCCTGCGAGGCCGCGGCTCTCGGCATAACGGCGCATGATCTCGCCCACCAGTGCATTGGTCACGTCACCGCCCGCATCCACCACAATCACATCGCCGGGGGCGGCCAGGTCGAGCGCGAGATGAACGAACAGGTTGTCGCCGGGACGGGTCTTTACCGTAAAGGCGCGTCCCACCAGACGCGGCGTCGCATGAAACGCGCGCAGCCCGACGGCGCCTGTCAGCCGGTCGAGGTTGTCGCTGATCAGCGAGGTCGAGAGTGCGCGATAGGCGTCGGTAAGCGTGGGGTCAAACGAAAGCGGGGTATCCATGTGCAGCTCCTTTTTTTGCATCATGGCACTCAGCTCGGAAGAAGATAAGCGAAATGAATCCAAGTTAATCTAGCGTTTTATTCCAGTATCGAAAAGCTTCGCCGAACTGCTTGCCGTGTTTCGCGGTCGCGACCTGGTCGTCGATCGCCTGCTGCTGTCGCGGGCGATTTCCGACGGCTCATCAGGTGGCTAGAGTGGCGGTTGGGAAACCAACGATGCTGGCTGGTTTAGCTTCTGCAAAGACCGCAGCAGTTATCCCGGCAATCCGGCGCGCAGCCGTTGAGGAACACCACGCGATGATCACCATCAAGCAACTCGAAGCATTGGATGCATTGGCACGCTGCGGCAGTCTTGCGCGCGCCGCTGAGCGGTTATTCACGACAGAGTCGGCGATTTCCAAACGTCTGCTCGAAATGGAAAGCAGTCTTGGCGTGGCGCTCTTCGACCGTCAAAGCCGGGCGCTCAAGTTGAGTGAAAAGGGCCATGAAGTGCTACGGCTGGGGGTGGAAATTCTCGAGCGCCGCGATGCCATTGAAGAGTTGGCGAGCAGCCCCGAATTCGTGGGCCGGCGGTTTCGCTTTGGCATGACCGAACTGATTGCCAAATCGTGGTTGCCCGCGCTGGTGGAAGGCATCCGATCGCAGTACGCACATGTGATGCTCGAACCCCGTGTGGGCCTCACGTTCGACCTGATCAAGGATCTTCGTGCAGGGGAGCTGGATCTGGTCATCGTGCCCACGCCCGTCCTGCTGGACGGACTGGCTGCGATGACGTTATTCGAAAGCATCAACCTGTGGGTGTGCAGTCCGAACTTCGATTACGGCGAGGTTCCCATTACCCCGGCGCGGCTCACAACCTTGTCGTTGATCCTGCAACCCAGCAGCTCAGTGCTCAACGGGATCGTGCAACGGTGGTTTGTCGAGCACCATGCGGCGCTGCCGACATTGATTTCGTGCAATAGCCTCGAAGGACTCAAAGCCTTGGCAGTCGCGGGTTTCGGGGTGGCCAATCTACCGGAAACCTTTTGCCGCGACGACATTGCTGAAGGTCGGTTGATGTCGCTCGATATCAGACCCCCTCTGCCTGTAAACACCTATAGCGCCATCTATCGGCCTCAGGCCGGCAGTATTCTGGCGCCGCGCATGGCCGCCGTGATCAGGACGATGCTGGCACCGCCGGCGCAGTGAGATCGGCTGTGACGGTGCCCTTACTGACCCACCGCCAACCGAACGGGCTTGCCGATGCGGCTGAGCATTTCGACCAGCGTATCGATAGTGAACTTGGTCGTCTTCCTGTTCACCACATCAGACACGCGCGGTCGGGACACCATTAAGATTTCAGCCGCTTCGGCCTGCTTCAAGTGATGCAGTTCAATCCACGCCGCGAGCTCTGCCATGAGTTGTTCCTTAAGCTGCTTTGTGTCATTGATATGTTTTTGTGACGCCAACTGCAGGCGTTTGGCTTCTTCCGGTGGGAACCCAAGTTGCAAAAACAGATTCTCTCCCGGTTTGGTCACATGGCGGATCTCAGTGTCGATCTTCATGGCTTGTTTTTCCTGGCGTTGACGATTGCGCTATAGCGCTTTTCGGCGATGCGCTTGTCCTGTTGGCTCGTCGCTTGTGTCTTCTTCTGAAAGCAATGCAGGACGTACACGGCTTCTTCGAACCGGGCGACATATAAAACCCGGAATGTACCGCTGGACTCCCTGATACGAATTTCTCGTGTGCCGGCTCCTACCTCATCGAAGGGCTTCCAGTCTGCCGGATCCAGACCCGCTTGGATCTTGCCCAGCTGAAACCCAGCCTGTCGACGTGGTTCGACGGGAAAAGAGAGAAGGTCGCTATACGCTGAGCCAGCCCAGCGAATTTCTTTATCCATCAGGCACCTTCGTATAAAATTTTATACAAAATTGGCTGCGGCGTCATTGTTTAAGTAGTAGGTCAACCGGCCACCGCTGCGCACCCAGCGCTGCGGTGGGTGTTCAACGATCGCAGCAAATCACTGTGCCGCAGGCAGGATCTGACGGGCTGTCCCCCTCAGTGCCGGCACCGGATGGATCGTCTCCTGCGCCAGATGGGGGATCTGTTGTCGGTACATCGGGTTCGGTGATGGGCCGCCACGCATCGGGCCCCTCCGATCCATGGTCTGCGGGCGGTGTGGCGCCGGCGCCTGGATGCGTAATCGACGGCGTTCCCCACTGCCATGTGGGCGGCGTGGCGCTTGTGGGCGGCAACATTTGGGATGATGACGCGCGCGTATGGACGACGCGCGCCATGGCGTGATTGACGGTGGTCCACTGCACGGGGTGGGAGTGCATCTCGAGTGCAATATCGTGCCGAATCGGAATGAATCCTTGCGCTATCGCCTGCGTGCCGTAGGCATCGCTCGACGCACCCAGCATCTGCACAAGGGCACGCACGCCTGGGACGATCGGCGTGTGCAGATAGGTCAACCGCAGCTTGAGTGTGGTGGCGTCAAAAATGGTATCGCCGCTTGCCGCACGCCGACTTTTCGATCTTGCGTGTTGCTCGGCCAGATAATCCGCGTTGATGATCTTGCGGCTGCCTGCGATGGGGAGATTGAGCGCTGGATCGGCGAAGCGGGCGAAGTGGCCGTCGTTTGGCGCGTCGATCTGCACGCGATAAGGCGCTTGTGCAAGCTGCGCCTCAATCGCTGCAAATCGCGTACGTTGGCGGTGAGCGCTGTCGCGATGGCTGCCGCTGGCGGCAAACCAGGGCCGCAGCGCGTGCTCAAAAGCCGATTGCAGCGCATCAGGGTTGCCGTGCTGCGTGCTGGCTGCACGTGCGGCCTCCAGGAGCGCCATGCCCGCCATCATGCGCGCGGCTTGCCACCGCGCCACTTCGATAATGGCCGCGCCTGCAAGCAGTATCGGGATTGCCACGATCGCGAATTCGATGAGCGCCTGGCCCGTTTGACGCGCTCGCCAGGATGCCGGCGGGCGAGAACCTCGCGACATCCTCAGTGACAGCGACACGCGCAGACCACGGGGCGCCACCCGGCGCGAACGGCGAATAGGCGATACGGGAGAACGATCCGGCAACGACATAAGCGGACGACGCAGCAACGGCAAAAGTGAACGCTGTGGCGACGGCACGAGTGATGGTTGTGGCAACGGCACGAGTGATGGCTGTGGCAACGGCACGAGTGGACGCTGCGGCAATGGCATGAGCAACGAGATCGGAAGGTCAGACGGCGACATGCAGGCCAGTCTGGCTGCCCCGGCCACGCACCGCTAGTGCGAGTTATACGTAGTGCCCCGTCGTGCGCCGAACTTCACCCTAAGCGGATGGGTCAGGCTGGCGCGCGCATCTGCTTTGCAATGAACGCCTTCGCTTGCGACGGCCTGTTCAGTTCCGTCCATTCAAGATGCCCATAAGCAGGATCTCGGCGAAGCGCAGCGTACTTGTGCTGGTTTTTCTCGAAGGTCGAGTATGACCACCAAAGAATCGAGTCTCTGGAGAAAAATGCCGTGAGCAGGGATTCGCGATTGCCGTGCGAGAGTTTCGATCGTGTCACGCCTCGGTGCAGCGTGCGCCGCAGCACACGCATGAACACGACTCGCCGGCTGTAGTTGAGCCACACCACATGGGTGGCGCGCGGCCAGAGCGCGTCGCGCACGGTACTGTAGTTGCCGTCGGCAACCCAACGTTCGTCTATCGTGGCCGCGCGCACGGCCGTTTCAAAGTCGACATGCGGAACGGGTGTCCATTGCGGGCCCCAGTAATGCTCGTCCAGTTCGACAAAGCGGCACTGCAACGCGGCTGCCAATGCCTGCCCAAACGTGGACTTGCCGGCGCCGCTCGTACCGACCACCAAAAAACGCATGTATTCCTCATCAAACTTGAACGGCATGCGGCCTTCCGACAACGCGATGACGCGTGGGCGGCGGCGAGCCCAGTCCCGACCACGTCGCGCGAGCGTCTTCACTCACCTCGACGGGCGGCTTCGATCGCAGCAATGTCGATTTTAGTCATGCCCATCATCGCTGCAAATGCGCGTTTGGCCGCAGCGACGTCCGGATCGGTAATCGCATCCGTCAGCGCCTTTGGCGTGATTTGCCAAGACAATCCCCACTTATCCTTGCACCACCCGCATGCACTGGGTTGACCGCCATTATCGACGATGGCGTTCCACAAGCGATCCGTTTCGGTTTGATCCTCGGTCGCGATCTGAAAGGAGAAGGCTTCGCTGTGCCTGAACATCGGCCCGCCGTTCAAGCCGAGGCAAGGGATGCCCACCACGGTGAATTCAACCGTGATGACGTCGCCTTGTTTGCCGGCGGGGTAATCGCCAGGCGCCCGGTGGACGGCCAATACTTCGCTATCGGGAAACGTGTGGGCGTAGAACTCGGCGGCGTCTTGGGCGGCGCCGTCATACCACAGGCAAATCGTGTTTCTTTGGACCATGGTGATGCTCCAGAATTGACCGGCAGATAAACAGACGTCCCAGGCAATCAAGCATACTGCTGAGTCGCTCAGGTCGCGCCGATCGAAAAGCCGCTGGCGCTGGGTGACGCCTGCATCAAACCGCAAGGCCTATCCGCCGCAGGTGACTCAGCGCGATTCGGCCAGGTTGAGTACCTTAGCTTCGCATGCTTCAACCAGTTCCGCATCATGACTCGCGAACAGCATAACCCGATCGCGCGCCCAGATCTTGAACAAATCGGCCAGTGCGGCGCGCGCCGGCGCGTCCAGTCCGTTGCTCGCGCCGTCCGCAATGACGACGGCAGGCTCGCCCAAGGCCGCAGCCGTCAAATACACTTTGCGGCGCGTCCCCGTAGACATTTGTTCAAAGCGCTTGTCCAGATGCGGTTCCAAGCCCAGTCGGTGCGCGATAGCCATGACGGCATCGTCAAGGGCGACGTTTCTTTCAGACGCGATCTGTTCAAGCAGTCCCCGTCCGGTTTGCGTGGGAAATACCATGCAGTTGTCAGGCACATAAGCCAGGCGCGTCTTGGCGAGCTGCGGCGTCTGAACGATCGAATGGCCATCGATCCATACGTCGCCGGTATCCGGCGCGATAACCCCCGCGACAATACTCAGCAAGGTGGATTTGCCGGTGCTTTCTTCTTCGCATAGCGCCAGGCATCCAGCTTGGAACTCATGTGTGAGCCCCTGAAATACAACGTGGTCGCCATAGCGTTTGGTGAGATTGTCGATGCGCAGCATGCCGGAAGTGTACGCATCAATGCGGCGCATGGGTAGCGTAAGGCTAGCGGCTTACTCAGTATCGCCGGCGCTGGCGGGATGCTGCTCGGCCCATGCCAGCATGCTGTCGAGAACGGGACACAGTTGTTGCCCCCACGGTGTCAGCCGGTAGTCCACGTGCGGCGGGACGTCATCGGAAACGGTACGAACAACGATGCCATCGCGTTCGAAGCTGCGCAGTTGCTGGGCAAGCATTTTTTGGGTGATGCCGCTTACCCGCCGTTCGAGATCCGAGAAGCGCTGGACCTGACCATCGAAGAGATGAAACAGAATCAGGAGCTTCCATTTGCCTCGCAGAAGCTTGAAAACGGCCTCTACATCTCTGGCGGCTATATCGGCCGTATAGGTTTTTCTTACGCTCAAGGGGCACTCACTTTTTTGTGCGTTCTTGTGGGTTCGATCGGGCTATCGGATCATAGCGTCATCGAAAATCTTCAAGGAAAAAGCAAATGACGCCGATGCTGCCCGCCGTGGTTCAATCCTACATCGATAGTGAAGCCGACCCGGACGTTGATCGCCTGGAGGCGTTTTTCGCCGCCGATGCGGTCGTCAAGGACGAGGGTAAAACGATTGAGGGCATCGCTGCCATCAAGCAGTGGAAGCAAGCGGCCAGGCAGAAGTATCGATACACCGTCGAGCCGCTGGCGTGCCGGGAAAGTGAGGGTCAGGTCGTCATGTCGGCCAGGTTGGCCGGTAATTTTCCGGGTAGCCCGGCGGTCGTGGATTACACGTTTAAACTGCAAGGCGAAAAGATTCGGACGTTGCAGATTGGGTGATGTGAGCAGCCCAGGCGAGTGCGCCAGCGCGGCCGGGTTCGACGTCTGAATGAACGATCGCGATACACTTCCCATATCAATCGACAGCAAATGATTTGACGGAGATATGGTGGTTGAAACGCGCTTGTTGCAGCAGTTTGTGGCCGTTGCCGAGGCGTTGCATTTCAGGCGGGCGGCCGAAAAATTGCATATGGCCCAGCCGCCTTTGAGCCAGGCGATCCGCCGCCTGGAAGACGAGCTGGGCTATGCGCTTTTCGAACGCACCAATCGAAGCGTTGCGCTCACGCCGGCCGGGTCGGCATTCCTGTCGGATGCCAGGTCCATCCTTGCCGCCATCGACAAGAGCATCGCGCGCACGCGCCGCGTGGCGCAGGGCATCGAGGGCCACCTGACCCTGACGTTCATCAACATCGTGCATTACCCGCCGTTGCTGCAGGCCTTGCGCAAGATGCGCCTGGCGTCCCCCAACGTTTCATTTACGATGAAGGAGGCGACGACGCACGAGCAGGTCGGGGCACTTGAGCGTGGCGATGCGGATATCGGATTCATGCGCACACCGGGCACAACTGCACCCAATCTGCGCTTCGAGTCGATTTTGCGCGAGCCGATATGCGTGGTGCTCCCGGCAGGACATCCCCTGCAGACACTCGCATCGATCCCACTGGTGCAGTTGAAGGACGATCCATTCGTCGCCTCTTCGAGGCCGCTTGGGCAAGGGTTTCATGATCAGATGATCCGGCTGTGCCAAGCGGCGGGTTTCGAACCCGACATCGTTCAGCATGCCCGGCAGTTGCATACCGTGATTGCCTTGGTTGCGAGTGGCTTCGGTATTGCGTTGATGCCGGCGTCGATCGCCATGGCAGCGCGCGACGATATCGTTTTTCGTCCCCTTGCAGTCGATGTCGACGATGACCTGAAACACCTTGATTTGATGATGGCCTGGCATACCGGTCGTGCGTCGCCGATCCGGGATCGGCTGATTGCCGAAGTGCGGCAAGCAATGCCCTTGCGTTGAATCATTGAGACGTGAAGCGTCTCGTGCCAGGACGAAATCGGTATTTTTCCTTCGCAGGCCCAGACGCTATTCTGCGGCACCCTATGCGTGTCGATCGAGATACGACCGCATGTCGTTGTCGAATCTGGATGGTCATGCCTGTTGCGATTTATGTGTTTTCGTTGTGTACCTTCGCGTTCGGTCTTTCCGAATTTGTCGTGGCCGGACTGGTGTCGGCGATGGCGAATGATCTTGACGCCAGCATCGCTACCGTCGGTACGGCGATCGCCGCCTACGCGTTCGGCGCGGCCATCGGCGCACCGATCATCACCGCGTGCGTCGCGCATTGGCGCGATAAGTCCATCTTGATGCTCGCGATGGCGATCCTTGCGATCGGTAGCGTCGTGATGAGTATGTCACCCAACCTCGCCGTGCTGCTGGGCGTGCGGTTTGGGGTGGGGCTGGCACACGGCGTGTTCATGGCCGTGGCCTCGGATGCGGCGACGCGATTGGTGGATGGGCAACGCGCCGGGCGTGCGCTCGCTGTCGTGTGGATCGGCTTGACGCTGGCGCTTGCATTGGGCGTACCGCTCGGCACCTATCTCGGCAGTATGTGGTCGTGGCGCATCGTGTTCGCCGGCGTTGCCGCGCTTGGCGGATTGGGTATCGTTGGATTGCTTTGCTGCGTGCCGACGGTATCTCATGCACAACAAGCTGAGCCGATCGGCGCGATAAAGGGGCTCAAGGCCATCCTGCATCCCCGCCTGTTGATGACGGCCGGGATTGCTGCATTGGTGAGCGTGGCGACGTTCTCCTTCTTTACATTCGTGTCGCCTTACTTATTGCATGTCACCGATGTGGATGTGGCGTGGTTGAGTGGCGCCATGCTGCTGTTCGGCCTGTGCGCCATCGTCGGCAATATGCTTGGCGGTGTACTTGCAGACAAGCTGGACGCCAGGCGCAGCATCCTGGGTGCACTGATCGGGTTGAGTATGACGCTGATCGGGCTCTATGCATTTGGCGAAGCCCCGGTGATCGCAATGCTTTTGATCGGCGTGCTGGGCGTGTGCTTCTTCTCGATCGTAACCATGCTCACGCTGCACCTGTTGCAGCTCGCACGACGGTACGCGCCCGCTGCCACGGCCGTTGCGGCTGGCTTGAACATCGCATCCTTTAATCTGGGTACGGCGTTGGGCGGTGCGATCGGCGGCGCGACGATCGCCTACGGCAGCTTGTCTTACGTACCGCTCACCGGCGCGCTTGCGGCCCTTTTGGCCGTGTTGGGCTTGCTGCTGCAAAACCGACGCTAAGTCGTCTGGTAGGGCGACGACGGGGCGACCTTCGATTTCCACCTTGCGATCTGCGTCGTCATCCTTTGGGAACCGTCGGCACATTCTGACCGATCATCAAGCGATGGCCGTCGGGCGTGGCCACCAGAAACTCGCGCATGCCGTGCGGGCGATCCATGGGCGGTTGGAGGATGATGGCACCGCGGCCGACGAACTCGTCGTGAAGCGTGTCGGCATCGTCCACATGCAGATAGCCGAAATAGCTGTGATCGCCGGTGTCTGCCGGCGCGAGCGCATCCGGGCAATGGCCCAACATGATGCGCACGGCGCCCCGGGAAACGAGTTGCCAGCCCGAACCTTCCGGCCACGCCAGTCGGAAGCCGAGCGCATCACGGAAATAAGCTGCGCTGCGTTCGAGATCGGGTACGGCGAGCACGAACGAAAAAGCGCGGAGATCGGCATTGGATTCAGGCATGTCGTGGGGATTGAGGTCGCGGTTTCATTACGGCAAGCGCACTTGGCGAATCCAATAGGGCCCGAGATACCCTGCGACGATGCCCACGATCGCGGCCAGGGCGTAGCCTTCGAAGGCGGCACCAAGCAGGGCTGCGACCGATATGCAACCCAGCACCGTGAAGCTCATTTGCCAGAGGATGGGACGGCGAAATAGAGCGGGTTCGATTTCCGGCGCGGCCACGGCACCGAAGAGGACGCCGACGGCTGCCAGCAGCAGGATGCTGATCGGCGAGTAACCCACGGAAATGCCGCCGAGCAGGACGAAGGCGGCCGCGAAACCGGCGACGATCGCGAGGATTGTCTTGTATCCCGCCGTGGCCGGTCGATGCTTCATTGATCGTGTTGCCGATGTGCGTCGCATTGACGATCAATGCATCGTTGGCGGGTTCTGCGTCGACAAGCTGGGCTTGTCGATGAACAGCTCCGCGCAGTCGACGGCATCGAAGTGGTAAGGCTTGCCACAGAAGTCGCAGGCCACGTCAACCTTGCCCTGTTCTTCCAGGATGTCTTCCACTTCGTCGCGACCCAGCATGCGCAGCATCTCGGCCACGCGCTCGCGCGTGCAGGGGCAATGCCATTGCACGGTTTGCGGGTCGAAGGCGACGAGGGTTTCTTCCCAGAAGAGGCGATGCATCAGCGTATCCGTATCCAGCTCGAGCAGTTCTTCGCGCTTGATCGTGGACGCCAGGTGCACCGTGCGACGCCAGGTTTCGGCGGCCGCTTCGACGGCTTCTTCTTCGCTGATGCCGGCGCGCGCCGCACTGCCGCCGTTATCGGGCAGGCGCTGCACCAGCATGCCGGCGGCGTGATCGCCGTCAGCGCTGAGCCACATGCGGGTATCGAGCTGTTCCGACGCTTTCATGTAGTGCTCGAGCACGTCGGCGACGGTGTCGCCTTCGATCGGCACGATGCCTTGATAGGCTTGCTGGCCGGTATGGCGGCTTTGCGGATCGAGCACCACAATGAAGCGGCCTTTGCCGCCCGGGTTGACGAGGCTCTGCAGAGAGCCGGTGTCCGGCACTACATATTCTTCGCGCAGCTTGACGGTCGCGCGCAGGCTGAGATCGGCGCGGCATTCGACGACCAGCAGTGCAATCGGGCCGTCGCCTTGCATTTGCAAGACGAGGGCGCCTTCGAATTTGAGATTGGCGGCCAGCAACGTGGCGGCGGCGACCAGTTCGCCCAGCAGCTTGGTGATGGCGGGCGGGTACTGGTGGTTGACCTGCGCGGCGCGCCAGGTGTCGTGCAGACGAACGGCCTGCACGCGCACGGTGCGGTCTTCCAGCAGGTATTTTTTGAGATGATCGGTCATGCTGGAATGTTAGCCGATCCGCGTCTGGATGCCATGAAAAGCCCCAACGGCCGCGTGCCCACCAGCGCGTCAGCCGACCCGCTTGAGCGCCGTCTTGTAGTGCAGGCCGCGTTCCACGTAATGACGGGTATTGCCGTGCATATTGGCAATCTCGTCGGCACTGAGTTCGCGCACGATTTTGCCGATACCGATCACCAGGACGTTATCGGGGATCTCACGGCCCTCCGGAATGATGGCGCCGGCGCCCACCAGCACGTTCTTGCCGATCACGGCGCCATTAAGCACGATCGCCTGCATGCCGATCAGGCTGCCGGCACCGATGGTACAGCCGTGCAACATGGCTTGATGGCCCACCGTCACGTTCGGCCCGATCGACATCGGCTGGCCCGCGTCGACATGCAGGACGCTGGACTCCTGGATATTGGTGCCTTCCTGAATCACGATGGTGTCGTTGTCGGCTCTGATCGAGACGTGCGACCAAATGCTGACGCCGGCTTCCAGCCGTACCCGGCCAATGAGATCGGCGCTGTCGGCGATATAGGCACTTGCGTCGACGATCGGCGCTTCGCCGTCCAGTTCGTACAAAGGCATACCAAACACTCCAGTGTTATCGGGCGGTCATGACGACGACAAGGTGGCTGCCTGGGCGCGATCCCACTCTTGCTGGCGCAGGATGTTGCGCTGGATCTTGCCCGTGGCCGTCATCGGCAGGGTATCGACGAATTCGATTTCCTTCGGGTATTGATAGGTCGCGAGCCGCTCGCGCACATAATTTTGCAGATCGGCGCTGATGGTTTCGCTGGATTGCATTGCCGCGTCATGCGTGAGCACGACGTAGGCTTTGACAAGGGCACCTCGCTCGGCGTCGGGCTTGGGCACCACCGCGGCATTGGCGACCGCCGGATGGCCGATCAGACAGTTTTCGATTTCGCTCGGACCGATGCGGTAGCCGGAGGATTTGAACATGTCGTCGGCACGGCCGGCATACCAGTAATAGCCGTCTTCATCCACCTTGGCCAGATCGCCCGTGCGACACCAGTCGCCCGAGAACTTGTCGCGCGTGGCGGCTTCGTTGCGCCAGTAACCCAGAAACATGATCGGATCGGGGTAGCCGTGGATGTCGTAGCGGTTGAGCGCGATTTCTCCGATCGTGCCGGCCGGCACGGGGTTGCCTTCGGCATCGACGACGGCAACCTGATGGCCGGGATAGGGGCGACCGATGCTGCCCGGGCGCGCGGGCCAGCGGCCATCGCTGTTGCCCACGAGGTAGTTCATTTCGGTTTGACCGAACATCTCGTTGGGGACGACGCCCAGGGCATCGCGACACCAGTCGAATACCGGCTCTCCCACGGCTTCGCCCGCGCTCATGATGGCGCGCAGGGCCAACGCGTAATAGTCGCGTGGCTTGGGCACCGTTTTCATCATGAGCTTGAGGGCAGTCGGAAAGAGAAACGTGTTCGTGACCTGGTAGCGCTCCATCAGCTCGAAGGCGCGTTCCGGCGAGAACCGGCCGCTGGTGCCCACGATGGGATGCCCGAAGTACAGCGTGGGCAGCAGCGCGTCCATGAGGCCGCCTGTCCATGCCCAATCGGCGGGCGACCAGAACACGTCGCCGGTCTTGGGAAACCAATCTTGCGAGGCGACGAACCCCGGCAAGTTACCGATCAAGGCAGCATGCGGGAGCATCGCGCCTTTAGGCGTACCGGTGGTACCCGACGTATAGAGCAGGATGGCGGGATCGAGTGCGCGCGTAGGCAGCGGTTTGAATTCGGTGGGTTGCCGGGCGAGCAGGCTGCGCCAAGGCAGCACGCGCTCGTCGGCAAAGCCGATGCCGACAATCTGCTGCAAGGCAGGGATGCGCTCGGCGACCGCAATGACCTGAGCGCTGGAGGATTCGTCGACAATGGCCACACGGGCTTCGGCGTCGCGCAGGCGCGACTCGAGCGCATCCGGGCCAAACAACGACGATAGCGGCAGCAATACCGCCCCCACGCTGAAGATCGCCATCTGGGCGACCACGGTTTCGGGACGCTGGCCGAGTACGACTGCAACCCGATCGCCGCGCTGCACGCCCATGCGCAGCAGTCCGTTGGCCAGTTGATTGGTCGCCTCTGTCAGTCGCGCGTATGTCCAAACCTCGCGTTGCCCCTGTTCATCTTCGTAGAAGATGGCGATGCGACGCGCATCGGCGGTGCTTTCGCCCCAGCGGTGGCAACATGCCTGGGCAATGTTGAACTGCGTTGGAACGAGCCAGCTGAAGGTTTGATAGAGCGCTTGATATTGGTCGTTCATGGCCCTTTGCAGCAGAGAAAGCAGGTTTACGACACTACGCACCCGCGAGCAGGGCCGTCGTCGCCATGTGCAAGCATGACGGAGAGGGACGTGAACTGCAATATTTGTGTGCGTGTCGGCCGAAACCCTTAGGGTTTGTACGGATGCCTCTAGCGGCGCAGGGTTGAAGGCAACGCAGGCATCGCCAAGGGGCGGGTGGCGTCACGCGATGAGGGCAAGCGCCGCGCCTGCGGCTGACCATATTGGAGGCTCAGGCGGCCTTCGTGGTCCTCTGCAATGGCCGACAGGCTGTGCACCCAATCGCCATCGTTGCCGTAGATCAGCCCGTCCACCGTCTCGAGTGCGGGGGCGTGGGCATGACCGCAAATCAGACCGTCGAGCATGCGGCGGCGCACTTCATTGAGGCCGACGTGTTGCACGTGGCGCAGATATCCCGCGCGGCCGCGCTGATGGCCATCTTCCCGGGCATCGTTGGCCCGTTCCGCGGTCTCGGGATTGCGCCGCTCATCGCGCCACCGCTGCACGGTGTGATAGATCCCCGCCAGACGGGTGGTCCAGCGGCTGTCGAACTGGTCGCCGTGGGTGACGAGCAGCCGTCGCCCGCATGCCATGCGATGAATGGCATCCTCGACGATATCGATGTCGCCGAACGAAACGCCCGCCCAATCGCGCACGAACGGGTCGCGGCGGCCAGGGATGAGAATGACCCGGGTGCCATTGCGGGCGCGGCGCAGGATGCGCTGAACCACATCGTTGTGCGCCCGGGGCCAATGGCCGAAACGTTTCAAGTGCCACGCATCCACGATGTCGCCCACGAGATAGAGGGTGTCGGCATCGTGGCGATCGAGGAAGTCGAGCAGACTCTCGGCCGAGCAGGCCGCGCTGCCCAGATGCAGATCGGAGATCCACAGCGTGCGCCAGTGCGTGGGGTCGATCTCCGTCACCATGCCGTTCTTGCCCTTGAGAGTGCGTGTGACGACTATCTCAAAGCACGGGCGTTACATTGTCATGACAGTCTTGTGACGCGTCGATGACCGGGGTCGCGCGACCGGCGGCACCGGGGGGCGCCTTCTGTGCGCGATCGCCCGAGGTGTCGCTAGGGCGCCACGGGATCGGCAGTGCCCGCGCTGGTCACCTTCCTGGCGGGTTGCACATCGACGAGCCGGGTACCCAGCAGCCGATCGTGCAGGAACTGGCCGTCGCGATCGATCCAGGTCCAGGCGAATGCGGCAAAGGGCGCGATCACGATGAGCATGTCGGTCGAGCTGAATCCGGTCGCGCGCGAAGCCAGCCATACCAGACCGGCAGCGGCCAGAATCATGGGCCAGACGAGAATGTAGCGCAGGATGAGGCGGCCGAGCGTGGGCGGTTGACCATCGCGGTCGACGAGCTTGATGTTCCAGGTTTTCATCGGCAGCGTCTGGCCCCGCCGACGCCAGCACAGGATGAAATACACGCCGAGCGCCAGGAAGAGCCATGCCTGACGACCATGCCGGTACATCAGCGCATGCTTGCTTTGGGTGAGCGTATCGAAAAGATAGGCAGCCAGAAAAATCACGCCGAACAACAGCACGCCTTCATACATCATGCAGGCGAAGCGGCGGAATCGGCTGGGCGTTTTGGTCGGAAGCGTGACGGTCATGGGGCCGTATTATCACGCATGCCCCGGCAAATGGGGCTGATGGCGCGCCGGGCGCATTTGATTTGGCCAAAAAAAACCCGCCTTCAAGAGGCGGGCTTAAAAGGGGCGGTTAAGCCCCCAAGGGGAAAATCGGTACTGAAGCTTCAATTCTAGGGTTATCCCTAGGTTTGTGCAAGCACGTCTCCGGGGATACCGCCAACTTAAGTGTTACGAAAATCTCCGCTCTTGATATCGAAGCCGAACAGGCGGCAATCGAGGCCGCCGTTATAGAGCGGCGTGCGGCGCGCGGCCTTCAAGCGCAAGGCCTGCGGGAAGCTCATGTCGCTCGAAATGGCGTGCAATTGCCAACCGTCGAAGTTGCGCTTCAGGTTGCTGGACCACTCGGGAAGCAGCGTGTCGTCTTCCAACGGCAAGCGATCGCCGTATGGCGGATTGGTGACGATCCAGCCACTGGGGGCCGGTGCTTCGATATGACGCGCATCGCCCACCTCGAAACGGATGGCTTCATCGGCCAGCCACGCGCGCTCCATGTTGTTGCGGGCGAATTCGATGACCTGCGGATCGATGTCGTAGCCGACAAGCGGCGTTTCGAGGTGCGATTGGATCCGCGACTCGGCCTCGTCCTTGACGGCTTGCCACTTGGCTGCATCATGGCCGCGCAGGCGCTCAAAGCCCAGCGGGCGTGCGATTCCCGGCGGAATGCCGAGCGCGATCCAGGCGGCTTCGATCAGGATCGTGCCGCTGCCGCAGAACGGGTCGAGCAGGGGCGCAGAAGGATCCCAGCCGGCGAGGGCCAGCATGCCGGCGGCGAGGTTTTCGCGCAAAGGTGCTTCGCCTTTGTCCAGGCGCCAGCCACGCTTGAAGAGGGACTCGCCCGAGGTGTCCAGATAGAGCGTGGCGGTATCGGCCGTGAGGAAGAGGTGCACACGCGCATCCGGGCGCACTGTGTCGATACTGGGGCGCTCGCCTTCCAGATCGCGCAGGCGGTCGCAGATGCCGTCCTTGGCGCGGAGATTGCAATACTGCAAGCTCTGCATCGGGCTGCGAATGGCGGAGGTGTCCACGCGCAAGGTGTGCTCGGCACCGAACCAGCGCTCCCAGGGCGTGGCGCGCGCCAGCTCGAGAATGTCGTCTTCGGTGCTGATCGGCGCTTGCGCGACGCGCACCAGGATGCGGGTGGCCAACCGGGAATACAGATTGGCGCGCTGCACGCCTTCCCAGTCCGCGCTGAACTGGCAGCCGGCGCGGCCCGGGGTGGCATCGTCAAAGCCCAAGGCCTGCATTTCTGCTGCCAACGCGTCTTCCAGACCTTGCGGGCACGACGCGAAAATACCGAAGCGCTCGACCTCCGGCACCTGGACGGCAAACCGCGAGGCGGCGTTGGCCGACAGATCGCGATCGTCGTTGGGCACGCTGGCGTTGCGCGAACGCGGGCGCTCGTCGCTGGAACGCTCATTTTCACGCGCGGGGCGGTCGCGGCCTTCGGCGCGGTTGGAACGATCGACGTCATTTGGGCGGCCGCCGCGCTCGTAGCGGTCAGCGCCGCGGTCGGAGGCGCTGCGTTGGGGGCTGCTGCGGCCGGCGCTGCTACGGTCTGCACTGCCACGGTCACTGGCGCTGCGCTCGGGACGGTCGCTACGGGGACCGGCAGCACGGCCGTCGGGGCGTTCGAAGCGCGATCCGCCATCGGGGCGCGGCGAGCGGGCGGGCCGATCGCCGCGATCGGAGGCGCCACTGCGTTCGGGTCGCGCGCCACGGTCGGGCCGATCGCCACGCGCGTCGTCGCGGCCGAAGCGCGACTCGCTGCGAGGGCGCTCGTCGCGGCCGAAGCGCGATTCGCGCGGTGGGGGGGGCGGGCGGTGCACGACGGCGGGCTTGGCGGGCTCGTCGCCAGCGTTTTCGCCCGCCGCCGGTTTGGGCGGCAACTCGGTGGCCGCCATGCGCTGCGTTTGCTGGCGGCTGCGCTCGGTTTGCGCAACCAGGCGCGCGCGGGCGCCGCTGCGGGTGCGCTTGGGCGCATCCGCAGGGGTATCGGTAGCGGGGTCGCGTTTGGCCGTCAGCGTTTTGCGCGGCGAATCGGAATCATCAGTAGTCATGTGCGGGTGAGCAAAAAGTCATCAGACAGAAGGTCATCAAAACGGTTTGACGACGACGAGCGCAACGATGACGAACAGCAGCACGACGGGAACTTCGTTAAACCAACGATAAAACGTATGCGAGCGGGTATTGCGATCGCCTTCGAACTTGCGCAGCATGATCCAGCAGGCGTGGTGATAGCCGATGGCCAGCACCACGAACAACAATTTGGCATGCATCCAGCCATTGCCGGGCCCCATGCCGATCCCGTAGCCCATGAACAGCCACGCGCCGAAAACGATGGCGGGTATTGCCAGAATAGTCGTAAACCGGAACAAGCGGCGGGCCATGCCGATCAAACAGGTGCGCGTTGCCGCATCGGTAGTTTGCGCCAGGTTGACGTAGATGCGCGGCAAATAAAACAAGCCTGCAAACCAGGAAGCGATAAATACGATGTGGAGCGTCTTGATCCAGAGCATGGTCATGGCGGGGGTTCCGATACGGTCGCTAAAGCGGCATTGTATCGTTCGCCGTCAGGCTACCCCCGCGTCTGGCCTTCGCCGTTGAGCACCCATTTGTAGGTGGTCAAGCCGTCCAGGCCCACGGGGCCGCGCGCATGCAGACGATTGGTCGAGATGCCGATCTCCGCGCCCAGCCCGTATTCGTAGCCGTCGGCGAAGCAGGTGGGCAGGTTGACCAATACCGAACTCGAGTCCACTTCGCGCTGAAAGCGGGTGGCTGCATCGCTATCCTGCGTGACGATCGCATCCGTGTGCCCCGAGCCCCAGCGGGCAATGTGAGCGATGGCCTCGTCCATATCATCCACCACGCGAATGGCCAGGATCGGACCGAGGTATTCGGTGGCCCAATCTTCATCGGTGGCCGGCGTGGCTTGCGGCACGCGTGCGCACGTGCGTGCACAACCGCGCAGCGCTACGCCATGGTCGATGAAGGCTTGGGCGAGTTTCGGCAGCACAGTATCGGCCTGCGACACATGCACGAGCAGGGTTTCCATCGATCCGCACACGCCATAGCGATACGTCTTGGCATTGAACGCGATGCTGTGCGCGCGGTCGGCGTCGGCAGCCCGATCGATGTAGACGTGGCAATTGCCATCGAGGTGCTTGATCAACGGCACCCGGGCGTCGCGTGCGAGGCGCTCGATCAGGCTCTTGCCCCCACGCGGCACGATCACGTCCACATGCTCGGTCATGGTGATCAACGCGCCCACGGCGGCCCGATCGGGCGTGTCGATGACTTGCACGGCGGTGGCCGGAAGGCTCGCATGTTCCAGACCGGCGCGGATGATCTCGCCCAGCGCCAGATTGGCGTGCAGGGCTTCGCTGCCGCCGCGCAGGATGGCGGCGTTGCCGGACTTCAGGCAAAGCGACGCGGCATCGATCGTGACATTGGGCCGCGATTCGTAAATGATGCCGATCACGCCCAGCGGCACACGCATCTGGGCCACGCGCATGCCATTGGGCCGCAACGTGCTTTCACTGATGCGGCCCACGGGATCGGGCATGGCTGCGATCTGGCGCAGGCCCGCCGCCATGTGGTCGATGCCGCGATCGGTGAGGGTCAGGCGGTCGAGCAGGGCCGGTGCGAGGTCGTTGGCGCGAGCGGCGGCCAGGTCGCGCTCATTGGCGGCGCGCACGGTGTCGCGTTGCGCCAGCAGCGCATCGGCCATGGCCAGCAAGGCGCGCGATTTGTCCGCGTCGGACGTGCGCATCAGCACACGGGAAGCGGCACGGGCGGATTCGCCCATGCGGTGCAGCTTGTCTTCAATGGAAAGAGATGACGTCATGATCATGTATCTGGCAATGAATATTCAGGGGGGGCCTGGAGCCGTCTGGCTATCGGCGCGGCTGCCACGGCGATCGAGTGGGGGACGACGGATCAGCGGGCGAGGGCAGACGTGCTACCCGTACCTGCGGCCCCGACACGTCGCGCGGCCTTGGCTTGAGCGTGGGCGTTACGGTCGAGGTCGAGGGCGCGGCGCGCCTGCCGCCGCGACGCGCAGGGCAAGCCGCGTCATTTCTTCCCAAGGATCGCTCAGCCGTCCGGGCACTTGAATGCCCTTGATCAAGCGGTCGACGTCGTGTGCGTGCTGCACGGCCGCCGGCCAGGCACGCGCCGCCACGCGGCCCAAGGCCTGCTGCGCCATACGTTCGTGTGCACCGAAGATGCGCATGCGGCGCATCACCGCATTCATGTCCTGGCCGCTGGCGCGCGCGTCGGCCACACGGGCGAGGATGCGGATTTCTTCGCCTACTGCCCATAGCACCAGCGGGAGCGCTTCGCCTTCGGCCCGCAAGCCGTCGAGCATGCGGACTGTGCGCGCCACATCGCCTGCCAGCATGGCATCCCGCAAGCCGAATACGTCGTAGCGCGCCACGTCGAGCACGGCGCGTTCGATGTCTTCGGCCGCCAGGGCGCCCTCGGGATACAACAATCCCAGCTTCTGGATTTCCTGGTGAGCCGCCAGCAGGTTGCCCTCGACCTTGTCGGCAATCCATTGCAACGTGGCGGGGTCGGCCTGCTGCTTCTGGCGGGCCAGCCGTGCGCCGATCCAGGCGGGCAGACGCGTGCGTTCGATCGTGCCCACATCCACCGAGACGGCTGCGCGCGCAAGCGCCGTGGCCCATTTGCTGTCGCGCGTGGTTTTATCCAGGCGCGGCAACGTGATCACGACGAGCGTATCGGGATTCGTCTGGCCGCCTTGTTTGGCAGCCAGCCCCGCCAGCGTTTCACCCCCCACCTTGCCCGGCTTGCCGGTGGGCAACTTGATTTCGACCAAGGTTCGGTCGCCGAAGAGGGACACGCTTTGCGTGGCCGCCGCGACGGCGCTCCAGTCGCTGCGTGCATCCATGACCAGCGTGTTGCGGTCGGTGTAGCCTGCCGCGCGCGCGGCAGCGCGCATGGCGTCGAGCGCTTCGGTGACGAGCAGCGGTTCGTCGCCACTGATGACGTACAGCGGCGCGAGCGTGCCGCCTGAACGGCGGAGTTGCTCGACGAAGCGGTCGGCATCGAGCGGCGGCGTCATGCGCACATCCGCATCAATAGCGATCCATGGGCGACACGCGTTGTTGTTCCCAGACAGGTGGGCGCGTTTGTGGCAGCGTGACCGACGGGTCGATCACGGGCACGTCGGCGCTGATGGGGCGGCCGGCTGCCACGGCCTGCGCCGCTTCGCGCACTTCGGGTGAGGTGACACGGCGCACGATGCGATCGACCAGAATCTGCTGCATATTGCGGAACAGCACCGTGATTTCGCCTTCCTTGGCCTGCACCACCTGATCGTTGTAAGGCAGTTCACGCTGCACGGTAAGCAGCGTATCGGGCAGGAGCACATTGCCCTTGCCGTCGATCAACCGGAACGTGAACTGCAGCGTGAGTTCGTACTGCTCGACGCGGCCCGCGGAGTTCAACGACACTTCGCGCAGGTTTTGCGTCTGCGACACCTGTTGCAACTGTGCTTCGGCACCCTTCACCGTTTCGGTGATCGTGGTGTTGGGCGAGGCCGCGACCAGTTGGCGCCGCAAGCTGGCGCCGAAGGGCGAGTTGTCGGGCACGCCCACGTACAGCGTGTTGAACGGCAACGGCGACGTGCCGCGCGGCGCGAAGCCGCAGGCGGCGAGCAACGCCAGCACCGCCGAGGCGACAAGCCATCGGGGGCCACGCCCTAAAAGGGCTCGGGCGGCTCCGAAATGACGCGCAGAATTCATGCTAGACCTCATCAACCGACCACGTTAACCAGTTTGTTGGGCACCACGATAACCCGCTTCGGGGGCCGGCCCTCGAGGTAGCGTTCGACGGCCTCGTGCCCGGCTGCCAATGCCTCGATCGCGCTGCGTTCGGCCGTGGCGGCCACGCGAATGGCACCGCGCAATTTGCCATTGACCTGCAGCATCAGCTCGACTTCGTCGGCGATGAGCGCCGCTTCGTCGACCTGCGGCCACGGCGCATCGAGCAGCTCACCGTATTGATCGGCATAGCCGAGATCGCGCCACATGTGCCACGTGACGTGCGGCACGACCGGGTAGATCACGCGCAGCAGGATACCGAAGACTTCGGCACGCGCTGCGTCGCTCACCGCGCCTTCGGGCAGCACGGCGTTTTCAAAGGCGTTGAGCAGCTTCATGCTGGCCGACACCACGGTGTTGTACTGGATGCGCTGATAATCGTAGTCGGCTTGCTTGAGCAGGCCGTAGACCTCGCGGCGCAGATCCTTGACGGCCGACGGCGCATCCGCGAAATCGACCTTGGCTGCAAGACCGCGCGCGAGCGATTCGCGGTTGGCATAGCCCTGCGACCACAGTCGGCGCAGGTAGCGATTTGCGCCTTCCACGCCCGAATCGGACCACTCGAGCGTTTGCTCGGGCGGGCTGGCGAACATGACAAAAAGGCGTGCGGTATCGGCGCCCAACGTGTCGATCAGCGATTGCGGATCGACGCCGTTGTTTTTCGATTTCGACATCGTGCCCACGCCACCGTAGGTGATGGGGGATTGGTCGGCGCGCAGGTGAGCGCCCGTGATCGCGCCTTTCTCGTCGTACTCGTTTTCGACTTCCTCGGGCCAGAAATACTCGATGCCGCCCTGGGCATTCTTGCGCGAGTAGATATGGTTGAGCACCATGCCCTGGCACAGCAGCTTGGTGAAGGGCTCGTCGAACTTGACCAGACCCATGTCGCGCATCACACGCGACCAGAAGCGCGAATACAGCAGATGCAGGACTGCATGCTCGATCCCGCCGATGTATTGATCCATCGGCATCCAGTAGTCGTTGCGGGCATCGACCATGGCTTGATCGTTGTCCGGCGACGTGTAGCGCATGTAGTACCACGACGAATCGACGAAGGTGTCCATCGTGTCGGTTTCGCGGCGTGCGGGTTTGCCGCAAGACGGGCACGTGCACGACAGGAAGGCCTCGTGCTTGGCCAGCGGATTGCCGCTGCCATCCGGAATCAGATCGTCAGGCAGGACCACCGGCAGATCGGCCTCGGGCACCGGCACCGCACCGCAATCTTCGCAGTGGATGATCGGGATGGGCGTGCCCCAGTAGCGTTGCCGCGAGATGCCCCAGTCGCGCAAGCGCCACGTGGTTTGCTTTTCGCCCAGGCCTTGTGCGGCCAGCGCTTGCGAGACGGCGTCCACGGCGGCGGTGTGCGACAGGCCATCGAACGGTGCGGAGTTGACGGTGACGCCGGTTTGCTTATCGCCGTACCAATCGTGCCAGGTCGTGTCGTCGTAGGTTTTGCCTTCGACGGCGACCACCTGCTTGATCGGCAGATCGTATTTGCGTGCGAACGCGAAGTCGCGCTCGTCGTGGGCCGGCACGCCCATCACAGCACCGTCGCCGTAGGTGATCAACACGTAGTTGCCGACCCACACGTCGATCAGATTGCCGGTGACGGGGTGCCTGACCTGCAGGCCCGTGGGCATGCCTTCTTTCTCGCGCGTGGCCATTTCGGCTTCGGTCGTGCCGCCTTGACGGCACAGTTCGATGAAGGCGGCCAATTCAGGATTGGTTTGAGCGGCGTGAGTGGCGAGGGGGTGCTCGGGCGCAACGGCGCAGAAAGTGACGCCCATGATGGTGTCGGCACGTGTCGTGAAGACGTACATGCGGCCATCCTGGATCAGCGCGCCCGACGCATCGCGGATCTCGTGGGGGAACGCGAAGCGCACACCGGCGCTCTTGCCGATCCAGTTTTCCTGCATCAGGCGCACGCGCTCGGGCCAGCCGGGCAGGCCGTCCTGCACGAAGCCCAGCAACTCATCGGCGTAGTCGGTGATGCGCAGGTAGTAGCCGGGAATCTCGCGCTTTTCGACCGGTGCGCCCGAACGCCAGCCGCGTCCATCGATCACCTGCTCGTTGGCCAGCACCGTCTGGTCGACCGGATCCCAGTTCACGACCTGCGTCTTGCGGTATGCGATGCCCTTGTCGAGCATCTTCAGGAACAGCCACTGGTTCCATTTGTAGTACTTGGGATCGCAGGCGCACATTTCGCGCGACCAATCGATCGCCAGGCCCATCGCCTTCATCTGGCCCTTCATGTAGGCGATGTTGTCGTAGGTCCACTTTGCGGGCGGCACCTTGGACTTGATGGCGGCGTTTTCCGCCGGCATCCCGAACGCGTCCCAGCCCATGGGCATCAACACGTTGAATCCCCGCATGCGGAGCTGACGCGCCATCATGTCGTTGATGGTGTAGTTGCGCACGTGGCCCATGTGTAGCTTACCGCTGGGGTAGGGCAGCATGGAGCAGGCGTAGAACTTCGGCTTTTCCGAACCGTCGGCCGCCAGGGCGTGTTCGGTGACGCGATAGACATCGCGAGTCTGCCAATCTTCACGGGCAAAGGATTCGACGGTAAGGGGACTGTAGCGTTCCTGCATGGGACTCTTGGGACGAAAGGGCGGTTGGCGCCGGCAGCACGCCAGCGTCAAAACCGTCGATTATAAGAGTTGCGCGCCCCCTGTGCCTGCTTACTGGATACGAGCGTGGCGCGAACCGATGGCGTAGGCCAATGTGGCCGCCGATAATGCGATGCCGATCGTGGTCACGCCGTGCCAGCCCCAATGGGCGAACGCGGCTGCCGAAGCCAGCGAACCGGCCGCGCCGCCGATGAAGTAGGCCGTCATGTAGCCGGAGGTCAGCCGGCTGCGGGCTTCGGGACGCAACCGGTAGATCGCGCTTTGATTGGTGATATGCACGCCCTGAACGGCCAGATCGAGAATGAGGATGCCCGCGATGAGCGCGACGATCGCATGCTCGGCGGCAAACAGCACGCCCCAGGACGCCACGAGCAGCATCAGCGCGGCGGCGGTGGATCGGTTGCCCCAGCCTCGATCCACAAAAACCCCGAAGCGGCCGGCGGCCACGGCACCCATTGCACCTGCCAAGCCGAAGAGCCCGATCGTGCCATCGCTGAACCCATAAGCGGGGCCCGCGAGCAGAAAGGTCAGCGACGTCCACAGCATGCTGAAGGAGGCGAACACGCTGGCGCCCAGAAGAGCGCGGGTGCGGAAATGCGGTTCTTCCACGAACAGCATGAACACCGACCCCACCAGCTTGGGATAGCTCAAGGTGCTGCGCTCGCGGTTGACCGGCAAGCGGCGCCACAGCAGGCCCGCCATGACCACCAGCAGTGCGGCGGCGACCCAGTACACCGTGCGCCAACTGCCGATCTCGGCCAGGCCGCCGGCCAGGGTGCGTCCCAGCAGGATGCCCAGCAACAGACCGCTCATGATCGTGCCGACGGTTTTGCCGCGTACCTCGGGCGCGGCCCACGTGGCGGCGAATGGCACCAGGATCTGGGCCACGACGGACACGAACCCGGTCATCGCGGTGCCCAGCAGCACCATGCTCAGGCTCGTCGCGTTGGCCGTTACGAGCAAGCCTGTTGCCGATACCAGCGTCATGCCGCAGATCAGGGCGCGGCGCTCGAGCCGGTCGCCCAGGGGCACGAGCAACAGCAGGCCGGCAGCGTAGCTGAGTTGCGCCACCGTGACGATGGTGCCGGCAGCAGCGTTGGAAACGCCAAACGCCTGGCCGATGGTATGCAGCAGCGGCTGCGCGTAATAGTTGCTGGCCACGACCAGGCCGGTGGCCAAGGCCATCAGCGCGACCATGAAACGCGTGAGGGGCGGCAGGCCCGGCGGGGTGGACGGGGGCGTGGCTGAAGGGCTCATGTGGGACTGAATGCCGAGGCGGATGGGGAAATAGGTGCGGCAGCATGCTCGGGCACAGGTTCGAACCGGGCGATGCTGCGCGGCGAGAAGCGCACGGTGAGCGGAATGGCCGCCAGCAACGCCACGGCGATCACGCCCCAGGCGGCTGTGAACGTGCCCAACTCGTCGCGCAACAGGCCGGCGGCGAAGGGCATGCTGCCGGCGATGAGGTAGCCGATGCCCTGTACGAAGCCCGTCAGAACGCCTGCGCGCTCCGGGCGGCTGCTGTGATCCAGCGTCAGGATCAGCGTGAGCGGAAACAGTGCCCCCACTCCCAAGCCCAGGCACGCCACGGCGGGCCAGGCGAGCGCATCGGGCGCGAAGATCAGCCCGGCAAAGCCCGTTACGCCCAGCCCCATGCAGACGATCAGCGGGCCGCGCCGATCGGGAAAGCGCGCCGCCACGGTAGAGACCGTCAGCCCGGCAATCACTTCGAACACGGTCAACCCGGCGAGCAGCGCGCCGGCGTCGAATGCGGACCATCCGCGTTCAAGATAGAACGGCGCCAGCCAGGCTAGCAAAAGGGTGTAGCAGGCCGTCTCGATCCCGAAGACGCACGCCAGCGCCCAGGTGCGCAGACGGCGCGCGGGATGGGTGGGCGGTATGCCGGTGGGCGGGGTGCGCGTGCCGGGCGCAGTTGCGGATACCGAGGCCCGCGTGCGCGTTGCCGCAAACCAGGCCGCCAGCGCCAGCACGGCCGGCACGGCGCACGCGGCCAGCGCATATTGCCAGCCGATGGCGGGAAGCAGCGTGGGTGCCGTCATGGCCGCCAATGCGGCACCGCCCATGATGGCCGTCACGTAGAGTCCCATCACGCGTTCGGCACCGTGCGGAAACCGATACTTGATATAGCCGGGCATCAGCGTTTGCACCGCACCGATCCCGATGCCGGCGAGTGCTGCGGTAAGGAGCAAACCGGTGGTCGTGTCGAACCAGATTCGCAGCACGCTGGCGATCAGGATCAAGGCCACACCGATGGCGATGCCACGGCGCATGCCAATGGCGTAGAGCGCGGCACCGCCCAGGGCGAGCACGCCCATGGCGAGAATCGGCAGGCTGGTGGCCCAGCCTGCCGCCTGGAACGACAACCCCGTCGATGCGCGGATGGCATCGAGCAGCGGTCCCACCGCGGCAAGCGCCGGGCGTAGATTCAGGCCGACCAGGATGATGGCGACCACCGCGAAGATCGCGGCAGGGGTACTGAGTGAGCGGTGGGAAGTCATGCTGTGATACCGCCCTTGGCGCGGCTGTCGTGATCGGTAAGGAGCGTTTTGAGCAGGTGGGCCAACTGAGCGTGCTGTGGACCATCCAGCGGTGCCGTCAGGCGCGCCAGCGCCGCCAGATAATCGTGCAGCACGGCATCGGTCTTGTCGCGCCCCGCATCGGTGAGCGTGACGAACAGGCTGCGTCGGTCGTCGGGATTGGGCTCACGCACGATCCAGCCGGCCGACGTCAGCCGGTCGAGCCGGTTCGTCATCGCACCTGAAGAGAGCAACAGGGCGTCGACAAGCCGCTGCGGGGTCAGGCGATACGGCGCGCCCGAGCGATACACCGTGGCCAGCACATCGAATTCGCCTTGGTTCAAGCCATGTTGCTTGAAGGTGGCGTCGACCTCGCGGGTGGCAACGACCGCCAGCCGAAACAGCCGGCTCACCACCGCCATATCGTCCACAGGGGTCTCGGGCAGGGCCGCGCGCCATTGGGCAAGCACAAAATCAACGTGATCCGACATCGGTCTATCTATCTCTACATAAAGAATCTTGATGTCGAGATAATAATGGATTGGCTCGGCGATGTCGAATCGCCGGTTCGGACCGGGCTGATGGTCAGGCGCTTGCGATTGACCCGGCGGCGATGACGCCTGCAATTCGGGCCATCGAAACAACTGCGTACATCCTCGCCATGAGGGTTCATGCCGTCGTCATCCCGGAGGTCTAGTTTGTGATGTGACGACTTCGGTTGTCTCGCTTGAACGATCTCAGCTAAACGATCTCAGGAGTATCAACGATGCAGTGGTTTCATCGGCGAGCCGTCCCGCTCGCTTTCATCGCCGTGTTGAGCATGGGCCTGACCGCCTGTGGCGGCGATGACGACAACGACGCCCCGCCAGCGCCGCCTGCCGTGCCCGGCAACCCAGGCACACCGGTCGATCCGCCCACGACGCCGGGCGATCCCGCGACGCCGGGCGATCCCACAACGCCGCCCACGCCCCCGGAGCGCCAACTGCAATGCGCGCCATGATCGCCGCGCGAAACGACGGCGTGCCGATGTTTCGGCATCCGCTCAGTTGCCGCCGCGCGCTGCCGCATTCGTTCGCCTTGTTTTTCAACGTGCTCGGCACGTTCGCCACGCGTTGCCGCAAATGCCCGATTGCGTTTGCCCTGCGCGTCTTCGCTTTTCAGGAGTTGTCATGACCGATCATCCCCGTCGCCATTTCTTGCGCACGGCTGCGACTGTAGCCGGCGCCGGCACGGCGCTTTCCTTGTTCCCGCCGGCGATTCGCCGCGCGCTTGCCATTCCCGCCAACAATCTCACGGGTAGCATCAAAGACGTCGAGCACGTTGTGATGGTGATGTTCGAAAACCGTTCGTTCAACAACTACTTCGGCACGATGCGTGGCGTGCGGGGGTTTGGCGATCGCTTCACCATCCCGCTCGCCGGCAACTTGAGTGTGTGGGAACAGAAGGACAAGGACGGCAAGATCGTGCTGCCGTATCGCCTGGACGAAAGCCGCGGCAATGCGCAGCGCGTGAAAGGGACGCCGCATCAGTGGCGCGACAGCCAGGATGCCTGGGATGGCGGGCGCATGAACGAGTGGGCGCGCCACAAAACGCCTGTGGCCATGTCGTACTTCGGCGAGCAGGAAGTGACGTTCCAGCATGCGCTGGCTGACGCCTTTACGTTGTGCGATGCCTATCACTGCGGCATCCATACCGGCACGATCGCCAATCGGCTGTTTTACTGGACGGGCACGAATGGCCCCACCGGTGCGGGCGTGGCGGTGTTGAACAACGAGTTCAACGATCCCAACATGGGCCCGTCGACCGACGGCTATACGTGGACCACGTATGCGGAACGTCTGGAAACGGCTGGCGTGTCGTGGAAGGTTTATCAGAACATGCCCGACAACTACGGCTGCAACGAGATGATGGCGTTCCGGCAGTTTCGGCGGGCCAACGAACTGGCGCCGCCCAATCGGCGCGTGAGCAGCGATCGCAAGGTGGTGTCGCCGGCCTACGATCCGGCCATCGACGATCCCGGCAACCCGCTGTACAAGGGCATCGGCAACACCATGCCCGATGGCGGCTTGTTGGGCAGCCTGCGCGAGGATGTATTGAACAACCGTCTTCCCGCCGTGTCGTGGATCATTCCGCCCGAAACCTATTCCGAGCATCCCGGGCCATCCAGCCCGGTGCAGGGCGGCTGGTATGTGCAGGAGCTTTTGGACGCGCTCACCGCCAATCCGGACGTGTGGAGCAAGACCGTACTGCTCGTGAACTACGACGAAAACGATGGATATTTCGATCACATACCCTCGCCGTCCGCGCCTTCGCTGAATCCCGATGGTTCACCGGCCGGCAAAACCACGTTGCCCGATAGCGACGTGGCCTTCGAGCGGTTCACCCATCCGAACCCGCCGGGCACGGTGAAGCAGCCGCAGCCTGATGGTGGCGTGTATGGGCCCGGGCCGCGGGTGCCGATGCATGTGATTTCGCCGTGGAGCCGAGGGGGCTGGGTGGCTTCGCAGACGTTCGATCACACCTCGGTGCTGCAGTTTCTGGAAGCCCGCTTTGGTGTGATGGAGCCCAATATTTCGGCCTATCGGCGAGCGGTGTGCGGCGATCTCACCTCCGCATTCAACTTCAAAACGCCTAACGCCGACGCGTTGCCGGCACTGGCTGGACGCCAATCGCGCGCCGAGGCGGACGCGCGGCGGGCCGCGCAACAGGCGCTGCCCCAGATCCCCGTGCCGGCCAATCAGGTGCGGCCGCAGCAGGCAAGCGGCACGCGGCCATCGCGCGCGCTGCCTTACGTATTGCACACCAGTGCGCGAGTGCACACCGATACGCGCCAAGTGCAATTGCTGTTTGCCAATGGGGGCACGGCAGGCGCGGTCTTCCATGTGTATGACAAGCTTCATCTCGACCTCCTGCCGAGGCGGTACATGGTGGAGGCGGGCAAGACGCTGGACGATGTGTGGCTGCCGCAACCCGCCGATGCGGGACGCTACGATCTGTGGGTATTGGGGCCCAATGGCTACCACCGACACTTTGCCGGCGAACTGCCCGCAAGCGGTGCGGCATCGGCATCCGCTGCGGGGCCTGAGATCCAGGTGTGCTATGACCCGGCCGACGCTGCGGTGTCGGTCAAGGTGTCCAATGCCGGTGCCGCGCCGTGCGAAGTCAGCATTCGCGCGTTGGCCTATCGCACCGATGGTCCTTGGGTGTTGAACGTGGCGCCGGGCGGGGTGGTGGAGCAGGGATGGCGCTTGGCCGATAGCGGACAGTGGTACGACTTCGAGGTGAAGATGACCGGATCGGAGGCGTTTTACCGGCGCTTTGCCGGGCGCGTCGAAAATGGCCGCGATGCGGTGAGCGATCCAGCAATGGGCGCTCAGGCCTGATATGCCGCCTGATATGCCGCTCTGGCGCAGCGCCAGAGCGGCATATCGGCACACGACAAAAAAGGCTCCCTCGGGAGCCTTTTTTGAGACGAAACCATCGCAGCCGCCAGGGCGCGTGGCAGGACCATCCAAGCTTACTTGAGCTTGGTTTCCTTGTAGTCGACATGCTTGCGAGCGACGGGATCAAATTTCTTGATCAGCATCTTCTCGGGCATGGTGCGCTTGTTCTTCGTCGTGGTGTAGAAATGGCCCGTGCCGGCGGTCGACTCGAGCTTGATCTTTTCGCGGATACCTTTGGCCATGTCGGGCTCCTGTTAGGTTCTGGTTAGGAGGGGCCGATTAGGCCAGTTCGCCGCGGGCACGCAGGTCGGCCAGAACGGATTCGATACCGTTCTTGTCGATCGTGCGGATCGCGTTAGCAGACACGCGCAGACGGACCCAGCGGTTTTCGCTCTCAACCCAGAACCGGCGCGATTGCAGGTTGGGGAGGAAGCGACGCTTGGTCTTGTTGTTCGCGTGCGAAACATTGTTGCCCACCATGGGGCCTTTGCCGGTTACTTGGCATACGCGTGCCATCATTGCACCTCTTTAAATGAAGCTGCCAAGCCGGCATTGCCTTCAGTATCTTTTCATCCGAGGCCGCAAACGTGAATTGCAAACCTGCTTCTGCCAAAAATACATCTGCGTTAAGGTCACGCAGATTGGGGGCAAGGCCGTAAAGGCGATCTGTGTAATGAAGCGCCAACTGCTAAATGCGCGCTTCATACGAAAAGTTTTGGTTAAGCCGTAGATTCTAAAACGAAAAAGGTCCCGGAATCAAGTCGCACGACGTGCAATGCGGCCAGAGAACCACGACAAGCTGGCGCAAACCCCCATAATCGTGGCGAGCGGCAGGGCAGATTCGGTCTGCCAGATACTGACGAAGAGCCCGGCCGTTGCCCCGCACGTGAACTGCAGCGTGCCCAACAGCGCCGATGCCGCGCCCAGGCGCTTGCCCTGATCGGAGAGCGCCAGCGCGGCCGAGTTGGGGTTCACGAACCCCTGACAGGCCATGTAGGCCATCAGACACACCATCAATATCGGCAGCGTCATTACGCCCGCGACGCTCAACGCACAGGTGGCGATGCCGGCACATGCCAGGAAGTTGAGCGCCGGGCGCTGCAACTGCTGCGGTTTGTAGGTGCGGAGCAGCCTGGCGCTGACCTGCGAGGCCGCGATCAGGCTGATGGCGTTGATGCCGAACAACACGCCGTACCATTTCGGGTCGACGTGATACACCTCGATGAACACCCGGGGCGAGCCGATGATGTACGCAAACATCCCCGCCTGGCCCATGCCGCCGGCGAAACTGTGCGCCACGAACCCGCGATGCGTCAGGAGCGCGCGGAAGTTGCCGATGATATTGGCCCAACTGAGCGTGACCACACGCTCGGGTGCGAGCGTTTCGCGCATGATGAAGATGACCGACAGCATCAATGCGGCACCCGCAAACAGCATGATCCAGAACAAGGCTCGCCAGGAGGTGAAGCTCACGACCTGCCCGCCGACGATGGGGGCCAGAATCGGGGCCAGACCCATGATCAGCATCAGGAGGGAGAGCGCGCGGGCAGCTTGCTGCGTGTCGTAATTATCGCGAATCACGGCGCGCGGAATGACGATGCCGGCGGCCCCGCCGATGGCCTGAACGAACCGCCAGAAGGTAAGCGACTCGATCGTTCCGGCAAGGGCGCAGCCGAGCGAAGCACACATATAGATGGTCAGTCCGACCATCAACGGAATTCGGCGACCGAAACGATCGCTGATGGGGCCGTAGAAAATCTGTGAAGTGGCCAGCCCGACGAGGTAGGCGGCAAGCGTGCGTTCGACGTCTCCCCGCGACACCATCAGATCGGCGGCGATCCGCGGGAAGGTCGGCAGATACATATCGATCGAAAATGGACCGATGGCCGTCAGTGCGCCCATGAGGATCAGCCATCCGGGCAGGCTGGCGGCAAAACGGGAAGGGGGCATGGTCTGCAGGCGGTGGCGGCGGTACGACCGGTAACTTTATCATGCGGCACCTTACATACAGATTTACGCTTTTTTCCGATAAAGTCGCTCGTACCGACCTATTGGAGAGGGCATCGTGAATCCGTTGCAGTCTGCTGTTGATCGAAAGTTGAAGAGTTTGCCGGTGCGCGTGGCGCTTATTCTTCCCGACGGCGGACGGCTCGGCCCGCCTGACGAACAGGTCACCTTTACGGTGAAGGACGCCAAGGCGCTGGCCCATGTGGCCAGTGGCGATGTGGGGATTCTGGGGCAGGATTATGTCGAAGGGCGGGTCGATATCGACGGCGCCATGCACGACGTGATGCGCGCCGCGGCCGCCTTGCTGCCGGGATCGCCCGTGGAGGCCGCACGGGGCGGATGGCTGACCGATATCGTCAAGCGGGTGATGTCGGTCTGGCGTCACTCGATCGAACGCGACGCCAGGCAAATCGAATTCCACTACGACCTCTCCGATGACTTCTACGCCCTGTGGCTCGACCCGCGTCGCGTCTATTCGTGCGCCTACTACCGCACGCCCGATATGGGGCTGGCGCAGGCGCAGGAAGCGAAGCTCGATCACATCTGCCGCAAGCTGCGCCTGAATGCCGGCGAACGGTTTCTGGATGTGGGAGCAGGCTGGGGCGGCTTGCTTCTTTGGGCGGCTGAGCATTACGGCGTGGACGCCACGGGCATCACGCTCTCGCGTAACCAGCATGCGCATGTGAACCGGCTGATCGAGGAAAAGGGCCTGTCGGGGCGCGTGCGCATGGAGCTGCGCGACTACCGCACGCTCGATTCCGCCCAACCCTTCGACAAGATCGCCTCGGTGGGCATGTTCGAGCATGTGGGGCGAGCGCAACTCGTCAATTATTTTGCCAAGCTCAACGGTCTGCTCCGTCCAGGCGGACTGGTGCTCAATCACGGCATTACGGCCGCCGGCGTGCGCAACTCGGAGCTGGGCAACGGCATGGGCGAATTCATCGAGCGCTACATCTTTCCGGGTGGCGAATTGACCCACGTGAGCCGCGTGCTCGAAGCGATGACCAACGGCAGTCTGGAGGCGGTGGATGTCGAGAACCTGCGGCCTCACTATGCGCGCACGTTGTGGGCGTGGAGCGATGCACTCGAAGCGCGGATGGACGAGGCGCGTCAAGTGCTCACCGGCGAGCAAGGCGAGCGCTCGTTGCGGGCCTACCGCTTGTATCTGGCGGGGTGCGCGATGGGGTTCGAGCATGGGTGGCTGGAACTGCATCAGATCCTCGCACAGCCACCAGCGACCGGTCGCAGCGACGAGCTGGACGATCCTGCCGATCTGGCTTATCCCTGGCGGCGGGACTATATCTATGCCGAGTCGCACGCGCAGAACGAGCCGGCGGAGCAGAGTTACATCGTCCGCAAGGCGTGATGGGACAGCGCGTCATCGGCATGCGATCGGCTCGCAGATGTTGCAATGCAGTATTTTTGCGCACGTCAGATTGCCGTATTCAGTTATCCGTAAGTTCCCCGCGCGCAAGCGCCGGGAACAACTGATTTGTCACTCGATGCAACTGGCGCGATTTCCCTGCCATTTACTGAGTAGGCGATGCTGGCGCCCATTGCCCCTGGGAAATGGCCCAAAAGTGCGCGAAATGTTACGGAAATCGGCCTTTGCATTTGGCGGCACGTAAAGTTTTGTCTAAAATGCTGTCTTCGTCGTTCAGTTGCACCCATCTTTCGCGCATCGAGATTGCGATCGGCATCGCCACTTATGGCTTGCCCGATCCGACGCCTGTGCGGTGCAGTGTGTTCCCGTAATGCACGCCATGCACCGCCGCGTTATCCCGATGCGCCTTGCGCGGGTTTTGGATCTCTCGATTCAGCCCACCTGCTAGCCGGTCTGTTAGGGCATTGCGCCCCATGCATTCCCCTTTAGCGCCAGGATCGAAACGCTCCGCGAGGGCGGCTTCGGTCTGCCACCTATAGGAGATTTCATCCCATGTCGTTTTCCCCCAAGCATCTCGCCATCGCCGCCGCCTTGTTCGCTGCCTGCAGTGTCGCTCAAGCCGCCGATTCCCCCACGTGTGAAGTCAACCGTCCGGTCAATTTCGGTGGCATGAACTGGGAGTCCAATCTGGTCCTGGCCGATGTGCAACGCTTCATCGTCGAGAAGGGCTACGGTTGCAAGACTCAGGTGCTGCCCACCGAGACGCTGCCCGCACTGGCGGCGCTCGAGCGCGGTGACCTAGATGTCAACACCGAGGTCTGGCTCAACAGCGTCGCCGAGCCGTGGGAACGTGCCGAGAAGGGCGGCAAGGTCAAGCGGGTCGCCGATCTGTATACCGGTGGCGAGGCCTGGTTCATTCCGAAGTACACGGCCGATCGTCTGCCGGAGCTGAAAAGCGCGGCTGACCTGCCCAAGTACAAGGACGAGTTCAAGGATCGTGAAGAACCCGGCAAGGGCCGCTTCTATGGCTGCCCGGCAGGCTGGGGCTGCGAAGTCGCCAGCAGCAATCTCTATCGCGCGTTGAAGCTCGACGACAGCTACACGCTGTATTCGCCCGGTACCGGCGCGGCCCAGAAAGCCGCCTTGATGTCTGCCTACAAGCGCAAGCAAAACATCGTTTTCTACTACTGGTATCCGACGCCGCTGGTGGGGGCGCTCGATCTGGTCAAGCTCGAACTGCCGCCCTACGACGCCGAAAAACACAAGTGCCTGACGTCGCCCAAGTGTGCCAATCCAGAGCCCAGCGCGTATCCGGACAATCCAGTGTTCACCGCGTTGAATACGCAGTTCACGCAGGATGCGCCGAAGCTCACCGCCTTCTTCTCGAAGATGTCGGTGCCGACCGACGTGATCGACAAGACGTTGGCGCACATGGAAGAGTCGGGTGACGATTCGAAGGCCATCTCGACCTGGTTCCTGAAAAACCAGCAGGACGTGTGGACGAAGTGGGTGCCGGCAGACGTCGCCCAGCGCGTACAGGCGGCGTTGTAATCGTGTGATCCGGGTGCGCCGCCAGACGGCGCGCGCCCACGATCGAAGCGGTGTCTCCCGCTTCGATCTTTTCTTTCATTGCCGGTGCCTGCAAGTGGCCGGTGTCGTTGTTTCTCCTCCCCATGCCGGTTTGCGGCGCGCGACTTGCTAGTTGCGCCGCCCCTGGCGTGACTCCGCGGAGTTTTATTCATGTTTCCCGAAATTATTCCTGCCCGTGCCGTGCGCGGGGCGATCGACGGCTTCGTCGATCATCTGGTCGAGAATTACGCCAGTCATCTTGAGGACCTGTCGCAGCCGATTCTGGATGTGCTGGTCTGGCTCGAGCAGCTGCTGCGCAATACACCGTGGTGGGTGGTGGTCATTGCCGCCATCGTCATCGCCTTCGGCGTGAGCCGTCGCATCGGCTTCAGCCTGGCGATGGGCGCGTTGCTGTGTCTGCTGGGCGTGCTGGGCTTGTGGGATGCCGGCATGCAGACGCTGTCCCTCATGATCATGGCCACTTTGCTCTCCGTGCTGGTGGGTATTCCGCTGGGCATCCTGATGGCGCGCATCAATTGGCTGCGTTCGATCATGCTGCCGGTGCTGGATGTGATGCAGACCATGCCGAGCTTCGTGTATCTGATCCCGGTCGTGATGCTGTTCGGCCTGGGCAAGATTCCCGCGCTGATCGCCACCGTGATCTATGCCGTACCGCCGCTCATCCGCCTGACCGATCTGGGGATTCGTCTGGTCGACCGCGAAGTGCTCGAAGCCTCGCGTGCGTTCGGCGCCTCGTCGCGCCAGCAGTTGTTCGGCGTGCAATTGCCGCTGGCCCTGCCCAACATCATGGCGGGTATCAACCAGACCACGATGATGGCGCTGTCGATGGTGGTGATCGCCTCCATGATCGGCGCACGCGGCCTGGGTTATGAAGTGTTGTTGGGCATCAACCGCCTTGAGGTGGGACGCGGGTTGTTGGCCGGTCTGGGCATCGTCGTGCTCGCCGTGCTGTTCGACCGCATCACCCAATCCTATGGACACCGTGTCCGCCGCCAAGGAGGCCAACGATGAGCAAGATCGAAGTCAAGAATATCTATAAAGTCTTCGGCTCCAATCCGAAAAAGTGGTTGGCCGAAGCGCAAGCCGGTATCGGCAAGGACGACCTGCTGGCCAAAAGCGGTCACACGCTCGGCTTGCGCGACATCAGCCTGTCGATCGAAGAGGGCAGCATCTACGTCATCATGGGCCTGTCGGGCTCCGGTAAGTCGACGCTGATTCGCCACTTCAATCGTCTGATCGATCCCACCTCCGGCCAGATCCTGGTCGATGGCGAGGATGTGATGAAGCTCAACAATCGCGATCTCGAGCGCTTCCGTCAAAAGAAGATGAGCATGGTGTTCCAGCGCTTCGGCCTGTTTCCCCATCGCACCGTGCTGGATAACGCGGCATATGGCTTGACGGTGCAAGGCGTGGATCGCAAAACCCGCGAGGCCACGGCGCGCAGCTGGCTGGAGCAAGTCGGCCTGGCCGGTTTCGAGAGCCAGTATCCCCATCAGTTGTCGGGCGGCATGCAGCAACGTGTGGGCCTGGCCCGGGCGCTCGCCACCGACGCCGAAATCCTGTTGATGGATGAGGCCTTCTCGGCACTCGATCCGCTGATTCGCCGCGAAATGCAGGATCACCTGTTGCAGTTGCAGGCCCGTTTAAACAAGACCATCGTGTTCATCACGCACGATCTGGATGAGGCGTTGCGCCTGGGTAACCGGATTGCGATCCTGAAAGACGGCGAACTGGTGCAAGAGGGCACGCCGGAAGACATTCTGCTCAATCCGGCCACCGACTACGTGCAGGCGTTCCTGCAGGATGTGAACCGAGGCAAGGTGCTCAATGCCACGCACGCGGTCAATCCGCCGCGCTTGACGCTCACGATGCGCTCGCGTCCGGCGCATGTGCTGGAGCGGCTGCAGGCCCTCGATTGGCGTTATGCGCCAGTGCTCGACGGCAAGCGGCTGGCCGGCGTGTTGACGCTGGACGCGGCCCGCCGTGCCGTGGGCGAAAACGCTCGCGATATCGCGCGCTTCGTGGAAGATCTCACCACGGTGCCGTCCACGGCCGGGCTCGATGAAGTATTGGCCAAGTTGCTCAACAGCAATGAGCCGATGGCGGTGACCGACGAGAACGATGAATTCGTCGGCATGTTGTCGCGCCGCAAGGTGGTCGAGCTCGTCAATCCCACGCCGGTGGATGATGGTATGACGCCAGCCGACGATGCGTCGTCGGCGACGTCGGACGATGGCGTTGTCGCCGTGACTCAAGAGGAACTGCGCAACAACGCCATGGCGGCAGACGGGCGATCTGCTGCAGGGCTTGTGGCCGACGGACAACCCGCCGACGCCCCGCGCGTCGATGCGCAGGCCGTGGCCGATGCGCAGGACGCCGGCCCTGCCAAGGTCAGTCCAGCTTCACCCCCGCGGCCTTGACCACCTCGCCCCACCGGGCGGTCTCGCTCTTGATGTATTGCGCGTAGGCCTCGGGCGTTGAGCCCAGCGCCTGCGCGCCTTGCACGGCGAGTTGCTTCTGCATTTCGTCCGATTTCAGCGCCCGGCCGATCTCGACATTGAGCTTTTGCACGATCGCTTGCGGCGTGCCGGCCGGCACGACCACACCTTGCCAGGCGCCCACTTCAAATCCCGGAATGGCCGTTTCCGCAACAGTGGGCACATCGGGCAACCGATCGCTGCGCACCTTGCTCGTCACCGCCAACGCGCGCACGCGGTTATCGCGGATGAACGGCAGCGAGTCGTTCAGCGTATTGGTGCTGAATTGCACTTGCCCACCCACCAGGTCGGTCATTGCCGGGGCGCTGCCCCGATAAGGCACGTGCGTGGCTTTCACGCCCGCCGATTGCAAAAACAGATAAGCGCCCAGATGCGTGACGTTGCCGGCGCCTGCCGACGCGTACGATAAACCGCCGTCCTTCGACTTCGCATAATCGATGAAGGATTTCACGTCGGTGGCAGGCACCGATGGATGCACGAGCAACACAAGTGGAATCACGGCCGTCGACGACACGGCAGTGAAGTCCTTTGCAGGGTTGAACGCCAAACTCGCATACAGGTTGGGGCTCAGGGCAATTGACGAGGTGTTGTAGAGCACCGTATAGCCATCGGGCTTGGCCAGCGCGGCCGCCTGCATGCCGATGTTGCCGTTGGCACCGCCTTTGTTCTCGACCACGATGGTCTGACCCATTTGATCGGTCAGTTGTTTGGCCAGTACGCGAGCCACCAGATCGGTTGGGCCGCCTGGGGGAAAGGGCACGATCATCGTGATCGGCCGTTGCGGCCAGGCGCCGTCGGCTGCACTGGCGCCGGCCGGCCACCCAATGCTCGCAATGCTCGCGCATGCGCCAAGCGCGGCCAGCAGGATGTTGCGAGGATGCTGTGTCATGTTGTCTCCGTTATTGTTGTGGTGGGCCTGACAAGGCGGAAAGGGCGGGTGCGGCTAGGGTTGTCCCGCCAGCATTCGCACCGCGGTGTAATCCATCACGGCCTTGCCATGTTGATTCTTGACGAGAATGGCCGAGGTCACCACGGCGCGATTGAGTTTCGACGTGGGCCGCACGCCGGTCACTTCCACTTCGGCCCAAATGGTGTCGCCGGCGACGACCGGCCCCAGCATCTTCTTGTGCACCTCGAGCAGCGCGAGGCCCGTGCCTTGCACCATCGTCTGCATCAGCATGCCTTCGATCAAACCGTAGGTGAGCGCGCCGGGCACCGGGCGGCCCTGGATGGCGCCGTGCTCGAATGTCGTGTCGATGAAAATCGTTTCCAGCATGCCGGTGGCGCTGATGAAGTTGATGATGTCGGTTTCGGTCACCGTGCGCTTGAAGGTATGAAAGCGCTGGCCAACCTCGATTTCCTGCCAGTAAAAGCCGCGGCCCAGCAGCGTGGTGGGGCGTTGTTCGGTCATGGGGTGTTCTCCTTGTGTGAGGGGGGGGCCACCGAGGCGCGATCGATTGCCGCACCTTTGGCCAGCATGGCTTCGATATGGGCGGGGTCCAGTCCTGCTTCGCGCAGGATCTCGCGCGTGTGTGCGCCCAGATGCGGCGGCATCGTGGGCGCGACGTGCGAGTCGGCCAAGGTGACGGGATTGCGCGTAAAGCGGTAGTGGTGGCCGTTCTGTTCGAGGTCGACGAAGAACCCCACGCTGGCCAGATGTGGATCGTCTTCCAGTTCGTCCAGGCCGTTGACGCGTGCAGCCGGGATTTCCAGGCGTTCGCACAGCGCCAGCCAATGCGCCGTGGTTTGCGTGGCGACGATGGCACCCGCCCGCTCATAGAGGGCACCGATATGGCGCGTGCGCGACGCAATCGATGCAAAACGCGGGTCGTCGGCATCTTCGGGATGGCCGGCATGGGTGAAAAACAGACGCCAGTGCATATCGGTATAGGGCAGCACGCAGGCGTACCCGTCGGCGGTTTGATAGGGCCGGCGCCACGGCACCAGCATGCGCGGGTAACCGGCGGTGCGGTCTTCGGGCGGGGCGTCGACCAGATGCCGGCCATACATGTGTTCGACCAGCATGAAGGACGTCATCGATTCGAACATCGGAATTTCGATGGCCTGACCGCGGCCGGTGCGTTCGCGCTGGAACAACGCGGCGAGGATGGCATGTGTGGCGATCAGGCCGCAGGTTTTATCCGCCGCGATCGTAGGCAGATAACGCGGCGCGCCGCCTTGCCGCGCCATCATGTCGGCCACACCCGACAAGCCTTGAATGATGTCGTCATAGGCCGGTCGCCCGTCGTAGGCGCCGCCCGCGCCGAAGCCATACAAGCCGGCGTAGATCAAGCGCGGATTGCGGGCGCACAACGTGGCCGCGTCCAGGCCGAGCTTGGCCATCTTTTGCGGTCGCATGCTGTGCATGATCACGTCCGCGCGATCGATCAATGTCAGCAGGGCAGCGCGCGCGTCGGACTGCTTGAGGTCCAGCACCACGCTGCGCTTGTTGCGGTTCATCCCAAGGAAAATGGCCGAGAGCCCGGCCTCAAGCGCCGGACCCGTTTGCCGGGTGGAGTCGCCGCCCGGGGCTTCGATCTTGACCACGTCTGCGCCGTAGTCACCCAGGATTTGCGAGGCGTAGGGGCCGAACACCACCGTGGTGAGATCGAGAATCCGCACGCCGTAGAGGGCGCCGGGCGACACGGTGGACGTAAGGGGGGCGGCGTCGGGCGATGCATGCGGTGTGGTCATACGCAGGGATGCTAGTCGGGCGATGTATAGCGGTCTAATATAGGTTTCATATCAACCGATACCGTTGCGTTATGTCTGTGGATCTCCGCCAGCTTCGCCAGTTCGTCGCCATCGCCGAGCTCGGCAGCTTTCGCCGTGCGGCCGATGTGCTGCACATTGCGCAACCCGCATTGTCGGTGTCGATACAAAAGCTGGAGCATGCCGTCGGCGTGAAACTGCTGGATCGCTCGGTCAAGGGTGTGACGGTGACGCCGGCAGGCGAGGCCTTGATGCAGGATGCCCGCCGCAGCCTGTTCTTCGCCGATCAGGCGCGCCGCTCCGCGCGCCGTGTGGCGCTGGGCGAACTCGGCGATTTGCGATTGGGGTTCGTGGGGTCGGCGACCTACGCCTTGCTGCCGCAGTGCCTGCCGCGTTTTCGCGCCCGCTATCCGCAAGTGCAATTGGCATTGCGCGAAGAAACGACCGTGCGCTTGATCGATATGCTGCGCGCAAACGAAATCGACGCCGCCGTGATTCGCGGTCCCATCGCCGACGATCCGGATCTGGAAGTGACGCAGGTCGAGCGCGACGATCTGATCCTGGCCGTGCCGACCGGCCATGCGCTGGCAGGCGCAGCGCACGTGGCGTTGCATGCGCTGCGCGGACAGGACTTCGTGCTTTACGCCCACGACAAAGTGCCCGGACTCTTCAGCGTGACGCACGAGCTATGCAGACGCGCGGGATTTTCGCCGCGCGTGAGCCAGGAGGCGATTCAGGTGCAGACCGTGGTGAGTCTGGTGGCCAGCGGCATGGGCGTGGCGCTGGTGCCCGCCGTGGCGCGTGCGTACAGCAATCCTCACGTACGTTTTATCGATCTGCTCGATGACGATGCGCGCGGCGCGCTGAGCTTATCCATCGTGATCAATCGCGATGGCGCCAGCGCATCAGCCGGCCGCCTGCGCGATGCGATGTTGGGCGACGACATTGGGGTTGAGTCTGAGGCGCATGAAGTCAAGGGCGCGATCCGCTGACCCAAGCGCTGCATGACCGATGCGCGTGTCCCAATACGATTCGCTGCCCGCCGCATACCGCCATTGATGCAGCAGGCGCGTATACCGATGCAGATCGTATTCCGCCGTGATGCCGATGGCGCCATGCACGGCGTGCGCCGTGGCGGCAACGACCGGGGTGCCCGCGCTTGCGGCGCGTTTGCCCACGGCGGCAAGGAGCGGATCCGGTCGAGGATGCGCGGATTGAAACGCCATCTGCGCGCCGATGCGTGCGGCCGCCGCAAGCTCCGCCATCACACTGAGTTGCTGCTGAATCGCCTGAAACTTGCCGATGCTTTTGCCGAATTGTTTGCGATCTTCGGCATAGCCGACGGTCATCTCGAGTACGCGCTGCATCGCGCCGGCCGTCAGGCCTGCGTACGCGGTTGCGGCGATCACCGCCACGTCATCGATGGCCACGGGGATACCTGCGGTGCGCGGCCAGTGCAGGTCGGCTTGCACGCTGCCATAGGTGGCATCGGGCGCGACCATGGCCTCATGGACGTCGAGCAGGCGCGTCTCTTCTCCACACTGCGCCACGACCCATCTCGCGGTCTTGCCCCAGGGTAGGGCAAGCGCATGGAGGTGCGTGCTGTCGCATTGCGCGAACGGCGCCAGGGCAATCGATCCCGCGGGGCGCGTGACTCCGGCGGCATGCAGGGCCGGTGCGACGAGGGCAGTGTGAATGAGTGGCACCGGTAAGGCATGGCGGCCTGCCGCGAGCGCAGTCGTGAACAGCGCGTCCAGAGTGAGCCCCAATCCACCGGCCGCTTCGGGCAGGAGCGCGTCGGCGAAGCCCGCGTTCTCGCAGGCCGACCAGGCGGCTTCCAATGCCGCGCCATTACCCGCGCGGTCACCGTGATCGGTATCGGCGACGTCTGCGTTGCCAACGCTAAGCCCGTCGCCAACGGATGCGGCGCGCTGCAGGGCCGGGGTAAAGGTGGCGGCGAACAGGCGTTCGGCCGCGTCTCCAAACATATCGTCCATGGGGATGTCCAAAAGCGTTAACGCAGACCGAGGCCGCGGGCGATGATGCCGCGCAGAATTTCACGCGTGCCGCCACGCAAGGAGAAGGTCGGGCTCACCGATTCGAGATAGCGCAATGTGCGCAGCAAGGGTTCGGGAACAGGCTTCTCCGGTTGGGCGCCCAGCGCATCGGCAATCAGCCGTGGCATATCCTGCTCCAGTTCAGTGCCCAGATCCTTGATCAAGGTGGCCTCCAGCGCCGGCGATTCGCCGCGTGTGAGTTTGCCTGCCACCGAGAGGGATAGCGCGCGCAGGCAAGCCAGGCGGGCCAGCAAACTGCCCAGCAGCGTGACGGCATGCGGGTCGCCAGGGCCGTCGGTCCGCAAGGCGTCGATCCAGGTTTCCAGGAGCACCATGCTGGAGTAAATGCGTTCGGGGCCGCTGCGCTCGAAGGCGAGTTCGGCGTTGACCTGGGTCCACCCGTCGCCTTCGGTGCCGATCAACGCATCCGCGCTCAGAACCACGTCTTCGAAGAACACCTCGGAGAAGTGCGCGTCGCCTGCGAGGTCTTCGATCGGCCGCACGGTGACGCCGGGCAAGGATAGATCGATGATGACTTGCGACAGCCCGGCGTGCCGCGCGGATGCATCGCCCGACGTGCGCACCAAGGCAATCATGTAGTGCGCCCGGTGGGCGTAGGTCGTCCAGATTTTGCTGCCGTTCAAGACCCAGCCGCCGCCATCGCGCGGCACGGCGCGGCTGCCGATGCTCGCCAGATCCGAGCCGCTGTTGGGTTCGCTCATGCCGATGCAGAAAAATGCTTCGGCACGACAAATCCGCGGCAGATAAAAATCCTTTTGCGCAGCCGTGCCGTAACGCAGAATCAGCGGACCACTTTGGCGGTCGGCGATCCAGTGCGCGCATACCGGCGCGCCGCTGGCGAGCAGTTCCTCGGTCAGCACGAAGCGCGCATAGCCGCTGCGTTCGGCGCCGCCGTATTGGCGGGGCAGCGTCAAACCCAACCAGCCGCGTTCGGCCAGCGCGCGGCTGAAGTCGGCGTCGAATCCCATCCACGAGCGCGCGCGGATTTCCGGTGGCATCTCTGCCAGGCGCTGGTCGAGAAACGCCCGCACGTGCTCGCGCAGGCGTTCGTCTTCTTCGGGAATGTAGGCAAGATCGAGTGCGGTAATCATGGCAGGATTGGAAGCGTGGCGGGGGGTGTTGCAAGGGCCATGTGGCGTTGTCGTGCGAGGCAGGTTCCGTGTGAGGCAGGTTTTAGGCTGAGGCAGGTTAGGGTGAGGTGGGTCTCAGTCCGAAGCGGCCCAAGGTTGTCCATCGCCACGACGCCTCGAGTATCGACATCGCAGACGACTATCGATGCTCGAGCCATCGCTGTCTAATATTCTTTTGTGCACTTTCGATAGGATTTCGTTATCGCCCCGGGCTGGAACCCAACGGCCGACTGGCGCGGTGCCGAGACCATCTTCGACCGGGATATCGCTCGGTCACGCGCATTCAGCGTCGCGACCGCCCATCGGACAGGCATCCGATGCCTACGTTGAAAAGTGCCGCCTTGCGTGACTACTATAGGGATCGAGCGTCGCTCAGTGCGTCGCGCCTTGCAAAGGATCGTTATGACTGAAGTAATCGTTGCCGCCGCCGTACGTACCGCCATCGGCGATTTTGGCGGCAGTCTTAAGGATGTGCCGCCGTCGGACCTGGGCGCCACCGTCATTCGCGAAGCCGTCGCGCGCGCCGGTGTGGGCGCGGACGAAGTCGGGCATGTGGCCGTCGGGCACGTCATCAATACCGAGCCGCGCGATATGTACCTCTCCCGGGTGTCGACCCTGGGTGCGGGACTGGCCAAGGAAACGCCTGCCTTCAACGTCAATCGCTTGTGCGGCTCCGGTCTGCAAGCCATCATTTCGGCCTCGCAATCGATTCTGCTGGGCGACGCCGACATCGCCGTGGGTGCAGGGGCAGAAAGCATGAGCCGCGCACCGTATATTTCGCCTGCGCATCGCTTCGGCGCGCGAATGGGCGACAGTGTGTTGCTCGATATGATGACGGGCGCCTTGTCCGATCCCTTCGATCGTTCGCACATGGGCGTGACGGCGGAGAATGTGGCTGCGAAGTTCGGCATCGACCGCGCCGCACAGGATGCGCTGGCGGTGGAGTCGCATCGCCGTGCCGCGGCCGCCATCGACGCAGGCTACTTTCACGATCAGATCGTGCCGGTCGTGCTCAAGACCCGCAAGGGCGACACCACGTTCGACACGGATGAGCATGTGCGCCAAGATGTGACGCTGGAAAGCCTGGCCAAGCTCAAGACCGTATTCCAGAAGGAAAACGGTACGGTCACGGCGGGCAACGCCTCGGGCATCAACGACGGCGCGGGCGCCATCGTGCTGATGAATGCGGAGGTGGCCAGCAAGCGCGGCGTGCAACCCCTGGCGCGCCTGGTGGCCTATGGCCACGCGGGCGTCGATCCCAAGATCATGGGCATCGGCCCCGTGCCGGCCACACAGGCTGCGTTGAAGCGTGCGGGGCTCACCATCGATCAAATGGACGTGATCGAGGCCAATGAGGCGTTTGCCGCTCAGGCCTGCGCAGTGGCCAAGGCGCTCGAGTTCGATCCGGCGCGCGTCAATCCCAACGGTAGCGGTATCGCGCTGGGGCATCCCATCGGGGCCACCGGCGCCATCATCACCGTCAAGGCGCTGCACGAATTGCAACGCATCAAGGGTCGCTACGCCCTGGTGACGATGTGCATCGGCGGTGGCCAGGGTATCGCGGCAATTTTCGAGCGCATTTAAGCGGCTGGGCTGGCTACAATGCCGCCCATGCCTGCCTACTCGCTTCCCACTGAACTTGACGAACCCACGCTATCCGAATCGGATGGCGTGCGGTATCTGCACTTCAATACGGCCTGGATACAGGGCGCCATGGTGGTGCGGGCGCCGACCGAGCTCGTGCTCGAATACACCGCGCAGATGATGGCGTGGTTGTTGTTCCTGGCGCCGCCGAAGGGCAGTGACGCCATCGGTTTGCTGGGGTTGGGCGCGGGCTCGCTGGCACGATTTTGTTTGAAGCGCACCCGCAGTCAGGTGCTGGCCGTGGAATGGAATCCGCGCGTCACCAGCGCCTGCCAGATGTTCTTCAAGCTGCCGCCGCAGGCGCGTCTGGACGTCGAGCACATGGATGCCGCTGCCTGGGTGGCCGATCCGCTCAATCGCGGCCGCACGCCGATTTTGATGGTCGACCTGTACGACGCCGAGGCCCGCGGTCCGGTGCGCGACAGCGTCGCGTTTTACCGTGACTGCCGGCGTGCATTGGGTGACGTCGGCGTGATGACGGTCAACCTGTTCGGCGACCACGACAGCTTTCCGCGCAATATCGATCACATCGAACGCGCCTTCGACAAGCGAGTGGTGCTGTTGCCTGAGATCGACGCCGGCAACCGTATTGCACTGGCCTTCACCGGGCCGCCGATCGCCATCGAGGCCGACACATTGATGGCCCGAGCCGAAGAGGTCGAAGCGCAGTTCGGCCTGCCGGCGCGCCGATGGGGGCGGGCACTGATGGCGTATGCCAAGGATGGTGTGTTCAGCGTCTAGGCGGATCTGGATGATTTGCAGACGCCAGACTGCAGCTGTGGGGGGTGCGCCCTGATCCCTCCCGTCGCGATCAGTCCAATCCGTCGCAAAGTCAGTCGAAAATACCGGGATCTTTGGTCGTTAAAAGTAGCAATTTCGCATTAACGCACCTTCAAAGTTCGTACATCGACTGCTAACATCTTCGAAGTTTGTAGGTTCTCGGCGCGCCGTGCGTTGGGAGAAAACGATGGAGTGTGTCGCCATGTCGTCCCCAGATCCGCGTGCCGCCGGTCGCGCGCCTTCCGGTAAGTCCGCTGCTGCGGCAAAGCCGACCAGCCCTTCGTCCGCACAAGCCGATGCCACAGACGCCGACGCATCTGCAGCAGCAGGCGCAGCGACCGGGCTAATGGCCCGTATCGGCCGATTGTGGGATCGCGAGGTAAGCTTCACCGCCGCACAAGCGCAGGCGCTGCTTTCGGCTCGGCTGACCGACGTTGCGGCCAATCGCCTGGCGCGTGAATGGAGTGCCGCTTATCTTGCCGCCGATGCGCGCGTGCGGCGGGCCTTGCTCACCACATTGACCCAAGCGGCCCAATCGATCGACGACGCCGACATCGGCGGCGGCCAGCGTCTCTTCAAACGTATGAATGCGTTGCCCGATGGGCTGCGCTTTTTGGTGGCACTGCGCACGGATATGCTCAAGTGGCGCAAACAGGTGCCAGGCCTGCCGGCTTTCGACAGCACGCTGCAGGATCTGCTCTCGGCCTGGTTCGATGTGGGCCTGCTCGAACTGCGCCGTTTGACGTGGGATTCACCGGCGTCTCTGCTCGAGAAATTGATCGTGTATGAAGCGGTGCACGAGATCCAGTCGTGGGAAGACTTGCGCCATCGCGTGGCCGGCGACCGCCGTTGCTATGCCTATTTCCATCCCAAGATGCCGGATGTGCCGCTGATTTTCGTGGAAGTGGCGTTTTCGCCCACCATGGCTGACAACGTCCAGTCGTTGCTGGATACGAAGGCACCATCCGGCGATCTCGACCGTGCACGGTGGGCCATTTTCTATTCCATCTCCAATACCCAGGCGGGGCTGCGCGGCATCAGTTTCGGCAATTTTCTGCTCAAGCGCGTGATCGATGCGATGGTGGAGGACCTACCCAAGCTTAAATCGTTTGCAACGCTCTCGCCGATTCCTGGATTCAACGAGTGGCTGGCGAAGCAGGATGCTCAAGCCATTGAAAAGCTGCTGCGTGAAAGGCCGGAAGAACGTCCCCGTGGCCGCTTGCCGGACGGCGAGCGCTGGGTGGCCCGACTGCAGAAGGCAGCGCGCGGGAGCGCCAATGAGGTTGTGCAGCGCGCCGCGTTCAAGCTTGCTGCGCATTACTTGTCCAGCATGAAGAATGGTCAGCCCCTGGACCCCGTCGCGCGCTTCCATCTGGGCAACGGTGCTCGGGTTGAGCGGCTCAACTGGGCGGCTGATCGCTCGGATAAAGGGATCGCCCAATCCAGCGCCATGATGGTCAATTACCTTTACGCGCTCGATGACCTCGACGACAATCTGGCTCGATTGAACGACGGTACCCCCGTCGTCAGCCGGGCGATCGCGCGCTTGCGATAATCCCGATTGCGATGAACATTCTGGAGACGTTTGATGGTGGTTTCGACCGACGCGCTGGGCGGCGCGAATAATCTTTTCACGCTGCTGGCTTCCGGTTTCTCCGGCAAACCCGATGCGGTGGCCATCGAAACCACCACGCAACGCTATACCTGGCGCGATATCGACGCCGCCACGGCGCGAATGGCCAATCTGCTGGGTTCGCTCCACTTGCCGGCGGGCGCCAGAGTGGCTGCCTATACCGAAAAGTCACCGCAGGCCCTGATGCTTTATCTGGCCACGCTGCGTGCCGGCCTGGTTTATCTGCCGCTCAATACCGCCTACCGCGAAAGCGAACTCGACTATTTCCTGGGCGATGCCGAGCCTGCAGTGGTGGTGTACGGCAGCGCCGACATGGCGTGGATGGCGCCGCTGCTCGAGCGCCGCATTGCGGCATCCGGCACGGTGCATGGGTTCACGCTCGATGCCAACGGTGACGGCACCCTCATCTCCGCGGCCGCGCATTTCCCGGATACGTGTGCGACCGTCGTGCGACAGGCCGACGATCTGGCCGCGATTTTGTATACCTCCGGCACGACTGGGCGCAGCAAGGGCGCCATGTTGTCGCACGGCAATCTAGCCGCCAATGCGCTTACGTTGCGCGATTACTGGGGGTGGCGCGGCGACGACGTGCTCCTGCATATGTTGCCGATCTTTCACGTCCATGGGCTGTTCGTGGCTGCGCAGGGCGCGTTGCTGGCCGGGGCGCGCATGTTGTGGCGAACGAAGTTCGATGTGGACGAGGCGCTGGCTGCATTGCCGCATGCCACCGTGATGATGGGCGTGCCCACCTACTACGTGCGGCTGCTGGCGGACTCGCGCTTCGACCGATCGGTGTGCCCCAAGGTGCGATTGTTCGTATCGGGTTCGGCGCCGTTGCTTACCGAAACGTTCGAAAGCTTTGCCGACCGGATGGGGCAGCCCATTCTTGAGCGGTACGGCATGAGCGAGACCAATATGCTCACCTCCAACCCGTACCTGCGCGAAGACGGCGCACGACTGGGTGGCACGGTAGGCCGCGCGCTTCCGGGCGTGTCGGTGCGTGTGGTCGACGATGGCAATCAAGCGTTGCCGGTGGGTGAGATTGGCAATGTGCAGGTGCGCGGGCCGAACGTGTTTTCTGGCTACTGGCGCATGCCTGAAAAGACCCGTGAAGAGTTTGCGCCAGGCGGGTGGTTCAAGACCGGCGATGTGGGCCGTTTCGGCGGTGCGCCGGGTGTGCCGGACGATTATCTGTCGATCGTGGGCCGCAGCAAGGATCTCATCATTACCGGCGGGTTCAACGTCTATCCCAAGGAAATCGAAACGGTGCTGGATGATTTGCCGGGCGTGGCCGAATCGGCCGTGATCGGCGTGCCGCATCCTGATTTCGGCGAAGCGGTCGTGGCCGTGGTCGTGGCAAAGCCGGGTGTGGAGCTCGATGCCGCAGCTATCCTCAAGGCCTTAAAAGCGGGCATCGCCAACTTCAAGGTGCCCAAGCGTATCCACGTGGTGGATCAGCTGCCGCGCAATACGATGGGCAAGGTGCAGAAAAACGTGCTGCGCGAGCGTTACGGCCTGAATTAACCAATAACCAAAACAACCCGCACGGATTTAACCAAAACAGCCCGGATCGGTTCGCAGTATTCGAATCGATCCGGGCTGTTGCTTTTGCGACCGAAACAAGCACGGCGTCAACCAAGGTGCGCGCGGTGCCGCGCGGCCCCGCCATCCTTTGCGAGAACCGCACAGCATGATGTGCGGCGTTGCTTTGCCTTTAAAACGTTTCCCTTTAAACGTGTTCCTTTTGCCAAGCGCTGGCTTGCGTGATCACGTCGATATCGGCGGGGGCGAGCTTCAAGTGCGCGGCCGCAACCAGTTCGTTCAGTTGTTCGAGCGAGGTGGCACTCGCAATCGGCGAGGTAATGCCCGGCTGCGCCAGTTGCCAGGCCAGTGCGACCTGACCGAGCGTGGCGCCTGTGCTTTCCGCAACCTGATCCAACGCCGCGAGAATGCGCTCTCCGCGCGGATTCAGGTACTTCTCGATGATCTTTTTGCCCCGCAAGCTCTTGCTGGCGTCCGCAGCGCTGCGATACTTGCCGGTAAGGAACCCTGCCGCCAATGCGAAATAAGGGATCACACCGATATCCTGAGCCGTGGCGACGGCTTGAATGCCGGACTCATACGGTTCGCGCGAATACACGTTGTATTCGGGCTGAATGCTCTCGTACCGGGGCAGGCCGTGACGCTCGCTTTCGATCAGCGCTTCGGACAGTCGAATCGACGTGTAGTTGGAGGCGCCGACGGCGCGCACCTTGCCCTGTTCGATCAGCTTCGCAAAGGCGCCGAGGGTGTCGGCCAACGGGGTGCTTTCGTCGTCTTCGTGGGCCTGATAAAGATCGATGTAATCGGTATGCAGGCGAGCGAGCGAGTCGTCGACCGCGCGGTTGATGTAGGCAGGCGCCAGACCCTTCGCGCCGGGACCCATGTCCATGCCGACCTTGGTGCCGATGATGACCTGATCGCGCTTGCCCGTTTTTTCGAGCCAGCGGCCGATGATGACTTCGGATTCGCCGCCGCGGTTTCCTGGCACCCAGCGCGAATACACGTCAGCCGTGTCGATGAAGTTCAGACCTGCATCGACGAGGGCATCCAAGATCGAGAACGCGTCCACTTCGCTTACGGTCCAGCCGAAAACGTTGCCGCCGAAAGTCAGCGGGGGGACCGTCAGTCCTGATCGTCCTAATGCGCGTCGTTGCATAACGTTCTCCAGTTAAGTTGCCAGTATATCGGGCCTCGACCCGGCTTGTTGCGTGCGCTGTCCGACATAAGTCCGACTTACATTCAACACAGGGAAAGCCCGGACACTGTCGAGCGCGGGTCACGTTAGACTATCGCTTTTTCAAATTTAGCAAGCGGCGCGCCACAAGCAAAACTTCAAGCGTCGACCGCGTATCGCCCCGTCCACGAGATAAAGGAGTCCACCCATGTTCAATCGCCTGTCTGTTCGCGCCATCGTCGGCGCCACTGCCATGGCCGCCCTGTTGTCGGGCGCGCCCGCGCTGGCACAGGAGAAGTCGGTTGCCGTGACCGCGATCGTCGAGCATCCTGCACTGGATGCCATTCGTGACGGTGTACAGGATGCGCTGAAGGCAGCCGGTTACAACGCGGGCAAGAACCTCCGTTGGCAATACCAGAGTGCCCAGGGCAATCCGGGTACGGCTGGCCAGATCGCCCGCAAGTTCGTGGGCGACCGCCCCGATGCCATCGTTGCGATCGCCACGCCCTCGGCCCAGGCCGTCGTGGCCGCCACCAAGGATGTGCCGGTGGTGTACTCCGGTGTGACCGATCCCGTGGCGGCGCAGCTCGTGAAGGGATGGGAGGCCTCGGGCACCAATGTCACGGGTGTGTCCGACCGGCTGGCGCTCGACAAGCAAATTGAACTCATCAAGAAGATCGTGCCGCAGGCCAAGCGGGTAGGCATTGTCTACAACCCCGGCGAAGCCAACTCGGTGGTCGTGGTCAAGCAACTGCAGGAACTGCTGCCCAAGGCAGGCATGACGCTGGTGGAAGCGGCGGCACCGCGCTCGGTGGATGTGGGTTCGGCGGCGCGCAGCTTGATCGACAAGGTCGATGTCATCTACACCAGCACCGATAACAACGTGGTGTCGGCTTACGAGTCGCTCGTGAAAGTGGGCAATGACGCCAAAGTGCCGCTGATCGCCTCGGATACCGATAGCGTCAAGCGTGGCGCGATTGCCGCGCTGGGCGTGGATTACCGTGCGCTGGGCGTGCAAACGGGCAAGATCGTCGTGCGTATTCTCAAAGGCGAAAAGCCGGGCGCGATTCCGTCCGAGAGCAGCAGCAAGGTCGAACTCTTCGTCAATCCGGGCGCGGCGCAGAAGCAGGGCATCACGCTGTCCGAAGCGGTGCTGAAGTCGGCCGCTCAAATCATCAAGTAATCGACGAGCGCCGACATGTCGATGTTCTCATTGCTGGGCGCGCTTGAGATCGGACTGATCTTCAGTCTCGTCGCGCTCGGCGTCCTCATTTCGTTTCGCTTGCTGCGGTTTCCCGATCTTACGGTCGACGGCAGCTTTCCCTTGGGCGGTGCCGTTGCCGCCACGTTGATTTCATTCGGGCACGATCCGTTTCTCGCGACGATTGCCGCCACCGGCGCGGGGGCCGTGGCGGGGCTCTTGACGGGCTGGCTCAATGTTCGTCTGCGCATCATGGATCTGCTGGCCAGCATTCTCATGATGATCGCGTTGTACTCGATCAATTTGCGCATCATGGGCAAGCCCAACGTACCGCTGATCATGGAGCCCACCGTGTTCAGTATCCTGCAGCCGGCGTTCTTGAGCGACTACGTGGCGCGACCCTTGATGCTGCTTGTTGTGGTGATCGTGGCCAAGCTGTTGCTCGACTGGTTCCTGTCAACGCAAACCGGTCTCGCCCTGCGCGCGACCGGTGCCAATCCGCGCATGTCGCGCGCGCAGGGCGTCAACACCGGCCGCATGATTCTCGGTGGCATGGCCTTGTCCAATGCCCTGGTGGCGCTGGCCGGCGCGCTCTTCGCGCAAACCCAGGGTGGTGCCGACATCTCAATGGGTATCGGCACGATCGTCATCGGTCTTGCTGCGGTGATCGTCGGTGAAAGCCTGTTGCCGTCGCGGCGTCTGTTCATGATGACGTTGGCCGTGATTCTGGGGGCAATCGTCTATCGGTTCTTCATTGCGTTGGCCCTCAACAGCGATTTCATCGGCCTGCAGGCGCAGGATCTCAACCTCGTGACGGCCGTGCTGGTCACGCTGGCCTTGGTGTTGCCGAACGTCAAGCGACGTATATTCAAGGGCAGGGGGCGCTGATATGTTGAATGCACAGGATCTGCACATCACCTTCAACGCTGGCACGCCCATCGAGAACCGGGCGCTGCAAGGCATGTCGCTCGCGATCGAGGAGGGGCAGTTCGTCACGGTAATCGGCTCCAACGGCGCGGGGAAATCGACGTTTCTAAATGCCGTTTCCGGCGATCTGCCGGTGGATACGGGACGTATCGATATCGACGGCGTGGACGTCACCAGGCAACCCGTCTGGACGCGCGCGCATCAGGTGGCGCGTGTGTTTCAGGATCCGATGGCGGGCACCTGCGAAGATCTCACCATCGAAGAGAACATGGCGCTTGCTCAGGCGCGTGGCACACGGCGTGGCCTTGGGCGAGCCGTAAAGGCCGCATCGCGCGAAGATTTTCGCGCACGCCTGGCCACGCTGGGGCTGGGCCTGGAAAATCGGCTTGGTGACCGTATCGGGTTGCTCTCCGGTGGTCAGCGCCAGGCAGTGAGCCTGTTGATGGCGGCGATTCAGCCGTCGCGCATTTTGCTCCTGGACGAGCACACTGCGGCGCTCGATCCACGCACCGCCGATTTCGTACTGAAACTCACTGCGCGCATCGTGGCCGAAAATCGTCTCACCACGATGATGGTCACGCACAGCATGCGGCAGGCGCTCGATGTGGGTGAGCGCACGGTGATGTTGCACCAGGGCCGTGTGGTGCTCGATGTGAGCGGGCCCGAGCGCAGTGCGATGGACGTGCCGGATCTGTTGCAGATGTTCGAGCGGGTGCGCGGCGAAAAGCTGTCTGACGACGCGTTGCTGTTGGGATAACGATACCGGCGGGGGGGCCATGCAGTCGTGGCCAACTCTCGTCGATCTCGGGCTATAACCACCCCCATGACCTCTCATACGCAGTTTCGTCTTCGCGTTTACCGTGACGCGGATATTGCCATCGGGCCCGGCAAGGTCGCGCTGCTTGAGGCAATCGTGCAGGAAAGGTCGATCACTGCCGCCGCCGCCAAGCTCGGCATGTCGTATCGACGTGCATGGCTGTTGATCGACGAATTGAACCGATCGCTGAAGCATCCCGCCGTTGCAACGATGACGGGGGGCGCCAAAGGCGGAGGAACGACGGTTACCGATGCCGGGCATGAGTTGATCAAACGTTATCGTTCGATCGAAGAGACGGCGGCGGCGGCTGCGGCTAACGATATCGCTGTGCTCATGGCGATGCTCGCCAAGTAGTCCATCTCAATGGTCACGCTGATCGTTCGAATTTCGTTGTATTCTCCCGGATATGACGAACGCTGCGTTTGATGCCTTCGATTGGTTTCCGCTTGTCCTATCCCTGAAAGTCGCTGCTTTCGCCACCCTCCTGGCATTGATCGCGGGCGTTAGTCTTGGATGGGTGTTTGCGCGCAAACGTTTCTTTGGGAGCACGGTGCTCGAGGCTGTATTCATGCTGCCGCTGGTGTTGCCGCCTACCGTCATCGGCTACGCGATCCTCGTCGCTGCCGGGCGCCGCAGTCCTCTGGGCGCCTGGCTGCGCGAGCATCTGGATTACACGATCATTTTCAGCTGGCACGGTGCTGTCGTGGCGTCGGCCATTGTGGCGTTGCCTTTGGTCTTGAAATCGGCCAGTTCGGCGTTTGCAGGCGTCGACCGCTCGCTGGAGGCGGCAGCCAGTACCCTGCGCCAGTCGCGGTGGTCGGTATTTTTGCGGGTGACGCTGCCGCTGGCATGGCCCGGCATTCTGGCCGGCACGCTGCTGGCGTTCGCCCGAGCGATGGGCGAGTTTGGCGCGTCCCTCATGGTGGCGGGATCAATCCCCAATCAAACCCAGACACTATCCATGGCGATCTACGACGCGGTGCAGGCAGGCGAGGACGACCTTTCCCTGTTGCTCGTTCTCGTGACGTCAGTCATTTCCATTGCCATTCTGGTGATTTCCAACCGCTATCTTTCGCTTCGTTGAGGGAGCTTTGTCGATCTCGATCACTGCGTCGTCGATTTCACTCATTGTTTTGCCTATCCAGAGGAATGCCATGCGCCACCGCTCCCGTCTTGCTTGTCTCGTTCTCGCTTTGTCCGTTCCGTTTTCCGCGTTTGCCGATGAACTGACCGTTTCAGCTGCGGCCAGCCTGACAAACGCATTCAAAGCATTGGGCAAGCAATTCGAAGCGCAGTCGCCGGGCAACACGGTGCGTCTGAACTTTGCCGCCTCCGGCACGCTCCTGCAGCAGATCAGCCAAGGCGCGCCTGTCGATGTATTCGCCAGCGCCGATCAGCCGACCATGGATAAGGGCGTGGAGCAAAAGCTGATCGACCCCGCGACGCGCCGGGACTTCGTCACCAACTCGCTCGTGCTGATTACGCCGAAGCAGGGCAGCCCGGCCGTCAAAACGCTCCAGGATCTTGATCGCGACGATATCAAACGCATCGCGGTGGGCAAGCTCGCCACGGTGCCGGTGGGGCGCTATACCAAGGAAGCGCTGGACAGCGCCAAGTTGTGGAGCAAGCTCGAGCCGAAGTTTGTGCAGGCCGATAGCGTGCGCCAGGTGCTCGACTACGTGAGCCGCGGTGAGGTCGAGGCAGGTTTCGTGTATCGCACCGACGCGGCCATCATGCCGGATACGGTGAACATCGCGTTGACCGTGGGTGGCCATTCCCCCGTTTCGTACCCGATCGCGGTGACGACGGACACCAAGCACAAGGCGCTCGCGCAGCAGTTCGTGGACTTCCTCGCCTCGGCACCGGCCCAGGAAGTGTTGGCACGTTACGGTTTCGGCAAGCCTTGATGGGCCCCTTGGACGTGCACCGCGCCCGCAAGTCCAGCTGTTTTCTATGAGTCGATCTGAGTCGCGCATGGCGCGCACGATTCAGACCCTCTCTTAATCGCGCGAGGCGCACACGATTCACATCGTTTTTTAATCAATCTGGGCATTTATGATCGACGTCGACGTGGCATTACGGATGCAGGATGGCAAGCGGCACTTCGAGCTTGCGGTCCGCTTTGCCACGGATGCGCCCTTTGCGGCGTTGTACGGTCCGTCGGGCGCAGGCAAGTCATTGACGCTGCAAGCGATCGCGGGGTTATTGAAACCCACCGCCGGACGAATTCTGCTCGATGGCCGCACCTTGTTCGATGCCGAGCGAGGGATCGACCTGAGCCCGCCCGACCGCCGCATCGGGTATCTATTTCAGGACTACGCGTTGTTTCCCCACTTGTCGGTGCGGGAAAACATCAGCTTTGGCCTGACGTCGTGGCGCCGTCGACGGCCCGCGCCGGCCGATCGCGAGCGGGTGGAGATGCTGTTGGCGCGTTTTGGATTGACCGACATGGCCGCCAGCCGCCCGGATAAGTTATCGGGCGGCCAGCAGCAACGGGTGGCGCTGGCGCGGGCGTTGGCCTGCGAGCCGAAGGTGCTGCTGCTCGACGAACCCTTTGCGGCGCTTAACCCGATGCTGCGCGGGGCGTTGCGGCAGGAACTCGCGCAGGTGCGCGAGCAATGGAATATCCCCGTACTGATGATCACTCACGACGTGGATGACGTGCTCGCGTTGGCGGACGTGGCCTTCGTCTATGAGCAGGGTCGGATCGTGCAGGAGCTCGACCTTCGCACCGGCGAGCGCTTTGCCGGTGCGCGGCAGACACTGGTGGGCGACATTCCGGACGACACGCCGTTGCGCCGCCAGATGCGCGATGCGCTGAGCGGGTATCAATCCAGGTAAGCGGCCGTCGTTGCCTCAAGCGTCTGTTGACGGCATCATGACGATTACCAAACGGGGGTAACTCATCATGAATGTGACGAAAGGGCTGGGACTGATCGCTGCTGCCGCGCTATTGGCGGGGTGCGCCACGGGGCCGCAGGTGCGATCCGATTACGATACCAGCGCCGATTTTTCGCGCTATCGCACGTTCGGCTTCGTGTCGCCGGCCGGTACGGATAAGAACGGCTACAGCACGCTCGTTACCGAGCGGTTGAAGCGCGCCGCACAGGGGCAGATGGAGATGCGGGGATATACCTATTCGGCTTCCAATCCCGACCTGCTCGTGAATTTCAATACCCGGATCGAGGAAAAAACCCGTGTGTCGCCTTCGCCATTTCCGGCGTATTACGGCTATCGCGGCGGCTTCTATGGCGGCTGGCCCGGTTACGCGTGGGGCGACGAGGTCTATCGCTACAGCGAGGGCACGGTCAATGTGGATTTGGTCGATGCTCGCAAGAAACAGTTGGTGTGGGAAGGCGTGACTTCGGGCCAAGTCGACGACGCCTCCCAGGCGATGACCGCGAAAAGCCTCGAGCAATCGGTTGCGAATATCTTCACCCGTTATCCGTTTCGTGCAGGTTATGGCCAGTCGCAGTTGCCCGACGGCAAACGCTGAGCAGGTGCGCTGCCCGGCGTGATGCATCACGTCGGATTCGTCTGTTTTTTGGAGGAAATGGTCGTTGCAACGGCGGTAGATCGTAATCTTTGGCGCTATTGAGATGTACGTTGTTTTCTCAAGGAGTGCCGATGGATACCCCCTGCGTTGCCCTGCTCGATACCGACGAAACCTTGCGCATCAACACCGCCCATGGGTTGTCTGCGCAAGGTTTGCACGTTTATGGTTGCCGCGATCTTGCGGCGCTCTATCACGTCATCAACCAACGTCCAACCCATGCCGTGCTGTTGCGCCGCGCACCGGAAACGGCTGCGTTGATCGACGTGCTGTTGCCGCAATTGCGCGCCAACTATTCGATGAGCATTGTGGTCGACTCCATCGATTGCTCGGCCGACGAGCGCCTGCATGCGCTGCAGGCCGGGGCAGACCTCTGTCTGGATCACGCGTACGACATGCGTGAGCTTGCTGCGCTGCTGCGGGCGCAAACGCGTGGCCGTGCCTGGCCTCGTCCTGTGGTGTCGCACGATCCGAACGTGGAGCACGACGCCGGGCGTCATGAGGCAGGCCGATTTTTCGAGGGTCTGCCACGGCCGGCGCAGGAGATCTACCGGGGCGGCGAGCTGGCCGAACGGGCCTTCGATATGGACGGGCGCGGCAGCGATCGCGATGCGCGCAGCCATGACGACGGTGCTCGCCGTTTCGACCACGATCTGCGTGCGCGCAACGGTGCCACGATCGGATCGGCGCTCGGTTCGGGAGGGGGGCGCAAGGTGACCGCCGACGACAATCGCGGGCAGTGGTGGGTGCGCTTTCAGGGCTGGGTGCTCGTGCCGCCCCAGGGCGCGCCGATCAATCTCACGGGCGTGGAGCGGGCATTCTTCCAGGCGCTGTTGAGCGATCCAGGGCGCGAACTTTCGCGCGAGGCGCTGGTGCGCAGTGCAGCCGGTTGCCAGGTCAAGTCGATCAGCGTGGCAATCAGCCGGCTGCGCAAGAAGGTACGCGCCAGCGGGCTGCGGTTACCGTTGCACACGGTGCATGGCATGGGCTACGTGTTCATCGGCCGGCTCGTGCAGGACGATACTGGCGGCGGGTGACCGGAGGGGCATCGGCAACACGTGATCAAAAGCTTATGGAAGCCGCGCCGATGCGCTAAAGTACTCGCTTTTGAGCGGGCGGCTTGGCCAACATGATAGAACTCGGCGTCAACATCGATCACGTCGCAACCTTGCGTCAGCAGCGCAAGACGATTTATCCCGACCCTGTCGCTGCGGCGTTGCGTGCGGAAGAGGCGGGTGCCGACCTGATCACGCTGCATCTGCGTGAAGATCGTCGCCATATTCAGGATGCCGACGTACGCGCCCTGCGTCCGCTGTTGCTCACCCGCATGAATCTCGAGTGCGCCGTCACCGAGGAAATGCTGGCGATCGCGTGCGAGGTTCGCCCGAGCGATGTGTGCTTGGTGCCCGAGAAACGTCACGAACTCACGACCGAGGGCGGGTTGGACGTGCTGGGCGGTCGCGCCGCCATTACTGCGGCCGTCGCGCGCCTGCATGATGTGGGCACGCGCGTGTCGTTGTTCATCGATCCCGAAGCCGATCAGATTCAGGCCGCCGCCGAGTGCGGTGCCACCGTGATCGAGTTGCACACGGGCGCATTTGCGCATGTGTCGGACGATCCCGCTCAGGCTGCGGTGTGTCAGCAGGAAGTGCAGCGGATTGCACGCGCAATCGCGTTCGGCATCAAGTTGGGCCTCCGCGTGAATGCCGGCCACGGCTTGCATTACGGCAACGTGCACGCGATCGCGGCGTTGCCGGGGCTGGCTGAATTGAACATCGGTCATGCCATCGTGGCGCAAGCGGTGTTCGACGGTTGGGAAAAAGCCATCCGTGATATGAAAGCATTGATGATTGCCGCGCACGTGGCGCAAGGCAATATGCCGCCGCCGGCCGTCTGATTCCGAGAATGGGCGCGCCCTTAAATGGGGCGCCTGTCAAACACGAAACGCAGTACGCCTGGCGCCAACCTGAAGTGCACGCTACGCGTCGGGCGCGTCGTTGCCATCGTCCGGCGGCTCGTCTTCGTCGCCGGGTGGGTCGCCCGTATCGTCAGGCGAGTCGTTCTCTTGGGCGCCACTGCGCCAGATCACCGATTCCATTTGCATGAGGGTGTACGCCGGAGTGGCGGGCACCCCGCCATCGCGTGCGCGGGCCATGAACTGTGCGGCCGAAAATGGGGCAGTGCTCTGGTGCGATAACGCGGCCAACGCTTGCGCGGCAAGGCGCTCGCACGTCGACAGCGCGAGCTGCAACGTGTCGTCGCGCCGCGCCTCTCGATACCGGCGTTCCAAGTCTCCTCCGCTCACCAGGCTGTCCTTTGAGGGCTGACGGGTACGCACGGGTGTGCGCGTCCTTATCGTTCAAACGAGGTTGAAGTATGTGAGCGCAACTGCGCGGAAATTGTGCCCGTTGTGCCGCAAAGTGTGCGCGCTGTGCCGGATACAAGCCGTTATGTTGTATGTGACACACCCTGCGCGTATTGCCATCGACAGCCAGGTCGAGCTGTAGTATCTTGAAATATATAATCGTAATTAGACTCGTTTGTTCGAGTGCAGAGACTACAGATGGCCAGCAATGCAGCATCATGCGAGGCCTTGGCGTTCGACAGCAACCGCTACCCCTCAGGATCCGAGGCGCGTGCTGCGTGGCAGCACTTTATCGAAGCCTATTTCGACGTCCTCTCGTTCGGCCGCGATGACGATGGTGCGATCCACGCTGACGCCAGCGCGATCGCTACACGGGCCAACAGCGATGTTCAAACCCCTCCAGTCATGGCGGCCGATCGCGACTTTTACGCGCACGTGCGGCTCTGGCATCCTGGTCCAGTCATCGTCTCGGATACGCGCCTCTCCACCCAGCATTGGATTCGGGATCACGATGCGCGCGCCCGTGCGCAGGTCGATCACCTCATGCTTTATACCCACATCGAGGGCGTCTCCCACATTCGCAACGAGCGCGGGGCGTTCGAAGTCGCGCCCGGCGATATCGTGCTGCTCGATCTGGCTGCGCGCCAAGAGGTGCGGATGGGCGAGGCGCATTGCGTCTTTCTCACGATCCCTCGATTGACGCTCAAGCCGCTGGAAGATGTGCACGGCGTGCCGTACTTCGCGCATGTGTCGGCCGATAGTGCGGTTGGACGCTTGCTCCACGAACACGTGATGTCGCTGGTGCGCCATCTGCCGCAGTTGTCGCCCGACGCGCTATCGTGGCTGATCCCCGGTTCGATCGCGCTGATTTCGGCGAGTGTGAACGCGGCCAGCGCAGCGGCCGATGCCGCCGAGCCGGCCGCGGTGTCGCCCATCGCGCGCCGCATCCAGCGTTACGTCGAAGCGAATCTCGCGGCGGGCAGCCTGACGCCGGTCGTGGTGGGCGAGCGTTTCGGCGTCTCGCGGTCGCGGTTGCACCGACTGTTCGAATCGAGCGGCGGGTTTACGCGCTACGTGCAATCGCGACGATTGACGCGATGCCTCGAGTCGATGGCGTCGGATCCGCAGCGCAACATTGCCGATATCGCCTATGAGTGGGGCTTCGGCAACCAGAGCGCGTTTTCGCGCGCGTTCAAGCGGCAATTCGGCATGTCGCCGCGTGAAATCAAGCGCGGCACGTCGGGACGCAGGCGTACCGATGCGACGATGGCGGGTACGGCCGACATGGCGCCGCGCAGTGTGCTCACCGAATGGTTGCTCACGCTCAACGCCGACGCGATGGCCTTGCGGCGCAGCGGCAAATAAACATCGCCGCAATGCATGACGGCGGCCATCGGCCGCCGCTACAAGGGATATTCCCCGCCGCACTTCGCGGCGAGATAGGCCGTCAACGTGTCGGGCGCGGTATGGCCGCCCGACGGCGTGGCACGATGTGCCAGGCGTGTTTGCGCTGACGGTCAGGCGCTTGGATACACCCACACGTGCTTGGCCGGGAGCGACAAGCGATGCTGAGCGGTGGGCAGGCTTTCGTGTCCATAGGCGCGAAGCGCCAGTTTGCCTGCCGTGATTTCTCCCGGAGCACGGAAGAGATACTCCCAGCGGTCGCCCAGGTACATGCTGGTCACGAGCGGCAGCGCAATCGCATTGTCGTCGGTGTTTTCTGCGGCCAGGCGCACTTGTTCAACGCGGATCACGGCGGTAGCCGATTGACCCTCGCGCACGCCCTCGGCGGCCTTGCCCCAAAGCGACCAGCCTTCGCCTTGCACCCGCGCCGCCCCGTCACGCAATTCGGTCACCTTGCCGGCCAGGCGATTATTGCTGCCCATGAACTCGGCGCAAAAGAGCGTGGACGGCGAACCGTACATTTCCTGCGGTGTGCCTTGCTGTTCGATCTTGCCGTTGTTCAGGAGCAGGATGCGATCGGAAATGGCCATGGCTTCGCCTTGATCGTGCGTCACCATCAGGGCCGACAGCCCCAGCCGCAAAATCAGCTCGCGCAAAAACGCACGCGCCTCCTCGCGCAGTTTGGCATCCAGGTTCGACAGCGGCTCGTCCAGCAGAATCACGGGCGGGTTGTAGACCAGTGCGCGACCGATCGCCACGCGTTGCTGTTGTCCGCCCGACAGCGCGTGCGGATGGCGTTGCGTGAGGTGACCCAGTCCCAACTGGCCCAGCACCGCTTCGACGCGCTCCTTGATTTCCGCGGAGGGAAGTTTGCGCAGCTTCAACGGATAGGCCACGTTCTCGAACACGGTTTTGTGCGGCCAGAGCGCGTACGACTGAAACACGAGTCCGAGATTGCGATCCTCGGCCCGCACTTCGTTGCGCGCCACGCCGTCATACACCACGCGTTCGCCGATCTTGATGCGGCCCGCCTTGGGGCCTTCCAGGCCGGCAACGGCACGCAACAGGGTGGTCTTGCCGCTACCCGACGGCCCCAGCAGCGAGACGACTTCGCCTTGCTTCAGGTCCATCGAAACGCCCTTGAGCACCGGCGTATCGCCGTAGTCCAGATGCAGGTCTTCTACCGAAAGCTCAATCATGTAATTTCACTCCAAAGCGCAGGGCGATGCCGAGACCCACCACCACGAGCACGATATTGATCAGAGAAAGCGCGGCCACGATATCGATGGCGCCGGCCGCCCAGAGCGACACCAGCATCGAACCGATGGTTTC
>Ga0308159_1000237_pt1 | contig 165483 bp, 154 predicted proteins | sample PhyCR1_FD_201040 | JGI IMG/M metagenome (GOLD analysis project Ga0308159, IMG submission 201040) | Phyllosphere microbial communities from UC Gill Tract Community Farm, Albany, California, United States - DLSLC.R1 | ecosystem: Host-associated > Plants > Phyllosphere > Unclassified | place...
CACCACCCCACTCTCGACCAGCCACCGGGCCAGCTTCGCCACCCGGTCGACCTTGTCCGCGACCGTGCCCAGCTTTTCGTGGAACACGATCTTGTCCAGCTTGGGCAACTGGTCTTCCAACCGCGTCTTCAGGTCGGTTTCATAGAAGAACTTCGCATCCGACAGCCGCGCCGCCAGCACCTTGCGATTGCCCTCGACGATGCGGTCGCCACCGTCCGCCGCGTCGATGTTGGCGGTGCACACGAACGCATCGGCCAGCGTGCCGTCGGCGGCGCGGCACACGAAATATTTCTGGTTCACGCGCGCGGTCAACTGGATGACCTCGGGCGGGACCGACAGGAATTCGGGATCGAACCGGCCCAGCAACGGCACCGGCCATTCGGTCAGCCCGGCATTCTCGATCAACAGCCCCTCATCCTCGATCAGGGTCAGGCCCGCGCCCTGTGCCGCCATCTTGGCCCCGATCGCGATGATCGCGGCGCGCTCGTTCTGATCGACGACGACGTGACAGGCCCGCAGCTTCTCGACGTAATCCGCCGCCGATCCGATGGTGATGATGCCGGGATGGTGGAAACGATGGCCGACCGTCGCCGCGCCGCTGGTGACGCCCGCGACCTCGCACGCGATCACCGTCTCGCCGAACAGCGCGACGATGCCCTGCAACGGGCGGACCCAGCGCGGGCTTTCGGGGCTGAGCGACGCCGCGCCCCAGCGCATCGACTTGGGCCACGGAAACGCGCGCACGATGGCCGGGATCGCGGTCGCCAGTACCGCTGCCGTCTCCTGCCCCGGCTTTTCGGTGATCGCGAACAACACGCCGTCGCGTTCGGTCAGCGCCTCGCGCGTCAGCCCGGTCTTGCGCAGGAACCCTTCCAGCGCCTGTGGCGGCGCGGACGCGCGCGGCCCCTTCACTTCCTCGCGCACCGGCTCGGTCCGCTCGGGCAGGTCGTGCGCGATCAGCGTCAGGCGGCGCGGCGTGGCATAGGTGGTGATGCGCCCCGCCGCGATCCCCGCCTTCGCCAGTTCGGCGACGAACAGTCTGGACAGGTCGTCGCGCGCCTTGCCCTGCATCCGCGCGGGGATCTCCTCGGACCGCAATTCGAGCAGGAAATCGGTCATGCCACCCATCCCGGAAACTTCGCCTGCCACCGCGGCGTCTGGGTTTCGATCCACTTCGCGCACGCGCCCTTCGCAAGGTCGCGGACCCGCCCGATATAGGCCTGCCGCTCGGCGACGGAGATCACGCCGCGCGCGTTCAACAGGTTGAAGACGTGGCTCGCCTCGATCGCCTGTTCATACGCCGCCAGCGGCACGTCGTTGGCAAGGCTGTTCTCGCACTCCGCCGCCGCCTTGCGGAACAGGTCGAACAGCGTTTCGGTGTCGGCGACCTCGAAATTCCATTTCGACATCTGTTTCTCGTTTTCGAGGAACACGTCGCCATAGGTCACTCCGGCGTCGTTGAACGCCAGATCGTACACGCTGTCCTTGTCCTGGATATACATGGCCAGCCGTTCGAGGCCGTAGGTCAGCTCGCCCGCCACCGGCTTGCAATCGAACCCGCCCATCTGCTGGAAATAGGTGAACTGGGTGACTTCCATCCCGTCGCACCACACTTCCCAGCCCAGACCCCATGCGCCGAGCGTGGGCGATTCCCAATCGTCCTCGACGAAGCGGATATCATGCTGGGTAAAGTCGATGCCGATCGCGGCCAGCGACCCCAGATACAGTTCCTGAAGGTCGGGCGGCGACGGTTTCAGGATCACCTGATACTGGTAATAATGCTGCAACCGGTTCGGGTTCTCGCCATAGCGGCCGTCGGTCGGACGGCGGCACGGCTGGACGAACGCCGCGTTCCACGGCTCCGGCCCCAAGGCGCGCAGCGTGGTCGCGGGATGAAAGGTTCCCGCCCCCATCCGCATGTCATGGGGTTGCAGGATGACGCATCCGCGATCGCTCCAATAGTCGTGGAGCGTGAGGATCATGTTCTGGAAGCTGAGCGGGGCGGACATTCGGCCTTCGCGGTTACGGCTGGATGCGTTTCGCCTAGCCGTATCGTCGTTGCCGGGTCAAGCAGCGTGCCGGACAGGTAAACCTGTCATTATGTCACATGATATTGACATACGATCATGCTTCCCTGACATTTCGTCGCATCACCCTGTCATTGCGCCCGACGATGGTGCCGACCGGCGTGTGGAATTGGGGGGAGACGCCGCCTACATGCGCAACCGGCTGAAGGTGCTTCGCGCGACACGCGACTGGAGTCAGGCCGAACTGGCCGGGCGGCTCGCCGTGTCGCGTCAGGCGGTGAACGCGATCGAAACCGGGCGACACGATCCGTCGTTGCCGCTGGCGTTTCGGATCGGTCGGTTGTTCGACCTGCGGATCGAGGAGATTTTCGACGATGGCGACCCCGAACGACGTTGAGAGTCCGTTTGGAAACTTGCCGAACGGCGAGTTTCGCGACGGTTCCGGCCCGCTCCCTCACCCGGCCACCCATTCGGAATACGCTGTGGGTGGCCGGGTGGGGGAGCGGGCCGGCACCGCAAAACGCGTCCCGACGCATTTTCAAACAGACTCCGAGACCCCGGCACCCCGCCGCAAAGGCGCGGGTGCCATTGTCGCGCTGATAATTGCCGCCGCGGTGCTGGCGCTGGCGGTCGGGGCGCTGGACGGGGTGGCGATCGGCGGCACGATGCGGTCGCTGGTCCTGCCCGCCATCGTCGTCGCGGCGATGCTGACCGCCGCCGGACTGGCGTGGGCCGGCCTTCGCGGTGCGGGTGAAGCGGAACGACGGCGGCTGACGGTCGCGCTCGGCGGCGCGGGGGCGACCGCGCTGGTGCTGCTGCCGGTGCTGACCACGTTCGGCGTACCGGGCGGCGGTTCGGTGGCGATGGTCGCATGGGGCGTGTCGCTCGGCACCGGCGTCACGCTGTTCGTGCTGCAACGTCGTCGCGGCCGGTAGGAACCGTGCGCCTTCTCCGCCCGGCGGCCGTCGCCGCGCTGTGGCTGTTGCTCGGCAGCATCGTCTCGGCCCCGCCGGTGCTGCGCCCCGCGCTGTGGCTGGCGCGCGACGGCGACAGTGCGGTGTGGCTGTTCGGGACGGTGCACGAACTGCCGCGCGGGACCGCATGGCTCGACCCGGCGGTCGCCAAGGCGCTGGCGGACAGCGATACGCTGGTGCTGGAACTCGTCGCGCCGACACCCGCCGAAACCGCCGCCGCGCTGGCGGCGAGCGCGCCGCCGCCCGGCACCCCGCCCCTGCCCGACCGCCTGCCGCCCGGCGAGGGCGACCGGCTGCACGCGGCAGCGGCGGCGCTGGGCTATCCGGCGACGGCGTTCGATCGCGGCGATGCGTGGGCAGCGGCGACCGCCCTGTCGATCGAACCGCTGCGCGCGGCGGGATATGCCCGCGACGACGCGCCCGAAGCGCTGCTGGCGCGGATCGCGACGCGGCGCGGCATGCGGGTCGTCGGGCTGGAGACTCAGGGAGCACAGGTCGCGATGCTCGCCGCGCTCGCCCCCGCGACACAGGCCTCGATGCTGAAACGGGCGCTCGACCATCCGGCGCGGATCGTGCCCGACATGGCACGGACGGTCGCGGCATGGGGCCGGGGCGACGTCGCGGCGATCGGCGATGCCGTCACCGATGGCCTGCCCGGCGATGCGCGGGCGATATTGCTCGACCGGCGCAACGATCGCTGGGCGACGCGGATCGCGGGATGGATGGCGACCCCTGGCACGCGCTTCGTCGCGGTCGGCGCAGGGCACCTGACCGGGTCCGGCAGCGTACAGACGCGGTTGCAGGCGCAGGGGGTGCCGGTGGTCCGGGTCCGCTGACCGGCGGTGCCGTGCGCCTTGCGGTTCGGGCGGTTTTCCCCTATGCGCCCGCGCTTGTCATGAGCGGGGTCATCCCTGGAGGCTCGCTCATGCCAAGGCATATCAATCAACGTATCAAGGAAGACATGATGAGCGACACGCTTCACCTGTCGGCCGAGACGCGCGACCGGGCTGGCAAGGGAGCCTCCCGGGCACTGCGTCGCGATGGCCGCGTCCCCGCCGTGATCTATGGCAACAAGCAGGAACCGCAGAGCATTCACATGAATGCGCGCGAACTGATGAAGCAGCTGATGACCGGCCACTTCATGAACTCGGTCATCATGCTCGATGTCGGCGGCAAGCAGATCCGCACGCTGGCCAAGGACGTCAGCTTCGACGTCGTCAGCGACCAGCCGATCCATGTCGATTTCCTCCGCATCTCGAAGAATGCGTCGGTGACCGTCGCGGTGCCGGTGGTGTTCGTGAACGAAGACGACGCGCCCGGCATCAAGCAGGCCGGCGGCGTACTGAACGTCGTGCGTCACGAAGTCGAACTGGTGGTCGATGCGTCGAACATCCCGGCCGAGATCACCATCGACCTGACCGGCCGCGAAGTGGGCGATTCGATCCACATTTCGGACGTGAAGCTGCCGAACGGTGCCGAACCGGCCCTTGACGACCGCGACTTCACCATCGCGACGATCGTGCCGCCGACGGTGCCGACCGCTGCCGACGATGCGCTCGAAGCCGAAGTCGCCGAGACCCAGGCTGCCGCCTCGGCCGAGGAAGACACCGCCGAGGGCTGATCCAGCCTTCGCGCGATCCGGGGGAGCGGGGCGGCCGATCGTGGCGGCCCCGCTCTTTTCGATTCTGAAAGGGGCGACGACGATGCAATTATGGGTCGGGCTGGGCAATCCGGGGCCATCCTATGCGATGCACCGCCACAATATCGGGTTCATGGCGCTCGATGCGATCGCCAGCGTCCACGACTTTCCGCCCCCGAAACGCGCGTTTCAGGGATGGGTTCAGGAAGGGCGTATCGGCGGCGAAAAGCTGCTGCTGTTGAAACCCGGCACCTGGATGAACGAAAGCGGCCGCGCGGTCGGCGAAGCGATGCGCTTCTACAAGCTGGACCCCGCCGACGTCACCGTGTTCCACGACGAACTCGACCTCGCGCCGTTCAAGCTGAAGGTGAAGACCGGCGGCGGCACCGCCGGGCATAACGGGCTGCGATCGACCGACGCGCATATCGGCGCGGAATTTCGCCGGGTGCGGCTGGGCATCGGCCATCCGGGGCACAAGGACCGCGTGACCGGCCATGTGCTGGGCAATTTCGCCAAGGCCGAACTGGACGACCTGACCGACCTGCTCGGCGCACTCGCCGCAGAGGCGAACTGGCTGGCGGCGGGCGACGACGTGCGCTTCATGAACGAGGTTGCGCGGCGGATGGCGTAGGCGGTAGCGGGGCGGCCGACCTTTGCCGGAACCGCGACTTTGCGGTTCTGTCGCACCCCTGCGACATTCGTGCGTACCCCGGCGAAGGCGTTTGCAGGCGTTCACGCACCACCCCCAATCCGGGGCGTGCCTCCGCCGGGCTATGGGGATCGCGGAAGCCACATCGGCGTCCGTCGCCATCTCCCTTTGCAGGGATATTTTCCGCCGGCGCACGGGTTCTCCACCCGATACTCCATTGAACAAGGCGGAGAACGGGATGCAACGGCACAAGGCGGCGATCGTGGGCGGACTGGTCGCGGGCATCGTCACGACGGCGGTGATGGTGGCGGGTCGCAAGACCGGCGTGTTGACCAAAACGCTCGATCGCGACGCGGTGGACTGGATCGACCGGACGACCGGATCGCGCGACGTCATCGGCGAGGCGGGGACCAGCATGGTCGAATTCGGCAACCATCTGGCCGCCTCGGCCGCCTTCGCCGCCGCGCTGCCTACGTTGCGACAGGCGGCACCCTCGCTGTCGCCGGTGGCATTGGGCGCGCTGTACGGCACGGCGCTCTATGCGGTGAACATCGCCGGGATCGCCCCGCTGCTCGGCATCACCGAGGGCGAGGTCGCGGCGGGTCCGCGCAAGGCCGCCGAACGCTGGGCGGTGCATGTGGTACAGGCGGTCGTGACCGCCGTCGTCGCGGATCGCCTGACCGACCCCGACGACGGCTGAGAGACTGTTTGAAAATTGGCGAAAGAACCAATTTTGCGCGGCACCTGCCCGCTCCCCCACCCGGCCACCCACAGCGTATTCTGAATGGGCGGCCGGGTGGGGGAGCGGGCAGGCGCCGCCGAAATGCGCCTTCGGTGCATTTCCAAACAGGCTCTGAGCGTCCGCCCTACCCGTCGATCGGACGACCGGTGTGCAGCAGGTGGCGGACATCCTCCGCCACCTGATTCACCGCGCCGATCCGGTCGATCAACTGCGCCGCCCGGCTGCCGCGCAACCCCGCCAGCGTCAGCGCGCCATCGCGAACATAGGTATAGACTCCGCTGACCGCGAACGCCGCGACATGCGCGACCTGACCCGACAGCCCCTCGACCGCCGCGGCAAAGGCGTCGGTGGTATAGAAGCCGCGTCGTGCCAGCGGCGATGCGAACGCGATCTCCATCACCGCCATCGCCTGCCGTTCGGGCGGCACGACATGCGCGACGCCGGGCGCGGGCGGCGCGGGTGCGGCATTGTCATAGCGGTCGGGCAAATGCAGTCGCACCTTCAGCACCGCCTCCTCCCCGGAAAGCGCGCTCGCCATCCGCCGTACGGACGCGGCGAACGCGTCGGCATCGTCGGTCGCGGCGCCGAAATGGACGTGAATACGATCCACCCCGTCATCGCCATTGGGGTTCGGATCGGCGATCCGGTCGACCAGCGTCACCGATCCGCCTGGCAGGGCATAGGCGACCGTCGCCGCGAACATATTCTGTTCGTCGGCGAACAGGATGCTGCTGGCGGCATCGAACCGTGCCTTGTCCGCCGCCGATGCGAAGCCGATCTCGACCCCGCCGTCGAGGTCATAGTCGGCGAACGGCACGATACCGTCGATCCCGGGCCAGAGATGCGCATCCTGCATCCGGTCGAAATGATGCTGGACATACCAGCCCAGCCCCGGAACCCGCGCGCACAACGGCCCGTGCACATCCCGCCAATAGGTCGCGAACAATTCGTGCGGCACCCGTGGACGGCGCAGCACCGTCGTATAGGAATTGACCGCGATCGCGGCATCGCGCGCCGATCGGTCGATGGCATGATGGTCGGTGGCGGCGGCAGGCTGGGTCACGACGATCTCTCGATACGCAAAGGGAATGTCGTGCAACGCCCGGCGGCGCGGTTGGTCGCGCAGGGCGCGCGCTTCCGCAAAATCAACCGGTTGCCCCCGCCGGGCGTCGCGGGGTACGCCCGTCCGATGATCGCCTTGCTCCGTCCGCTCGCCTTCCTGTTCCTGCTCGCCGCCGCCGCCGTCGCGCAGGCGGCACCGCGGTGCGATCTCGGCACGGCGGGCGCGACACAGCGGGTCGCCATCGGCGATCGATCCGTCCTGATCCACCTGCCGCGCGGGTACGATCCGGCACGGCCCGCGCCGCTGGTGATGCTGCTGCACGGCAGCGGGGCGAGCGGCGCGGCGATGCTGGCGGATTCCGGGCTCGCACGCACCGCCGACACCCACGGCTTCCTCGTCGCGGCCCCCGACGGTGGTATCGTGCATGAGCGCGGCTTCGTGTGGAACATCCCCGGCGTGCCGACCGTCGCGGGCAAGATCCCCGGACCCGACGCGCCCGACGACGTGGCGTTCCTGACCACGACGATCGATCGTCTGGCGGCACGCGGCTGCGTCGATCCGGCGCGGGTCTATGCCACCGGCCTGTCGGGCGGCGGGCGGATGACGTCGTGGCTCGGCTGTGTCGCGGCGGATCGCTTCGCCGCGATCGCCCCGGTCGTCGGGCTGCGCGCGGGCAATCCCCTGTCCGCCGATCCGACGCGGCCCGACCCGGCAAGCTGCCGCCCGGCACGCGCCATGCCGGTGATCGCCTTTGCCGGGGATGCCGACCGGACGAACCCGATTCAGGGCGGCGGCGCACCCTATTGGTCCTATACGATGCATGCCGCCGAACAGCGTTGGGCCGCGCTCAACGGCTGCACCGCCGCGCCGACGACGGTCTGGGTCGCGGCGCGGGTGTATGAGGAACGCTATACCGGATGCCGCGACGGCGCGGAGGTGGCGGGCCGGATCACCGTGGGCGGCGGCCATCGCTGGGTGGTCGACAACGACGCGATGTGGGCGTTCCTGTCGCGCCACCGCCGCTGACGGCCTGACCTCCGCCGTCGCTGTCAACCGACGACGGGTCGGTTATCGATCCATCATTGCCCTTTCCCCTCCATAACGGATGCGGCAACGCTCGCACCCGCGCCGAATCCCCTGCGATATCAATGCCGACCACCGGCAGGGGAACGACGCATGACCACCGACCCCATTCCCCGAATGCCGGTGGGGGACCCGTTCGCCGCCGATATCGCCGCGCTCGCATCGATCTTCCCCGCCGCCGTCGCCGATGGCCGCATCCGGTTCGACGTGCTGCGCCAGTTGCTGGGCGACACGGTCGAGGACGGCGACGAACGCTATGGCCTCCACTGGAACGGCAAGCGCGCCGCCCGCGCCTTCGCCCTCACCCCCGCCACCGGCACGCTCCGCCCCGACCGTACCGACGGCCCCGACTGGGACACCACCCGCAACATGGTGATCGAGGGCGACAATCTCGAAGTGCTCAAGCTGCTGCGCCGCTCCTATGCCGGGCGGGTCAAGCTCATCTACATCGACCCGCCCTATAATACCGGCAACGACTTCGTGTACCCGGACGATTACCGCGACACGCTGGGCAGCTACGCCCGCCTGACCGGCCAGCGCGACGAAGGCGGCATGGCGCTGACCAGCAATGGCGAGGGCGGCGGGCGGTTCCACACCAACTGGCTGAACATGATGTATCCGCGCCTGTTGCTGGCGCGCGACATGCTCCGCGACGATGGATTCTTCGCCGTCTCGATCGATGACACCGAAGGGGCCTCGCTACGAAGAATACTCGATGAGATTTTCGGGGAAGACTGCTTCCTCGGCACGATCACTTGGGAAAAGCGCACCAAATCCCAGAATACCGAAACTGCAAAATATATGCTGCAACAGAAGACGGAAACCATTCTGTTCTATTCCGCTACGGTTCGAAAACCGGAGTTTGCACTGATTAGCAGAGGGCGGAAGGCATATCCCGATCATGACGATATCGGCCAATTTCGCCGATATAGAATGGAAGAAATGTCCGCCTTCGGAAAACGTGGCAGGCAGAGTCTCATTTACCCGATCCTGGGGGTTTCGCCTCGTGCGGGGAAGCAGTGGCAGGTCGGACGCGACTTCATCGATGGCTATCTGGACCGTGACGACGTGGAACTCGTGGCCGGATGGCCAACCATCAAAATCCGACCTGGCGACGAGGACGAGGAGAGCTTTCAGCCGTTCTGGTCCCATTTTTTCGACAAGGAAGCATATGGCACTGCCGAGTCCGGCAAAATGGAACTCGGCGACGTACTGGGTACGCGAGATCATGGCTTCGAAACGGTGAAGCCCACCGCGTTGCTACGAAAACTCATGTTCCACGCACAAGAACGCTTCGGACTCGAGGTTGGTGCCGACGACATCGTACTCGACTATTTCGCGGGATCGGGAACGACCGGCGACGCGGTAATGCAACAGAATCTGGCAGACGGCGGGCGGCGGCGCTTCATTCTGGTCCAATTGCCGGAACCCCTCTCACTCACCGACAAGAATCAGGTCGCAACGGCCAAGTTCTGCGACCGCCTCGGCAAACCGCGCACCATCGCCGAACTGACCAAGGAACGCCTGCGCCGCGCCGGGGCGAAGCTGCGCGCTGCGCATCCCGACACCGCGATCGACACCGGCTTTCGCGTGTACCGGCTCGCCCCGTCCAACCTGAAACCGTGGGACCCCGCCCCCGCCGATCTGGTCGCGGCGGTGGAGGCGGCGGTGGACAACATCCTGCCGGAACGGAGCGAGGACGATCTGCTGGTCGAACTGATGCTGCGCACCGGAGTCGATCCGGTCACGCCGGTCGAAACGCGCATCATCGCCGGGGTCGCGGTCCATGCGGTGGACGGCGGCGTGCTGATCGCGTGCATGGCCGCGATCGGCGCGAATGCGGAGGGGTTGGGCGAAGGCATCGCCGCATGGCATGCCGAACTGGCCCCGCCGCGCGCCACCGCGTTCCACTTCCGCGACTCCGGGTTCGCCGATGCCGCCGCCAAGGCCAATCTGGCGGCGATCCTGCGCCAGCGGGTCGGCACGGCGGGCATCGCCCGGCTGTCCGCGCTGTGAGGTTCCGGTTCGACGCCGACCTGCCGCATCAGCGCGGCGCGATCGATGCGGTGTGCGACCTGTTCCGGGGCGCGGAAACCAACGACACGCCCTTCTCCCTGCTCCGCGACCGGACGGCGGAACTGCCGCTCGCCGGAGCGACGCTGGCGATCGGCAATCCGCACCCGCCGGAGGCGGCGGCGATGCTCACCAATCTGCACGAGGTGCAGGCGCGCGGCGGGCTGGCCCGCGACGATGCGCTGCATTCGATGGACTTCACTGTCGAAATGGAGACTGGCACCGGCAAGACCTATGTCTACCTCCGCACCATCTTCGAACTGAACCGGCGCTTCGGCTTTACCCGGTTCGTCATCGTCGTGCCGTCGGTCGCGATCCGCGAGGGGGTGCGCAAGTCGATCGCGCAGACGCGGGCGCATTTCCACGACCTGTATGACGGCGTGCCGTTCGATGCCTTCGTCTATGACTCCGCGCGGCTCGACCGCATCCGGGATTTCGCCACCGCCGGGGGCATCCGGGTGATGATCGCCACGATCCAGTCGCTCGGCACGCGCAGCGCGGTGTTTCAGCAACCGCGCGAACAGACGCACGACCTGCCCGCCGTGCAATGGGTCGCCGAAACCCGCCCCATCGTCCTGATCGACGAACCGCAATCGGTCGACGCCAATCCCGATGGCGCGGGCGCGCGCATCCTGCGGGCGATGCACCCGGTGGCGCGGCTGCGCTATTCGGCGACGCATGTGCGCCAGTTCCACCGCGTCTATCGCCTCGATGCGTTCGACGCGCATGATCGCTGGCTGGTAAAGTCGATCGAGGTCGACGGCGCGACCGTCCACGATGCCGACAACCTGCCCTTCGTCCGGCTGCTCACGGTCGAGCCGCGCCCCGGCGCACGCCCGCGCGCCCGGATCGAACTGGCGGTGCAGCGCGCCACCGAAACGGTGCGCGAGCCACGCTGGGTCGAACATGGCGACGACCTTCAGACGATCAGCGGGCGGGCGATCCATGCCGATATGCGGATCGGCGCGATCGACACGCGCGACGGCGGGTCGATGGAACTGGCCTGTCCCGGCCATGTCACGACGCTGCGCCCCGGTCAGGCGCATGGCGACGTCGATCCCGACGGCATGGCGCGGGCGATGATCGCGCGGACCATCCGCCATCACCTCGACAAGGAGCTGCGCAACCGCCCGATGGGCATCAAGACGCTGTCGCTGTTCTTCGTCGATCGCGTCGCCGATTACCGCGTCCATGCGCCCGACGGCACCGCCACGCCGGGGCGGCTGGCGACGATGTTCGAGGCGGAATATGCCCGCATCGCCGCGCTGCCCGCCTATTACACGCTGTTCGTCGACACCCCGATCGATCCGGTCGGCGTGCATGGCGGCTATTTCTCGGCCGACAACCGGGGTCGGCTGGTCGAATATGAGCGCACCCGCACCGGCGAATTGAACGCCGCCGCCGCGCGGCTGCGCGATGCGACGTTCGACCTGATCCTGCGCGACAAGGAACGCCTGCTCGACGAGCGCGAGCCGTTGCGGTTCCTGTTCTCGCACTCCGCGCTGCGCGAAGGGTGGGACAATCCCAACGTGTTCCAGATCTGCATGTTGCGCGCGATGGGCGGCGAGCGTCAGCGGCGGCAATCGATCGGGCGCGGCCTGCGCCTCGCGGTCGATCGCGACGGGATACGGCGACAGGATGAGGGGCTGAACCGGCTGACCATCATTTCCGACGAACCGTTCCGCGCCTTTGCCAGCGGGTTGCAGGCGGAGGTCGAACAGGCGCTGGGCATCCGCCTCGGCTTCGTCGATCCCGACCTGTTCGCGGCGGTGCGTTTTTTGACGGCACAGGGCGAGGAAGACGTGATCGGCACCGACGCTGCCCACATGATCCACACCGCGCTCACCGCCGCCGGGATGATCGCGGACGGGCGCGCCACCGACCGGCTGCGCGCGGCGCTGGCGGCGGGGACCGTGCCGCTGCCCGCCGACCTGCCCCCCGCGGCGGCGGCGGCGGTACGCGAACGGCTGACCCGGCTGACCCGCACGCTGCCGGTCGCCGACGCCCACCGCACCGGCCGGATCGATCGCAACCCCGACATCTGGGACGGGCACGACTTCCGGCACCTGTGGTCGCAGATCGCGTGGAAGACGACCTATCGCCTCGCCTTCGACGATGCCGAGCTGATCGACGCCTGCGCCCGGTCGATCGCCGCCATGCCCGCCCCCGGCGCGGCCCGCGTGGTGTTCGAGACCGCGACGATCGGCATGGGCCGCGAAGGCGTGTTCGTGCGACGCACCGCCACCGCCGCCCCGCGCGCGCTCGACACCGGCACGCTGCCGATCCCCGACCTGCTGGCGCAATTGCAGGAACGCACCACCTTGCCCCGCGCGGTCCTTGCGAGGATTCTCGTCGCGTCGGGCCGACTGGAGGATGCGCGCATCAATCCTGCCGCGTTCCTCGACGGCTGCACGGTCCAGATCAACGTCGCGCGGCGCGGGGTGCTGGTCGGGGGCATCGCCTATACCCGGCTCGACGAACGCTGGGCGCAGACGCTGTTCCAGCCGCAGGACGATATCGACCTCGCCCGCATCGTCCGCGTGCGCCATGCGCCGATGGACGGGATCGTGACGGACTCGGCGATCGAGCGCGACTTCGCCACCGACCTCGACCAGAGCGAGCCGATCCGCGTCTTCGCCAAACTGCCGCGCGGGTTCCGCATCGCCACCCCGCTCGGCACCTACAACCCCGACTGGGCGATCGCGCGCGACCGCGACGACGGCACCCGTGTCTGTCTGGTGGTGGAGACCAAGGGGGATCGCAATGCGTTGCGCAGCGCGGAGATCGATCAGATCCGCTGCGGCATCGCCCATTTCGCCGCGCTCGATATCCGTTTCGCCACCGCCACCACGCTGAACGGGGTGCTGGCGACCGATCCGTGACCCGAAACCTGTTGTCCTGATCCGCCCCGCCGTGGCAGCAGGACGGCCATGCCCCTGCGTCCCGCCCCGATCGCCCCGGTTTCGCGCCGCCATGCCGCCCGCCCTGCGGGATATGGCGCATGAGCGTCGCCGACACCGAACATCGCGGGTTGCTGGCGCTGCTCCCCGCCCCCGCGCGTCCGTTCGCGATGCTGGCACGGTTCGACCGCCCGATCGGATGGTGGCTGCTCTACTGGCCCGGCGCATGGGCGATCGCGCTGTCGGGCCGGGCGATCGAACGCTGGGACATGCTGCTCTGGTTCCTGATCGGCAGCATCGCGATGCGCGGCGCGGGCTGCGTCTATAACGACATCATCGACCGCGACCTCGACCGCCGCGTGGCCCGCACCGCCGGGCGCCCGCTCGCCAGCGGCGCCGTGTCGGTGAAGGCGGCATGGCTGTGGCTGATATTCCTCAGCCTGATCGGGCTGCTCGTGCTGGTCCAGCTCAACTTCACCGCCGCCGTCGTCGCGCTTGCCAGCCTCGTGCTGGTTGCCGCCTATCCGTTCATGAAACGGATCACGTGGTGGCCGCAGGCGTGGCTGGGCATGGTCTTCTCCTGGGCCGCGCCGGTCGCGTGGGCGCAAATGGGGCGGGAGGATTTCGGGCCGCTGCTGTGGCTCTATGCCGGGTCGGTCGCATGGGTGATCGGATACGACACCATCTATGCGTGTCAGGATATCGAGGACGACGCGATGGTCGGCGTGCGGTCGTCGGCACGGGCGATGGGCGGACGGGTACGCCCCGGCGTGGCGTTCCTCTATCTGATCGCCACCGGATGCTGGGCGGGCGCGGTGTGGCAGGTGTTCCCGACACCGCTGGCGCTGGCCGCGTTGCTCCCCGCCGCGCTGCACCTGTTGTGGCAGGTCGCGACGCTGAAGCCCGACGACGGCGCCAATACGCTGCGCCGCTTCCGGTCGAACCGCGATGCCGGGATATTGGTGTTCCTCGGCCTGCTGGTCGTCGGACAGGCGGCGTGAGAATGGCGGCGTGAGAATGGCGGCGTGAATGTTGCCCTCCGGCCTTCCGCTTCCCATCTCGCGGGCATGTTGACCCCCGATACCGCCACCGACCGCGCCCATGCCGCCATCGCCCGCGCCCGCTTCCACGGCGCGGATGCCGCCGACGCGATCCTCGTCGCCGACACCGCGCTGTCGGTTTCGGTCCGGCTGGGCGCGCTGGAAGATGTCGGCCGGTCGGAGGGCAGCGAACTGGGGCTGCGCGCATTCGTCGGCCATCGCTCGGCCAGCGTCTCGACCTCCGACCTGTCCGATGCCGGGCTGGACGCGCTGGCCGAACGGGTGGTGGCGATGGCGAAGGCCGCGCCGGAGGATCGCTGGGCGGGCCTCGCCCCCGCCGACCGGCTGCTGCGCGGCAACCCGCCGCTGCTCGACCTCGACGACGGCGGCGATCCCCTGCCGCAGGTGCTGCGCGACCGGGCGATGGCGGCGGAGGATGCGGCGCGCGCCGTCGCTGGCGTCACCAATTCCGAAGGCGGCTCGGCCAGCGCCCAGCGCAGCGTCGTCGCCTTCGCCACCAGCCACGGCTTCGCGCATGGCTATGCCGTCACCGGCTATGGCGTGTCGGCCAGCGTGCTGGCGGGCACCGGCGGCGACATGCAGCGCGACCATGCGCATCATTCGACCCGGCACGAATCGATGCTGGAGGATGCAGGACTAATCGGCACCCGCGCGGGCGAACGCGCCGTCGCGCGGCTGCACCCGACCCGGATCGACGGCGGCGCGATGCCGGTGGTGTTCGATCCGCGTGTCGGCGGCAGTCTGGTCGGGCATGTGCTCGGCGCGATCTCCGGCCCGTCGATCGCGCGCGGGACCAGCTTCCTGCGCGACGCGCTGGGCACCGCCGTCTTTCCGGCGGGCATCGCCATCCTCGACGATCCGCACCGCCCGCACGGCATGCGCTCGCGCCCGTTCGACGGCGAAGGGTTGCCGGTATCGCCGATGGCCTTGGTAGAGGGCGGCGTGTTGCAGACATGGCTGCTCGACAGCGCATCGGCCCGGCAACTCGGCCTGTCGCCGACCGGCCATGCCTCGCGCGGGCTGGGCGGTCCGCCGGGCGTCACCACCGGCAACGTCCATCTGGCGGGCGGGCATGTCACCCGCGACGCGCTGATCGCCGATATCGATCGCGGCGTGCTCGTCACCGAACTGATCGGACAGGGGGTGAACGGCGTCACCGGCGACTATAGCCGGGGGGCGTCGGGCTTTCTGATCGAACGCGGCGAAATCACCCGGCCGGTCGCGGGCATCACCATCGCGGGCAATCTGAAGGCGATGTTCGCCAGCCTGACCGCCGCCGACGATCTGGAATTCCGTCAGGGGGTGAACGTGCCCACGCTGCGGGTGGAGGGGATGACGGTGGCGGGTGGCTGACGCGGCGCTGCTGGACCGGGTGCGCGGTATCGTGGCGGATGCCGCGGCGCTGGCGCATCGCCGGTTCGGCGGCGACTTCACGACATGGGAAAAGGCGCCCGGCCATCCGGTCTGCGACGTCGATCTGGCGGTCGACGAGCTGCTGCACCAGCGGCTCGCGGCGCTGCTGCCCGATGCGGGCTGGCTGTCGGAAGAGACCGCCGACGATGCCGGGCGGCTGGCGCGGCGGCGGGTGTGGATCGTCGATCCGATCGACGGCACCCGCGACTATATTCGCGGCCGCGACGGCTGGGCGGTGTCGGTCGCGCTGATCGAGGACGGTCGGCCGGTGCTGGGCGTGCTCGACGCGCCGGTGCGCGGACAGGTATTCACCGCGCTGGCGGGCGGTGGCGCGTGGCTGGGATCGACGCGGATATCGGCCAGCGACCGTAGCGACTTCGCGGGCAGCCGCACCCCGGTCGATGCCCTGCCCAAGGCGGATCGCGACCTGATCGCCGTGGCCAAGCCCAATTCGATCGCGCTGCGCATGGCGATGGTCGCCAGCGGCGAGGCCGATTTCCTCGCCACGCTGCGCTGGGGCAATGAATGGGACGTCGCCGCCAGCATCCTGCTGGCGCGCGAGGCCGGTGCCACCGTCACCGACGCGATCGGCCGCAAACTCCGCTTCAACCAGCCGCGCCCGCAATTCTTCGGCGTGATGGCCGCCGCGCCGGGCATCCACGGCGCGGCGGTCGACCGGCTGCGCGACCGGGCGATCGTGGCGCTGGGGCGGCGGTGAGTTCGGTTCGGGCGGGACCGCTGCCAGACCAGAACCGTACCTCCGGCGGAGGCGATACACTTGCCGGACTATTCCCTACCCCGGCGAAGGCCGGGGTCCAGTCGGGCGAAGATTTGTAACAGTCTGCAAGACTGTCCGACTATGGCAGGAGGACATCAAACAGACCCGTCCATCCTGAGTAGCCATTGAGCTTGTCGAAATGGCCTATCGAAGGACCGCCACGGATGCTTCGATACAGGTCTTCGACTTCGCTCAGCCCTTACTCAGCACGAACGGCTGCGGGTTGTCATGATAGCCGAGACTCCAGCCTTCGCCGGGGTACGAAATTTGCTGGCGGCATACCGGACCTCACACAGGTCGCGCCGCAACGGGACAAACGTCCCGCTGACGCGACCCGACCACCAAACAAAACCGCTGTCCTACAAGCCCCCGAATCGGCATGACGGCGACGCTCTTTCTCCCGCGCCGTCACCCTTCCCCGCCCCGGTCGTCACACCGGAGCCGCGCCCGTCCCGCAAACAGCGCGCAAGTGTGACGTTCGTGACCTTTGGCGCAAAACCGCCGCCCGGTTACTCCGCCGCCTGCGGCAATCCCGCCGTCGCCGCCTCGATCTCCGCCGCCTTGGCCTCGACCAGCCTGACGATGTGTTCGATCATGTCGGCGTCCTGCACATGATGGTCGGTCACGCCCGAGAGATAGACCATGTGCCGCCCCTGTCCGCCGCCGGTGATGCCGATATCGGTCTCGCGCGCCTCGCCCGGACCGTTGACGACACAGCCCAGCACGCTGAGCGACATCGGCGTGCGGATATGCTGCAACCGTTCCTCCAGCGCCTGTACCGTGCGGATCACGTCGAACCCCTGCCGCGCACAGGACGGGCACGACACGACGCGCACGCCGCGATTGCGGATGCCCAGCGCCTTCAGGATCTCGAACCCGACGCGCACTTCCTCTTCCGGCTCGGCCGAGAGCGATACGCGGATCGTGTCGCCGATGCCGAACCACAGCAGCGATCCGATGCCGATCGACGACTTGACCGTCCCGCCGACGAACCCGCCCGCTTCGGTGATGCCCAGATGCAGCGGGCAATCGACCCGCTCCGCCAGTTGCTGATACGCCGCGACCGCGAGGAACAGGTCGGATGCCTTCACCGCGACCTTGAACTCGTGGAAATCATGGTCCTGCAACAGCTTGATATGGTCCATCGCGCTTTCGACCAGCGCATCGGGGCACGGCTCGCCATATTTTTCGAGCAGATGCTTCTCAAGGCTGCCGCCGTTCACGCCGATGCGGATGGCACAGCCATTGGCCTTGGCCGCGCGGACCACTTCGGCGACGCGGGCGCTCGACCCGATATTGCCGGGATTGATGCGCAGGCACGCGGCCCCGGCATCGGCGGCTTCCAGCGCGCGCTTGTAATGGAAATGGATGTCGGCGACGATCGGCACGCGCGCGGCGCGGGTGATCTTGGCCAGCGCGGCGGTGCTGGCGACGTCGGGGCATGATACGCGGATGATGTCGGCCCCGGCCTCCTCGCAGCGGCGGATCTGGTCGATCGTCGCCACCACGTCGGACGTGTCGGTGTTGGTCATCGTCTGCACCGTCACCGGCGCGTCGCCGCCGACGGGGACGTTGCCGACCATGATCTGGCGGCTCTGGCGGCGGTGGATATCGCGCCACGGGCGGATCGACATGCAGGTTCTCGCTCAAAAATCGGGCTGTGCTTCGCATCGTATATAGCCCGGCAATGCTGCGGGCGGAAGTCAGCCGGTCGCCTGCCCGGCGGGGGACGGGTCGCCCGCCCTTTCGGCGGCGGCGCAAATCGCATACCCGTCCCGCCGACGACGGCGGCATGACGCGGCGGTCGATGGAGTTCGCGATGGTACAGCCTTCCCCCGCCCCCTGGACGCTGCTGGTGCATGGCGGCGCGGGCATTTTGCGCCACGACACCGTGTCGGCGGAAACCGACGCGGCGGCGCGCGCCGGGCTGAACGCGGCGCTGGACGCGGGCGGCGCGGTGCTGGCGGGCGGCGGTTCGGCGCTCGACGCGGTGGAGGCGGCGGTGCGCGTGCTGGAGGACGACCCGACGTTCAATTCCGGGCGCGGCGCGGTGTTCACCTTCGACGGCGGCAACGAGCTCGACGCCGCGATCATGGACGGGGCGACGCGGGCGGCGGGCGCGGTCGCGGGCGTCACCGCTACCCGTAACCCGGTCACGCTGGCGCGCGCGGTGATGGAGCACAGCCCGCACGTCCTGCTGGCGGGCAAGGGCGCGGATGTCTTCGCCGCCGAACAGGGCATCGAACAGGTCGGCGCGGAGTGGTTCGCTATCCCCGAGCGCCGCGCGCAGCTAGACGCGATGAAGGCGAACCCCGACAACTGGTTCGATGTCGACATGAAATACGGCACGGTCGGCGCGGTCGCCTGCGACGCGGACGGCCATGTCGCCGCCGCCACCTCGACCGGCGGCGTCACCGCCAAACGCTGGGGCCGGATCGGCGATTCGCCGCTGATCGGTGCCGGAACGCTGGCCGACGACCGCGCCTGCGCCGTGTCGGCGACCGGGGCGGGCGAGTTCTTCATCCGCATCGGCGTGGCGCACGAGATCGCGGCCCGCATCCGCTTTCTGGGCGAACCGCTTCAGGCCGCCGCCGACGCGGTGCTCGCCGAAACACAGGCGCTGGGCGGCACCGGCGGCGTGATCGTCGCCGGGCCGGACGGCGACATGGCGTGGAGCTTCACCACCCCCGGCATGTATCGCGGACGGGCGGGCGCGGATGGCGCGCGGCTGGTCGCCGTCTACGGCGAGGAAGGATAAACGCAGCGATGCGGGCGATCCATCACGTCGCGATCATCGGGTCGGACCTCGACCGGTCGCGCCATTTCTATTCGGAAATCCTCGGCTTCCGCGTGATGCATCAGGTATATCGCGCCGAACGCGGGTCGTGGAAATGCGACCTTGCGCTGGGCGCGATGCGGATCGAATTGTTCACCTTCCCCGACGCCCCGCCCCGGCCCAGCCGCCCCGAGGCGATCGGCCTGCGCCACCTCGCCTTCGCGGTGGACGACATCGCGGCGGAGGTCGCCCGGCTGACCCGGCTCGGCGTGGCCTGCGAGCCGATCCGCGTCGATCCCTACACCGACCGCCGCTTCACCTTCTTCGCCGACCCCGACGGCCTGCCGCTCGAACTCTATGAGGAAACCGCCGACCCCTTGCCGTAATGTCTACGGTGCATATAGCCGACATCATGATTCGCCGCCTGATCCTCGCCCTCGCCTGCCTGTTCGCGGCATCCCCCGCCTATGCCTATTGGGAGTTCGGGCACGAGAGCGTCGCCACGATCGCGCGGCTGAACGTGTCGCCCGCCACGCGCCGCGCGATCGACGAGATTTTGCGGCATCAGGCGCTGCTCGAAACGCCGACCTGCCCGGCGCGGACGATCGAACAGGCAAGCGTGTGGGCCGATTGCGTCAAGCCGCTGGGCGAGCGGTTCAGCTATGCCTATTCGTGGCATTACCAGAATGTCGACGTGTGCAAGCCGTTCGACCTGAAATCGGCGTGCCGCGACGGCAATTGCGTGTCGGCCCAGATCGAGCGCGACGTAAAGCTGCTGAAGGACGCCAAGGTCCCGATGCGCGAGAAGGTGATGGCGCTGGCGTTCCTCGTCCATTTCGTGGGCGATCTGCACATGCCGCTGCACGCCGGGGATCGCGGCGATCTGGGCGGGAACCGGGTGCGCGGCGATTACGGCATCTATGGGCCGGAACGCTTCAACCTCCATTCGATCTGGGACGGGCCGCTGGCCGAACGCGCCATTTCGACCCCGCCGTCGATCCTGCGCGCCTATACCGCCACCGAACGCGCCCCGGTACAGGCCGGGACGGTCGAGGACTGGAGCCGCGATAGCTGGACCGTCAGCCGCGACTATGCCTATGCCCCGGTGTTCGGCGGCGATGCCTGCGCGCCCAAGAGCGACGCGCGGGTAAAGCTGGACGATGCGATGATCGCCCGGCTGGTCCCGATCGCGCAGGATCAGGTGCGCAAGGGCGGCCTTCGCCTCGCCCGGCTGCTGGACGAAGCGCTGGGCTGACGCCGCGTTCGTCATGTCGCGGCCGGCGACCTTGCGTGCCGGCCCCGCGCGTGTCAGCTTGATCGGGATGACCGCGACCACGCGGCACGATCGAGGGGATGAGGATGCGGAGATACGCGACGATCGCGGCGGCGGCGATGCTGGCCGGATGCGGCATGGCACCGGACGGCGGCGGGCCGCAACTGACGGTGGCCGGGCCAAGCGAATCGGTGGCGACGTTCGTCCGGCAACAGGGCGCGCATCGCCCGACACGGGCGACGACCTTTCCCCAATCGGCCGGTGCGGGCGAAGCGACGGCACGCGTGCTGATGCCCGCGGGCACCGACGCGGCGGCGATGGCGGCGCTGTCGCGCGAGGCGATGGCCGCGGGGCTGCGATCCACGGTGGTCGCCGCCCGCTGAAGCGGGTGAATCGCATGTTTACCGAATATTGTAGGACGAAGGTTTAGCTCCGCGCCATGACGGGCGGCGGCCGAATCTTGTGGATCGCGATGCTGCTGATGCTGGCGACCCTGTGGTCGGCACCGGCATCGGCGCAGGCGGGGATCGTGGGTGCGGAAGTGGCGGTGTGCGTCCGTCCGGTCGCGTCGGGCGACACCGTGCGCGGCGTGCTGGCCACCCCGGATCGGTTCGATTGCACCACCGACCAGACGCGATTCGGACCGGGCGACTTCTGGGTATTGTCCGCACCGTTGCGCGATACCGCCTCCGCCGACCGGGCGATCCATGTTCGTCAGACCAGCCTGTGGCAGGACGGGCTGGCGCTCTATGCCCTCTATGCCGACGGGCGGATCGTCGGCACGCGCAACGACGGTGCGGGGGTCGGCGGGCATCTGCGGCTGGGCGCGGTGGTCGATCACCGGCTGGCCCCGCGCGGGGTGCCGGTCGAACGGCTGTTGTGGCGCATCGACAACGCATCCAACCTGCGCGGCATCGTCGTCGGCGCGCGGATCGCCGACGATACGCAGTTCGTCCAGTCCGATCTGTTCCTCGCGGCGGTCTACAGCGCGTTCGTCGGGTTGAGCGTCGCGCTGATGATGTACAACCTCGCCTTGTGGAAAGCGCTGCGCCACCGGTTCCAGATCGCCTATTGCGCGATGCTGTTCGGGCTGACGATCTATGCGCTGTCGTCGTCGGGGGTGCTGGCATGGATCGCGCCGGACATGCCCAACAACCACCGCATCACGCTGAACTATGTCGCGCTGTGCTGGGCCACGGCGGCGGCGTTGCTGTTCAGCCGCCATTTCTTCGAGGCGCGGTTGTTCGACGGGTGGCTGTCGCGGGCGATCGACGTGACGGTCGGGCTGTTCCTCGTCATGGGCACCGCGTTCCTCGCCTTCGCGCCCATCGCCATCCGCCTGCTCGACCGGATATATTCGATCCTGTTCATCGCCGTGCCGCTGGTGGTCGTCCCGATCCTGTGGCGGGCATGGCGACGGCGGAGCAATTTCCTGTGGCTGTTCTCGCTCACCTGGGCATCGCCGATGGTGATGGTCATCATCCGCGGCCTGTATAACCTGAACCTGATCCCGTGGAGTTTCTGGCTCGACAATTCCACGCTGGCGGCGATGTCGGCCGAAGCGCTGCTGACCAGCCTCGCCATCGCCTATCGCTTTCGCCTGCTCAGTCGGGAGCGCGACGAAGCGTTGCGACAGGAAGCGATCAGCCGCGAACTGGCCGATACCGATCCGCTGACCGGCCTGCTCAACCGCCGCGCGTTCCTGACGCAGGCGCTGGCCGACGGCCGTCCCCGCACGTTGATGCTGTTCGACATCGACCATTTCAAACTGGTCAACGACACGATCGGCCATGACGGCGGCGACGAGGTGCTGCGCCTGTTCGCCCGAACCCTGCGCGCCCATGCCGGAGGCGGCCTGCTGGCGCGCATGGGGGGCGAGGAATTCGCGCTGCTGTGCGATCCCGCCACCATGCCCGATCCCGACCGGCTGCTTGCCGCCGTCCGGTCGCAGCGGCTGCCGTTCGACCTGCGCGTGACGACCAGCATCGGCATCGGCCACGGTCCGCTGGCGACGGATCGCGACTGGAAGACATTGTACCGCCTGACCGATCAGGCGTTGTTGCAGGCGAAGGCGGGCGGGCGCGATGCGGTGCGCCGGGCCAGCGGAGTCGTGCGCGCGGCATGACAGCGCGCGCCAACGATTGCGCTGGACGCAACCCGGCTTGCGCCCTGCGCAATGGCTGCTTACACCATTGTAAATGAGTGCTGCCTCGCCGTCGTCCGCCCGTTACGCCCACCCGGTCGCGTGGGACACGCCGTTGCCGCCGATGTCGATGGTCGACCTGTTCGATCGATCGGCCGAACGCTTCGCCGATGCGCCGCTGATCGATTTCCTCGGCCGGAAATACAGCTATGCGGAAACGCGCGGCGGCGCGGACCGGGTGGCGTGCGGACTGGCGGCGATGGGCTATGGTCCGGGCGACCGCATCGGGCTGTTCCTGCCCAACGTGCCCCATTACCTCGCCGCCTATTACGGCATCCTGAAGCTCGGGGCGACGGTGGTGAACTTCTCGCCGCTCTATACCGTCGACGAACTGGCGGCACAGGTCGAGGATTCGCACACCCGCCTGTTGTTCACCCTGTCGGCCAGCGCGCTGTTGCCGACCGCGCTGGCGGTGCTCGACCGGAGTTCGCTCGACCGGCTGGTGGTCGGCTCGGTCGCCGGGGCGCTCCCTGCCGCCAAATCGCTTTTCTACCGCTGGTTCCGGTCGAAGGAGGTCACGCCGCGCCCCGACGACCGGCGCGTCACCGCCTTTTCGGCGCTGATCGCCAATGACGGCGGCTGCACCACGCCGACGATCGATCCCGAACGCACGCTGGCGCTGATCCAGTATACCGGCGGCACCACCGGCAGCCCCAAGGGGGCGATGCTGAGCCATGCCAATCTGGCGGCGAACGCGCGACAGGTGGCGATGCTCGACCCCGATAACGGAGACGGCGTCGATCGTATCATCGGCGCGTTGCCGCTGTTCCACGTCTTCGCCAACACCTGCGTCCTGAACCGCACCGTGCTGACGGGTGGCGAGATCGTGATGCTGCCGCGCTTCGATGCCGGACAGGTGCTGGCGGCGATCGACCGGACCGGGGCCACGGCGCTTCCCGGCGTACCGACGATGTACCGGGTGCTGCTCGACCATCCGCGCATCGGCCGGACCGATTTTTCGTCGCTGCGCCATTGCATCTCCGGCGGCGCGCCGCTGCCCCCCGAACTCAAGCAACGGTTCGAGGCCGCGACCGGCGCGACGCTGGTCGAGGGATATGGCCTTTCGGAAAGCTCCGGGGTGGTGTCGTGCAATCCCTATGCCGGTGTGCAGAAGCCCGGCACCATCGGCCAGCCGATTCCCGGCACCCGCGTCCGCCTCGTCGACAAGGAGGACGCATCGCGCCCCGCCCCCGATGGCGAACCGGGCGAGATCGTCGTGAACGGTCCGCAGATCATGCAGGGATACTGGCACCGGCCCGATGCCGACGACACCACCTTCTGTCACGATGCGGACGGCACGCGCTGGTTGCGGACCGGCGATGTCGGCACGATCGACGCCGACGGCTTTATCCGTATCGTCGACCGGTTGAAGGACATGATCGCGGTCGGCGGGTTCAAGGTATTCCCGAGCGAGATCGAGCGCGTCCTGTATCACCATCCGGCAGTGCGCGAGGCGTTGGTGATCGGCCTGCCGAGCGATTATCGCGGCGAAAGCCCGCACGCCTATGTCACGCTCGACCCCGATGCCGACGTGACCGGCGAAGCGTTGCGGGCATGGCTCAATCCGCAACTGGGCAAGCATGAGCGGGTGGACGACGTGGTCGTGCGCCTGACCCTGCCCAAGACGATGATCGGCAAGCTGAGCCGCAAGGACCTGATCGCCGAAGTCATGGCCGAGCGCGGCGGCTGATCGGCGGAGAACGCGCGCCCACCCTTCCGACGACGCCGCAAATCCGGTACAGGCCGGGCGCATGACCTCTCCCAAGACCTTCCACGTCAAATCCTTCGGCTGTCAGATGAACGTCTATGACGGCGAACGCATGGCCGAATTGATGACGGCGCAGGGCATGACCGCGACCGACGATGCCAACGCCGCCGATCTGGTCGTGCTGAACACCTGTCACATCCGCGAAAAGGCGACCGAGAAAGTCTATTCGGACATCGGCCGACTGCGCAAGCACGGCGCCGATCCGATGATCGCGATCGCCGGGTGCGTGGCGCAGGCGGAGGGGGCGGAGATCGTGCGCCGGGCCAAGGTCGATGTGGTGGTCGGCCCGCAAGCCTATCACAACCTGCCGAAACTGGTGGCCGATGCGGCGGCGGGACTGCCCGCGCTCGACACCGACATGCCGCCCGAATCCAAGTTCGGCCATCTGCCCGCCCGTCGCCGCGTCGGCCCGTCGGCGTTCCTGACGGTGCAGGAAGGGTGCGACAAGTTCTGCACCTATTGCGTCGTCCCCTATACCCGCGGTGCGGAGATCAGCCGCCCGTTCGCCGCGATCGTCGACGAGGCGAAGGCGCTGGTCGATGCCGGTGCGCGCGAAATCACGCTGCTGGGTCAGAATGTGAACGCATGGCGCGACGCCGACGGGCGCGGTCTGGACGTGCTGATCCGCGCGCTCGACCGGCTGCCCGCGCTCGAACGCATCCGCTATACCACCAGCCACCCCAACGACATGACGCAGGGGCTGATCGACGCGCATCGCGACGTCGAAACGCTGATGCCGTTCCTGCACCTGCCGGTGCAGGCGGGCAGCGACCGGGTGCTCAAGGCGATGAACCGCAGCCACACCCGCGATTCCTATCTCCGCATCCTCGACCGGGTACGCGCCGCCCGGCCCGACATCGCGCTGTCGGGCGACTTCATCGTCGGCTTCCCCGGCGAAACCGATGCCGAGTTCGAGGAGACGCTGAAACTGGTCGATGCGGTCGGCTATGCGCAGGCGTTCAGCTTCAAATACAGCCCCCGCCCCGGCACCCCCGCCGCCGACATGGCGGGCGACGTGCCGATGACGGTGATGGACGAACGGCTGCAACGGTTGCAGGCGGCGCTGTTCCGCGATCAGCATGCGTTCAACGCGGCGGCGGTCGGCCGAACATGCCGGGTATTGGTCGAACGCAAGGGTCGCCTGCCCGGACAGATGCTGGGCAAGTCGCCGTGGCTGCAATCGGTGCATTTCATGACCGACGCCGCGATCGGCGACATGGTGGAGGTGGATATCGTCGGTGCCGGGCCGCTCTCGCTATCGGCGTTGACGCGGGCACGGATCGCGGCGTGAACGATCCGCTGCCGCTGATCGGGCGGGGCGGCATACCCGATGAGATCGCCTATCTGCGCGCGCGCTATCCGCAGTCGGGGTGGCGAACGCATCCGCGCTATGGCGACCTGTCCGCCTTCTGGCTGCACATCCACGCGACGCTCCGCGACGAGGCGGCGGCATTGCAAGCCACGATGCTGGCGTTTCGGAACCGACGGATCGATCCGGCCGGGTTCCAGCGGCGGTTCGTCCCCGAACTCAATCGCTTCCTCCAGCATCTGAACGCACATCACCAGATCGAGGACAGCGCCTATTTCCCGAAGTTCCGGGCGCTCGACCCGCGCATGGCGGCCGGGTTCGACCTGTTGGAACACGATCACCACGCGATCCACGACACGCTGCTGGCCAGTGTGGCGCAGGCACGCACGCTGCTGGCGGCGCTCGGCGGTGCGGGCGCGGTGGACCGGGCGGCGGACGACTATGCCGCGACGTCCGACCGGCTGATCGCGATGCTGCTGCGTCATCTGGCGGACGAGGAGGAGATCGTGATCCCGGCGATGCTGGAACATGGCGAACGCGCGGTCGGGTGATGCCCGGAACGGGTTGAAAATCCGGGAGTTCGACATGATCTGACGGGACCGGCGGCGACACCCCCTCGCCGCCCTCCCCTTTTCACCGATGGAATCGATCGCATGACCACGCCCGCCAACGGCTATGCCGCGCAATCCCCCGACGCCCCGCTCGCCCCGTTCTCGTTCGAGCGGCGCGATCCGCAGCCGACCGACGTCGCGATCGATATCCGGTTCTGCGGCGTGTGCCACAGCGACCTGCACACCGCGCGCGGCGAATGGCCGGGCACACTGTACCCCTGCGTTCCCGGCCACGAGATCGTCGGCACCGTCACCGCGGTCGGCAGCGACGTGACGAAGTTCAAGGTCGGCGACACGGTCGGCGTCGGCTGCATGGTCGATAGCTGCGGCGCATGTCCGTCGTGCCATGAGGGTGAGGAGCAATATTGCACCGGCACCGGCTTCGTCGGCACCTATAACGGCCCGGACCCGGTGCTGGGCGGCCATACCTTCGGCGGCTATTCCGATCATATCGTCGTCAATCAGGATTTCGTATTGGCGATCCGCCATGACGAGGCCGATCTCGCCGCCGTCGCGCCGCTGCTGTGCGCGGGCATCACGACCTATTCGCCGCTCAAGCACTGGAAGGTCGGTCCGGGCCAGAAGGTCGGCATCGTCGGCCTTGGCGGTCTCGGCCATATGGGCGTGAAGATCGCAGCGGCGATGGGCGCGGACGTGTATGTCTTCTCGACATCGCCGGGCAAGCGCGACGACGCGGTTCGCCTCGGCGCGAAGGGCCTGATCGTGTCGAAGGACGCGGATGCGATGGCCGAACATGCCGGCAGCTTCGACTTCATCCTCAACACCGTCGCCGCCAGCCACAACCTCGACCAGTTTCTCGGCCTGCTCAAGCGCGACGGCACGATGACGCTGGTCGGCGTGCCGGAAACGCCGCACCCGTCGCCCTCGGTCGGCGCGCTGGTATTCGGTCGCCGGTCGCTTGCCGGATCGCTGATCGGCGGCATTGCCGAGACGCAGGAAATGCTCGACTTCTGTCATCAGCACGGCCTGACCGCCGACATCGAACCGATCCGCATCGACGAGATCGAGACGGCGTACGACCGGATGGGCCGGAGCGACGTGAAGTACCGCTTCGTCATCGACATGGCGTCGCTGAAATAAGCACCGGGTTCGCGCCGGGCGGCCGTTGCCGCACGGCGCGAACCGGTATCTTGCTTCGGGTTTCGCCCGCCCGGGCGAACCGCGTTTCCTTTCCCCCGACGCTGCCGATCCCCCTTCCCCCCCGCCGCGCCATCTGGCAGTCTCCGTCCCGATGAAGCCGCGCCCCACCGCCACTCCGGTCCCGACCGGACACGCGCGCCATCCCGTTCCAGCGTCAGAAAGGATTGCATGAGCCGCAAGCCCGTCCCCGCCCAGTCCGGCCAGCGCGCCCGCGTCGAGCTGAGTTTCGACAAGCCGCAACTGCTGCCCCGGCTGTTCGGCGAATTCGACGCCAACCTGCTGTCGCTCGAAGAGCGGCTGGGGGTATACATCACCGCACGCGGCGACCGTGTCGGGATCGAGGGATCGGCCGAAGCCGTCGCCCATGCGCGGGAGGTGATCCACGAACTCCATCGCCGCATCCTGCGCGGCGAGGACGTCGATCCCGGCCTGATCGACGCGGTGATCGCCATGTCGGCGCAACCCAGCCTCGACGGCATCTTCCGCGCCGAAAACGGCGAGGGTGCGCCGTCGATCATGATCCGTACCCGCAAGAAGACGATCGTGCCGCGCACGCTGGCACAGGCCAGCTATATGAAGCAGTTGCTCGGCAACGACATCATCTTCGCGCTGGGGCCGGCGGGCACCGGCAAGACCTATATCGCGGTGGCGCAGGCGGTGGCGCAGCTCATCACCGGCAGCGTGCAGCGGCTGATCCTGTCACGCCCGGCGGTGGAGGCGGGCGAGAAGCTCGGCTTCCTGCCCGGCGACATGAAGGAGAAGGTCGACCCCTATCTCCGCCCGCTCTACGACGCGCTCAACGACTGCCTGCCCGCCGAACAGGTCGAACGCCGCATCCTGTCGGGCGAGATCGAGATCGCGCCGATCGCGTTCATGCGCGGGCGGACGCTGGCCGACGCCTTCGTCATCCTCGACGAGGCGCAGAATACCACCCCGGCACAGATGAAGATGTTCCTGACCCGCTTCGGTCAGAACAGCCGGATGGTGGTGTGCGGCGATCCCAACCAGACCGACCTTCCCGGCGGGGTACAAGCGTCGGGACTGGCCGATGCGACGCGGCGGCTGGAGGGGATCGAGGGGATCGCCTTCGCCCGGTTCGGCGCGGGCGACGTGGTGCGCCACCCGATCGTCGGCCGCATCGTCGAAGCCTATGAGGGACAGGATGGTTGAAGCCGGGGATATCCCGTATTAACTTGCGGGATATCCCCGACCTGGAGACGAACCGTGGCATCGCTGTACATCAAGGATGAGCGGACCAACGCTCTGGTGGACCAACTTGCCCGACTGCGCGGCACCAGCAAGACCGAAGCCGTACGCAACGCGGTAGAGGCCGAGCTGGCTCGTGACCGTCGGCAACCATCGAACCGGGACCGGTTGGAAGATTTCTACCGCCGGTATCCGGTCGCCGCGCCGAGCGGCCTGCCGGCGGACAAGGCGTTCTTCGACGATCTGTCCGGTAATCTGTGAGCGTATTCGTCGATGCATCGGTGCTGGTCGCGATTCTCGCCCGGGAACCGGACCATTTCGAACAGGGCGATCGCGTCCTTGCGGTCGACGCGCCGCTATGGTCGCCGGTGGTCCGGTGGGAGACCATTGCCGGAGTGGCACGGGCAACGAAGTGCGGCGATGCCACCGCGACCGCGATGACCGATGCCTTTGCCACCGAAAACGGATTCGTGATGGTTGCGATCGGGGAAGCCGAAGCCGTCGCGGCCAGCGACGCCCATCAGCGCTTCGGCAAGGGTCGTCATCCCGCCGCACTCAACATGGGCGATTGTTTCGCCTATGCCTGCGCGCGTACCAACAACGCGCGCCTGCTCTACAAGGGCGACGATTTCGCAAGGACCGACCTGACATGATCGACATCGCCGTGCAGGCCGAGGCCGAATGGCCGCAGGATATTGATTGGGAGGCACTGGCGATCCGTGCGGCAACGGCAGTGATCGGCCGCACGCCGCAGGGCGCATGGCTGACCGATCCGGCGCTGATCGAGATCGCGATCCGGCTGACGTCGGACGACGAGGTGCAGACGCTGAACCGGCAATATCGGCAAAAGGACAAGCCGACCAACGTCCTGTCCTTTCCGATGATCCAGCCCGACCTGCTCGACACCGTCACGCAGAATTCGGACGATGGCGAGGTGCTGCTGGGCGATATCGTCCTCGCGCACGGCGTCTGCGCGGCCGAGGCGGCCGAGCGCGGCATTTCCGTGCAGGATCATGCCACGCATCTGATTGTCCATGGCTGCCTGCATTTGCTAGGTCACGATCACCAGAACGACGCCGAGGCGGAAGCCATGGAGTCGATCGAGCGTTCGACGCTCGGCGAACTGGGCCTGCACGACCCCTATCCCGTTACAGAGGACTGACACGACCATCATGGCCGACGTTTCGACCAGCACCACGCCCGGCGACAGTAGCAGCGGCGAAGGGGGCATATGGCGCGGTCTGCGCTCGCTGATCTTCGGCGGCGACGCGAGCGAGACGCTGCGCGAGCGGATCGAGGAAGTGATCGCCGCGCACGAGGAAGAGCATGATACGCAGGTCAAGGGCGACCTGTCGCCGATCGAGCGCAAGATGCTGCGCAACATCCTGCATTTCGGCGAGCGCGATGCGGGCGACATGGGCGTGCCGCGCGCCGATATCGTCGCGCTGGAGGAAAACACGCCGTTCGCGCAGGTCGTCGCGCTGTTCGCCGAAGCCGGGCACAGCCGCCTGCCGGTCTATCGCGAAAAGCTCGATACCATCGTCGGCATGGTCCATGTGAAGGACGTGTTCGCGATCCTCGCCAAGGGAGAGGCGCCGCCGCCCACCGCGATCAGCCTGTTGCGACAGCCGCTCTATGTCCCGCAATCGATGGGCACGCTCGACCTGCTGGCGCAGATGCAGTCGAGCCGCACTCATCTGGCGATCGTGCTCGACGAATATTCGGGCACCGACGGCCTCATCACGATCGAGGATCTGGTCGAGGAGATCGTCGGCGCGATCGAGGACGAGCATGACGAGGTGCCGACCGAGTTGTTCGTGCCGCTGGAAGGGGGCGCATGGGAAGCCGACGCCCGCGCCGAGCTGGAAGATGCCGCCGAACTGATCGACCCCCGGCTGGGCGAGGTCGAGGAGGATGTCGAGACGCTGGGCGGCCTCGCCTTCGTCCTTGCGGGCGAAGTACCCAAGCAGGGCGACTGCCTCGACCATCCCTCGGGCTGGAAGATCGAGATCGTCGCGGCCGACACGCGCCGCGTGACCCGGCTGCGGCTGCATCCGCCGGTGGTGGTCGAAGAGGAATAGGCGTCGGGTAGGCTAGGCGAAGCGAAGAACGGCCCTTCCCCCCGCCCGCGCCGCAGCCTATTCACCGCCCATGCGCAAACACGTCATCCGCCTGTCGATCATCGTCATTGTCCTGCTGGCGATATTCGTCTTCTGGCTGTTGCGGCCCGACCGGGCGCAACTGAGCGAACAGGCGGTGACGGGCCGCACCCCCCGCCTGTCGCAGGTGCGGGAACAGACCGTCCCCACCGTCCGCATCGCCGATCCGGTCGGATGGAAGGATGGCCAGACCCCGACCGCCCCCGCCGGGTTGCAGGTTCAGGCGTTCGCCAAGAATCTCGACCACCCCCGCTGGATGTACCGGCTGGCCAATGGCGACGTGCTGGTTGCCGAGAGCAACAGCCCACCGCGCGATGGCGGCGGCATCACCGGCTGGTTCATGCGGCTGTTCATGAACCGTGCGGGTGCCGGCAGTCCGTCGGCCAACCGCATCACCCTGTTGCGCGATGCCGATGGCGATGGCGTGGCGGAGGGGCGGACGGCGTTGCTGACCGGCCTGAACTCGCCGTTCGGCATGGCCGTGCTGGGCGACTGGCTCTATGTCGCCAATACCGATGCGCTGGTCCGCTATCCGTTCCGCATCGGCCAGACCCGGATCACCGCCAGCCCCGAACGGGTCGTGGCGCTGCCGGGCGGCGGCAACCATTGGGCGCGCAACGTCGTCGCCGATCCCGATGGCAAGTCGCTGTACGTCAGCGTCGGTTCCGCCTCGAACATCGCGGAGAACGGGCTGGAGATCGAAAAGAACCGCGCCGCCATCTGGCAGGTCGATCCGGTCAAAAAGACGTTCCGCATCTATGCCGCCGGCCTGCGCAACGCCAACGGCATGGCGTTCGAACCACGGACGAAGGCATTGTGGGCGGTCGTCAACGAACGCGACATGATCGGATCGGACATGCCGCCCGATTACCTGACCAAGGTCGAGTTCGGCGGCAATTACGGGTGGCCGTGGCATTATTGGGGCGGCTATATCGACGAGCGGGTGCAGCCGCAGCGGCCCGACCTGCGCGAATATGTCGCCCGGCCCGACTTCGCGCTGGGCGCGCATGTCGCACCGCTGGGGCTGGCCTTCACCGACGCCATGCGGCTGGGCGACCGGTTCGCCAACGGCGCGGTCGTCGGACTGCACGGATCGTGGAACCGGGTGCCGCCATCGGGCTACAAGGTCGTGTACGTGCCCTTCGCCACCAACGGTTTCCCGGTGCGCGATGCGAAGCCGGTCGACCTGCTCACCGGCTTCCTGTCGGCGGACGGGAAGCAGGCGTATGGCCGCCCGGTCGGGGTGATCGCCGACCGCACCGGCGCGATGCTGGTGGCGGACGATGTCGGCAACGTGATCTGGCGCGTCGGCCTGCCGCTGTCGGCGCGGTAGGAGCCTGTTCCAGGGCGGGTGGGGATTCTGTTCGATCCCCGCTTCGTTCCGTTCGTATCGAGCATCGTCGAGATACGCTGCGCCCCGCTTGCGGCACGTCCCTCGACCATGTTCGGGACGAACGGATCAAGCTGAAGTCATCAGACTATAAGACGCGCGAACATGCGCGTTTCGTAAGCGTCACCCGACCGCACCGCCGGAGCACGACCGGCGCTATCGCAGCAGCGCCGGTCCGTCCTTGGCGAGCTTCGAGCGGATCTTCTCGGCGAACAGCGCCAGCATCGGCGGCAGGTCGAGCACGGCATGCACCTTCGTATCGAACAACTCGCACCGGGCGCGGACGGTCTGTCCCATCGCGCTGATCGTGAAGTGCAACGTGTCGCCCTCCCACCGCTTGTCGTGCATCGTGCCGCCGGGGATCATCCCGGCCAGCTTGTCGATGCCGCCGTCGATGCGCTGGCGCACGCCCGCGCGGCCCAGTTGGTGGGGAATGTCGACTTCGACCGGCTGCGTCATGGGAACTCCTGTAGCATCGATCCGGTCAGGTAGGGTGCGGGGTCCCCGAACGAAAGGATCGATCGCCGCTTTCCTACACGCGCCCGACACGGCATGGTCGATGCCGCGCCGGTTCGCCCCCGGCATCGTTTGTTCGCATTGCCGATCCTGCATCCCGGTCGTGACCGCGAAATCGCCGCAAGTGTGACTTTCGTGACCTTTGGCGGCAGCGCCCTCTCAACCCCTTATGAAGAAACGATTTTTAATACGCCGCCAATCGCGCCTCAATGCACCACCGTCCGCGAAAACAGGTTCAGCACCAGCACCCCCGCGACGATCAGCGCCATGCCGATCATGGCGGGCCAGTCGAGCCGCTGCCCCTGCACCATCCACGCGATCCCGGCGACCAGCACGACGCCCGCCCCGGACCAGATGGCATAGGCGATGCCGGTCGGCATCGTCCGCAACGCCAGCGACAGGCAGTAGAAGGCGACGACATAGCCCGCGACCGTCACGATCGACGGGACCGGCCGGGTGAACCCCTGCGTCGCGCGCATCGTCGATGTCGCGATCACCTCGGCGACGATCGCGATGCCGAGCCAGCCATAGGCGGTCATTGCGCGAACAGCATCGCGTCGTCGGCAAACGCCTTGAACTCCAGCGCATTGCCGCTGGGGTCGCGAAAGAACATCGTCGCCTGCTCCCCCGGTTGCCCGACGAACCGCATGTGCGGTTCGATGCCGAACACCACGCCCGCCGCGCGCACCCGGTCGGCCAGCGCGCGCCAGTCGGTCATGGTCAGCACCACCCCGAAATGCGGCACCGGCACGTCATGGCCGTCGACCGGATTGGCGGCGGCATCCCCCGCCCCTTCGGCAAGGTGCGCGACGATCTGATGCCCATGAAAATCGAAATCGATCCACTGGTCCGACGACCGCCCTTCCCGACACCCCAGCACCCCGCCGTAAAAGGCGCGGGCGGCGGCCAGATCATGGACGGGAAAGGCGAGGTGGAACGGGCGCAGCGACATGGGCGAAGGATATACCCGCACATCCCCCGACATGCACCCTTGCGATTCCGGCCAAGGCCACGGATATGCGCCGGGTGCCTGCCTTACTCGCCCTGCTCGCCGGCCTGATCTCGGCCCTCGGCTTCGCGCCGCTCGAATGGTGGCCGGTCACGCTGGCGGCGTTCGCGCTGTGGCTGTGGCTGGTCCATGCCGCACCGACGCTGAAGGGCGCGCTGTGGCGGTCGTGGCTGTTCGGGGTCGGACATTTCACGATCGGCAACAACTGGATTCAGCACGCCTTCGACTTTCAGGACCGGATGCCGCCATCGCTCGGCTATGTCGCGGTGGTCGGACTGGCGATGTTTCTGGCGCTCTATCCGATGCTGGCGGGTGGGGTGGCATGGCGGCTGGGGCGGCGTAGCGGGCGGCCCGATATCGCGTTCGTGCTGGTGGCCGGGGCGGCATGGGTCGCCACCGAATATCTGCGCGCGGTGGTGTTCACCGGCTATGCGTGGAATCCGCTCGCCGCGATCTGGGTGCCGACGCCGCTGCGGCATATCGCGGCATGGACCGGCACCTATGCGTTGTCGGGCCTGACCGTCGCCGCCGCCGCCGCGATCCTGTTGCCGCGCCCGCCGGTGCGGGCGGCGGTTCTGGTCGTTCTGGCCGGAACGATGGCGGCGTTCCCCTTGCTGGGCACGCCGATCGCACAGACGCCGGTCGCCGGTCCCGACCTGCGCCCTCGCGTGCGGGTCGTGCAGCCGAATTTCCAGCAGGAGGCAAGCCGCAGCGCCGGATATGACGACCGCCTTCTCGACAGGCAGGTGGCGTTGTCGGGCAGGCCCGGCCCCGCGCCCCGGCTGGTCGTCTGGCCGGAAGGAACGGTCAATTTCTACCTCGAGGACGGCTATCCGCCCGCATGGTATGATCGATCGCCGCTGCTCACCCGCGCGCGCATCGCCAGCGTCCTCGGCCCGCGCGACGCCGCGCTGGTCGGCGGCACGGCCTTGTTCTTCGCACCCGACGGACAGGTCGCGGCGGCCGGTAATTCGGTGTTCGGCATCGCCCCCGATACCCGGCTGACGGGACGGTATGACAAGGCGCATCTGGTCCCCGGCGGCGAATATCTGCCGCTGCGCTCGATCCTCGCGCCGCTCGGCCTGTCGCGTCTGGTGATGGGCGATGTCGACTTCCGCCCCGGCCCCGGCCCGGCGACGATCAATGTCCCCGGCTTCGGCGCGGTCGGGGTACAGGTCTGTTACGAGATCATCTTTTCGGGACAGGTCGTCGATGCCGCCCACCGACCGGCGCTGTTGTTCAACCCGTCGAACGACGCATGGTTCGGTGCATGGGGTCCGCCGCAGCATCTGGCGCAGGCGCGGCTGCGCGCGACCGAGGAGGGACTGCCGATCCTGCGCGCCACCACCACCGGCATTTCGGCGGTGATCGATGCGGGCGGCGCAGTCGTCGCCAGCATCCCCAGCGGGCGTGACGGCGCGATCGAAGTGCCGCTCCCCGCCCCCCGCGCGCCCACTCTGTTCGCGCACATCGGCAACTGGCTGGCACTGGCGATGATAGTTTTGCTGTCCGTCGCTGCGATTGCCTTCCGCCGTCGCAGCCGCTAGGGCCACGACATAAGGAAAGCTTTATATGCGGCATGGCAACGGCCGCGCGCTTTCCCTCTAGCCTAGAGGAAACCCATGCGTTCCAATTATCTGTTCACGTCGGAATCCGTGTCCGAAGGTCATCCCGACAAGGTCGCCGACCAGATTTCCGACTCGATCGTCGACCTGTTCCTGTCCAAGGACCCCGAGGCGCGCATCGCGTGCGAGACGCTGACCACGACCCAACTGGTCGTGCTGGCCGGTGAAATCCGCTGCAAGGGCGTGTTCGAGAATGGCGAATGGGCCGCGGGCGCCCAGGCCGAGATCGAAGCCACCGTGCGTCAGACCGTGCGCGACATCGGGTATGAACAGTCGGGCTTCCACTGGGAAACCTTCCGCTTCGAAAACAACCTGCACGCACAGTCGGCGCATATTGCGCAGGGCGTGGACGCCAGCGGCAACAAGGATGAAGGCGCCGGCGATCAGGGGATCATGTTCGGGTTCGCCTGTGACGAAACCCCGGACCTGATGCCCGCGACGCTGGATTACAGCCACAAGATCCTCGCGCGCATGGCCGCCGACCGCCATTCGGGCGCGGCCCCGTTCCTCGAACCCGATGCCAAGAGCCAGGTCACGCTGCGCTTCGATCAGGGCAAGCCGGTCGCCGCGACCGCGATCGTCGTGTCGACGCAACATGCGCCGGGATATGACAACGGCGCGAACGAGGCGGAGCTTCACGCCTATGTAAAGGCGGTCATCGCCGACGTGCTGCCCGCCGAACTGCTGTCGGATGCCACCGAATATCACATCAACCCGACCGGATCGTTCGAGATCGGCGGACCCGACGGCGACGCCGGGCTGACCGGGCGCAAGATCATCGTCGATACGTACGGCGGCGCGGCCCCGCATGGCGGCGGCGCGTTCAGCGGCAAGGACCCGACCAAGGTCGATCGGTCGGCGGCGTACATCACGCGCTATCTGGCGAAGAACATCGTCGCGGCGGGCCTTGCCCGTCGCTGCACGATCCAGCTCGCCTATGCGATCGGCGTGTCGAAGCCGCTGTCGCTCTATGTCGACACCCACGGCACCGGCACCGCCGACGACGCGGCGATCGAACGCGCGATCGAGGGGATCGGCAAGCTGGGCGGTCTGACGCCGCGCGGCATCCGCACCCATCTGGGCCTCAACAAGCCGATCTATCGCGCCACCGCCGCGTACGGCCATTTCGGCCGCAAGCCCGAAGGCGACCTGTTCCCGTGGGAAAAGACCGATCTGGTCGAGGAACTGAAGGCGGCGCTCGCCTGATGCCCGGTCGGGCGGTTCCGCGTGGAACCGTCTCGACAATGGTATGGATATGCGGGAGGTTCAGCCCATGAACCTCCCGTTTTTCGTTGCGGCGCTTGCGCTGGCCGTCCCTCTGACAATCGCGCCGGCACCTGCCACCGCGCAGGAGGTCGTCGACGAACGTACCGCGCTCGCGACGATCGATACGCGCGGACGCATGATCGCGGCGTATGACCGGGTCGCATGGCTGGCGACCGACGACATGCAGAAACGGCTGCCCGATTGGGCCAACCGCATCGGCGGCTGGATCGTGGACGGTCCGACAGACTCTCCCGAACTGGTGTTCTACGACCGTACTACCCCCACGCCGCGCGGGCTGTATCGCGCGCGGCTGGTACGGGGGGTGCTGACCGACCCGACGCTGCTCGACGGCGCGGCGGCGATATTGTCGCCCGAACGGCTCACCCTGATCGCGGCACGCAACGCGGCGGCCGCCGCGATCGGAACGGCGCGCATCCGACCCTGCACCACCGGCTTCAACACCGTCGTCCTGCCGCCCGCGACACCGGGCGCGCCGACCCTCGTCTATTTCCTGTCGGCGCAATCCACGATGGATGCGATGCCGATCGGGGGCCATTACCGCGTGGCGATTTCCGCCGACGGGACCGCCGGCACGCCGTTCGCCTTCAGCAAGGGCTGCATGACGCTGAAGCGACCGCCACAGGCAACGCGGATCGAAGCGCTCACCGTCAGCACCCTGACGTCGCCGCTGCCGAACGAGACGCATGTCTTTTCCAGCGAGAGCTTCCGGCTGCCGATACTGGTGATGGTGCCGGGACCGTCACCGCGGACGTTCCGGGTAACGCCGGGGCGACCCACGCTGCTGCAACGATAGATCGATACCGGGGGAATGAGGATGCGGACGACGATACCGATGGCGACGATGCTCCTGCTGGGCACCATCGCAGTTCCGGCACTGGCCCAGAGCGGCCACCAGACGATCGAGTCGCGTGCCGACCGCCCGTATCGGTTCCGCCACAGCACGCTGGCGGTGCCGCCGGTACTCGACGGGATGCCGCGCGTCGGCGTCCGGCAACTGGGCACCGGCGAACTGGACGTCTATGCCATGTACGAACGCGGACCTGACGTGCTCACCGTCTATAATTATCGCGATGTCGTCGGCGGCATCCCCGTGTGGTTCGACCGGGCACGCGCGGCGGTCGAGGAACGGGCGCAACTCTATGGCACGGCGACGTCCGCCGGTGCGCCGGTCGCCTTCACCCCGCCGGGGCAGCGCAACGCCAGCGGGCTGATCGGCGCATGGACCGTGACCAAACCGCCCTATCGCGGCACGGCGCTGGCGATCCTGCCGATGAACGGATGGCTGGTGAAGATCCGCTATAGCTCGACTACGCTCGACGGTCCGGCACTGCTGGCGCGGATGCCTGCCGTGCTGGCCGCGCTCGACTGGCCGCGCACGATCGCGGCAGCGCCGGTGGCGACCCCGGTCGCGGACTGCGCCACGCCGCTTGCCTTCCCGACCACTGCGGAGGCGCTACGCGACACGGAAGCGCTGAAGATGGCGGCGGTCGCCTCGGGAGTGATGGCGGGTGCGGTCGCGGACAAGCGGGAACAGGCGATCGCGACCCCGGTCGCATGGTGCCGCGATCCTGCCCCGGTACAGGTCGGCGCGGCCTATCGCGCCAATGGCGATGCCGACGCCTATCTGCTGGCGTTCAGCGACTCCGGACGGGGCGCATGGGTCGGGCGCGACACGATCGGCGAGGAACTCGCCCAGTCGAAGGGCACATCGCTGCGACAATGGTCGATCAACGTGTACGATATGGACAAGATCATCGCCTATCCGCCGATGACCGCGCTGCCCCGCCCCGATCAGGTACTGACCGCGATGGACGGTCCATCGATGTCGAGCACCAATACGTGGGGTAGCAAGCGACAGGTGTCGATCAACCCGTCCTTCCTGCGCTGACGACCGCCTTCACCGGATCGCGGCGGGATCGAGCGCGACGATCGCCGCACGGTCGATCGCCCGCGCCCGCCGCACCGGCTCGGCATCGGGCAGGAAGCGCGCGACCAGCGCCTCCGCTGCCCAGCCGATCGCCGCGCCCGCGACGATATCGATCGGGAAGTGCGTGCCGCGCGGTATCTGGATCAGCGATGCCGCCCCCGCCGCCACCAGCGCGGGGCGGGCGGCATCGGGATATTCGCGCCGTACCGCCAACGCGACCGCCAGCGCCCCGGCGGTATGGCCCGACGGAAACGAGTTGTACGGCCCGACATCGTGATCGCCCGGTGTCGGCACATGATCGTCGCGATCACCGAACAGATGCGGTCGGGCGCGATCGACGTTGCGCTTGATAAAGCCCTTCGCGATCGTCGCCACGCCATGCGCCGCCAGCATCCGCACGCCGGTGCGCACCAGCCGCCGGTCGCCGCGCACCGCCCCGACCGCGATGGTGGCTAGGTTGATCGTCACCATCGGCGGCTGGTCCGCCACCTCGCTCAACTTGCCCGCCGCCCATACCACCGGATGATCGGCCAGTCCGGCCGCCAGCACATGGCCGGTGGCGATATCGGCGTCGATCACTGCCGACACCTGCTGCTTCGCTCGCTTCCTGCTTCCCAAGACCGTTCCTCTCGACGATGGAACCGTCGAGGGGCGCGGAAGCTCCTTTCGCTTCGTCGTCCCGATCGATAGAGCGCGCCACCATGAACGATCCCGCATCCATCCGCCGCCTCTATGGTCGGCGTCAGGGCCACAAGCTGCGCATGGGCCAGGCCGCACTGGTCGAGGAACTGTTGCCGCGCGTGTCGGTACCCGACACCGGCCCGCTCGATTCGCGCATCCTGTTCGGCGATGACCGCCCGGTCGAGCTGGAGATAGGCTTCGGTGCGGGCGAGCATCTTGCCGGACAGGCGGCGATGCGCCCCGATCACGGGTTCGTCGGGTGCGAGCCGTTCCTCAACGGCGTGGTCGGCGCGCTGAACCACATCCGCGATGGCGACCTTGCCAATGTCCGGCTGCACATGGGCGATGCGCTGGAGGTGGTCGAACGCTTCGCCGACGCCTCGCTCGAACGCGTCTATCTGTTGCACCCCGATCCGTGGCGCAAGGCGCGCCATGCCAAGCGCCGCATGGTCAATCACGGCCCGCTCGACCTGATCGCCGCCAAGCTGCGCCCCGGTGCCGAGTTCCGGCTGGGCACCGACGACCCGACCTATTGCCGATGGGCGATGATGGTGATGAACCAGCGCCGCGACTTCGTGTGGCAGGCGACCACCGCCGCCGATTTCCTGACGCGCCCGGCCGACTGGCCGGAAACCCGCTATGAACGCAAGGCGCGGCGGCAGGGGCATGAGGTCTGGTATTTCCGGTATATCCGGGTCTGACACCGGGTCGATCTCCGAACCGATCACTCCGTTCGACCGGCCGATAATTCGGGGATCGGGCATGGCGAAAGGCCGTCCCGGCGATGGAGCGTGCGCGTCGGGCCGGTGTATTGCGCATCGGCCATCGCCCGGAACCGCTTGACCGCGCGCCGATAATTGCGGAACATATAGCGAACAAAAGAGTCGCAACCCCATGTCCGCCACCCCCGCACGTCATCAGGCTCTGGCCTTTGTCCGCGACACCATCCGCGAAGTGCGCGAGGGTGGATCGGCCGTGTTGCCGTTCGGGATCGATGCCGTGGACGAGCGACTGGCCGAGCGCGGTCTGGCGCTGGGCGGGCTGCACGAAGTGTCGCCCGCTACCCCGACGCTGACCGACGATGCCGCCGCCACGCTGTTCGCCGTCGGCGTCGCCGCACGGGCGGCGGCGGCGAACGGACGGCGGGTGTTGTGGGCGGTGACGCGATTCGACCTGTACGCGCCGGGGCTGGAACAGGCCGGTCTTGACCCCGCGACCTTGCTGTTCGTCGAGGCGCGCGATGACAGGGACGTGCTGGCGGTGATGGAAGATGGCCTGCGCCACCGGTCGCTCGCCGCCGTGGTGGGCGAGGTGAAGCGCGCCGACATGGTCGCGACCCGCCGGTTGCAGCTTGCGGCGATGCAGGGTGGCACGCCCGCGTTGCTGGCCCGGCGCTGGCGGCGGCAGGAGGTTTGCCCCCTCACCGAAATGTCCGCTGCGATGACCCGCTGGCGCATCGGCTGCGCCCCGTCGGCACGGCTGCCCGCGCCGGGCGTCGGTCGCGCCCGGTGGACCGTCGAGCTTGCCCGCCAGCGTGGCGGGCCACCCTTCGCCCTCGAACTGGAGGCGTGCGATGACACGGGTCGCCTCGCTCTACCTGCCGCATCTCTCCATCGAGAATGTGCGCCGGTCAGAGCGGCCCCGCGCGCGGCCTGAACCGCAGCGCGCGCCACAGCTTCCGGTCGACGACGATCCCGGCGCGTGCTCCGTGCCGCGCGGCGGCGGCTGGCGTCCCGGCGCGCGCTGGGCGCGGGACGATGCGGCGCGCGCCGCTGCCGGGGATGCCGTCGCCACCCTGCCGCTGCACCAGCAGCCGACGATGCGCGAACTCGGCCGTCGGTCGGAAGCGGCCCCGCCGCCCTTCCGCCACGCGCCGTCGCCCGGACGATCGCACGATGCCGATGCCCGTTCCGCGTCGGCCCACCATGCCGTGCCGCTGATCCTCGCGGCACAGACCGGGCAGCGCCAGACCGTCACCGCCGTTTGTCCGGTGGCGCTGTCGCTGGGGCTGGTGCCCGGCATGGCGGTGGCGCAGGCACGCGCGCTGATCCCCGTGCTCGACATCCGCCCCGCCGATCCCGATGGCGACCGGGCTTTACTGGATCGACTGGCGCTGCATGCCGCCCGACACTGGACGCCGACCGCCGCACCCAGCGGGGCGGACGGGCTGTGGCTCGACCTGACCGGCGTCGCGCATCTTCATGGGGGCGAGGCGCGTTTCTGTCGCCGGCTGGTCGGTTTCTGCCGCCGGTTCGGCATTACCGCACGGGTCGCGGTGGCGGGTACGCCGGGGGCGGCCCATGCGCTTGCCCGATACGGTAGCGAGCCGATCGCGACGATTCCGAACGGTGGCGAGGCACAGGCGCTGGCGCCGCTGCCACCCGCCGCGTTGCGGCTGTCGTCCGATGCGCTGGCCGCTGCCGCGCGTTTCGGGCTGGACCGGATCGCGGACCTGTTGCCGCTGCCACGCGGTCCGCTGGCGCGGCGACTGGGGCTGGCCAGCATCCGGCGGCTGGACGAGGCGCTGGGCCGCGTCGCCGAACCGATCGTGCCGGTCGTGCCACAGGAAACGCCGGTCGCGCATCGCCGCCTGCTCGAACCGATCGGCACGGCGGTGGCGATCGAACAGGTGATCCGCGACCTGTTGCACGACATGGTGGCGATGTTGCGCGAACGCGGCGTCGGTGCTCGCATGTTGCTGCTGATCCTCGACCGGATCGACGGCAGCGAACAGCATGTCACGATCGGCACGTCGCGGGCCAGCCGTGACGCGACGCATCTCGCCCGCCTGTTCCACCTGCGAATCGACCGGATCGATCCCGGCGACGGGATCGAGGGGGTGCGCCTTGCCGCCATCCGCACCGACCGGCTCGGCCCGGTGGCGATCGCCGCCACGCTGGGCGGGGAGGATGTCCCCGACGTGGCGACGCTGGTCGATCAACTCGCCGGGCGGGTGGGCGACGCCGCGCTGTTCACCGCCGCCCCGGTTGAAAGCGACGTTCCCGAACGCGCCGTCCGCCGCGACGACCCGCTGGCCGCACCGACGGGCTGGCCCGCATGGCGTCGTCCGGTGCGGTTGCTTAGCCGACCCGAACTACTGGTCGCCGTCCTTGCGCTGCTGCCCGATGCGCCGCCGCGCCGCTTCACATGGCGCGGGCGGGTCCATGCCGTGGTGGCGGGCGACGGCCCCGAACGCATCCACGGCGAATGGTGGCGGCGCGATGGCGAGGTGTGGGCGGTACGCGATTATTTCCGGGTCGAGGACGATACCGGTGCGCGCTTCTGGCTGTTCCGCCGGGGCGACGGCGTCGATGGCGCGACCGGCGATCTGAGCTGGTATCTGCACGGGTTCTTCGGATGACGACCTATGTCGAACTTCAGGTGACGAGCCACTTCTCGTTCCTGCGCGGCGCGTCCAGCCCCGAACAGCTTTTCGCCACCGCCGCCGCGCTCGGCCATACCGCGCTGGGCATCGTCGATCTGGGCAGCGTGGCGGGGCTGGTGCGGGCATGGGAAGCGCAGAAGATCACCGGCGTGCGGTCGATCGCGGGTAGCCATGTGCGGCTGGACGACGGGCGCGCGCTGCTTCTCTATCCGACCGACAAGGCGGCGTGGTCGCGCCTGACGCGGTTGCTGACGAAGGGCAAGGAAGAGGGGGGCAAGGGCCGCTGCACGCTGACATGGCAGGATGTCGTCGACTGGAATGAAGGACTGATCGCGATCCTGCTGCCCGACCGGCCGGATGCCGCCACCGGCGACGCGCTGATGCAGGTACGCACGGTGTTCGGCGATCGGGGCTATTGCGCGCTCGCCTTTCGCCGACGCCCCGACGATGCGATGCGGCTGCACGATCTGGCGCGACTGGCCGATAGCGTCGGCGTCGCCACCGTTGCCGTCGGCGACATCCTGTATCACGCACCCGAAGCACGGCTGTTGCAGGATGTCGTCACCGCGATCCGCGAGAAATGCACTGTCGACACGCTCGGCTATCGGCGCGAACGCCATGCCGATCGTCACCTGAAGTCCCCGCAGGAAATGGAGCGCCGCTTCGCCGCCTTTCCCGACGCGATCGCCGCGACGGCGGAGATCGCACGGCGCTGCACCTTCGATCTTGTCCAGTTGCGCTATCAATATCCGCATGAGCGGATCGTCGAAGGGCTGAGCGCGCAAGAAGCGCTGGAACGGCTGACCCATGATGCCGCCGCGCGCATGTTCCCGGACTATGTCCCCGATCGGTATCGCGATCAGGTCGCCCACGAACTGCACCTGATCGGCAAACTTGGCTATGCCCCCTATTTCCTGACCGTGAACAGCATCGTCGCGGAAAGTCGGCGGCGCGGCATATTGTGTCAGGGGCGCGGGTCGGCGGCGAATAGCTGCGTCTGTTTCCTGCTCGGCATCACCTCGATCGACCCGATCCGGCACGAGCTTCTGTTCGAGCGCTTCGTATCGGGGGAACGCCGTGAGCCGCCCGATATCGACGTCGATTTCGAGCATGAGCGGCGCGAGGAGATCATCCAGTGGATCTATGAGACCTATGGCCGCAAGCACGCCGCGCTGACCGCCGTCGTCACCCGCTACCGCGCGCGCGGCGCGATGCGCGAGGTCGGCAAGGCGCTGGGCCTGCCCGAAGACCTGACCAAGGCGCTGGCCGGGCTGGTCTGGGGCTGGAGCGAGGAAGGCGTGGGCGAGAAACAGGTGGCCGAGTTGGGCCTGAACCTGAACGACCGCCGGTTGCGGCTGGCGCTCGACCTTGCCCGGATGCTGATCGGCACGCCCCGCCATTTGTCGCAGCATCCCGGCGGGTTCGTGCTGACCCATGACCGGCTCGACGATCTGGTCCCGATCGAACCCGCCGCGATGGCCGATCGGCAGGTGATCGAATGGGACAAGGACGATATCGACGCGCTGCAGTTCATGAAGGTCGATATTCTCGGGCTGGGGATGCTCGGCTGCATGAATCGCGCCTTCATCCTGCTGGAGGACGCCAAGGGCATCCGACGCGGCATGGCCAGTCTTCAGGACGACGACCCCGACGTCTATGCGATGATCCAGAAGGCCGACACGCTCGGCACGTTCCAGATCGAAAGCCGGGCGCAGATGTCGATGCTGCCCCGGATGAAGCCGCGCGAATTCTACGATCTGGTGATTCAGGTCGCGATCGTGCGCCCCGGCCCGATCCAGGGCGACATGGTCCACCCCTATCTCCGCCGTCGCGAAGGGCGCGAGACGGCGGAATATCCCAGCCCCGAACTACGCGCCGTGCTGAAAAAGACGCTGGGCGTGCCGTTGTTTCAGGAACAGGCGATGAAGGTCGCGATCGTCGGCGCGGGCTTCACCCCGGTCGAGGCGGACCAACTGCGCCGGGCGATGGCGACGTTCAAATCCACCGGCGGGGTCGGGCCGTTCGAGGCCAAGCTGGTCGATGGCATGATCGCGCGCGGCTATGAACGCGACTTCGCCCAGCGCACGTTCCGCCAGATCGAGGGGTTCGGCTCCTATGGCTTTCCCGAAAGCCACGCGGCCAGTTTCGCCAAGATCGCCTATGCGTCCTGCTGGATGAAGCATCATCATCCCGATATCTTCTGTGCCGCGCTGCTCAATGCCCAGCCAATGGGATTCTATGCCCCGGCACAGGTGGTACGCGACGCACAGGAGCATGGGGTCGAGATACGGCCCGCCTGTATCAACGCCAGCCGGTGGGATTGCACGCTGGAACCGTCGGGCGGCCGGTATCTGGCGGTACGATTGGGGCTGAGGCTGGTGCGCGGCCTTGCCAACGGGCATGGCGCGGCGATCGTCGCGGCGCGGGGCGAGGTGCCGTTCGGTTCGGTCGAGGACGTGTGGCGGCGCGCGGGCGTGCCCCGGACGGCGATCGAGCGACTGGCCGAAGCGGATGCGTTCCACGCGCTGGGCGACGATCGGCGACAGGGGCTGTGGAAGATTCGCGGGCTGGGCGACGCGCCGCTGCCGCTGTTCGCCGCCGCCGATGCGCGGGAGGCGGCGTTCGCACCCGAAGCGGCCGAACCGCCCGTCGCGCTGCGTCCGCTATCGGCCGGACGCGAGGTGGTGGAGGATTATCGCGCGCTGCAATTGTCGCTGCGGGCGCATCCGCTGTCGTTCCTGCGCGCGGACCTGACGCGGCGCGGCATCGTGCGTTGCGCCGACCTCGCCCATATCCGCGACGGGCGGCATGTCGAGGTCGCGGGCATCATCCTCGTCCGGCAACGGCCGGGATCGGCCAAGGGCATCCTGTTCCTGACGATCGAGGACGAGACCGGCATCGCCAACGGCATCCTGTGGCCCGACCGGTTCGAGGCGCAGCGGCGCACGGTGATGTCGGCGGCGATGGTCGGGATACGCGGTCGGGTGCAACGCGAAGGGCTGGTGATCCATGTCATCGCCGACCGCATCGTCGAATATGGCGCGTTGCTGGCGCAGGTGGGACAGATGGATTTTCCGCACGTTACCGGGCGCGGCGACGGGTCGCAGCATCCCGGCGCACCCGATCGTGGCGATGCGGGCTGGCGACCGGGGCGGCGCGACGTCCACTGGCCGCCGCATGCCACCACCGCCGCCGACCGGAATGCCGTGGTCCGCGTGAAATCGCGCGACTTCCACTGAATCCGCGTCCGGGGCGGGTTGCAGCCGACGTCGTCGCATCGACGGCACGACCGCATTCCGGCGATCCGGTCCGATGGTCTCCGGTATACGATGAAACCCCTATTTTTCCGTGATCGGCGCCACTTTCTCGTTACGGGATCGCACGTATCGGGCATGGTCAATCGTCGTCGATATGATATGGGTTTTGCCAAGGCGCCGGACAGGCGCGACGTTCGCCGGACAAGGTTCGATCGATGCCTCACATCCTGGTTGCCGACGACCACCCGATGTGCGCCGCCGCGCTGGCGATGGCGGCACGCGCGGTGGACCCCGCCATGACGATCGACAGCGCCACGACGCTGGCCGAGGCGGAAGGGTTCGCCCGTGCCGCCGCGCCCGATCTGGTGCTGCTCGACCTGATGCTGCCCGACGTACAGGGGTTCGGTGGATTGGCGCTGATGCGGGCGATCCGTCCGGCCGCGACGATCGCGATCGTGTCGAGCCGGGACGAGCCGGCGGTCGTGGCACAGGCGGTGGCACTGGGCGCGCGCGGCTTCGTGTCGAAATCGTCCCCGATCGATCAGATGGTGGCCGCGATCCGCGCCTTGCTGGCGGGCGATCCGTGGCTGCCCGCCGGGACGGAAACGATCGCGCCCGACGACCGGCGGATCGATCTGGCGACGCGGATGGGCACGCTGTCGGTCGCGCAGCTTCGCGTGTTGCGGGCGATCGCCAACGGGCATCAGAACAAACAGATCGCCTATGACCTGCAACTGGCCGAACCGACCGTCAAATCGCACCTGTCAGCGATCTTCCGCAAACTGGGCGTGACCAACCGGACTCAGGCGGTACTCGCGATGCAGGCGTTCGACACCGACGGTTGAACCGCCCGACCGGTCATCCGGTGGCCGATAGCGCCGCCGCGATCATCGCCGCCGCGCGCCGTTCCACCTCGTCCAACCGCGCAGGATCGAGCAGCGTCGCATCGTCCCCCGTTTCGATCGCGAGCAACGCGGCGACCAGTGCGTCGGCACCGACACTGGCAGCGGCCCCGCGCAGCCCGTGCGCTTCCCGCCGCGCCACATCGAAACGCCCCCCCGCCACCGCATCGCGCAGCACGGGTGGAACGCGGCGGGCATCCTCGACCAACAGCGACAACAACGTGTCGCGCCCGGCATCGCCCAGCGTGTCGCCCAGCGCCTGAACCCGGGCGGAATCGATCGCCGGGCGTTCACGGCGGACGTCGGGCACGCCGACGCCGGCCAGAACCGCCGTCAGCGCCGCGACGTCGATCGGCTTGGCCAGCACGCCGTCCATCCCGGCGGCGGCGATGGCGGTGCGCCTTTCGGTCGACAGGTCGGCGGTCAGCGCATGGATCGGCACGGTCGCGCCCGATCCGCCCCATGCCCGGATGGCGCGGGTCGCGGCGATTCCATCCATCACCGGCATCTGGATATCCATCAGCACGATATCGAGCGGATAGCCCACCGGATCGGTGGCATGTTCCACCGCCCGCGCACCATTTTCGACCGCGACGACATGATGCCCCAGCCGCCGGACGATCTCGGCGATCAGATACCGGTTCGTGTCGTTGTCCTCGGCGACCAGCACGGTCAGCGGACGTACGATACCCGCCGCCTCCGGGGACACGACCCCGGTGTCGGATCGGGAAGGCGTGGTGGCTGCGGGCGGCAATGGCACCACGAACCAGAAGCGCGATCCCGTGCCCGGCGCGCTGTCGACACCGATCGTGCCGCCCATCGATTCGACCAGCATCCGACAGATGCTCAGCCCCAATCCGGTGCCGCCATAGCTGCGGGTGGTCGATGCATCGGCCTGAACGAACGGTTCGAAGATCGCATCCAGCCGGTCCGCCCGGATGCCGACGCCGGTATCGGCGACCTCGAACCGCCAGCGATCGTCGCCGACCGGCGTCGCGGCGATCCGCACCGATCCGTCGCGCGTGAACTTGATCGCATTGCCGATCAGGTTGGTCAGCACGCGCCGTACGCCCACCGGGTCGCCCGACACCTGCCCGCGGGTCGCGTCGATATCGAGCAACACGCGATGCGAGGCGGCGGCGGCGGCGAACATGCCCGCCGCGGTAGCGACCAGTTCCTGCGGATCGAAGGCGATCGCCTCCCGGTCGCCATGCCCCCCTTCCAGCTTGGAAAAGGTCAGCACGTCGTCGACGATCGCCGACAGCGTCCGCCCGGCATGTTCGAGCGAATCGAGGTGCCGCATCCGTTCGGTCCGGTCCGGCGTCTCACGCAGCAATTGCGCGGCGGCGAGGATCGACGTCAGCGGGGTGCGGATCTCGTGGCTCATCGTCGCGGTGAACACCGCCTTCGCCTGTAGCGCGCGTTCCGCCGCCTCGCGCGCGGCACGCAGTTCGGCCATCGCCGCCACCTGCTCGGTGGTGTCGTGGAACACGCCGAACAGCCCGGCAATCGTTCCGCCGGGACCGCGTTCGGCCTGTCCCCGTGCCGTGACCCAGCGTAGCGTGCCGTCGTCGCGGATCAACCGTGCCTCGAACCGGAACGTGCCGCCGGTCGCCAGCGCGCGTTCGACATGTTCGCGCACCGTCGCCCGATCGTCGGGGTGATAGGCGTCGATGGCGTCGTCCAGCGTCGGGTCGGGTCCGGCGGGGATGCCGTGGATGCGGAACACCTCGGGCGACCAGAACACCGTATTGTCGCCCAGATTGATCCGCCAGTGCCCGATCTGGGCCGCCGCCTCCGCCATGTTGAGCAGTCGCTGGCGCTCCGCCAGTTGCGTGTTGGCAATGGTCGCGGCGCGCTCCGCCGCCTGACGCTGGCCGATGTCGCGCACGGTCGCGATCAGTTCGGGGGGGCACCCGTCCTCGTCCAGCAACCGGAACGCCCCTTCCAGCCAGACATACCGGCCGTCGCAATGCCATTGGCGATACCGGATCACCAGTGCGTCGCTATCCTTCGCCAGTCCCGCCACGCCCTGCATCACGCGCGCGCGATCGTCGGGGTGAATCGCGTCGAACATACTGCGCCCGATCAACGCCTCGGGCGGTTCGCCCAGCATTCGCTGCGTGGCGGTGGACGCATAGCGATGGGTGCCGTCGATCGTCAGTCGCAGGATCATGTCGGTGGAATGATCGGTGAGCATCCGCCAGTCGCGTTCGGTATCGCGCACCTCGGTCACGACCTGTCGCCGCTGATGCAGAAGCGTGGCGATCGGAAAGGCGCTGAGCGTCAGCGCGGAAAGAAATCCCTGCAGGAACAATATGCGGTCGGCCATCGCCGGGAATGCCGCCGCGATCGGCCCGGTGCCATGCACGGTAAAGGCGGTCGCCACCACCGCGATCGTCGCTGTCGCCACCGCCGCCCCGACGAACCGGTACCGGAACGCCGCAAGCACCCCGCACGGCATCAGCAGGAACAGCAACGGATAGGCACCGCCCACGCCGAACACGATAGCGGCGGTGGCGGCACTCCATAGCGGGACCAGCAGCACCCCGGCCGGGAAGCGGGTGGGCCAGTCGCGCCGCGTCGCCATCAGCGCGGGCAGCAGCAGGATCAGACCCATCGCGCTGGCGGCGAACCATTGCAGGATTGTGTGCCCCGACGGCGCGGATCCCGTCAGGTGCAGCAACCCGGCCGCCAGCGGAGTGCTCACCGTCGCCCCCACCAGCGACGCCGCGATCGTCGTGCCATAGCCGCGCAGCCGCCGCGGATCGGCCTCGACCCGCCGCATCAGTGTGGCGACCAGCAGTATCTCGATCATGTTCACGCTCGTGAAACCGATCGCCAGCACCGGCCGGATATCGACCAGCAGGTTGGCGAGCAGCAATGCGGTCGCCGTCACCATGCCCCATATCAGCCAGCGCGACGGCGGCTGACGGGTCATCATCACTACCGCGATCGCATTGACCGGCCAGATCAGCGCCAGCCCGGACGCAGTGCGTGCGAACCACAGCACGGCAGTGGTCAGGGCGACCATGAACAGGAAATACAGCGCCACCGCGATGCCGGATCGATCGGAACGGGGCAGGACGACGGACATGGAGACGCGACCCACGATCAAGATCTGACGGATACCGGTACGGGACCGGGATGGATTGGGCGACCGTATCGGGTCGCGCCTTTCGCCGCCACGCCATCCGACCCGCAGGGTAATATTGTGGGCGGTTTGCCCCGTTCCGCTCAATCGTCCAAAAGATGCAGTTGGCGCAAGCGGTTGCGTTGCCGTGCTTCCCGCCCCATCCGCCTTGCCGATGCGGCGCCGGATCGGCATACCCGTTCCGTGGAATTCGAACCTGTTCTGTCGACCGTCGCCAAGACGATTCAGACCGCCATCGCGCCGGTTTTCCTGCTGGCGGGGATCGGCGCGATCCTGAACGTCATGGTCGGGCGGCTGGCGCGGATCGTCGACCGCGCGCGCGATCTGGAGAAACTTCACCCCGGATCGACCGGTCCCGAACATGACCGGCACGTGTTCGAACTGCGGCTGCTCGACCGGCGTATCCACGTCATCAACACCGCCGTGTTCCTCGTCGTGCTGGCCGCCGTCGCCAATTGCTGCGTCGTCGCGATGCTGTTCACCGCCGAACTGCTCGACCTGCGGCTGGGCAAGGCCGTGGCGATCGCGTTCATCCTGTCGATGATCCTGCTGATCGGCGGGCTGGTCTGGTTCCTCGTGGAGGTACGGATGTCGGTGCGGGCGATCCGCGTGCGCGCCGAATTGCTGGAGCGGCAGCGCAAATGAAACTGCGTCGCGAACGAACCCTGTTACAGGCGGCGGTGGCGGCGGCCTGCGTCATTCCGATCGGGGCGGCCTGTACCGGCATCGCACTGGGTGCCGAATGGCTGCAACCCGATCCGACGACCGACATGGACAGCCATTTCCGCTATCTGTCCGGTCTGTTCCTCGTGCTCGGGCTGGCGTTCGTCACCTGCATCCCCGGAATCGAGCGCAAGAGCGGCCGGTTCCGACTGCTCGCCGCAATGGTAATCGTGGGCGGCCTGTCCCGGCTGCTGTCGCTGTCGGAAGCGGGGATGCCGTCGCCCGGCCATATGACCGGGCTGGCGGTCGAATTGATCGTCGTGCCGGTGCTGCTCGGCTGGCAGACGCGGATCGCGCATCTGTACCGCCAGCGGCCCGACACCGCATCACCGGCCACTGCCGTCCAGCCCTGATCCGGCATCCACGGTCGCGCGATAGGTCGGGGCCACCCGCGCCTTTGCCGCCTGTTCAAAGGCATAGCCCGCGTTCAGCAGCACCGCATCGCTGAACGCCGGTCCGATGAACGACAGCCCGGCGGGCAAGCCCCGGGACAGCCCCATCGGCACGGTAAGGTGCGGATAGCCCGAGATTGCGGGCAACTGGCTGGCGGATGGGCCGGAGAACTGGTCGCCATGCACCGGATCGGACAGCCACGGCGTGCCATAGCTGGGCGCGACCAGCAGCGTGGCCCGCGCGCCCTTCAGCATCGCATCGATCGCCCCCGCCGCCTGCGCCCGCGACCGTTGCCGCGCGGTGCGATAGGCCGAATCGGCCAGCCCCGGCATCGCCTGCGCCGCGACGAAAATATCCTGTCCGAAGAACGGCATCTCCCGTTCGGCATTGCGGTCGTTGAACGCGATCACCTGTGCCAGCGTGCGGGTCTTTACCGCAGGTGGCGTGGTCGCGAGATAGGCGTTCAGGTCCGCCTTCAATTCGGCCTTCAATACGGTGAACTCCGCCTCACCCAGTCCCGGCAGGGCCGGTTGCTTCACCTCGACCAGCACCGCGCCCGCCGCCTTCAGCCGGTCGAGCGCCCGCTGATAGGTCGCGGCCAGCGCGTCGGACATGTCGGGTCGCAGCACCGCCACCCGCACGCCGCGCAACGCGCCTGTCGACAATCCGGCGGCATAGTCGCGCCGTCGCGCATCGGCACCGGCGGTGGTCGGATCGGCGGGATCGCTGCCGACCATCGCACCGAAGAGCATCGCGGCGTCTCGCACGCTGCGCGCCATTGGCCCGGCGGTATCCTGACTATGGCTGATCGGCACGATATGCGTCCGGCTCACCATGCCGATCGTCGGCTTCAATCCGACCAGTCCGTTCATCGATGCCGGGCATATCACCGACCCGTCGGTTTCGGTCCCCACCCCGACCGCCGCAAGGCTGGCGGCGATCGCCGCGCCGGTGCCCGACGACGATCCGCACGCGCTGCGATCCAGGGCATAGGGATTGCGCACCAGCCCGCCGACCGCGCTCCACCCGCTCATCGAACTGCCCGATCGAATGTTCGCCCATTCGGACAGGTTGGTCTTGCCGAGGATCACCGCCCCCGCCGCGCGCAGCCGTGCCACGACCGGCGCGTCGCGACCGGTACGATTGTCCTTCAGCGCCAGGCTGCCCGCCGTCGTCGCGTTTTCGCGCGTCTCGACATTGTCCTTCACCAGCACCGGCACCCCGTGCAGCGGCCCGCGCACCCGCCCGGCGCGTCGTTCGGCATCCAGCACCCGCGCCTGCTCGATCGCGTCCGGGTTGATCGCGACGACGCTGCGCAGCGTCGGTCCCTGTCGGTCGATCGCGGCGATTCGGGCCAGATAGGCGCGGGTCAGCGATTCGGCGGTGGCGCGCCCGGCGGCCATGTCGTCGGCAAGCCGCTCGGCGGAGCGTTCCTCGACCGGTTCCGTCCCCTGTCCCGTCGCCGGGGCCGCCAGCGCCAGCGCCAGCGTCAGTCCCGCACCCGTCCATCCCAACCCGCGCATCGATCGCTCCGCTTTTTTCAGTCTTCCGTATCGATTGGACCGCACTCGGTCGGCGGATGCAATGGCAGCGCGTCAAAACAGGCGGGCGAGCCGCTGCCACGGCTGGCCGCAACCGCTTCCTGCGACGAAAAAAATATTTTCCGCTTGCAGTTCGCGTAAGGCGCGGAAGTCCATGCGTCGCGTCGTTGCGGGCCATCGGAACCTGCCTGCCACGGCGATCGGACCGCTTGCATCGGGAGCGGTCCTGAAACTAAGTCTTGTGGGTAGCATTCTTGGGTAGGCGCTATCCGTGGTGTGACGCATGATTTGACCGGGCCGTTTCCACCTCCTTCGGGACGGGGCCATCGTCGTGCGTATCGCCATGAGCCTATCGGCGCGACCGCCCGCTGGCGGTGACGCGAACAGGAACGTATAAAGAACGGAATATCGCGATGGACTTCAGGGATTCGGACATGAATGAAACCAGCGCCCCCACGCTCGACCAGCCGGTGTCGGCCACCCCGGCGACCGCCGCCCCGCGCACCAGCAAGACGGTCGATGCGCAGCTCTATGCGGTCGAGGTCGATCATTCGCGCGACGCGCTGCTGACCGACTTCGGCAAGGATACGCTGAAGGACCGCTATCTGCTGCCCGGTGAATCCTATCAGGATCTGTTCGTGCGCGTGGCGTCCGCCTATGCCGACGACCAGGCGCATGCCCAGCGGCTGTACGACTATATCTCGAAGCTGTGGTTCATGCCCGCGACGCCGGTCCTGTCGAACGGCGGCACCGGCCGCGGCCTGCCGATTTCGTGCTATCTCAACTCGGTCCCCGACAGCCTCGAAGGCATCGTCGAGACGTGGAACGAGAATGTGTGGCTCGCCTCGCGCGGCGGCGGCATCGGCACCTATTGGGGCAATGTGCGCGGCATCGGCGAACCGGTCGGGCTGAACGGCAAGACCAGCGGCATCATCCCGTTCGTGCGGGTGATGGATTCGCTGACGCTCGCCATCTCGCAGGGGTCGCTGCGGCGCGGTTCGGCTGCCTGCTATCTCGACGTCAGCCATCCCGAGATCGAGGAGTTCCTCGAAATCCGCAAACCCTCGGGCGATTTCAACCGCAAGGCGCTGAACCTGCACCACGGCGTGCTGATCCCCGACGCTTTCATGGAAGCGGTGCGCGACGGTGCCGAATGGGTATTGCGCAGCCCGAAGGACGGGTCGGAGCGCGCCCGCGTCGATGCGCGGTCGCTGTTCCAGAAGCTGGTCGAAACCCGCCTCGCCACCGGCGAGCCGTATATCGTGTTCAGCGATCACGTGAACTCGACGATGCCCAAGCATCACCGCGATCTGGGCCTCAAGGTATCGACGTCGAACCTGTGCAGCGAAATCACGCTGCCGACCGGCAAGGATCACCTCGGCAACGACCGCACGGCCGTATGCTGCCTGTCCTCCCTGAACCTCGAAACCTGGGACGAATGGAACGGCGACAAGCGCTTCATCGAGGACGTGATGCGCTTCCTCGACAATGTGCTGAGCGATTATATCGAACGCGCACCCGACGAGATGGCCCGCGCGCGCTATTCGGCATCGCGGGAGCGGTCGGTCGGCCTTGGCGTCATGGGCTTCCACTCGTTCCTTCAGGCACGCGGCCTCGCGTTCGAGGGCGCGATGGCAAAGGCGTGGAACCTGCGCATGTTCAAGCATGTGAACGGTCAGGTGAACGAAGCGTCGATGCAGCTCGCGGTCGAGCGTGGGCCGTGCCCCGACGCCGCCGACATGGGCGTGATGGAGCGGTTCTCGTGCAAGATGGCGATCGCGCCGACCGCGTCGATCAGCATCATCTGCGGCGGGACCAGCGCGTGCATCGAACCGATCCCGGCGAACATCTATACCCACAAGACGCTGAGCGGGTCGTGGTCGGTCAAGAACCCGTATCTCGAAAAGCTGCTGATCGCGAAGTCGAAGAACAGCGACGCGGTGTGGAACTCGATCCTCGAACGCGGCGGATCGGTCCAGCATCTCGACTTCCTGTCGGTCGAGGAAAAGGACACGTTCAAGACCAGCTTCGAGATCGACCAGCGCTGGCTGCTCGAACTGGCGGGCGACCGTGCGCCGTTCATCGATCAGGCGCAGTCGCTGAACCTGTTCATCCCGGCGGACGTCGAGAAGTGGGATTTGTTGATGCTCCACTTCCGCGCATGGGAACTGGGCATCAAGTCGCTCTATTACCTCCGGTCGAAGTCGGTGCAGCGTGCCGGGTTCGCAGGCGGGGTAGAGGCGGACAACACGTCCGAACTGGCCAAGTTCGATCTGGGCGAGACCACCGATTATGACGAGTGCCTTGCCTGTCAGTAAGCGGACCGCCACCCGTTGCGTACGCAACGGGTGGACATGTCACGGCGGGCAGCAGGGTCGCGCAGCGGTCCTGTCTGACGGCGTGGCCGCAGGTGTCCTGTCGCCCCAATCGTCCTGCCAGCGCAGGCTGGCATCGCTCGCGGCAGGCTCCTCGCCTCGCCACGGAGAGACCCCAGCCTTCGCTGGGGTGACGAACGGAAAGACCGACCGGAGCGGCGGCAATCACCGCCGCTCCGGTCGGGTCGCGATCTCAGATCGTCGACCCGTCTTCCTCGGTCTCGAACGTCACCGCAACATCGGCATTGGCGCTCAGCCGTACCGTGTTGCCCTCGACCTCGGCGACGAGGCCGCCGTCGATATAATGGTGATGTCCCGTATGGGCCGTTTTGGCACCTTCGATTTCGGCACCGCTGTCCTTCTTGGTCAGCTTGATGCGGTCACCTTCGACCCGGTCGACGGTGCCGACATGGACGCCATCGGCACCGATGACTTCGGCGTGTTCGTTGATGTTGCTCAGATCGGCCATGAATCTTCTCCTGTGGACGCGGCGGTGAAACGCGCGTCGGGCGAGTTGGTCGCATGACCGCGAACGTCGTCATCATGCTGTGCGTCGCGACGGGTGCTGCGGGCGTCGGGCTGTGGCTGCTGCTGCGGCTGCGCTCGCGGCACACGGTACAGGCACGCTATGCCCACGGCATGGCGGGGATGATGATGCTGGCGCTCGGCCTGATCCTCGCCATCTTCGGCGTGGCGCAATGGTCGTGGAGCACGGCATGACGCCCCTTACCGGAATCGCGGCGATGTTCATTGGCATGGGACTCATATTTCGGCTTGCCCCAAGGGCAGCAGCCGATCGCCTTGGCTTCGCAGAAACACTACAAACCCTTTTTGCTATTCGTACGTTCGCTGCCGCTGGTCTGCTCGGCATGGCAGCTTTCCTCTTTTTCATTCAGTTTGTTCCGGAGTAATCCCATGTCGCTCACCGAAGCCCGCAAGCAGTACAAGCCGTTCGAATACCCCTGGGCATTCGATTTCTGGAAGCGTCAGCAGCAGATCCACTGGATGCCGGAGGAAGTGCCGCTGGGCGAGGATTGCCGCGACTGGGCGCAGAAGCTGACCCCGCACGAACGCAACCTGCTGACCCAGATCTTCCGCTTCTTCACCCAGGCGGATGTCGAGGTGCAGGACTGCTATCACGAGAAATACGGCCGGATCTTCAAGCCGACCGAGGTCAAGATGATGCTCGCCGCCTTCTCCAACATGGAGACGGTGCATATCGCGGCGTACAGCCACCTGCTCGACACGATCGGCATGCCCGAAAGCGAATATGGCGCCTTCCTCGAATATAGCGAGATGAAGGACAAGCACGACTATCTGCAGAATTTCGGCGTCGATACCGACGAGGATATCGCCAAGACGCTGGCGATGTTCGGCGGCTTTACCGAGGGACTTCAATTGTTCGCGTCGTTCGCGATGCTGATGAACTTCCCGCGCTTCAACAAGATGAAGGGCATGGGCCAGATCGTGTCGTGGTCGGTCCGCGATGAAAGCCTGCACTGCGAAGGCATCATCAAGCTGTTCCACGCCTTCTGCAAGGAACGCGATTGCATGACGCGCAGCGTGCGCGACGACATTGCCGACATGTGCCAGACGACGGTTCGGCTGGAGGACAATTTCATCGATCTGGCGTTCGAGATGGGCCCTGTCCACGGCATGACCGCCAAGGAGATCAAGAAGTATATCCGCTATATCGCCGACTGGCGGCTGGGCCAGTTGGGCATGAAGCCGATCTACCTGATCGAGGAACACCCCCTGCCGTGGCTCGCCCCGCTGTTGAACGGCGTGGAGCACGCGAACTTCTTCGAGCAGCGCGCGACCGAATATTCCAAGGCCGCGACGCGCGGTAACTGGAACGAGGTGTGGGACGGCTTCGACAAGCGCCAGAAGGCGAAGGCGGTGCCTGCGGCGAACGAGGAAGCCAGCGGCATGGGTGACATGTTCGGGGGCGTGGCGGCGGAGTAAGCCACGCCGCGCCGGGCAAGGGCGAGCAACGCTCGCCCGAGCCTCAAGACGCGGCCGGCCGGCGGCACCCGGGTGCCGACCGACGACACGGGCTTCGCCCGTGTCTGCCCGCCGATAAAAACCCTACCGCCCCCGCCGGACCGGCACCCGGAAATCGGCGGGCTTGTCCGCCACCCACCGGATGAACCGTGCCACGCCCGGCACCTCCCGCAGACGCCCGAGATCGGCGAGCGGTCCGGCGAGTTCGGCATTGGTGGCGTTGGCGTGAATCGTCCAGTGACATACCGGATGGACCGGCACGGTCTCGCGACCGCCTTCGCTCTTGGGCACGCGGTGATGCCATTCGATGCGATCGCCCAAGGGCCGTTCGCACAGCGCGCATGTCGATGGCGCGGTCGCGCGATCGGTGCGTGCCTGTGCTTCCATCAATCCGGCCTTGCGCTTTACCCGTCCCGCCATGCGGTCGATCCGATCATTTTCTCACACGATTCCCATAACGCAGAACAGCCGCAAGTATCTCCCGAACAACGATAGTTGTCGTTCCGGCGATACTGGCTGAACGCCAGATTAAGGAACCGCCATCCCGCCATGACGGTTGTTGCGTTCGGATATCGATTAAGGGAGATCGTTCATGAACCGCATGTTGTTGCTGTCCGCAGCCGCCGTCGCCACGCTGGCCGCCGCCCCGTCTTCGGCCCGTCCGCGGTCGGTGCCGGTCTATTCCGACTATAACCCCTATTATCTCGACTATAAGACCGACATTTCCGAGGCGAAGCGCGAGTTGCGCAAGGATCTGGCACGGGCCGACGACGCTGCATCGCGGGAGGACGCATGGGCCGAATATCGTCGTGAAGTTGCCGATGCCCGTCACGACTTCCGCAAGGAAATGGCCGAGCGCGGCATGATCGTCCGCAACGGTCGCGTCACCGTCGAGGAATGATTCAAACCGGCGTGATGCAAAAAAGCCCCCGGACGACACCGTCCGGGGGCTTTTTCGTACGCAGATACATTTTACGCAGATACCGGGGCGGGTCCGATACGCCGACCCGCCCGATCACGCCGCTTAGAAGTGGGTGGTGAGACCCAGCATCGGACGGAAGCTGTGCGCCGAACCGAAGGTCGACACTTCGCCGCGCAGACGCACGCCGGTGTTGCCGGTGACGCCGCCCAGACCGATGTCCTTCGGGCCGACTTCGAAACCGGCACCATAGGTCATTTCGTGATAGTCGCGGCTGTCGTTGCCGAACGCGGCGAAGTTGGTCCACTGATAGCCGACCTTGCCGTAGATCAGGCCCGAGTCACCGGCGCGGACGCCGAAACGGCCTGCTGCGCCATACTGCCAATCGATGTCGCCCGAGATGCCCTTCGACACGGCACCTTCGGCACCGACGAACACCGGACCTAGCGGCACGTTGAAGCCGACAATGCCTTCGACCAGGCTGCCGTTCAGCTTGTTGTTGCGCGGCACCAGCGGGATACCGGCGTCGGTGCGCTCGGAATCGAACTGTTCCCAGCCGCCCATGATCGCGACGTACGGCTCGATTCCGAAGCCGCTCGTGCCGTCCGGTGCCTCGACCGGTGCGACGGTGGTGTCCTGCATGCCGTCCTGCGCGAGCGCGGGGGCGGCAGAGAACGCGGCGGCGGCAGCGGCAACGGCGAAAAGCTTACGCATACAATACCTCATCAGCGTTTACGGAACCCACGCCGAATATACGATCCGACGCTCCGTGGCCCCTCTGAACCCCGTACCCGTGCCGTTGTTGCACCGCCGCGCGTATTTTCCCGCTCAAATCCGTAGGTGTTGCTTTTCCGCAACGGTATCTGTCGACGACATGAACGAACCGTGGCAAATCCGCCATTATTGCGGTGGGAGGGTGGCAACGATCCCGCGACATCTGGGCAACGCACTTGCAACAAGCCGGCCGTCATCGCCCCCGCTTGCCCTGTCCGAAGGGAACGATGGACCGGTCCGCCCTCCTGACGTCGTATAACGCGAACGGCCCGCCGGCAGCGATGCCGACGGGCCGTAGCGGTCCCGGACAAGGAACGGTCGGTTCAGCCGACGCGCGACCCCGCCATCGGGAAGCTGCCGAACGCGCCCGCGCCGACGGTGCCGGTGATCGTGTCGCCATCGACCGTGGCTTCGCAATCCAGCGTCATCGGCATCGGCACGACGATCGCCACCTTCCAGCTAAGCGTATCGCCCGCCACCTTGCCGTCGGTGATCTCGGTCGATCCCATCGCGCCCGAATAGGTGCCGGTGAAGCTGCCGCCGTCGCTCTTGACGGTCAGCGTCGCCTTCTGGTCGCCCATCGGCGATTTCGTCACCGTGTCCCAGCTTCCATCCACATTCGCCATCGTCGCTCTCCTTACTTGCCGCCGGCCGCTGCGGGCGCCGGCGTACCGGACACCACCTCCACCGGCAGGCCGAGCGCGTCAAGCTGTGGCCGGACGGTCGCGGCGTTGCCGACAACGACATACACGAACTTGTTCGGGTCGATTGCCGCGCGTGCCGCAGCGTCAAGCTGCTGCGTGGTGAGCGCACGATATTTTTGCGGCAACGTCGCCTGATAATCATCCGGGCGGCCAAGGAAGTCGTTGCTGCGCATCGCGCCCAGCACCGCGCCCGACGTTTCATAGGTGCCGGCCAACTGCCGCGTCTCGCCGTCGATCGACCGGCGGAACTCGACCGGCGTCACGCCATTGGGGCCGAGGAAGCCGTTGATCTGTTCGCGCAGCGACGCGATCGCCGGGCCGGTCTTGTCGGCCTGTACCGGCGCGTTGATGACATAGGGGACCGCGTTCTGCATCAACTGGAACCCGCCGCGCGCGCCGTAAGACCAGTGCTTGGCTTCGCGCAGGTCCATGTTGATGCGGCTGAGGAAGCCCGATCCCAGCACGGTGTTGGCGGTGGTCGCCGCCAGCGTGTCGGACTTCGCCTGAACCGGCGTCATCTGTGCCGCGACGATCAGCGACTGCGGCGAATCGGGACGGTCGACCAGCACGATGCGCGGCGTGGTCGCTGCGCGCTGGGTCGGGAATGCCTTGGTTCCCGCCGCTCCGGTCGCGCGCCAGTCGGACAGCGCCGCATTCAGCGCCGCGCGGACTTCCGCCAGCGGCCGGTCGGACACGACGAACAGTTTCGCCTTTTCCGGACGCAGCCATGCGTTGCGCCAGGCGATCAGGTCGTCCCGCTTCAACGTCGCGACCGCCGCCGGATCGCCCGCCCCGGCCGCCAGCTTCGCATAGGGCGAATTGGCACCGTACAGCAGCGGCGGCAGCGTCATGTCGGCCAGACCCTGCGGGCTGGTGCGCTGTTGCGCGATCTGCGCCATGACCTGTCCGCGCACGCGCTCGATCTCGGCGGCATCGAACGCCGGGTTGCGCAGCACGTCCGCGAACAGGGCGGTCGCGCTGTTCAGATTGGCGCTGGGAACGGCAAAACCGATCGTGGTTTCGTCGGCGGAACTGCCGCCGTTCATCGACATGCCAAGTCGTTCCTTGGCTTCGGCCATTTCGATCGAGTTACGGGTAGTCGTCCCCTCGTCGATCGCCGCCAGCGTCATGCTGGCGGTGCCGAGTTTACCCGCCACGTCGGCCGCGACACCCGCATCGAACACCATCGATACCTGCGTCACCGGCACGGCGGTGCGCTGTGCGTAGACCAGTTCGATCCCGTTCGACAGGCGGCTGCGCGTGACCTTCGGGAATTGCAGCGCGCCGCCGATGTCGGCGACGCCCGGCATCGCGCCGCGCGTGCCCTGAGCCGGACCTTCGGCGGTTGCCGGGGTCGGCGTGGCGACGGTCGTGTCGGCGACGCGGGGTGCCGCCTTCGCTTCCTCATATCCTTCGCGCGCGCCGGGCACGACGACCAGCGTATAGGCCGGGCGCGACATCCACTTCTGTGCGGCGGCACGGGCGCGTTCCGGCGTCATCGTCGCCAGCGCGTTCAGTTCCCGCTTATAGAAGCCCGGATCGTTGGAATAGAGTTCGCCCGACGCCAGCGTCACCGCCTTGCCGCCGAACCCGCCGACCGATTCCAGCCCGCCGATGGTGCCGGCCGCGCTGGTGGTGGCGACCCGAGCGACTTCATCGGCGGTCGGACCGGTGCGCAGATAGTCGGCGATGATCTGGTCCAGTTTCGCCTCGACCAGCTTGGCATCGACGCCGGGGCGCACGACGGCACGGACGATCAGCATCCCCGCCTGTGCCAGCGACTGGACGCCCGCCGACACCTGTACCGCCAGCTTGTCGCGCTTGACCAGTTCGTTGTCGAGCCGCGACGAGGCGAGGCCGCCGAGCGCGCTCATCGCCACGTCGAGCGCGGGCGAATCGGGATCGTTCAGCCCCGGCACCGCCCACATCTTCATGATCATGGTCGCGGCGACGCGATCCTTCATCTCCTCGCGCACCGGCGCGGCCAGCGTCGGCACGGCGATCGTCGGCAGGACCGATTCCGGCCCCTTCGGGATCGCACCGAAATATTTCTCGACCAGCGGGCGCGCTTCGGCGGCGTTGATATCGCCCGCCAGGACCAGCACGGCGTTGTTCGGGCCGTAATGGCTGCGGAACCACGACTTCACGTCGTCGAGGCTGGCGGCGTCGAGATCGGCCATCGAACCGATCACCGAATGGCGGTACGGATGCCCGACCGGGAACAGCCCTTCGGTCATCTTGTAGCGGACGAGGCCGTATGGCTGGTTGTCGCCCTGACGCTTTTCGTTCTGCACCACGCCGCGCTGTTCATCCAGCACGCCCTGCGTCACCGCGCCGAGCAGATAGCCCATGCGATCGCTTTCGAGGAACAGCGCGCGGTCGAGCGCGGGCTTGGGCACCGTTTCGAAATAATTGGTCCGGTCATAGCTGGTCGTGCCGTTCAGGTCGGTCGCACCGATCGAGCGCAGCGGGTCGAAAAAATCGCCCGGCGCATTTTCCGATCCGTTGAACATCAGATGCTCGAACAGATGCGCGAAGCCGGTCTTGCCGGTCGGCTCGTGCTTCGATCCCACGTCGTACCATACCGAAACGGCCACGATCGGCGCCTTGCGGTCGGTATGGGTGATGACGGTCAGCCCGTTGGGCAGCGTGAACTTCTCGTACGGAATGTTCACCGGCGCGACCAGCGCGGACAGCGGCGCGGCCTTGATCGGGGCGGGGGCGGCCGCCCGCGGCTGCGCCAGTGCGGGCGCGGCGGCAAGTGCGGTGGATGCAAGCAGGACGGACGCCAGCGTACGGTACATTCGAAACCCCCAACGATATCGATAAACGGAATATGCAGGGTGTATGGTCAGTCCATCGGCCACGCAAGCAGCGTTTTATACCTTGCCCGATGATGACAAATTTTGCGGGCGCGCAGCCGCCGCCTTTCGCGAATGTAACATATGATGTCCTGCCCGACGAACGGAGCGGAACGCGGGTTGGCGCGTATTCCAATGCTGAAAGTCGTAGTTATGTTGCAGCGCGTCATGGGTACACATTACCAAACGCTCCGCGCCTATCTGCCATCGCCCGACCGGCTCGATCCCCTGTGGGAGATCGGATGGGAAGACACCGGCGGCATGGTCCTCGCCCTTGGCGGCATCGCGTTCATGGCCCTGTTCCGGGTCATACGATCGCGCTGAACCGTGCTGGTAGGCTGCGACGACCATCGAACGCGACGGTGTCGTGCCGTCGTGCCTGTGAACCATATTGACGAACATGCGAGGAATGATGATGCGACCGATCGTTGCGACGATGGCCTTTACCCTGTTGGCGGCATGCGGCAGCGCGACGTCGAACGACATGACGGCGGAAGCCACGACCGAAAACGGCGTCAGTCTGCGCAACCTCGTCGACACCGACGTCGCAGGGAACGGCATCGAACGCTACAAGCTGGAGGGGACGGCGATCCCGACCCCGTCGGACCCGAACTCGCGCTACGAACTGCTGCGGCAACGGCGGACGGCGGCGGGCACCACAATCGCCATCCTGCGGCAGCAACGCGGCGACCGGGTCGCCTATGCCCGCACCGAACTGGATTGCGCGGCCAACCTGTTCCACATCGTCGGCGTGGCGGACACGCGCGCGCATGTCGAAACCTATACCGCGCATGACGGCCCGCTGCGACCGACCACGGGCATGCCGTTGCGTCAGGAACTGTCGCGATTCATCTGTCAGCGCGAAGCCGCCTGACGCTTCATTCGTTGACCGGCGGCACGGCGGGCACCGCCACGGCGTCTTCGAAGGCGGGGTCCGGTTCAAGCACCGGCACCCCGCCGCGTCGCCGCTCGAAACTGGTCAGCACGAAGAACAACAGGTTGCTGCCCTGCGTCAGCGCGCCGCCCGCCAGCAGCAATCCGGCCATCGCGGCGCGCGGACCGTCGACGATATGGCTCATCTCCAGCGCGGCGGACAGGAACAGCAGGTCGCGGTTGGGCACGAGCGGCAACCGGCTGATGACCATCTGTACCGTCAGGAACGTCGCCCATACGCTCCACGGCTCGCTGGGCAGGACCACGGCCCATTGCGTCGCCTGCAACAGCACGACGATGATGATGCGCGCCATGTGGATGCCCAGCACGGTCGCGGCCACCCGCCATGCCACGCTCAGAATCCGCCGCCGCAATCGTAGCAGCAGCGGCGTCAGGAACCCGGCAACCAGCAGCACGGCGATCACCACGCCGCCTGCCGACTGCAACCAGTCTGCGATCCATCGTGCCCGCCCGCCGATCATGAACATGCCCAGCAACACCGACGTGATCGTCGCCGATGCCAGCGCCGACAGGATCGCATTGTCCTTGATCGCCAACAGCAGCGTTTTCGATGCGATGCCCAGCCGCTGCCGCGCCCAGACGAACAGGTATAGTTCGCCCGAATAGCCGACGAACGCCGAATTGAAGACGCGCTTGCGGATGAACACCGGCAGCGCGCCGGGTAACTGGCGACCGAGCAGACGGCGGAATATCCACACTTCCGACACCGGCAGCGCAAGGAACATCACGACGAACAGGAGATAGAACCACGGCGTGCGCGGCAGCGCGGCGACCACCGATTCCCATCCGATCGCGCGGACCTTCAGCACCAGCCACGCCACGACCCCGACGAAGAACAGCGCGCGGAAGATCGTGCCGATCCGCTTTGCGGCGCGGGTTTCCGACCAGCCTTGCAGCCGTTCCAGCGCCGCCGACGCGTTCATCGCGGGAATATCCCCGCCGCCCGAGAATCGGCGACGAAGGCACCGAACGCATCGCGCGTCGCCGGCGCCAGCCGAAACCGCGAATGGCGCCAGATGCCGCCCGGCAGGATCGATCGCAGCCGATATTCGATCGCCGCCACCGGCGTGTTGCGCACCCGCCGCTCGAAATGTTCGCGTTCCCACGTATTGCCGCCGTGGAATGCGCGCACGAACAGTTCCGGTGCGTCGAGCACGCCGATCCGGTCGCGTGACCAATGGGCGAGATAGTCGGTATCCTCGCCCCGCCGTTTTTCGGGATAGCGGATTGCCGGGTTGGCACGGTGGACGATGCTGCCCGGCACCCCCGGCGCCAGCGTCCCGACATAGGGATGGTCGAACCATTCGGGCGCGTCGAGATGCATCAGCGTCCCCCGCAACACGCACGCATCGCTGCCCTGCGCCAGCACCGCGACCTGTCGCGCCAGCCGGTCGGGATGATACCAGTCGTCATCGTCCCATTGCGCGACGATGGGACCGCGCGCCAGATCGAGCGTCCGGTTCCTGAGCGTCCCCAGCGTCGTGCGGTCGTCCTTCGCCACCCGGCGATAGATGAGCCGATCGGCGGGAATGTCGCCGAACAGCGCCATGTAATCCTGTTCGCCGTCGTCGACGACGATCAGTTCGCGATTGCCCCAGCGTTGCGACAGGAAACAATCGATCGCGCGCCGCGCCAGCGCCGCACGGTTCGCCGTCACCATCAGGCAGCTCACGCGCACGCCATCGTCGGACCAGTTCATCGCCAGCCTTACAGCCTGTTTAAAAATGCGCGGAAGTGCGCGTTTTGCAGGCGGTACCGGCCCGGTACCGCGCGTTTTCAAACGGCCCCTTAGCCGCCGTCGCCCGATACGACAATCCGGGTGGCGTCGGGCGCGGTGCGCTGGTAGCCCGCCGGGCCATGCGGATCATATTCGTCCTGACCTATCCCACGCATCACGGCGTGGCCGACCCGGCGGAATGGCTGCGTTGGGACAATCGCGACCGGCGGATGCCGGGCATCCTGTCCGAACTGGGCGTCGATGTCGCCTTGTGGGGTCTGGCGCGGGAGGGCATGGAAACCGTGTCGACGCTCCCCGGCATCGCACCTTATCCCATCCGGCTGTTCGCCCCTGCCGATCCGACGCGCCGGACGCGCGATCAGGTGAGCGACACGCTGGTCGCCGCCGCGCGCGACGACCCCGCCGACCTGTTCGTCCTGATCGGCAGCAACGGCGGTGCCGGGTTCGACCTGTTCGACCGGATGCTACGCCCCGACCGACGGCGCTTCGCCGTGGTGATCGGCGGCGATTACTGGAGCCGGATCATACCCCACGCCGCCTTCGTCTTTCCCGAATCGTCGGTGCAGGAACGGGCGCTCGTCCACCCGTTCCCCCGCTTCTGGCGGTCCGCGCTGTCGCCCGACCGGATGCAACGCCTGCCCAAGACGATCGATACCGACCGGTTCCACCCCCGCCCCGCCGATCCGCGATGGGATGTCATCGCGACCAGCCGCCTGACCCCGTACAAGGATTTCGGGGAGGTCGCCGCGCTGGCCGACACGCACCGGGTCGCGGTGATCGGCGACGGACCGCAGGCGGCGGAACTGCGCCGACGCTATCCGCGCGTCGACTGGCTGGGGCATGTGCCCAATGCCGACGTGCCGGGGATGCTGGCGCAGGCGCGACTGTTTTTCCATGCCGGGCGGCGCGACTATTTCCCGCGCGCGATACCGGAGGCGATGGCGTGCGGACTGCCGGTGGTGGCGTTCGACGACCGGATCGGCGCGGATGTGGTGCCCCCCGATTGCGGCATCCTCGTCCGCGATCGCCACTATCGCTCGCGGGTCGCCGCGTTGCTGGACGACCCGGCAGCGCTGGCCGCGATGGGTCGGGCGGCGCGTGATCATGCCGTCGCCACCCACGGGCTGCGATCGTCGGAGAATGCCTGCAAGCGCCTGATCGAGGTGGCGGGATGATCCGCTGGACCTTCGTCATCGCCTATTACAACGAAGCCGGGTTCCTTGCCGACACGCTGGCGTCGCTCGCCGCGCAGGGGGTGCCGATGCGGCTGGTGCTGGTCGACAACGCCTCGACCGACGCCTCCCCCGCCATCGCCGCCGCCTTTGCCGCGCCGGGGATCGAAACGGTGCTGCTACGGGAGGAACGGCCGGGCAAGATCCACGCGCTCGAAACCGCGATGCCGCATCTGACCACCGAGTTCTCGGCATTCGGCGATGCTGACACCTTCTATCCCTCACACTATCTGACGACCGCGACCCGCGCCTTCGACGCCGATCCGAGGGTCGTCGCGGTGATGGCGCTGGGGGTCGATGCGTCGTCGCAGCCGCTGCGGCGGCGGATCTATTCGGGCATCGTCACGCGGATCTGGTCGAAACAGACCCATACCGGCGGCTATGGACAGGCGTTCCGCACCGCCGCGCTGCGTGCCGCCGGGGGATTTTCGGAACGGCTATGGGCCTATGTCCTGCTCGATCACGAGGTGATGCAGCGCGTCGCCAAGCAGGGCCGGGTCGTCTATCCCTATGATTTCTGGGCGATCCCCTCCCCCCGGCGGACCGACCGGCGGCGGGTACGGTGGACGCTGCCCGAACGCATCCTGTATCACGCCACGCCGTTCGCGCTGAAGGACTGGTATTTCCATCACTTTCTCGGCCCCCGCCTGAAAGCGCGTGGGATCACCCACCTGAACCTGCGCGCCAAGCCGTGGGAAACGCCAGGAGCCTAACGCTCCACCCGGAACAGCCCGTCATCTACCACCCGCAACACCGCCCCGATCGCGGCCGCCGCCCGCGCCAGTTCGTCTGCCGCGCGCGGATCGTCCGCCGCGATCTCGACCACCGAAGCACCGTCGCGCAACGCCCGCGCCAGCCGGATCGCGGGCCACGGGCACCGCATCCCCCGCGCGTCGATGCGGATCACTTGCTATGGTCGAACGGGTTCTTCGGTGCGCGCATGTTGATACGGACCGGCACCGCACCGAACCCGAATTCCTTGCGCAATCCGTTGATGAGGTAGCGCTTATAGCTTTCCGGCAACTGATCGACCCGCGTGCCGAACAGCACGAAGCTGGGCGGGCGCGACTTGTTCTGGGTGATGTAGCGCATCTTGACGCGCTTGCCGCCCGGCGCGGGCGGCGGATTGGCTTCCAGCGCGCGCTCGAACCAGCGGTTGAGTTGTCCGGTCGATACGCGACGGCTCCATGCCTCCCGCGATTCGAACGCCGCCTGGATCAGCGTATCCAGCCCCTTGCCGGTCGCGCCCGATACGGTCAGCAGCGGCACGCCCTTGGCCTGTGCCAGCCCTTCGTCCAGCGCGCCCTTGACGCCGTTGAACAGCGACGATGCGTGTTCGGCAATGTCCCATTTGTTCAACGCGATGACCAGCGCGCGCCCTTCCTGCAACACGCGGTCGGCGATCTTGATGTCCTGAAGCTCCAGCCCGCGCGTCCCGTCGAGCAGCAGCACGACGACTTCGGCAAAATCGATCGCGTGCAGCGCATCGGCAACCGACAGCTTCTCCAGCTTTTCCTGGACCCGCGCCTTCTTGCGCATTCCGGCAGTGTCGATCAGCCGCACCGGGCGAACCCGGCCATTGGCGTCGGTCCATTCCCAATCGACCGCGATCGAATCGCGCGTGATCCCGGCTTCCGGCCCGGTAATCAGGCGGTCCTGCCCCAGAAAGCGGTTGATGAGCGTCGACTTGCCCGCGTTCGGACGGCCGACGATCGCCAGCTTCAACACCGCATTCTCGGCGTCGTAATTCTCGTCGTCGTCTTCCTCGACCGGCTCCTCGTCCCGCTCGATGAACGGGCGCAGCGCGTCGAACAGGTCGGCGACGCCTTCGCCATGTTCGGCCGACATCTGCACCGGATCGCCAAAGCCCAGCGCCAGCGATTCGAGCACGCCATTCTCGCCCGCGCGGCCTTCGGCCTTGTTCGCCACCAGCACGACCGTGCCGTCGGCGGAGCGCAACCAGCGCGCGATTTCCTCGTCCAGCGGGGTGATCCCGGCGCGCGCGTCGATCATGAACAGCGCGACATCGGCCATCTCGACCGCCGCCTGCGTCTGCATCCGCATCCGGCCGGGCAGGGTCGCGGCGTCCTCATCCTCGAACCCGGCCGTATCGACGATGGTGAAGTCGAGGCCGAGCAGCGACGCCTCTCCCTCCCGCCGGTCGCGGGTGACGCCGGGCTGATCGTCGACCAGCGCCAGCCGCTTGCCGACGAGGCGATTGAACAGCGTGGACTTGCCGACATTGGGGCGACCGATGATCGCGACGACGGGAAGGGGCATGGAAATTCCTGATGCGGGTCGAACCCGCGTTGTACGGGCAATCGGTGGGTTGGTCGAGATTGGGGTTGATGGCGCGTGCTTTGAGCACCGACGCTGAACCGAGTAGAGGCAACCGCGCCCGGACGAAGGCGAGGCCGTTGCGAAAGTCGATGCACCTTCTTCATTCCCGTACCCCGGCGAAGGCCGGGGTCAGTTTGGTGAAGGGTAGCGATGGAGTATAAAGCCATCCCGACCGGGCCTTGGCCTTCGCGGGGTATGCGTATTCCCGGGAAGGCGCGCCGACCGCCAAAGGGACTGGATGGCGGCGCTATGCCTCCGCCCTATACCGTCACTTCCACGCGCTGAGCACACCGGTGTCGTCGAGCAGGTACAGCACGCCGTTGGCGACGATCGGCGACAGGGTGTACCCGCCCTTCGACCGCGTATCCTGCGTCGACAGGATGCTGCCGTCGGTCGGCGATGCCGCAACCATCTCGCCACGCGAATTGGCGAGGATCAGGCGATTACCGGCAAGGATCGGACCGACCCAGCCGATCGGGCCGCGGCGGCTCTTCTGCTTGCGGAAGCCCGGCAGTTGCTGGACCCAGCGCAGCTTGCCGCTGCCGCGCGAGATGCACAGCAGGCGGGCATCGTCGGTCACGACGAAAATCCATTCGCCCGCGACCCACGGCGTCGAGATACCGGCGAGATTCTGTTCCCACAGCCGCTGGCCCGATGTGAGTTCGAGTGCGACCATGCGCCCGCCCTGTCCCACGGCATAGACGCGACCATTGTCGACCACCGGTTCGGCATCGATATCGGCCAGTGCCGACACCGAGGTCGATGCCGAGGTGCGCGACAGGCTGTCGGTCCATACCGACCGGCCGTTTTCATAGCGATAGGCGTTGAGTTCGCCCGACGAGAAGCCGGCGATCAGCGTGCCCTGCGCCGATGCGGGCGCGGCAACGCCGAACACGCCCTGTGCCTCCAGGCTGCCCGACTGGGTCCACACCACCCGGCCATCGGCCTGGTCGAGCGCGAACAACTGATTGTCCTGGCTGACGACATAGACCTGTCCGTTGGCCACCGTCGGCGCACCGCGCAGCGGGCCGCCCGGCTTGGCGCGCCATACTTCGGTGCCGTCGGCGGTGTTCAGTGCGACGACATCGCCCAGACCGTTGGTCGCGAACGCCCGCGTCCCTTCGACACTGACACCGCCGCCGAAGCGCGCGGGGCGATTCTCTTCCCCCTTCACGGTCGCGGTGGTCCAGAGTTGCGCGCCGGTATCGGCCGACATCGCGGTCACGGTCCCGGTGACGTCGACGACGTACAGCCGCCCGTCGACCACCACCGGCGCCGCGCCCAGCCGGGTACGGTTGTTACCGCCGTCGATCCGCTTCGACCAGAGCTGCGTAGGCGCCTCGCTCAGGTTCAGGTGCCCCATCGACTTGGACGGGTTGCCGCCGGGTTGCGACCAGTTGGCGTTGGTTTCCGCCAGCGGCAGCACGACCTGAAGGCTGGCCAGCGCCGGATCGGCGACCGCCAGATCCTCGGACGTCAGGATCGGCACGCGCTGTCCGACGACCGGGGTCTTGGCCGGGCCGCTGCCCTTGAAGATGCCGCAGCCGCTCAGCAGCGCCATCGCCGCGAACGCTGCCGAGAGTTTGAGATGCGTCTTCATGGTCGATCGATCCGGTACGAAAGGAGTAGCGGGGCCGCCGGAATTACCGGGCGGCGGTCTGGTTGGTCACAGCGGGAGCGTCGATCGCATCGACGCCCAGCGATCCGGCCATCTGCACGGCACGCGAGCGGACGCCCTGCGGCACGCTCTCGGTCTGGGCGATCAGGCCGAACAGCGCGCCCGCCTGCGGCAGCTTGTTCTGCCGGTAATAGGCAATGGCGACCATCTCGCCCGCGCTGCCAAGCCACGGGCTGTTCTTGTCGGCCAGCCCGCGCAGCCGGTCGATGACCTGTTGCGGCTGCAACGTGTCATATTCGACCGCCGTCTGACGGATGACCGCCAGATCGCGGAACGGTTGCGCCAGCGATTCGTCGGCGGCGACCTTTGCAAAGGCGGCGGCGGCACCCTTGGCATCGCCCTTGGTCAGCAGGGTATCGGCTTGCGTCATCAGCGCGGTGGCGCGCACGACGTCGCGGTCCGACGATGCCAGCTTGGTCAGCGCCGTTCCCGCCTGCGCGCTGCGCCCGGCGGCCAGATCGTCGAACGCCAGCGCCAGTTGCTCGCCCTGTTCGCCCGCCGCGACGGTCTGCCGGTGCTGCCAATAGGTCCAGCCACCGAACGCGATCAGCACCGCGATCACCGCGGCGATGATCCACAGGCCATAGCGGCGGCCGATATCGCTCATCTGTTCGCGACGGAGTTCGTCGTCGACTTCGCGGATGAAGGCATCGTTATTCTGCGGGGTCAGCGCCAAGTTCAGGCTCCACGGGACAGGTCAAGCGCGCTCCCTTAGCCCGGCGGCGCGGGAAACGGAAGCAAATGGTCGGGGCCGGTTCCTCGTCCGCCTACGCCTTTGGGGGATAGAGTTGTTCCGCCCCCGGAAACGCACGCGACCGGACATCGCCCGCATAGGTTGCAACCGCGGCGGAAATGCGGCCGGCGATATCGTCGAACGTCTTCACGAAGCGGGGCGTGCGCTCGAACATGCCCAGCATGTCTTCGGCGACCAGCACCTGCCCGTCGCATTGCGCCGATGCGCCGATGCCGATGGTCGGACAGGCGATCGCGCGGGTGATGTCGACCGCGATAGGTTCGACCACGCCTTCGATCACGACCGCGAACGCGCCCGCTTCGGCGACGGCGGTGGCATCGGCGACGATCTTCGCCGCTTCTTCGGGACTGCGCCCGCGCGCGCCATAGCCGCCTAGCTGGTTCACCGCCTGCGGAGTCAGCCCGACATGGCCCATCACCGGAATGCCCCGCGCCGACAGGAACGCGACCGTTTCGGCCATCGCGGTCCCGCCCTCCAGCTTGACCGCCGCCGCGCCGGTCGCCTTCATCAGCATCGCCGCGCTCTCGAACGCCTGCACCGGGCTGGCTTCGTAACTGCCGAACGGCATGTCGACCACCACGACCGCATGATAGCTGCCGCGCACCACCGCCGCGCCATGCGCCGCCATCATGTCCAGCGTGACCGGCACCGTCGACGGCAGGCCATAGATCACCTGCCCCAGGCTGTCGCCGACCAGCAGCATGTCGCAATGCGGGTCGAGCAGTTGCGCCATCCGCACGGTATAGGCGGTGAGCATCACCAGCGGCGTCTTGCCCTTGGCCGCGCGAATCGCGGGGATGGTCAGGCGCTTCATCGGCGCGGGGGTCGGCGTCGCGCGGCTGGTCGCGGTATCGATCGTGAAGGTCGTGGACATCGCATCCGTCTAAAGTCTGTTCCGCCCCGGTGAAAGCCCCGTGCTTTCAGACGACTCTCATCGCAGCCACCCGCGCCGGACCCCGTGCCGCGCCACCGACCACTGGATCAGCGCCAGCGCGAAGATAAGGACGGGAAACGACATCGCGACCATCGGTCCCTTTGCGGCGATCAGGTCGGTCGCCAGAAACATCCAGCCGAACTGGATCACGACCGCGCCCGCCGACAGCAGGAACAGCGTTCCCGCGTCCCGTCGTCGCAGCATCAGTGCGACGGCGCCCAGCAGGCCGCTGACCGTCGCGACGGCATAGATCCATGCGAACCAGCGCGGCAGCGACAGGAAGCGCGCACGATCCTCGACCGGCACGGCACCGGCCCCGGTCGTGACATGCAGCGCGAAGGCGACGACCCCGGCCGCGCCCCATAGCAGGAACAGGATCGTCAGCCCCCGGAACCAGGGCGGCGGCGTTCGGGCGTAGGTTGGCCGCATATCGTTTCCCGCGTTCGATTCGATACGACGTCGTAACGACGACTCACCGGACTTGCCACTGGATTCGCGCGTCTCAGCCAAACCGTGCGGCATAGCGGTCGGGTTTGAAACCAACCTCGATCCCGGTCGCGTCCACCAGCACCGGGCGGCGGATCATCGAGGGTTGCGCCAGCATCAGCGCGATCGCCTTGTCCCGGTCGATATCGCTGCGTTCCGATTCGGGAAGCTTGCGGAACGTGGTGCCCGACCGGTTCAGCAACGCCTCCCAGCCCAGCGTATCGACCCATGCTTCCAGCACCGCACGATCGACACCCGCGGTCTTGTAGTCGTGGAAGTCGTACGCCACGCCATGCCCGTCGAGCCAAAGGCGCGCCTTCTTCATCGTGTCGCAATTGCGGATGCCGAATATCGTAGTCATCGCGGCTCCCTCACCCGCCGATCGCACGGCGGATGAACGCATCCGATCGTTCGAGCAGGTCGGCGCGGACCGCATCGTCGGACAATTGATGGTCCAGTTTCGGAATTTCGATATACTCGACCGGCTTGCCGGCGGCACGCAGCCGCGACGCCATCAACCTCGATTCGCCGACACCGACATTGACGTCGCGTTCGCCGTGGAACAGCAACACAGGCGCCCGGATCGCCGCGACGTTCTGTGCCGGCGATCCTGCACGAATATGCTCGCCCCGACCGATGAACGCATCGACCTGCGGGAAATTGACGTAATTGCGGGCTTCGCCGCGCAACGTCTCAAGGTCGGTGACGGGTGCGATCGCGACGATCGCCTTGAACAGGTCCGGCGACAATGCGGGCGATTGCAACGCAGCGTAGCCGCCATAGGACCAGCCGACGATCGCCAGCTTGCCGGGCGCGGCGATACCCTGCGCCTGCATCCAGCGGCCCGCATCGTTCACGTCGCCGACCGCGATCCGCCACGACTGGAACCCGTTCTTCTGGAACCAGCCGTCGCCATAGCCGGTCGACCCGCGAAAATTGGGCTGAAGCACGGCATAGCCGCGCGCGGCGAAGAATTGCGCCAGCCAGTCGAAACCCCATTCGTCGCGCGCGCCCGGTCCGCCATGCGGCATCACGATCGCCGGCAACCCCTTGCCATCGCTGCCCGCAGGCAATGTGAGATATCCCGGGATCATCGTACCGTCCGCCGCCGGATACGATACCGGCCGCACCGTCGCGAGCGTCGTCTTGGCCAGTTGCGGGCGGACCGGCAACAATTCGCCCATCCGCCGCCCGGTCTTCTCGTACAGGAAATAGCGGCCGGGATCGACGTCGGACCCGGCGAACAGCACCAGCGTCTTTTCGTCCGCGCTGGCATCGACGAAACTGATCAACGGCAATTGCGGCATCGCCTTCGACAAGGCGGTGCGCAATCGGGCGAGTTCGGGATCGAAGAACATCGTCTGCCGCCTGTCGGTGACATAGCTTACGCCGACCACGCGGTTCTGCCGACCGATCCGGATCAGTCCGTCGACATCGACCTGCGGGTGGGCAAAGACCAGCTCGCGCTTCAACGATCCGTCGAGCGCGACCTTGAACAGCGCCCGCCGACCGTCGAGGACGTCGAAACCATAGGCGACGTTCAGGTCGCGATCGACCGCCTGGGGAATGAAGCCGACAGCCGCGTCCCCGTTCAGCGTTACGCGGGAGAGCGGATACCATTGCCGGTCGCCCGCCTTGCGATAGGAATAGGAGATGCTGTTGCCGTCATAGCCGGTCCCGGTCGACGACTGGACGCTGGAAATCCGGACCGTACCGTGGCCGTCGCTGAGGAAGGTCGCCGCACCCCCGCGCGGCGTTTCGACCACGGTTCGCCGCAACGTGCGCGTATCGACCCGTTCGACCGCCAGACCCTCCCGACTTTCGGCAGTCAGCGTGCCGGTAGCCATTTCCGGCACGATCATCCGGGTCATCAGCACGCTGGCATCGTCGTCGCTCGCGTTATCGGCGGCCGACCAGTCGATGATCCGTCCGCCGTCCTGCGCCAGCCCCAGCGCGTCGCTCGACGTCCGTGCGCTCAGCATCCGTATGTTGCCGCCGTCGGCGTCGAGCGCGATCATGCGGGAAAACCGCAGCGCTTGGTTGGTTCCGTCGGCGAGCAGCAGGAGCGTACAGACCAGACGATCATTCGCCGACCATGCGCAACTCCGGATGCTGTCGCGGTCCCCCTCGCTGCGCAGGATCGCCTTTTGCGCGCCCCCGTCGGTGGCATAGACCTTTACGACCTGTCCGCGCGTTCCGGCGGGTTCGACGGCGGCGATGTGCTTGCCATCCGGCGACAGGCTGATGTCGTCCACCTGTTCGCGCGCACCGAATGCCCGCCCCGTCGCTGCCACAGGCGCCTGTACCCCGAAGGCGGGTGTCGCCACCAGCATGGCGGCAACCGCCAACAAACTCGAAACACGCATGCCGCACCCCCGTCGAAACCGGCCCCCGCCGGTCGCATCGACGGTAGACCGCACCGGCATTCCCCGCAAACACTTTGCCGAACACCCGAATCATCGATCGCGGGCGGTGCGACGACTTGCACGCAATCGGCGTTGAAACGCCATTGACGACCCCGGATCGCAAGGATACCATTTGCGAATGAGTATCAATAGCGAGGTTGCGATGTACGATCTGATCGACCGCCCGCTGTCGGCGCTGGGGGCCGGCGACCGTTTTCTGATCGACGCGATCCGCCTGTGGGTCGCGGCGCGTTCGGCGTGCCAATGTCCCGCCAGCCTGCTGGCCGCACGGTTCGCACAGGCGGGTGCGCTGGATGCGCTGGACGATTTCGACGGGTGGATGACGCACCTGTCGAACCACGCCCGCGTGCCGATCCTGGTCAATTGTAAATGTGGCCTTGTGACCGACGATGAATCGGTTCTCTTGACCTTGGCACGTGATCTCGTAACGGGGCGCGATGCGAAGGCGCGCACCACGCTTTCGCTGCTGGTCGCCGATGCGGCGATCGCACCCACTTTCTGCGCGCTGGCCCGGACGGCGGCGATGCTCGGCCATGTCGGGCTGCCACCGGGCTCCAGCGTCACGACGTAAGGATTGTTTATGAGCGACCGCACCGCCGTCGTCCACGGCCTCGAACCGACCAACGCCCTGACCGTGGAGCGTGTCCGTTCGGTGCGTCACTGGAACGAACATCTGTTCAGCTTCACGATCACCCGCCCGCCCAGCTTCCGGTTCCGGTCGGGCGAATTCGTGATGATCGGGATGCCCGGCGACAACGGCAAGCCGTTGCTGCGCGCCTATTCGATCGCCAGCCCCGCCTATGCCGAGGAGCTGGAATTCCTGTCGATCAAGGTCGCCGACGGCCCGCTGACCTCGCGCCTGCAACAGATCGTGCCGGGCGACGAACTGTATCTGGGCAAGAAGCCGACCGGCACGCTCGTCACCGACGCGCTGAAGCCGGGTTCGCGGCTGTTCATGCTGTCGACCGGCACCGGCCTCGCCCCGTTCCTCAGCCTGATCCGCGATCCCGACGTGTACGAGATGTATACCTCGATCGTCGTCGTCCATTCGGTGCGCCGCGTGTCCGACCTGGCGTTCCGCACCACGCTGGAAAGCAACCTCGCGGGCGATCCGCTGGTCGAGGATCAGGCGGCGGCGCAGTTCACCTATATCCCCACCGTCACCCGCGAACCGTTCCACACGACCGGCCGCATCGATGCGCTGGCCGAAAACGGCACGTTGTTCTCGTCGCGGATCGGCGGGGCGCAGGCGTTCGATCCCGAAACCGACCGCATCATGCTGTGCGGGTCGACCGAGATGATCCGCGATTTCTCGCAATATCTCGAAGGACTGGGGTTCGAGGAAGGGTCGAACGCCAAGCCGGGCGACTATGTGATCGAACGGGCCTTCGTCGGATAGAAGCCGGCATACCCGCCGGGATCGCGCCACGGCGTTCCCCCGGCGGGCCGACCGCCTGTTGCGTCGGCGGCGGGCTGTGATAGCCTTCCGGCCGCAATATCGACGGGAGTCGCAGGCGATGATCGCATTGGCCGGTTCGGGAAATTGTTCGGTACTGGCGCTGGTCGACGGTGTGCCGCCACCGGGGCTGGCGGACGCGATCGACCGGTTGCGCGCCACCCTGCTGCCGATCGGGCGGCGGACCGATGCCGACCGCAACATCCTCGGCGCGAAGATCGACCGGTTCGTCGGCGATTCGGACCGGCACGTCATCCTGCTGGGACATGGCGCGGGGTGCCGGGCGGCGGCATGGTGGTCGCGGCTGTCCCCGGCGCATTATGTCGCGCGGGTCGCGGGCGCGATCCTGATCGATCCGGTGGTCGAACCGGGGCACGACCGCTTCGCCTCGCCCGGCATCGCCCTGCCGTTCCGCTCCGTTACCGTCGACCGTTCGCATCCGGCGATGATCGCGGCGCTCGCGACCGAATGGGGCAGCGAACTGATCGCCGATGCCAGTGACGAGGGAACCGGCGGCAACCGGCTGCTGAAACTGATCGACCGGCTGACCGGCGTGGTCGTGGCGCACGACGTGCGCACCGCCGAGAAGCTGGCACGCCTTCGACAGGTGTGAGGCGTCACGACCCGTACGCACGCCATGATCGCGATTCGACGATCCGGGCTGGACGATGGTGAAAGCATGGTTCGGATCTGGCGCGATGCGGTCGATGCGACGCACGCCTTTCTCGCCCCTGAAGATCGCGGCGCCCTCCATGATCTGGTCGCCGGTTTCCTGCCGACCGCTCCGACATGGCTGGCGGTGGACGAAGACGACCGGCCGCTGGGGTTCATGTTGATCGAGGATGGCCATATGGCGGCACTGTTCGTCGATCCGATCGCGCATGGCCGCAGGGTCGGCGCGGCACTGGTCCGGCAGGGGCTTGCGCTGCATCCCGCGATGACGACCGACGTGAACGAACAGAATGACGCGGCGGTCGGCTTTTACGAACGCATGGGCTTTCGCCGTACCGGACGCTCCGAAACCGATGGTCGGGGGAAACCCTATCCGTTGATCCACCTTGCGTTCGGCCGGCGATGACGACGCCGCTTCCCGAGGGAACGGTTCATGCCGCCGCCGAGGATGTCCGGATCGCGGTTCTTGAAACGCCGGGCGTCCTTGCGCGCTGGGAAACGCTGACGCCCCTCGGTCGCAACGAGTTCCTCTGCTGGATCGAAGACGCGAAACAGACCGCGACCCGCCAGCGCCGCATCCGGCGAACGTGCGAGGAACTGCTGGAAGGCAGGAAGCGGCCGTGTTGCTGGGCGGGTTGCATCCACCGCACCGACAAGCCGCCGGGGCGGTGGCAACAGGCGGTGCTGATCGACGGCAAGGCCAACCGAAAGGCATAGACGGCAGATTCCACTGAATATGCCCGCACGCCCCGCGTTGCGTTATACCCTGATTGTGGCAGAGCGGACCGCCGCCCGCGCATGCCGGACGGTGACGAACGGGAGTGCGAATGACGCTGCTGACGATCGACCTGAACGCACTGGTCGCCAATTACCGGTTGCTCGTGCGCACCGCCGCGCCGGTGCCGGTGGCGGGGGTGGTGAAGGCCGACGGCTATGGACTGGGCGCGGCGATCGTCGCCGATGCGCTCTATGGTGCCGGATGCCGCGACTTCTTCGTTGCCCTGACCGGAGAGGCGGTGGCGTTGCGCCCGACCCTGCCCGCCGACGCGCGGCTGTTCGTGCTCAATGGCATCGCACCGGGCGAGGAAACGGACCTGATGGCGGCCGACGCGATCCCGGTGCTCAACTGCCTCGCCGATATCGATCGCTGGCGGAATGCGGCGGAGCAGGCCGGACGGACGCTGCCCGGCGCGGTACAGGTCGATAGCGGGATGTCGCGGCTGGGACTGTCCCCCGTGGAACTGCACACGCTCGCCGCCGACCCGACGCGGCTGGCGGGGATCGAGATCGTGCTGGTGATGAGCCATCTCGCACGCGGCGACGAACCCGATGCCGCCGCCAACGAGGCGCAGAGGGCGCGATTTGCCGAACTTGCCGCGCATCTTCCCCCCGCGCCGCGCTCGCTGGCCAATTCGGGCGGTGCCTTTCTGGGCGGCGGGTTTCATGGCGACCTGCTCCGCCCCGGCATCGCGCTCTATGGCGGCGCGCCGCAGGACGGACGCCCCAACCCGATGCGGCCGGTGATCGCGATCGACGCGTGGATCGTGCAGGTGCGCGACGTTCCGGCGGGAACCGGCGTCGGCTACGGCCTGACCTCGGTCGCCGACCATGACCGGCGGATCGCCACGCTGTCGATCGGCTATGCCGACGGGTGGCCACGCGCGCTCAGCAACCGGGGGGCGGCATTCGTCGGCGGACACCGCACGCCGATCGCCGGGCGGGTGTCGATGGACAGCATCTGCATCGACGTGACCGACGTGCCCGACACCGAGCTGACCACCGCCGCCACCGCCGAACTGATCGGCCCGCACCAGAGCATCGACGAGGTCGCGCGACAGGCGGGCACGATCGCGTACGAAATCCTCACCCAACTCGGGCGGCGTCATGCCAGACGCATCCTGCCCGTCTCCAGCGAAGGCAGCCTGTCATGCGTATCGTGATCCTTGGCGCGGGCGTGATCGGTGTCACGTCCGCATGGTATCTGGCTCAGGCGGGGCATGAGGTGGTCGTGATCGACCGGCAGGACGGCCCGGCGCTGGAGACCAGCTTCGCCAATGCCGGGGAGATTTCGCCGGGCTATGCCTCCCCCTGGGCCGCGCCCGGCATTCCGGCAAAGGCGGTGAAGTGGCTGTTCATGCAACACGCCCCGCTGATCCTGCGGCCGCAGCTCGACATGGCGATGCTGCGCTGGCTGGTGGCGATGCTCGGCAACTGCAACGCGCGCGATTACGCGATCAACAAGGGGCGGATGGTCCGGCTGGCCGAATATAGCCGCGACCGGCTGATCGAACTGCGCGCCGCGACCGGCATCACCTATGACGAGCGGACGCAGGGCACGCTGCAACTGTTCCGCGAGGAAAAGCAGCTTGCCGGGATCGACAAGGACATCGCCGTGCTGAAGGCCGACGGCGTGGCGTTCGAGGTCCTCGACCGCGCCGGATGCATCGCCGCCGAACCGGGCCTTGCGGGCAGCAACCAGCCGCTGGCGGGCGGTCTGCGCCTGCCGGGGGACGAGACCGGCGACTGTTTCAAATTCACCAACGCGCTGGCCGACATGGCGGCGGCGGCGGGCGTGGAGTTTCAGACCGGGAGGACGATCCGGCGGCTGGTGCGCAGCGGCGGCCGGATCACCGGCGTCGAAACCGACGTCGGCACCGTCACCGGCGATGCCTATCTGGTGGCGTTGGGCAGCTATTCGACACGGATGGTCGCACCGCTCGGACTGCGATTGCCGGTGTATCCGGTAAAGGGATATTCGATCACCGTGCCGATCGTCGATGCCGCCCGCGCGCCGGTATCGACGCTGCTGGACGAAAGCTACAAGGTCGCGATCACCCGGCTGGGCGATCGTATCCGCGTCGGCGGCATGGCGGAGATTTCAGGCTTCAACCGCGACCTGCCCGAAGCGCGTCGCGCCACGCTGGAATATTCGCTCGGCAGCCTGTTTCCCGGCGCGGGCGATGTCGAACGCGCCAGCTTCTGGAGCGGATTGCGCCCGATGACGCCGGACAGCACGCCGGTGATCGGCGGCACCCGCTATCCCAATCTGTTCCTCAACACCGGGCACGGCACGCTGGGATGGACGATGGCGTGCGGATCGGCACAGGTCATCGCCGATTTGATGTCGGGCACGACCCCGGCGATCGAAACGAGCGACCTCGCCTTGTCACGTTACTGATCGTTGCGGAAGGTTCGCGTCGAGCGACGTCGAAATGCCTGCCCTTCCGGCACGTCCCTCGACTGCGCTCGGCACGGACGGAGCGCCTGTTTAGAACATCGAACCTCCAGCCGCTCGTCCCGGGCGAAGTCGAGGGACGTGCCCGAAACGCTGCGCGACCCGCTCTCCGTGGGACCTACCCCCGCCCCCGGCCGAAATCCTCGCGCGCGTCGTCCTGCCCCTGTTCGACGATCGACCGGCGTACCGCGCGGGTGCGGGTGAACAGGTCGAACAGCTCGTCGCCCTTGCCCCACCGGATCGCCCGTTGCAGCGCGGACAAATCCTCCGAAAATCGCTGGAGCATGTCCAGCACCGCATCCTTGTTCGCAAGGAACACGTCGCGCCACATCGTCGGGTCCGACGCGGCGATGCGGGTGAAGTCGCGGAACCCACCCGCCGAATATTTGATGACTTCGGACTGGGTGACTTCTTCAAGGTCGGAAGCGGTGCCGACGATCGTGTACGCGATCAGGTGCGGCAGGTGGCTGGTGATCGCCAGCACCAGATCGTGATGGTCCGGGGCCATCGTCTCGATATCCGCGCCCAGCCGTCGCCAGAACTCGGCCACCCGCTCGACCGCCAACGTGTCGGTATCGGCGGCGGGGGTCAGGATGCACCACCGGCCGTGGAACAGCGTGGCGAAGCCCGCCTCCGGTCCGCTGCGTTCGGTGCCCGCGACCGGATGGGCAGGTACGATTGTCGCGTTCGGCAACGCCTCGCGCAGCGCGGCGGCGATGCCCGCCTTGCTCGATCCCACATCGCTGACGATAGCATCAGGCGGCAGGTCGGGTGCGATTTCCGCCGCAACCGCGCCCATCGCCCCCACCGGCACGCACAGGATCACCAGATCGGCATCGATCACCGCCGCCCCGGCATGATCGGCCACGTCGTCGACGATGCCGAGCGCGCGAACCGTCTCCCGCACCCCGGCATCGGCATCGTGCCCGGTCACGCGCACGCCCGGCATGTCGGCACGTACCGCGCGGGCGATCGACGATCCGATCAGCCCCAGCCCGACGATGGTGACTCGCGCGAACGGCAGCATCAGCCGCCCACGATATCGCGCAGCGCGGCGGCGACCCCGCGCACCTCCGCCTCGGTCCCGATCGAGATGCGCAGCCCGTTGGCCAGCCCCTGTCCCGGTAACCACCGGACAATGAACCCGCGCTCCATCAGCGCGTGATAGGCGTCTCCGGCGGTCACCGGCCCCTCGAACAGCACCAGCACGAAATTCGCCTTTGACGGAACGGCGCGCAGCCCGGCATTGCCGAGTGCGGCGATCTGCCCCTCGAACCATGTCCGCCATTGCAGATTGTGGGCGCGGCTGATCTCGACGAAATTCCGGTCGCGGATCGCGGCGATTGCCGCCGCCTGTCCGGCGGTGGTCACGTTGAACGGCGCGCGGATGCGATGCATCGCGTCGATCGCCTCGACCGAGCCATAGCCCCACCCGATCCGTTCGGCAGCAAGGCCGTGGATTTTGGAAAAGGTCCGTGTGACCAGCACGTTGGGCTGGGTCCGTGCCAGCATCAGCCCGTGATCGTCCTCCTCCGGCGCCAGATATTCGGCATAGGCCTGATCCAGCACCAGCAGCACGTCGGACGGCAGCCCGGCATGGAGCCGCGCGATTTCGGCGCGGGGGGTGAAGGTGCCGGTCGGGTTGTTCGGATTGGCGACGAACACCACCCGCGTCCGATCGGTGACGCAGGCAAGGATCGCATCGACATCGGTCGCATGGTCGCGATCGGGCGCGATCACCGGCGTCGCGCCGACCCGCCGCGTCGCGATCTCGTACACCGCGAAACCATAGCGGACGAATACGATCTCGTCGCCCTGCCCGGCATAGGCGCCTGCTGCCAGATGCAGCACCTCGTCCGATCCGGTGCCATAGATTACGCGCGCCGGGTCCAGCCCGTGCGCCGCCGCGATCGCCGCGCGCAGGTCGACCGCGCTGGCATCGGGATAGCGTTCGAGGTTGCGGTCGGCGGCGGCGAAGGCGGCACGCGCATGCGACGACGTGCCGAGCGGATTTTCGTTCGACGACAGCTTCGCCACCTGTCGCCCGTCATCGGTCTTCGACCGACCGGGGACATAGGGAGCGATGCCGAGGATCCACGGCTTTGGGACGGGCGCGTTCATGCGCGCGCACTGACGCAAGCGGCGGGCGAACGCAAGGCGTTGGCGGTCCCGATGCCCGCGACGCGGCTTGAACCGCGCGCCGGGGAACAGTACCGCGCGGGCATGGATTCCCGTTTCGGACCCGATCGCCGCGTCACGATCACGACCCCACTCGCGCTCGACGGCGGGGCGGTGCTGCCTGCGATCGATATCGCCTATGAAACCTATGGCACGCTGTCGCCTGCGCGCGACAACGCCATCCTGATCTGTCACGCGCTGACCGGCGACCAGCATGTCGCATCGTCGCACCCGCGCACCGGCAAACCCGGATGGTGGGCGCGGATGATCGGGCCGGACAAGCCGATCGACCTGAACAAGCATTTCGTCATCTGCTCGAACGTATTGGGCAGTTGCATGGGATCGTCCGGCCCCGCCAGCATCGATCCGGCGACCGGGGTGCCGTGGGCGATGCGTTTTCCGGTGCTGACGATCCGCGACATGGTGCGGGCGCAGGGGCTGTTGCTCGACCATCTCGGCATCGACCGGTTGCGCGCGGTCGTCGGCGGATCGATGGGCGGGATGCAGGCGCTGTCCTGGGCTGCGACCCTGCCCGACCGGGTGGCGGCGGTGGTGGTGATCGCATCGACCGCCCGCCATTCGGCGCAGAACATCGCGTTCCACGAAGTCGGGCGGCAGGCGATCATGGCCGACCCCAACTGGCGCGGCGGCGGCTATTATGCCGATGGCGATCCCCCCGCCGCCGGGCTGTCGGTGGCGCGGATGGCGGCGCACATCACCTATCTGTCCGAAGCGGGCCTGACCGCCAAATTCGGCCGCAAGCTACAGGCGCGACCCGATGGACAAGCCGGGACCAAGACGTTCGGATTCGACGCCGATTTTCAGGTCGAAAGCTATCTTCGCTATCAGGGGCTGGCCTTTACCGACCGGTTCGATGCTAATTCCTATCTCTACATCACGCGCGCGCTCGATTATTTCGATCTGGCGGAGGAACATGGCGGGGTGCTGGCCAACGCCTTCCGCGCCACCCGCGCACGCTTCTGCATCGTCAGCTTCGATACCGACTGGCTCTATCCGACGGGCGAATCGCGCAACATCGTCCATGCGCTGAACGCGGCGGGCGCGCCGGCCAGCTTCGTCGAATTGTCGTCGCCGTTCGGGCACGATGCGTTCCTGCTCGATTCGCCCGAACTCGACCGCATCATGCGCGGCTTTCTGGAGGCACGGGCATGACGTTGCGCCCCGATCTGGCGATCATCGCCGCCAATGTCGCGCGCGGATCGCGCGTGCTGGACGTGGGCTGCGGCGACGGACAGTTGATGGCGGCGTTGCGCGACGAACGCGGCGTCGACGCGCGCGGGCTGGAGATCGATCCCGGCAATGTCGCCGATGCGATGGCGCGCGGCCTGTCGGTGATGCAGGGCGATGCCGATCGCGACCTTGCCGACTATCCCGACGCCAGCTTCGACTATGCGATCCTGAGCCAGACGTTACAGACCGCGATGCGCCCGCATGTCGTGCTCGACCATCTGTTGCGAATCGGCGGACAGGCATTCGTGTCCTTTCCCAATTTCGCGCATTGGCGGGTGCGCGCCTCGCTGTTGTGGGGCGGGCGGATGCCGGTGACGACGCTGTTGCCGCTGGAATGGTATGAAACGCCGAACATCCACCACGTCACGATCGACGATTTCCGCGCCTTCGTCGCCAAGCGCGGCATTACCGTGGTCGATGCGTGGTTCCTGTCGGGCGGCAAGCGCACCACGGCGGCGGCGGCGAATTTCCGGGCCGAGCACGCGGTTTTCCTATTGAAACGATGAACTTCGTCGCATTTGCGGCGACGCGTTAACCAAGCCTAAGCCTTTGGTGTCGATACCGTTCGTATCACCACGGAACGGGATCGGTTCGATGCGACTACGCGTGCTCCTGCTGCTGGCGACCAGTGTTGCCCTGTTGAACGGCTGTGCGCGGAAAGCGCCGACGGCGGTCGCGGTCCTGCCGCCGCCGATCTATGTCGTGCCGACGCCGGTGGTCGCACCGCGCCCGCCAATGGGGGCCGCCGCCAATCTCACGATCCCGGTCGCCCTGCCCGACGGCAGCTATGCCACGCCCAATCGCGGCCTGACCGGCGATGCCGCCATGTGGCATCTGCGATCCGCGCTGAACGTCGCGGCGCTTCAGTGCAATGTCGCCGACCCGACCGGCGTCGCGAACTATAATCGCCTGCTGCGCGTCCACTCGACCCGCTTCACCGCCGCGCATCGCGCGCTGGAGGCGGAATATCGGCGCGGCGGCGGCGACTGGCGCGACCGGTTCGACGACGCGATGACGCGCGTCTATAATTATTTTGCGCAGCCGCCGGTCCGCGATCAGTTCTGCGCGACCGCCATGCCGATGCTGGCACAGGTCGCCCACATTCCGGCGGGCGGGCTGGACGGGTTCGCCGGTCCGGGACTCGCATCGCTCGAACAACCGTTCACCGACTTCTACCGCGCCTACGACCAGTATCGTGTCGAACTGGCGGCGTGGCGCAACGGGCAGGCGCCCCGGGTGGCGAGCGTACCCGTCCTGACGGTCGACCCGGCGCAGCTCGTCGCGTCCAGCGACGTGACGATGGGCGACGTCCACGTCCCCACCCGCTGAACGCGACACCGCCCGCCCTTCGCGCCCGATACGGGAACGCGAAGGACGGGCGGCAAGCCGTCGGCGATCGACCGGTAGTCCGGCCAACCCGGTCTTTTTAGCGGCTGGCGACCTGGTTGCCGGCGTTCAGCGCGCGGGCGATGCGGAAGCGGACCGGGCGGCCATCGACTTCGCCGGTCACGGTGCGGCCACGAACGACCATGCGAAACGGCTCGCCGCTCACGGTCTCGGTCCCCGTCAGAATGGTCGCGCCATCCTGCGACACGCTGCTGGTATAGTTGAACTTGTACCCGTCCCGCTCAACCTCGTTAGCCTGTGCGGCCATGGTCGGGATCAACATGCCGGTTGCGACGAGGGCGACACGAAAGGCGGCGGCAAGCATGAATGCGCGCATGATATTTTCTCCGGTGACAGGGTTGAGGCGGCGGCCTCGTTTCGTTGCCGGATCAATAGCTTTGTGCGGCGCAGCATCGCAACTGCGGAAGGTTTTACCGTGATTGCAAAAAACGAAATCGCTATTCGGCGATGAACCGCCGGACGACCTCGCGTGCCAACCGCGCCGGACGCCGGGTCTCGGCGTCCAGCGAGCACCATGTACTCTCCACCTCCGCCAATACTTCCTCACCCCGGCGGATCAGCGTCGAGAAATAGGCGCGAACCCCCTCGACCCGCTCGGCAATGACCGTCGCGACGATCGTATCGTCCAGAAAGGCGGGGCGGCGATAGGTGATCTGGTGCCGCAGCGCGACCCACAGGTGCCGCGACACCGCATCGGCAGGCGCGACCCGTTCCCAATAGGCGACGACAGCGTCCTGTACCCAGGTCAGGTACACCGCATTGTTGACATGACCCATATGGTCGATGTCGCCGGGCGCGACGGCGAGCGGATGCTGATGTGACATGGTCGGAAAAATGGCCGTTGCTGACACCCATGTCAATGCGGTCCGCCGGACGGTACGCCCGGCGCACCGGGGCATTACGCCTTGCCCACCACGCTCTCCGGCAGATCCTTGCCGAACACCCGCTGATAATATTCCGCGACCAGCGCCCGTTCCGCCTCGTCGCACTTGTTCAGGAACGACAGGCGGAACGCGAACCCGACATCGCCGAAGATCAGCGCATTCTGTGCCCAGGTGATGACCGTGCGCGGCGACATGACGGTCGAGATATCGCCGTTGACGAAGCCGCGACGGGTCATGTCGGCCACGCGCACCATCTTTTCGACGGTCTCCTTGCCGCCCTTCTTGTCATACTCGCCCGACTTGGCGAGCACGATCCGCGCCTCGGTCTGGGCGGGCAGATAGTTCAGCGTGACGACGATGTTCCACCGGTCCATCTGGCCCTGATTGATCTGCTGCGTCCCGTGATACAGGCCCGACGTATCGCCCAGCCCGACCGTGTTCGCGGTGGCGAACAACCGGAAATAGGGGTTGGGACGGATGACGCGGTTCTGATCGAGCAGGGTCAGCTTGCCCTCCGTCTCCAGCACGCGCTGGATCACGAACATCACGTCGGGGCGACCCGCGTCATATTCGTCGAACACCAGCGCGGTCGGCGTCTGCAGCGCCCATGGCAACAGCCCCTCGCGGAATTCCGTCACCTGCTGCCCGTCACGCAGCACGATGGCGTCGCGTCCGATCAGGTCGATGCGGCTGATATGCGCGTCGAGGTTGATGCGGATGCACGGCCAGTTCAGCCGCGCCGCCACCTGTTCGATATGCGTCGACTTGCCGGTGCCGTGATAGCCCTGCACCATCACGCGGCGGTTGTGCGCGAAACCCGCGACGATCGCGAGCGTGGTGTCGGGATCGAAGACATAGGCGGGATCGGCATCCGGCACGCGTTCGTCCGCGACCGAAAAGGCCGGGACTTCCATGTCGGTATCGATGCCGAAAACGTCGCGCACTTTCACCATGCGGTCGGGTGCCGACAGGATGGTCGTGTCGCTGGTATCGGGCAGGGTGTCGGGAATGGTCATGCGTGCCTTTCGCGGGCCTCGGCCGGGCCGTCGCGGCTCTTTAGGACGAACTCGTCCCGCTACTCAACCTCGGCCTTGAACGACGTTGGTGCGGGCGACGGGATCGCGGGGTGAACCGTCCGGCGGCGACAGCGGTTCCACCACGGCCAGCCCATTGCAATCGCTCGTCGCCCGGCGCAACTTTCGCGACGATACCGCGCGAAGCGGACGAGTCGGGGGAGCCGATGCGATGCCTGCGATGATCTTCGTCAACCTGCCCGTGGCGGACCTCGACGTCGCCACCGGCTTTTACGCCGCGATCGGGTGCGAACAGGACCATCGCTTCAGCGCGCCCGGACAGGCGGCGGCGATGACATGGTCCGACACCATCACGTTCATGCTGTTGTCGCACGAATTCTTCGCGGGCTTCACCCCGCGCGCCATCGCCGACGCCCATACCGCCACCGAAGTGCTGATCGCGCTGTCGTTCGACAGCCGGGAACAGGTGGATGCGATGGTCCGCGCCGGGGGCGATGCGGGCGGCACGATCGACATTCGCGCGCCGCAGGACATGGGCTTCCTGTATTCGCGGGCGATCGCCGATCCGGACGGGCACATCCTCGAACCGATGTTCATGGATGCCGATGCGGCGTTCGCCGCGTCCGGGGCGGCCGCGTGACCGCATTTCTTGCCACCAGCGCCGCGATCCTCGCCGGGACGGCGGCATAGCTTCACAAAGGGAAGACGTTCGATGGCCTATGTCGAAGGATTCGTCGCGGCGGTGCCGGTCGCCGGTCAGCACGCCTATGTCGAGCACGCCCGCGCCGCCGCCGCAATGTTCCTGCGCTTCGGCGCGACCCGCCTTGTCGAGGGGTGGGGCGACGACGTGCCGGACGGAAAGATGACGGACTTCCACCGCACCGTCGAACGCGGCGACGACGAACAGGTCGTGTTTAGCTGGATCGAATATCCCGACCGCGCCACCCGCGACTCGGCGATGGAACGGTTGATGGCCGATCCTGACATGGCGGCGATGGAATTGCCGTTCGACGGCAGCCGGATGATCTTCGGCGGCTTCGTACCGATCGTCGACGATGCCGCGCCGGGCGCTGCCCCGACCGGCTATAGCGACGGCTATCTGGTGCCGGTGCCGACCGCCGATCGCGACGCCTATCGCACCGTCGCCGCCGAAGCGTCGATCGTGTTCCGCGAGAACGGCGCGCTGCGCGTGGTGGAGTCATGGGGCGACGACGTGCCCGAAGGCACCCGCACCGACTTCGCCCGCGCAGTCCAGCTTCGCGAGGACGAAACGGTGGTGTTCGCATGGGTCGAATGGCCGTCGAAGGAGGCGCGCATGGCGGGATGGAACGGGGTGATGGCCGACCCGCGCATGAACGATCCGGACCGGACGATGCCGTTCGACGGAAAACGCATGATCTATGGCGGGTTCGTGCCGCTGCTCGACATCAGCGCCTGACCCGACTCACTGCCCGACCCGGCAAATCACGCGAACGCCGGAGCGCCTTTCAGATGCTGATACGCCGAAATCACCTTCTGCAACGCCGCCTCGTGGCTGCGGTCGCCGCCGTTCCGGTCGGGGTGAAATTGCCGCACCAGTTCCGAATAGCGTTTTCGCAGCATCGTCCGGTCGGCATCCACCGCCAGCCCCATCAGCTTCAGCGCGGATCGGTCCGCCGAGGTGAGCGGACGTCCGTCCTTGCGATCCGACCGCGCGCCGCCGCCCATGCCGGTGCGAAACTTCGCGCCGATCGCGTCGAGCGGGTCGGCGAAATCGGCCCATGCCGGTCCCCGGTCGGTGCCGCCATGCGCGAACGCCCGCGTCTCGCGCTCCCACCCGGCATAGGGTCGCTGGGCATCGTGAATCTCGTCCGCCGTCATGCCCGCGAAATAGTTATATCCGGCGTTGAACTGCCGGATATGGTCGAGGCAAAACCAGCGATACGCCGATGGCCGCTCGCCCCCCTGCGGCGCACCTTCCAACGGCGGCGCACGGAACTCTCCCGACTGCTCGCATCCCGGCACCTCGCACGGTCGTCCGTTCGATTCGACCCGCCCGTGGAACCGGGCATTGGGCCTATCCTTGCTGATCTTCTCGCGCGCCACGCGACTCCCTTTGGCAAAAGAGCGTATATAGGCGCGATGAACGACACCACCACCGCCCCGCCCGCCGGCGTTCCGACGCCCGCCGACCTGCCCCTTGCCGATCTGCCGCTTGCCGATCTGCCGCTTGCCGATCTGATCGCACAGCGGTTGCAGGCCGCGCTCGCTCCGACCGCACTGACCGTGACGAACGACAGCCATCACCATGCCGGTCATATGGGCGACGACGGCACCGGCGAAACGCATTTTTCGGTCGATGTCGTCGCCGATGCCTTTGTCGGCCAGTCGCGCGTCGGGCGCCAGCGACTCGTCAACCATGCGCTCGCCGACCTGCTGGCGACGCGCATCCACGCGCTGGCGATCCGCGCCCGTGCGCCGGGCGACGCCGCCTGACCGATATGCCCGGCATTTGCCGCCGGGCGATGTTTGACCGATACCGGATCACCCCGCCCCGACTGGACGACGACCGATGGAAAACGACCGCTTCTTTCTTCAGACCATTCAGCCGATCACCCATGATCTGGGCGGGTTCAAGGTTCACCGCACCCTGCCCACGCGCACCCGCACGATGGTCGGCCCGTTCATCTTCTTCGATCAGATGGGTCCGGCCGAACTCGATCCGGGTCAGGGGATCGACGTGCGCCCGCACCCGCACATCAACCTGTCGACGGTGACGTATCTGTTCGGCGGGGCGATCGACCACCGCGATTCGCTGGGCACCTTCGCGCGGATCGAACCGGGCGCGGTCAACCTGATGACCGCCGGGCATGGCATCGTCCATTCCGAACGCAGCCCGGCCGACGAACGCGCAGGCGGCCCGTTGCTGTCGGGTATCCAGACGTGGCTGGCGATGCCCGAGGACCGCGAAGAGATCGACCCGGCGTTCGAGCATGTCGAGGCGCATCGCCTGCCCCTCGTCACCGGGTCCGGCGCAACGGCGCGGGTGGTGATGGGCGATTTGTGGGGGGTCAGCGCCCCGACCACGCAATATGCCGCCACGATCTATGCCGACATCATCCTCGATGCAGCAGGCGCGATCCCGATCGATGCGGGCGCGGACGAACGCGCGCTGTACCTGACGCACGGCGACGCGGTGCTGGACGGCGTGCCGCTGGACCCGATGACGCTGTATGTGCTGCGTCCGGGCATCGCCGCCACGCTGCGGTCGACCGGCGGCGCGCGGGTGATGCTGTGCGGTGGAGAAGCATTCACCACGCCGCGGCATGTGTGGTGGAACTTCGTCTCGTCCCGCCGCGACCGCATCGATCAGGCGAAGCACGACTGGAAGGCCGGGCGTTTCCCCAAAGTGCCCGACGATGCCGAGGAATTTATCCCGATCCCGGAAATTCCCAAGACGGTAAGCTATCCATGAGCGACATTCGCCGCATCGCGCTGTCCACCGGCATATCGCTGGACGTCGCGGTGGCGGGCGATCCCGCCGCCCCGGCGATGCTCTTTCTCCACGGCTTTCCCGAATCGCACCGGACATGGCGGCATCAGCTCGCCGCGTTCGCACCGGACCATTTCGTCGTCGCCCCCGACCAGCGCGGCTATGCCCGGTCGGACAAGCCCAAGGGGGTCGATGCCTATGCTCCCGACCGGATCGTCGGCGACCTGATCGCACTGGCCGATGCGCTGTCGATCGATCGGTTCACGCTGATCGGCCATGACTGGGGCGGTGCGATCGCGTGGATGGCGGCGTTGCGCCACCCGGATCGGGTGCAGCGCCTCGTCATCCTCAACGCCCCGCATCCGCAGGTTTTCCAGCGCTCGCTCTACGACGATCCGGGCCAGCGCGCCGCCAGCCAGTATATCACCCGGTTCCGCGACACCGCGATCGATCGGGGGCTGACTGGCGCGGGGCTGGAGCGGTTCTTCGCCACCGGCTTCGCGCAACTGGTGACGCGGGCGATCGCGGGGGAGGACAAGGCGGCCTATCTCGACGAATGGAGTCAGCCCGGCGCGATGACCGCGATGCTCAACTGGTATCGCGCATCGCCGATCGTCGTGCCCGCGCCCGACGAGACGCCCGACCGCCCGGCATGGCTCGACGCGCCCTTTCCACCGGTGGTGCAGCCGACGCTGGTCGTCTGGGGCATGGGCGACAAGGCGCTGTTGCCGGTGCAGAAGGACGCCCTGCCCCCGCTGGTCCCCGACCTGACGGTGGTCGAGGTCGATGCCGGGCATTTCGTGCCGTGGGAAGCGCCCGACGCGGTCAACGCCGCGATCCGGGACTGGCTGGCAGCATCGGAAACGACATCGGGCAGAACCGTCCGTCCTGAGTAGCCATTGAGCGAAGTCGAAATGGCGTATCGAAGGACCGCCACGGGATGCTTCGATTTTGCTCAGCCCTTACTCAGCACGAACGGTTTCACATCATGCCCGTCATAGTCTGACGCCGCAGGTTCAGGCGCGAACCTGTTTCGCGACCGAATCAAGCAGGCCGTTGACGAAACCCTTTTCGCGCCGGTCGTAGAACGCATCGGCCACGTCGAGATATTCGCTGATGACCGCCGCGACCGGCACGTCGGCGCGGGCGAGCAGTTCATAGGTGCCCGCGCGCAGGATCTGCCGCATCGGCTTGTCCAGCCGGTCGATCGTCCAGCCGGTCGACAGCTTCGATGCGATCAGCCCGTCGATCTCTTCGCGCCGGGCATCGACGCCCTTGACCACGTCGTCGAAGAATTCGACGTCGGCGTCGGCATATTCGACGTCCTCGATGGTCGCGCCCAGCCGGTGCTGGTGAAATTCGTGGAGCAGCGCCGGGATCGCCGTCGCTTCCATCTCATGCTGGTACAGCGCCTGAACGGCGGCAAGCCGGGCAGCGGCGCGGGCCTGACGGGCACCGCGCTGGCGGGAGTTCTTGGTGGTCATATACGTGTCCATTACGGGGCGGCGAGGCCCCAAGTCGAATCGATTATAGTCGGATCGCCACCGACCGGGCATGGGCGGGCAGTCCCTCCGCCCCGGCCAGCGTCACCGCCGCCGGTCCGATCCGCGCCAGCGACGCGGCGTCGAGCCCAAGGAAACTGGTCCGCTTCATGTAATCCAGCACCGACAGCCCCGACGCAAAACGCGCGCGGCGGCCGGTCGGCAGCACATGGTTCGGCCCGGCGACATAGTCCCCGACCGCTTCGGGCGTGTAGCGCCCAAGAAACACCGACCCGGCGTTGCGCACCATGTCGAACAACGGTTCGGGATCGCCGACCGCCAGTTCGAGATGCTCGGGGGCCAGCCGGTCGACCAGCGGCATCGCCGCCGCCAGCGTTTCGACCACGACGATCGCGCCGTTCGCGTCCCAACTGGCGCGGGCAACCTCGCGGGTGGTCAGTTCGGCGATCTGCCGGTCGACCGCCTGTGCCACCGCATCGCCGAACCCGGCATCGTCGGTGAACAGGATCGACTGGCTGGTCGGATCATGCTCGGCCTGGCTCAGCAGGTCGGCGGCGATCCATTCGGGATCGTTCGCGCCGTCGGCGACCACGACGATTTCGGACGGTCCGGCGACCATGTCGATGCCGACCACGCCGTATAATTGCCGCTTGGCCTCCGCGACCCATGCGTTGCCGGGGCCGGTGACGACATCGACCGCGGCGATCCGATCGGTGCCATAGGCGAGCGCCGCCACCGCCTGCGCCCCGCCGATGCGCCACACCTCGTCCACGCCCGCCAGCGCGGCGGCGGCGAGGACCAGCGGATTGACGTGGCCGTCGGGGGTCGGCGTGACCATCACGATACGCTCGACACCCGCGACCTTGGCGGGCACGACGTTCATCAGCACCGACGACGGATAGGCGGCGCGACCGCCCGGCACATACACGCCCGCCGCCGCGACCCCGCGCCACCGCGCGCCCAGCCGCACCCCGGCATCGTCCACCGTGTCGCTGTCCACCGGGCGCTGCTTGACGTGATAGGCAACGATGCGATCATGCGCGAGTTCGAGCGCGGCGCGAAGGTCGGGGTCCAGCCCCGCCAGCGCCGCGTCGCAATCGCTCCGCTCGATCCGCCAGCCGCCCGCGTCGAGATCGTGGCGGTCGAAGCGTTCGGTGAACGCCCGCACCGCCGCATCGCCATCGTCGCGCACCGCGCGCAGGATCGCGGCGACATCGCGCGCGACATCGCTGTCGGCTTCGCGGCGGGCATCGACCAGCGCGGTGAACTCGCGCGCGAAACCGGGTGCGGCAGCGTCCAGCCGGATCATGCCGCCACCGCCCGGCGAAACGCATCGACCAGCGGCAGCACCTGTGCCCGCGTCTTGAACGCCGCACGATTGACGACGAGGCGCGACGTCACCTCGGCGATGGTTTCGACTTCCACCAGCCCGTTCTCCTTCAGCGTCCGGCCCGACGACACCAGATCGACGATGCGCGGCGCAAGGCCCAGCACCGGGGCCAGTTCCATCGCGCCGTTCAACTTGACGCATTCGGCCTGAACGCCGCGCGCCGCGAAATGGCGGCGGGTGGTATAGGGATATTTGGTGGCGATGCGGACATGGCTCCATCCGCGCGGATCGTCCTGCGCCGCCATGTCGGCCGGTTCGGCGACCGAGATGCGGCAATGGCCGATGCGCAGATCGACCGGGGCATAGAGTTCCGAATAGTCGAATTCGGCCAGAACGTCGGACCCGACGATGCCCAGTTGCGCCGCGCCATGCGCCACGAACGTCGCCACGTCGAACGCGCGGACGCGGATCAGGTCGATATCGGGGCGGTCGGTGCGAAACCGCAGCGCGCGGCTGTCGGGATCGGAAAACGCCGCTTCGGGTACGATCCCGGCGCGCGCCAGCAACGGCATCGCTTCGTCGAGGATGCGGCCTTTCGGCACGGCAATGATGATCGGGTCTGTCATGGGCGGGCCGGGCTTTACTTGGGGCGGGGGCGTGGCGCAACACATGGCGCATGGGGCAAGCACTGTACGCATTCTCGACGGTACGGAGTATCGGGCCGACGATCCCACTATACTGCGGCACGCCGTCATGACCGAAAGCGACTTCATCGCCGCGCTGCGCACCCTGCCGCTGCATCCCGCCGCCGCCGGGCTGCGCGACGATACCGCACATCTGGGCGACCTGATCCTGACCAAGGACATGATCGTCGAAGGCGTCCACTTCCTGCCCGACGATCCGCCGGGCGACGTCGCGTGGAAACTGGTCGCGACCAACCTGTCCGACCTCGCCGCCAAGGGCGCGGTGCCCGAAGGGGTGCTGCTCGGCTATCCGATCGGCGACGACGCATGGGACCGCGCGTTCGTCGCGGGGCTGGAGACGGTGTTGCGGCGGTTCGACTGTACGTTGCTCGGCGGCGACACGGTGCGGTTGCCGGACGGCGCGCCACGCCTGTTGTCGCTGACCGCGATCGGCCGCGCCCGCGCTGCCCCCCGCCGCGACGGCGCGCGGGCAGGCGACGGCCTGTGGGTGACGGGCACGATCGGCGATGCCGGTGCCGGTCTGGCGATCGCACGCGGCGCAACAGGATCGCCGACGCTGCTCGACGCCTATCGCCGCCCCCATCCCCGGCTGACGGAGGGACAGACGCTCGCCCCGCTTGTCCATGCGATGATGGACATCTCCGACGGCCTGCTGATCGACGCCACCCGCATGGCGGAAGCCAGCGGCGTGGCAGTCACGATCGACCTCGACGCGGTTCCCCTGTCGCCCGCGCTGGTCGCATTCGGCGACGACGCGCTGTCGGCGGCGACGGCGGGCGACGATTACGAACTGCTGTTCGCCTTTTCGCGTGACGGCGTGCCCCCGGTAGCGGCTACGCGGGTCGGGACGTTTGCGGCGGGTAACGGGTTGTCGTTAACGCGGAGCGGCGTGGCAGTGCCGCTGCCCGAGCGGGTCGGGTATGAGCATGGTGCTGCGGTAACGTTCTCAAGCGCTTGACGGTATCTGCAGAATCCGCACGAACGTGATTGGCGATCATAGCCGCGCAACGCTATTGTCGCGTCCGATGACTCCGATCGAAGCATTCAACGCAGTCGCCAGCGGGCTGGTCGGGATGCCTGTCACCCATGTCTGGCGTGGATATGGCTCCGCCATGTTCATCGAGTTCGGAGTACTCGCCCCCCGGACGGAGAAAGGCGGCACGTCAGGAAACACCAAAGGCCTCGTTTCTCTGGGCGTCGAGTGGAGTTGGCGTATCGAGGACCAGCGCGCAATCCGTTGCGGAAGCTGGAGCGAGGAAGATCTTTGGGAACCCGCGTTCGATTTGCTGCGCGATGCACGGGTTGCTCGGTGCGAACTTTTCGGCGCGTTGCCCGAAGTCGCTATCACGACCGAGACGGGCATCAGGTTCCTGTCCTTCGCTACCACGGACGGACAGCCGCGATGGCATCTCGTTGATCGACGCGGCGAAGGGGATCGCTGGTTTACCGTACGCGACGGACAGCTTCACATTGGAAACGGAACCGAGCCGGCAGTGACATGAGTAACATCCGCAACATCGTAATCCTCACCGGCGCTGGCATCTCCGCCGAATCCGGCATCGCCACCTTTCGCGGCCACGGCGGCCTGTGGGAAGGGCACCGTGTCGAGGACGTCTGCACACCGCAGGCACTCCGCGCCGATCCCGCACTGGTGCATCGCTTCTACGACCTGCGCCGTGCCGCGCTGGCGACCGTCGCGCCTAATTCCGCCCACATGGCACTGGCGCGGCTGGATCGGGAATGGGCGGGCGGGTTGCTGATCGTCACGCAGAATGTCGACGATCTGCACGAACGGGCGGGGGCGCGGCGGTTGCTGCACATGCATGGCGCATTGCTGTCGCGATTGTGCGCGCGGTGCGGGGATCGCAGGACGCATCGCGGCGACCTTCCGCCCGGCAGCATCTGTCCGGCGTGCGACGTGCCCGCGCTGCGCCCCGATATCGTGTTCTTTGGTGAGATGCCGTACGGGATGGACCGGATCGAGGAGGCGATTCTCGGCTGCGACCTGTTCGTGTCGATCGGCACGTCGGGGGCGGTCTATCCGGCGGCGGGGTTCGTCGAACTGGCGGCCCATGCGGGGGCGGCGACGCTGGAACTCAACCTCGACCGCTCGGGCGGAAGCGACCGGTTCGACGAAAGCCGCCTCGGCCCGGCCGGGGTACTGGTCCCGGCATGGGTCGACGCGATGCTAGCCCCCGCCTGAACCGGTCCCCGCCCCGGGTCATTCCACCCAGTCGAGGCCGATATCGCGGTACAGCATCCGGTCTTCTTCCCAGTTCGGCTTGACCTTTACATGCAGGTACAGATGCACGCGCACGCCGAGCAGTTCCTGAAGCTCCTTGCGCGCGGTCGCGCCGATTTCCTTGATGCGTTGCCCGCCCTTGCCCAGCACGATCGCGCGCTGGGTATCGCGCGCGACATAGATTTGCTGGTGGATTTCGACCGACCCGTCGTCCCGCTCCAGATAGCGTTCGGTATCGACCGCGCTGGCATAGGGGAGCTCTTCGTGAAGCTGGTGATAAAGCTGTTCGCGCGTCACTTCCGCTGCCAGCATCCGGTCGGTGGCGTCGCTGACCTGATCTTCGGGGAAATGCCACGGCCCTTCCGGCATCCGCTTGGCCAGCGCAGTCTTCATTTCGGCCAGTCCGTCGCCGGTCTGCGCGCTGATGAAGAACGTCTCCTCGAACGCCGCCATTTCATGCAGCCGCGCGGCATGGTCGAGCAGGCGCGGCTTGTCGGCGATATCGACCTTGTTCAGGATCAGCAGCTTCGGCTCCTTGCGCCCGGCCAGCGGTTCGACGATCGCGCGGACCTTGGGGCCGATGCCGCCGCGTCCGTCGACCACCACCGCGATCGCGTCGGCACCCTGCGTGCCTTCCCATGCCGCCGACACCATCGCCCGGTCCAGCCGCCGCTTCGGTTCGAAGATGCCGGGCGTGTCGACCAGCAGCAACTGCGTCGTCCCTTCGATCGCAATGCCCATCAACCGGGTGCGCGTCGTCTGCGCCTTGGGACTGGTGATCGCGACCTTCTGACCGACCATCGCGTTGACCAGGGTCGATTTGCCGGCATTGGGGGCACCGACGACCGCGACCAGGCCGCACGATTGGGGGGAAGCATTCAAAACGGGACTCGCTTTCGTACAGACGGAAAATATTCCGCTCCATACCCGTCGCGGCGCAAAGGGGAAAGGGACCGGCCGACGCAACGTCGACCGGTCCCACCACGGACGAACGGGGCCGAACGCCCGTGGATCTCGTTTACCCCTCCGATCCGATTTCACGCTCCAGATCGCGGATACCTTCGTCGATCCCCTCGATCGCCTCGCGCTTCTGTTCGGCGGTCAGGCCGGGCTGCGACGCGATCGAGCGGCGGGCGGCGCGCAATCCGGCCAGACCGGCGCGCATCCCGGCACGGCCCGCCGCATGCGCACTGGCCTCCGCCGCACGGGCGTTGACCTCGGCGACCTGCGCCTGTGCCGCTGCTTCCGCGCCGATCCGTTCGGCACGGTCGGTGCAGACGATCAGCAACCGCTGCGCGCCATTCTGTTGATTGATCGTGATCTGCCGCGCGTCGGGGCCATCGGTCCCGCACTTGCGCTCCGACACCTGTGGCGCGGCGGCGACGATCGCGGCGATCTCCGCCTCGGTCGGGACGCGGCTGCCGTTGCCGACGCGGCGGAGCATGATCTGGTGCGGCTTGCCGTCCGGACCGGTCACGGTGCTGCGCGTCACCGTTTCCGTGCTGTGCGTCGTCGTCGATGCAGCAGGCGCGGTGGGCGCGGCGGGTTGCGCGGGAGCAGGCGCGGCGGGCCGCACACCCGGCGCGGCGGCGGCGGGCGGCGTGCCCTGCGCCATCCGGGCGACGTCGGCGACGGGGGCCAGCGCGGCGGCGGCCTGCCGCTCGACCTGGGCGATCTCGACGCCCGTCACCTGCTCGACGCCGGTACGGATGGATTCCGCCGCCTGCGTCCCCGACGCGGTGGCCCCCAGCCCGAATACGGCCAGCGCCAGCGTGGCGGTGCCGGCAACGCGGCGCGTGGCGGGCGACATCACCCGGTGCTTCGACAACATGATCAATCTCCCCTTGAGTTCGTTGACGCTGTGCAGGTGACAGGCGGCCGACACCGCGCCGCCGTGCGCGGACTTCACGATCGCGCTGGCATAGGCGTGGCGGACGGCGGGAGTGGCGCGGGCCAGCACCATCGCGTCGCACGCCATTTCCTGATCGGCGCGAAAGGCGCGGAACGCGGCCCATGCGACCGGATTGAACCAGTGACAGCCAAGGATCACCAGCGCCGCCCAGTTCGCCAACAGGTCGCCGCGCGCATGGTGGCCCAGCTCGTGCGCCAGCGCCAATGCCTGTTCCTGCGGATCATAGCGTTCGCCGAAATCGGCGGGCATCGCGACGTATCGCTTCCACACACCGAAGGCGAGCGGCCCGGCGGCATGGCGCGTCTCGATCACGCGGACATGGCCCTGTGCCACGCCGCGCCCCTGCCCCGACGCCAGCACCCGCGCGCAAAAGCGGCGATGCGCCACGACATGCCACACGACAAAGCCGACCGCGCCCAATGCCCAGAATGCCACCAGTGCGACCGGCACATCGGCCATCCCCCACCCTTGCGGCAGTGCGGGCACGTCGGCGATCGGCACGAACATCATCACCTGCCCCGGTTCGGTCGCCGCACCGATCGGCGCGAAGTCGACCGGCCGCCACGCATCGGGAATGGGCGGCAACACCATCCGCACCGCGGGCAACGCCCATAGCGCATAGGCGGCATGCGGACCGAACCGCCGCGCCACCGGGCCGCGCAACATCAGCACCAACGCCATCAGCAGCGTCGCCGCCACCAACGTCTCGACCGCCCATCCGATCATTGTTTCAACGCCTTCAACAGAGCCTCGATCTCGTCGATCTCGCGCGCGCTCAATTGGTCGCGCCGCGCGAGGTGCGCGACCAGCGGCGTCAGGCTTCCGCCGAACAGCCGGTCGATGAACTTCTGCGATTCGCCCGCGACATATTCCTCGCGCGCCACCAGCGGGCGATAGCGATAGCGACGGCCATCCTCCTCGGCGGCGATCACCGTCTTGGCGAGCAGCCGCCCGAGCAGCGTCTTGACGGTGTTCGCACTCCAGTCGCGCGTCGGTGCGACCCGGTCGATCACCTCCTGCGCGGTGAGCGGGTTCTTGTCCCAGAGCACTTCCATGACGGCATGCTCGGCATCGCTGATTCGTTCGGCCATATGCGATGACTACACCTGTGATCGTGACGATTACAAGTGTAGATTTAAGGGCGGGAATTGTGATTTGACGGTATGATGCAGCGGGTACGGCCGACGCTCTCGCGTACCCCGCGAAGGCCGGGGTACGGAGTTTGGGGGCGGTACATCAACGTTCGCAAAAGTCTCGTGAAGTCAGGGATGCCGCCAGGCCGATTCCCCAAAGCGCTCACCCCGCCGCACTCCCGAACCCCCTTCCGGAGCCATCCCCGCCCCGAGCCGTTTCCCCTTGCAGTCAAAGGGAGTTCAACGATGGCCGACGACGCGACCGCCGAACCGCTTGCCGCCGCCGTCGGCGATGCGATGCTGGCCAAGGACCGTCCGCCCATGTCGGCGATGGCGCTGCTCGGCATCGGGGCCGGGGCGCAAATCGGGTTCGGGTCGATCGGCTATCTGGTGGCGCAATCGGCGATGACGGCGGGCGGCGCGACGCAATGGCTGTCGGGCGTCGCGTTTTCGGTCGGCTTGATGCTGGTGATGGTCAGCGGGACACAGTTGTTCACCGGCAATACCATGCTGGTCCTGCCCGTCGCGCAACACCGGCTGGGCATGGCGGCGACCGTGCGCGACTGGATTCTGGTGTGGGTCGCCAACCTGATCGGCAGCATCGTCATCGCCGCATTGTTCGTGGCGGCCCATGCGCCGGACGCGATCGACGGCGCGGTCGGGCGCGCCGCGCTGGCGACGGCGGCAACGAAGCTGGGCAAGGACTGGACCGCGCTGCTGGCATCCGGCGTACTGGCCAACATCCTAGTATGCCTTGCCGTGTGGATGGCGATCGGCGCGAAGTCGGTCGGCGGCAAGATCGCGGGCGTGATCGGCCCGGTCGCGCTGTTCGTAGCGGCGGGGTTCGAACATTCGGTGGCGAACATGTCGCTGCTGCCGATAGCGCATATGATCGACCCGGTGGCGGTGCCGATCGGGGGAATCGCCGCCAATCTGGCGTTGGTGACGATAGGGAATATCGTTGGCGGATCGCTGGTCGCGATCCTGCTGGCGGCGGGGCATCGTACGCTGACGCCGCACGACAAGGAACAGGCGGCCTGAAAATGAAAGAGGCCGCCGGGGTCTCTCGACACCCGGCGACCTCAAGCATGGTCAGCGGCCGGAAGTTCCAGCCCGGGAGACCATGCGAGCCGCACATGCATCCGGCGCGATACCTGCGACGGGAGGATACCCATCGCACACGACCGGACGCCGATATTAGCGGCGCGTCTCCCGAACGAACTGAACCGAACCCACTGCTGAACCATGAGACATCGGATCACCTCCTTTCGCTAGTTGAAGCCTGCGCGCACCGATCGGTAGCGCACCCCGAATGTGTGTCATCCAGGGGCTTCGTACAAGACTTGAAATGCACGACGTTTCGGACGATCCTCCGCGCCCCGCACCGGCGATCAGCGGCGGCAATCCTCGGTCACGCGCAATATCTCCGCCCATGCCGGCAGGACGAGACGGGGTACGCCCGCGCCCTCGATCACGAAGCGTCCCCGGCTGAACCCCATCGCATCGAGCAGCCGATCCGAAGCTGCCAGATTCGTCGCCACGCCGCCCGCCGCCGGCTGCACCGGCAGCGATCGTTGCGTGCTGGTGGTGCGGATCGCGATGGTGCCCGGTGCCGGACGCGCGGTCGCCAGCGTCAGCGTCACCCGACGACTGCCGGCATCGCAGGTCAGCGTCGCCAGCGGCGCACCGCCGCGCTGGCCGAACGTAGCCGTCGATCCGCCGGGCACGCCGCGATATTGCCAGTCGCCGGGCGTGAACGGCCAGTCTCGCCAGTCGGCGGCCAGCGGCGGGGGTGGCGGCAACTGCGCGGCCGGACCGGGGGTCGGCGTCGGCGCACTAGCTGGCGGGGGCGGCGTCGACGGCGCGACACACCCCGCGAGCAATACGGCTGGGACGAAGGCGGACAGGAACGAAATACGCATGGGCACCTTATGCGGCATCGGCTCAATCGCCTCAACCACCGCCCGCCGCGATCAGTGCCCGCCCCGTGGAGCCGCCTCCTTCGGCGTCACGATCCCGTCGACCGCCGCATCGAACCAGCCTTCTCCGTCGCGGTACAGATGATAGGTATTGTCATAGCCCCATGCACAGCTTTGCAGGCCAATCGACGCCCATGCGCCGCTAACCGTCGCATAATATTTCGCGCGTTCAGCGGCGGGCCGCGTCTCCCACGCGCCATACTCGCCGACCAGCGGCGTGCGCCCGGTACGCTGCATATAGTCGCGCACCTTCGCCACCGCCGTTTGCAGCGCGGCGACATCCTGCGGCGATCCGTAATAGTCCTGTACCGGCGGGGTCAGCCATTCCGCCTTCTCCAGCCCGAAATTCGGCGGGTCATAGAAATGGAAAGTCGGCACGACATAGGGGTCGTCCGGGAACGGCGCGGTCAGCATCGCGTCGTATCCGGCGAAGTCCGGCCCGTCGATCACCACCGGCCGCATCGGGTTGGTCGCGCGCACCGCCGCCAGCGCCGGGGTCAGCACCGCCATCAGATTCTGCGCGGTCAGCTTGTCGTGCGGTTCGTTCAACAGCTCGAAATACACGGTCGCGGGCGCATCCTGAAACGCCGCCGCCACCTGTCGCCAGATCGCGGCGAAGCGCGCGGTATGGGCCGCCGGATCGGCGAACAGTTCGTCATAATGATGCAGGTCGACGATCACCGCGATCCCCTGTGCGGTGGCAAGGTCGGTGACATGGCGGACACGCGCCATGAACTCGGCATCGACCGTGTAGGGCGGCTGCCGGTCGGCATGGGCGGAGAACCGCACCGGCAGGCGCAATCCGGTAAAGCCCTTCGCCCGGATCGTCGCGATGTCGCGGTCCTCGAACGGACGGCCCCACGCGCCTTCGCTCGGCGCCTCGAACATGTTCGACAGGTTGATGCATTTGCCCAACCGCAACGTCGCGCCCATCCGCGCGCCGGGCGCGGGAGCCGGCGCCTCCACCGTTTCCGCCCATGCCAGCGACAACGCGGCGGCCCCCACCAAACCACCGGTCATGAAGACCGCTCGACGCCCTACGGATACGCTACGCATCCCTCGCTATAGGCGTGCGGTCGAAGCGGTGTCGAGCGGTACGCGCCTCAGCTCCGCTTGCGGGCCGTACCCGCCATCCGCACCGCTTTCTGCTTGCCGTACCGGGTCTTGCGCGTTCCCGGCTTGCCCTCGTTCGACCGGCCCATGACCGGCGCGCGATGCTCGGTCGCGGGCAGGCCCAGTTCCTCGCTCTCCAGCGCGCGAATTTCGTCGCGCAACCGGCCCGCCGTCTCGAACTCGAGGTTCGACGCGGCCTCGCGCATCTGCTTTTCGAGGCTTTCGATATAGCTGCGCAGATTGTGGCCGACCATATGCGGCCGATCCTCGTCGATCTCGACCGTCACCTGATCCTTCGACGCGACATGGGCGATGATGTCGCCGATATCGCGCTTGATCGTCGTCGGCGTGATGCCGTGCGCGACGTTATACTCGCGCTGCTTCTCGCGGCGGCGGTCGGTCTCGGCGATCGCGCGCTCCATGCTGCCGGTCATGCGGTCGGCATAGAGGATCACGCGCCCCTCGACATTCCGCGCCGCGCGACCGATCGTCTGGATCAGCGAGGTTTCCGACCGCAGGAACCCTTCCTTGTCGGCATCGAGGATCGCGACCAGCCCGCATTCGGGAATGTCCAGCCCTTCGCGCAACAGGTTGATGCCGACCAGCACGTCGTACACCCCCATGCGCAGGTCGCGGATCAGTTCGATCCGTTCCAGCGTCTCGACGTCGCTGTGCATGTACCGGACCTTCAGCCCGGCTTCGTGCATGAACTCGGTCAGATCCTCCGCCATCCGCTTGGTCAGCGTGGTGACGAGGGTGCGGTATCCCATCCCGGCGGTCTTCTTCGCCTCGAAGATCAGGTCGTCGACCTGTTCCTCGACCGGCTTGATCTCGATCGGCGGATCGATGAGGCCAGTAGGGCGGATCACCTGTTCGCTGAACACGCCGCCGGTCTGTTCCAGTTCCCATCCGCCCGGCGTGGCCGACACGCACACCGTCTGCGGCCGCATCGCGTCCCATTCGTTGAAGCGCAACGGGCGGTTGTCGATCGCGCTGGGCAGGCGGAAGCCATATTCGGCCAGCGTGATCTTGCGCCGGTGATCGCCGCGCGACATGCCGTTGATCTGCCCGATCGTCTGATGGCTCTCATCGACGAACAGCAGCGCGTTTTCGGGCAGGTACTCGAACAGCGTCGGCGGCGGTTCGCCCGGCATCCGCCCGGTCAGGAACCGGCTGTAATTCTCGATCCCCGCGCATGATCCGGTGGCGGCGATCATCTCCAGATCGAAATTGGTGCGCTGCTCCAGCCGCTGTGCTTCCAGCAGCTTGCCCTCCATCACCAGTTCCTTGAGCCGTTCGGCCAGCTCGTGCTTGATCGCCTCGCCCGCCTGTTTCAGCGTCGGGCCGGGCGTGACGTAATGCGAATTGGCATAGACGCGGATCGAATTGAGGCTGGCAACCTTCTTGCCGGTCAGCGGATCAAATTCGATGATCTCCTCGATATCGTTGCCGAAGAAGGTGATGCGCCATGCGCTGTCGTCATAATGCGATGGAAACAGTTCGAGGCTGTCGCCGCGCACCCGGAAATTGCCGCGCTGGAACGCGGCGTCGTTGCGCTTGTACTGCAACGCGACCAGCTTGCGCACGATCTCGCGCTGGTCGACCACATCGCCCTTTTTCAGGTCGAAGATCATCGCCGAATAGGTTTCGACCGATCCGATACCGTACAGGCACGATACCGACGCGACGATGATGACGTCGTCGCGTTCGAGCAACGAGCGGGTCGCCGAATGGCGCATCCGGTCGATCGCCTCGTTGGTCGAGCTTTCCTTCTCGATATAGGTATCCGACCGCGGCACATAGGCTTCGGGCTGGTAGTAATCATAATAGCTGACGAAATATTCGACGGCGTTGTCGGGAAAGAACGACTTCATTTCGCCGTACAGCTGCGCCGCCAGAATCTTGTTGGGCGCGAGGATCAGCGCGGGGCGTTGCAGTTCCTCGATCGTCTTGGCCATCGTGAACGTCTTGCCCGACCCGGTGACGCCCAGCAGCACCTGATCCCGTTCGCCCGCACGCGCCGCCGCGACGAGCTCGCGGATCGCGGTCGGCTGATCCCCGGCGGGTTCATAGTCGGATGTGATGACGAACGGTCGTCCGGCATCCACCTTGTCCGGGCGGGCCGGGCGATGCGGGATGAAGCTCTGGCCGGTTTCCGGCTCGGACAGGTCGGTACGGATCTGGATCGCCATGATGCGAATATGGTGGCGGCGGAACGGGACGGCAACATCGGTTCGTGTCGAAGCGATCATCCTTCACGGTTCGCCACTCGACACTGCCGCCAAACCCGATAGCCTGTCGTCCGACACCGGGGGACCGAACGATGATGCGCCGACTCTTGACCGCAACCGCCTGCCTGATCGCCACGCCCGCCGCCGCTGAGCCGGACTGGGCGCCCGCCGTCCGCGCCGATTACACTGCCTCGCTCGGCAGCATGTGGGACTGGTTTCACCGCAACCCCGAACTGTCGTTCCGCGAGACGAAGACCGCCGCCCGCATGGCGACCGAGTTGCGGGCGGTGCCCGGCATGGTCGTGACCGAAGGCGTCGGCGGCACCGGGGTCGTCGGCGTGTTGCGCAACGGCAGCGGCCCGACCGTGCTGGTCCGCGCCGACATGGACGGATTGCCGGTCGAGGAGAAGTCCGGCTTGCCCAATGCCAGCACCGCGCGACAGGTCGGGGTGGACGGCGTGGAATCGCCGGTGATGCACGCTTGCGGCCACGATACCCATATCACCGCGATGGTCGGCACCGCACGGCGACTGGCAGCGCTCAAGGATCGCTGGCACGGCACGATCGTCTTTATCGTGCAACCCGCCGAAGAGCGCGTCGGCGGCGCGGCGGCGATGTTGAAGGACGGTCTCTACACCCGTTTCCCCAAGCCCGAATACGCGCTAGCGTTCCATGTCGCTGCCGGGCTGCCGTCCGGCCATGTCAGCGCGTCCGAAGGCATCCAATATTCCTCCGCCGATTCGGTCGACATCACCATCCCCGGCATCGGCGCGCACGGCGCGTCGCCCAATGCGGGCAAGGACCCGGTATACATGGCGTCGCAACTGGTGATCGCGTTGCAGGGACTCATCAGCCGCGAGCGTCCGCCGCTCAACCCCGGCGTCATCACGGTCGGCGCGTTCCACGCCGGGACCAAGCATAATATCATCAGCGACGAAGCCCGGTTGCAGGTGACGGTGCGTGCCAACGACGAAAAGACGCGCAAGGACCTGATCGACGGCATCCGTCGCGTCGCCGCCGGGGTCGGCACGCTCAACGGCATGCCCGCCGACAAGATGCCGGTCGTGCGCGTCAGCGAAGGCACGCCGACCACGATCAACGACGCCGCGCTCGCCCGGCGGCTGAACGGAGTGATGGCGACCACGCTGGGCGCGACCAACGTCGTGCCGTTCGAGCAGGGCGGGATGGGTGCGGAGGACTTCGCCTATCTGATCGAAACCGGCACGAAGGTACGCGGCTATTATTTCGCGGTCGGCGGCACCCCCACCGCCGAAGTCGCCGCCGCGCGCAACGGCGGGCCGCCCGTGCCGACCCACCACAGCCCGCTGTTCCGCATCGCCCCCGAACCGGCGATCGTCACCGGCACCATCGCGATGACGGCGGCGGTGCTCGACCTGCTGGGGCCAGCCAGACCCTGACCCCTTCTACCATCACTACGTTAGGTTCGCGACCCCGCCCTACCGCGAAAAGATCGACCAGTCCGCGCGGTGCGCCAGCATTTCCAGCGCGCGGACGCCAAGGATCGAATTGCCCTGTTGATCGAGGTTCGGCGACCATGTCGCGATCGACGCCACCTGCGGCGCGACGGCGAGGATGCCACCGCCAACCCCGCTCTTGGCCGGTAGCCCGACGCGATAGGCGAAGTCGCCCGACCCGTCATATTGCCCGCTCGTCACCATCATCGACAGCAGCCGCCGCGTCCGCTGCACCTTCGCATCGCGTGTCTCGTCCCCGGTGCGGCCGGTGCGCGTCAGGAAATGCCCGGCCTTGGCCAGCCCGGCGCAATCCAGTTCGATCGCGCATTGATGGACGTACGCTTCCATCACCGCGTCGATGTCGGATTTCAGGTTGTTGTGATGCCGGGCGAAACTCATCATCGCCCGGTTCAGGTCGCTGGCGTCGCGCCCGGTCGCCAGTACGTCGGCATTCAGCGGCACCTCCGCCAGCCCGGTCTGGTCGCGCACGAAATCGACCACGGCGCTCGCCTGTTCGTCGTCGTCGAGCAGGTCGACGAGGATATCGACCACGATCAGTGCCCCGGCATTGATGAACGGATTGCGCGGGATGCCCCAGTTGCGCTCCAGATCGACCATCGAATTGAACGGATCGCCCGATGGTTCGCGCCCGACCCGCTTGAACACCTCGTCCCCGATCGCCTCCAGCGCCAGTTCGAGCGCGAATACCTTGGCGATGCTCTGCAACGGAAAGCGGGTATCGGCCGCGCCTGCGCGGTGCAGTTCGCCATCGGCGGTCAGCACCGCGATCCCGAACGGGCCGGGTTCGTTGCGCACCCACACCCGTGCCTCCCCCTCGATCCGGTCGGCGTTGGCGGTGATCTCTGCGGCGATGTCGCCGACGATGGCGGAAATGTCGGTCATCCCGCTACCGTAGAGCCGGCCGCCCTGCCCGTCGAGGCGCGTGCCTGCGACCGCGGCGTCAGATCGTGACCAGATTGTTCAGGTTGATGATCGGCAACAGGATCGCCAGCACCATCATCAGCACCAGCCCGCCCATCAGCAGCAACACCATCGGTTCGACCAGCGCGACCAGCGTCGCGACCAGCGCGTCGAGTTCGCGTTCCAGTTCGGCCGATGCGCGGTCGAGGGCGGGGGCCAGTCGCCCCGACGTTTCGCCCGATGCCACGATCGCCACCAGCATCGACGGGAACACCTCCGCCTCCGCCATCGCCGCGCGCAGCGACAGGCCCTCACGCACCCGCGCCGCGACGGTCAGCGCCTTGTCGCGCACGAACCGGTTGGGGGTGACGGCGGCGGCGGCGTGCAGCGCCTCGACCAGCGGCACCGCGCTGCCGACCAGCGTGGCGAGGCTCCCGGCGAAGCGGGCGGCGTTGTGCTGGCGGCTGAACCGGCGGAACGGGGCGCGGGTCGCCAGCCGCCGGTCGACGCGCAGCCGGTTGGCGGGCACCCGCAACCACCGCCCGCCGACGACGAACGCGATCGCGCCGACGATCAGCACGTATAGCCCGTACCCCTGAATGAACGCCGATACCGCGATCAGCGCGCGGGTCAGAAACGGCAGTTCGGCCCCGCGCGACACGAACACGCGCACGATATCGGGCACGACATAGACCATCAGCAACACCATCATGCCGAAGCTGACGGTGGCGAGCAGCGCGGGATACAGCAGCGCCAGTTGCATCTTCTGGCCATTGGCCTGCCGCGTTTCGACGAAATTGGCGAGGTGGCCCAGCACGTCGGGCAAGCGCCCCGACTGTTCCCCCGCCGCGACCGACGCGCGGTAGAATTCGGGAAACGCCTTCGGGTGCCGCGCCAGCCCCTGCGCGAAACTGCGCCCGTCGAGGATGGCGGCGCGCACGTCGAGCAACAACGCCTCGACCGCCGGGCTGTCGGCCTGATTGGCGACCAGCCGCAACGATTCCTCGATCGGGATATCCGATCCGACCAGCGTCGAAATCTGTCGCGTCAACGTCGCCAGCGCCTTGGCCGACACGCCGCGCCGGAACAGTTTCGGCAACTGGATCGACCCGAACTTCGGCCCGCGTTCGGCGGCTTCCTCGACCGACAGCGGGAGTTCGCCACGTTCGCGCAGCCGCGCGCGGGCATCGGCGGGGCTGGACGCCTCGATCACGCCCTTGACGGTCGCACCCGTGCGGGATGCGGCGCGATAGGCATAGGCGGTCACTGCGCGCCACTCCCTTCTACCCATCCCGTTTGGTTCGAGTAGCGATCGAGCGAAGTCGAGAGCGCGTATCGAGAACGGGGTTCCGCCGGGCTGGCCTTCTCGACGAACGCTTCTCGACTACGCTCGAAGCTGCTCGAACCGAACGGAATGGCAGGATTTGGGAAAGAGAGCGAGGAACTCACCCCTCGTCCCGCACGACGCGCGCGACCTCCTCGACGGTCGTCACCCCGGCCTTCACCTTCGCCACCCCGTCGTCGAGCAACGACGGATTGCCGAGCCGCGCCGCACGGTCCAGATCAGCCTCCGACGCGCCATTGTGGATCATCGACTGCAACCGATCGTCGACCGCGACCACCTCGTACACGCCCGCACGACCGCGATAGCCTTCGTTGTGGCACGCCTCGCAGCTTCCGCGCCGCCACAGCTTCTTGCCGGGCTTGATCGCGCCGCCCAGCAGCACGCTGTCCGCCTCGGTCGAACGGTCCTGCCACCGGCAGGACGGGCACAGCCGCCGTACCAGCCGCTGCGCCACCAGCCCGACGACCATCGGCGCCAGCAGATAGCGTTCGACGCCCATGTCGATCAGCCGCGTGATCGATCCGATCGCGGTGTTGGTGTGCAGTGTCGACAGCACGAAATGGCCGGTCATCGACGATCGCACCGCCGTTTGCGCGGTTTCCTGATCGCGGATTTCGCCGACCATGATGACGTCGGGGTCCTGCCGCAGGATCGCGCGCAGCCCGCGCGCGAACGTCATGTCGGTGCGCGGATTGACCTGAGTCTGGGCGATGCCCGCCAGCTCATATTCGATCGGGTCCTCGACCGTCATCACATTGCGGCGACGATCGTTCAGCCGGGTCAGCGCGGTATAGAGCGTGGTGGTCTTGCCCGATCCGGTCGGCCCGGTGACGAGCAACAGTCCGTGCGGGCGTTCCAGCAGCCGGGTGAACACCGTCTCGTCACGCTCCGACATGCCGAGGCTGGCGAGGTCGAGCGTCATGCCGCCGCGCTCCAGCAATCGCAGCACCACCCGTTCGCCATGTTGGGTCGGCATGGTCGATACGCGGGCATCGACATCGTGCCCGCCGATGCGCAACGTCACGCGTCCGTCCTGCGGCGTGCGGCGTTCGGCAATGTCCAGCTTGGCCATCACCTTGATCCGGCTGACCAGCAACGGGGCCAGCGCGCGCGGCGGTTCGACGATATCGCGCAACACGCCGTCGATGCGAAAGCGGACGACGAGGCGCTTTTCCTGCGTCTCGACATGCACGTCGGAAGCGCCTTCCTTGATCGCTTCGAGCAGGAGCGCGTTGATCAGGCGGATGACCGGCGAATCGTCGCGCGCGTCGAGCAGGTCGTCGACCGCCGCCGCGCTGTCGGCCAGTGCCGCCAGATCATTCTCGGCCATGTCGATATCGGCGGCGGTCGAGGCGCTGCCGCCATAGCCCGCCTGCAACGCCGCATCGAACGCGGCATCGTCCACCGCGACGAACGCGATTCCCGGTGCGACCCGCTGCACCTCCAGCATCGCGTCGAGCGTGGCATCGGCGCGGTGGACGCATTCCATCCCCGCCGTGCCCAGCCGGATCAGCACCCCGCCGCGCCGGGCATAGCCATAGGGCAGCCGCACCGGATCGGCGCGCAACAACGTATCGCTCATGGCTGGAACTCGATGGTCGCGCCGACCCGGCCCGACGCCGATCCCCGGACCAGCGCCACGCGACGCACGCCGACCGTGCTGGTGCGCGTCACGTCGTTCAGCCACGTCACCACCGCCGGATACGGGGCGTCGACCAGTGTCGCGGTAAGCCCCGCCCCGGTCGCGGCAATCGTCGGTTGCAGCCCGGCGGCGGTGGCGGCGGCGGTCACGATCGCCTGTGGCGGACCGGCGGCCTGCGTCTGCGGCGTCGCGTCCAGCCGACCGGCGGCGCGGATGCGCGCCATCAGCGTCTCCGCCTGTCGGATGTCGGCGCGCGCCTGCGCCCGTGCCGCCTGTACCGGCTTGACCACCCCGTACACCAGCACGACCCCGGCCAGCAGGGCGGACAGCGTGCCGACCAGCACCCGTTCCCGCTGCGACAAGCCCTGCCACCAGCGATCGAACCGGGCGAGCGTGGCTTCGATCCGGGCGCGGCTCATGCGCCGCGCGCCGTGATGCGCAGCCCGCCCGACGGCGCGGGTGCGACCTGTGCCGCGACGCCCGCCGCCGACAGGGCAGCGCGGAGCCGGTCGGCCATGCCGGTTTCGGGCGAATCGAGATCGATGGTCAGGGCGTTGCCTTCAAAGGTCATGGTTCGCACGACGATCGCCGGACCCATCGGCGCCACTGCCGCCGATACCCGCGCCAGCAACGGCACGAATCGGTTGGTGCCGCTGGCGCGCGGCAACAGGTCGGCGACGCGTGTGGTAAAATCGTCGCCACCGGTCGGCACGCCGGGCGCGGTCGTCGCCACCAGTTGCTGCAACGCCGCCTGTCGCCGGTCGGCGATCCGTCGCAGCATCAGCGTGTCGCCGACCGCGATCACGCCGTGTGCGACCGCCGCGATGGCAAGGATCATCGCGACCTTGCGCGCGGTACTCGGCCATGCCGCGCGACGCCGGGCATAGCCGCCCTGACGCAGGTCGATCGGTGCGGCAGCGATGCGCTCGGCGATCGGCGGCGGGGGAAATGCAGCCCCCTGCCCCGCCATTTCGGGCGGCAGCGGATCGCCGGTCGCCTGTACCGGTGGCCGCCCCGCCGCGTCCCATGCCGCGACCAGCAGCGCGGCGGGCACCGCGAATCCGGTGCCGTCGGCGGCGCGGACCAGTGCGCGAGATCCGGCAAGCTCGACGCTCCACCCCTCGACCGGCGCGGGCAACGCCAGCGCATCGGGCACGAACGCGGCCCCGGCAATGCCCGCGTCGGCGGCGATGGCGACCCATTCGGCCATCACCTGATGCCGCACCACGCCGACCAGATACCGCCGATCGCCGATCGCATCGCCCAGCGCCAGATGGACCGCATCGATCGGATCGGCGATGCGATCCTCCACGGCAAAAGGCAACGCTGCCAGTCGCCTGGCCCGACTGGGCAGCGGCAGGTCGACCGCCAGCAGCAGCACCGATTCGGACGGCACGAGCAAGGTTGCGGGTCCGGCGGCATCGACTATGATCGCGCGACCGCCCGCGATCGCCCACACGCCGGCGGCGTCTGACACGGCCGTACCGGCAAGGGCGGGTTCGACTGTCACAATGGCTTCATGGTGTGGACGCATTGGGGCGTGGATGCGCATCTTATTCCGAAAGTTTCATGACACCTTCGCAGCCAACCGCGCTGCCCGCAAGGTTTCTGTCCCCTCCCGCGAAGCCGGCCTCACGCTGGTCGAGATGATCGTCGTGCTGGCGATCATCGCGCTGGTCGCTGCACTGATCGTGCCCAACGTCATCAATCGCCCCGATCAGGCGCGGGTGACGACGGCGGGCACCGACATCAAATCGATCTCCGCCGCGCTGAAAATGTACCGGCTGGACAATGGCGACTATCCGACCACGACGCAGGGATTGAAGGCGCTGGTCGAAAAACCGACCACCCCGCCGCTGCCCGGCGGCTATCCGCCCGACGGCTATCTGCCGCAAATGCCGCAGGACCCGTGGGGCAATCCCTATGTCTATGAATCCACGGGCGGTCGCTTCACGATCGTGTCGCTGGGCAAGGACGGCAAGCCCGGCGGCGAGGACCTCGACGCCGATATCGACGGACAGAAGCGCTGAGATCCTGTTTGAAAACGCGCGAAAGTGCGAGTTTCGATGCGGTGTCAGCCCGCTCCCCCGCCCGGCCGCCCACAGCGTATCCTGAATGGGTGGTCGGGCGGGGGAGCGGGCTGGTACCGCACGATCAGACAGGCATGACCTTGATCGAAATGCTGATCGTCCTCGCCATCATCGGTGTGGCGGCGGGGGCGGTGACGCTGGGGATCGGCGCGGCGACGCGCGCCCCTAACGTCGAATCCGAAGCGCGGCGGCTGGCGACCCGGCTTCAGGCGGCGGCGGACGACGCGATGCTGGGGGATCAGGCGATCGCCTTCACCATCGACAAGCATGGCTATGGCTTCGCGCAACTGGGGGCCAAGGGGCTGGTGCCGCGTACCGACGGGCCGCTGGCGTTCCATACCCTGCCCGGCGGCATGGACATGCGCCTGTCGGTGCCGCCGCCCGTGATCCTCGGCGTCGATGGTACCGGACAGGCGATGTCGGCGACGATCACCGGCGGCGATCAGCATTGGCGCGTCGATTACGACGGCATCACCGCGACCGCGACCAGGGTGACGTCGTGACCGACCTTCCCGAGACGGACGACGCGGAATCCGGCTTTTCTTTGATCGAGGCGATGGTGGCGCTGGCGGTGCTGGCGATCGCCACGGTAGGGCTGATCGGCGCGGTCGAGCAGCATATCGATTCGACCCGCGGCGTCGAACGGCGCGCGATTGCGATGTGGGTGGCCGAAAACCGGCTCGCCGATCTTGAAACGGGGACGCCGGAGGCGAATGGGGAGCGGGTCGACATGCTGGGGCGCAACTGGACCGTGGCGGTGACGCGCGCGGCGACCTCCGACCCCGCGCTCGACCGCGTGACGATCAGCGTCGCGGCGGAAGGGGAGCGCGCGCCGCTCGCCCGGCTCGACGGATTTCTGCGCGGGGACGGGGCATGATGCTCGTCCAGCGATTGCGGCTGCGCGATACGACCCGCGCGATCGACCTGTTGGCGGGCGCGGCGATCGTGTCGGTCGCGGTGGCGCTGGCCGGGCTGGTCTGGCGCATCGCGGGCCATGCCGATACCGGCGCGATCACCGTGCCGTCGTCCGCGCGCGCGCGGGCGGTCACGGTCGATACAGGTCCCGCGCTGGCATGGAGTCCGTTCGGCAGCCCGACCGCCGCCGACGCGACTGCCGCCACCACGATTCAGGCGCTGTTGAAGGGCGTGGTATTCGCCCGCCCCGCCGAACTGTCGGTCGCCTTCGTCGCGATCGGCAGCGAACCGGCCAAGCCGGTGAAGGTCAGCGATGCGGTGGCCGGGGCCGCGATCACAGAGATTCGCCGGGATCGCATCATCCTGAACAATGCCGGGCGGCTGGAATATCTGGCATTTCCCGATCCGTTTGGGGTGGCGACGCCCGCCCCGGGTCAGGGCACGCCGCCGCCCGCACCCGGCCAGCCCGCACCGCCGACCGCCGTACCCGCGCCCGCGCCCGCGCAACCGGGGGCGCAGGCGGTGCTGTCGCGACTGAATGCCACGCAGGTCCCCGGCGGCTATGCGGTCGGGGCCAACCCGCCGCCGGGCATGCGCGCGGGCGACGTCGTGCAATCGGTCAACGGCGCGGCGATGACCGACCCATCGGCGGTGAACGCCGCCATCGCCAGCGCCGGGACATCCGGTCAGGCACAGATCACCATTCTTCGTGACGGCAAGCCGATCACCGTCACCGTTCCCATTCGTTGAGGCTTTTGCACGTGCGCCATCCGATCCGTTCCGCGATGCTTCCGCTGGCCCTGACCGCCAGCGCCCTGACCCCGGTGGCGCTGTCGTCGCCCGCCGTCGCGCAGACGCCGCCGCCCGCGGATATCGTCGTCAACATGCGCGGCGTGGAGATTGCTGACGTCGCCGATCAGATCAGCCGCCTGACCGGCCGCACGCTGATCCTCGACCCCACGGTCAAGGGACAGGTGACGGTAACGTCCGCCGAACCGCTCAGCCCGGCGGGGGTATGGGAATTGTTTCAGTCGGTGCTGCGCGCCAACGGCTTCGCCGCCGTGCGGTCGGGATCGGCATGGCGCATCATTCCCCAGGCGAATGCGGTGCGCGACGGCGGGGTGCGCTCGCGCGGGGTGGGGGGGCAGGAACTGACGACGCGCATGGTGCGCCTGTCGAACGTGCCGTCCGCCGATGCCGCGCGCATCGTCCGCCCGCTGGTCGCCAGCTTCGGCAGCGTCGAGCCGCTGACCGCACCCAACGCGATCGTCGTCACCGACTATGCCGACAATGTCCGCCGGATCGAGGCGCTGGCCCGGTCGCTCGATGGCGGCGGTGGATCGACCTTCGCCACCATCACCCTGTCCAACGGCAATGCCGCCGACATCGCCACCGCGATGCAGGCGGTGCTGGGTGAAGGCGGCGCGCGCGTGGCCGGCGACGCCCGCAGCAACACGATCATCGTGCGCGGCACCCCCGCCGCCGTCGCGGAAGCCCGCCGCATCGCCCAGTCGCTCGATTCGCGCGGCGGCAGCGCCAGCATGTCGACGCGGGTGTTCCGGCTGAACTATGCCGATGCCGAAAGCGTGACCGACGTGCTGCGCGGTATTCTCGGCCAACCGGCGGCCGCCTCCAACCCGGTCGCGCGCAGCCTGTCCAACAGTGCACAGCGCACCAATGCCGGGGCTGCCCTGTCGGGACTGATCGCCAATGGCGGGGCCAGCGCGGCGGGGATCGCCGCTGCCGCCGGGGCGGGTGGTGCGGGGGGATCGCTGACCGGCGTCGCCGGACAGAACGCCCCGGCCCAGACGCCGCAGGGCTTCACCCTGCCCGATATCACGGTGCAACCCGCCCCCGACATCAACGCCGTCGTCGTGCGCGGCACGCCCACCGCCATCGCCCAGATCGAACGGCTGATCCCCGAACTCGACGTCCGCCGCCCGCAGGTGCTGATCGAGGCGGCGATCGCCGAAATCTCCGGCGACGATGCCGAACGATTGTCGGTCCAGATCGGCACGGCGGGCGCTGCGCTGACGCAGGTCAGCGGGGCGGGCACGTCGTTCAACAACGGGGGCACGTCGCTTGCCGGTATATTGAGCGCGCTGGGCGTACCCGCCGCCGGTCTTCTTTCCGGGGGCGGTTTCGTCGGCAATGTCGGCATCGGCGACGATTTCTCGATCCTGCTTCAGGCGCTGAGCACCTCGACCAAGGCGAACCTGCTCTCCACGCCGCAGATCACCGTGCTCGACAACAAGCTCGGCGAGTTCGTGGTGGCGCAGGAGGTGCCGTTCGTCACCGGGTCGATCCTGACCGGCAACGGCAACACCAATCCCTATACCACCATCGAGCGCAAGGATGTCGGCATCACGCTTCGCGTCGTGCCTCGTGTCAATGCGGGCGACACGATCCGGCTGGAAGTATCGCAGGAAGCCTCCTCGATCGCCCCGACGCAGGTGAGCGGCGCGGCGGACATCATCACCAACAAGCGTTCGGCCAACACCACCGTGCTGGCCGACAACGGCCAGACGATCGTCATCGGCGGCCTGACCAGCGACGATTACCAGCGTATCCGCAGTCAGGTGCCGATCCTCGGCGACATTCCGATCGTCGGCGAATTGTTCAAGGGACGACAGGAATCGCGGCAGAAGCGTACGCTGTTCGTGTTCCTGAAACCCACCATCCTGCGCGACGGCGCCGACGCGGCGGCGGCATCGCGCGCCCGCTACGACCGGTTGCGGCAGGAAGAAGTAGCGCAGGGGACGAAACGCAGCCTGTTGCTCAACCCGCCCGCACCGCGCCTGACACTGGAGATCGACGGGATTTATTGAGCGGGCAGAGGACGCGTCGACCGCCCCTTCACGCCACGAAGTTGCCGTGAAACCCGATCGGCAGCGCCATGTCCGCCCGCCACGTCGCGACCGGTCCGGCCGCGACATCGGCGGCGCGGAAGGCGTGGAGCTCGGTTGCGCCCGCCGCGAGGTTGAGCGTATTGCCGACAAGCCAGCCTTCATTCTCGCCCGTGCCGCCGGGTACGAACACGAACTCCTCGACGATCTGCCGGTCGCCGAAATCGAACGCGGCGTCGCGCCCGGTCTGCCAGTCGAACACACCCAGCCCGCGTGCCATCGGCCCGCCGCGATACAGGCCGGTATGGATGGTATAGCGCCGCGCCAGTCCCGCCCGCCGCGCGTCGGAGCGGGGAAATTCGGCGGCGACGCGCGTCGACAACAATTCGCCGCGCCCGCCGGGATGCAGCGCGATCATCGCCAGCATCGGCAGCGGCGTCGGGGTCAAGTGTCCCCGGATCAATTCGCGCGCGGCGCTGGCGGCAAAGGCGGGGTCGTGCTCGATACACGCATCGAAGCGGATCGTGCCGTCCCGCTCCTCCCACCCGTCGCCCAGATGAAAGAACGAGAAGGCGGGCAGCTCGAACACCCGGCGGCGGGTCAGGTCGCTCTTGTCCAGCACCAGCACCTGCGTCCCGATCTCCGGCCGCCACGCCAGCGAATCGATGATCGGAAAGGCGTCGCGCCCATGCACCCACGGTTGCAGCACGAGGACGAGGTGCCGGTCGGTCGCGGTGAAATCGTGGATATAGCTGGCACGCGGCAATTCGATCGGCGTCGCCGCGATCATCGTGCCGTCCTTGGCCAGTTCCCACACGATCGCGCGGGTGCCCGACTGGCCCAGATTCCAGACCCGCCCGTCCGGTTCGATGCGGGGATGCGCGAGGAACGGCATATGGGCCATCCCCTCGCCCAGCGTACGGAAGCCGCGCGTCGCCAGCGTGTCGGGATCGATCCGCATCGGCGATCCCGCTTCCCACAGCGCCCACAGGTCGTCGCCCACCATCATCACGCTGGTATTGGCGGCCGATGCGTCGTCGTTATTACCCAGCCGGACGTTCGCGCCCGCCGGGGTGCCGAAGCCGGGAACGATCATCGCGTTCGCCTTCTCCTCCATACGCCGCTTGGGCGTGTCGACGAACCGTGCCGCCAGTTCGGCGGTGCCGTCGTGCAGGCGAAAGCGGCGGATGAAGCCGTCACCGTCGAACCAGTGTCCGGCGCTGCCCCCCGCGCGCCGGAACTTTGCCGGACCGTTGCGGTACAACCGGCCCGACAGCCCGACGGGCGCGCGTCCGTAGACCAGCCGCATCGCCGCCGGAGCGATATCGGCGTCGACGTCGGCGAACCCCATCTGCCATTCCGGCGGTAACGACGCGGCCAGCGCGCGTTCGGGCGACAGCAGCGATGCGGCGACGACGGTGCCGGCGGCAACGGTGGCCTGGTTCAGGAAGCGACGGCGGGCGGGATCGAACGACATGATGACGGCTCCGGGGATCGGGTCGGGGTTCGGTTCAGCGGATGGCGATGGCGTGGGCATTGGCACCCGCCGCGACCGTAAAGGCGGCGTCGGCCCATGCCGCCGGTCCCATTCGACCGCGCGCATCGTTCGAAAAGGCGAAGGGTTCGGTCGGCATACCGAACGGGTTGGTGTCCATGCGACCATTGCCGTTGACGTCGTGGAACGCCTTGATGCCATATCGCCCGGCGGGCAGCCCGGCGATCGCGACGCTGGCCGACGCATCCGTCACTTCGACCGTTTCCGCGCGGACCGGACGCCCCCCGCTCCATCCCGCTTCGTCGTACAGCGCGATCATGATGCGGCCCTGCTTGGCCTCGATCCCGGTGAAGGTTAGGGAGAGCGTGCCCGGCGCGGCGGCGGGCGCCGACACCGGGGCCGGGGCAGCGGCGGGTACGCTCTGGGCATGGACAGTGCCGGTGGCGGCAAGGGCGGCGACGGTGGCGATGCACACGAGGTCGAGGAACTGCATGATGATCTCCCAATGGCCCGGATCGGCCGATGTCCCGGTAATGGCCGGGATCGGCGCGTCCGTCCCCGGCGCGTGCGGGAATGGCGGGCGGAAATGCGTCAATTGACCGGGAATGCAGTTCGCGAAGCGCCAGTTGCAGCCCCACGACCGATCACGGGGCGCAGCCATTGGCGCGGGATCGTCGTCGCGACGCTGGCCGGATTGCTGATGGCGTTCGTCGGCGCGTTCGGGACCGGTGGCCTGCCGCTGCTGCCGCGTGTCGGCTATTGGTTGATCCTGATGGAATCGGGCGCGTTGATCGGAATCGGGGCGTCGACCTGTATTCGCGGGTGGCACCGACTGTCGCATCGCCCGCTGGCGGAAGGGGCACTCATCAGTCTGATGATCGCATTGCCGCTGACGCTGGTAGCGACCGGCACGACGGCGATGTTCTTCGGCCCGCGCACCTTCGGCCTGTCGGGGGCGATCACGATGTTCGTCGCGGTGTTCGTCGTCACCGCCGCGATCACGTCGATCAACTATCTGGCCGGTCGCAGCAGCCCGACCGTCCCTGCTCCGGTCGCAGGGGAAGTACCGGCGGTCGCCCCCGAACCGGTCACGGCGGAAGCGCCCGCTCCCGCTGCTCGTTCATCAGCCGCACCGGTGCCGCCGCGCCCCCGTCTGGCCGACCGCCTGCCCCCGCATCTGCGCGCCGCCGATCTGCTCGCGCTGGAAGCCGAAGATCATTATGTCCGCGTGCATACTGCCGCCGGGTCCGACCTGCTGCTGTTGCGGTTCACCGATGCCATCGCCGAACTGGACGAGTTGCACGGCGCGCGCACCCACCGTTCGTGGTGGGTGGCGCGATCGGCGGTGCGATCGGCGACACGCGCCGACAGCCGGGGCGAACTGACACTCGATAACGGCATCGTCGCACCGGTCAGCCGCTCCGCACTGGCGGTGCTACAGCGCGACGGCTGGTTCACGGCGCCCTGACCGGTCGGGCAAGAATTTAGGCGGACGGCAACCAATACCGCTAACATACATTGCCTCGCTGGCAGGCGTCGCACCTTCGCGACGTCCGGACGGACAGAACAGCCGATACCGACGCGCCAGGGAGCACGCGGTAGCGCGGGCATAGGGGAGAGCGACGACGTGAAGCCGAACAACAACAAATGGATCGTGCTGGGCATCGTCGCCGGGATCATCGGCGCGGTATTCGGGTCGACGGTGATGCGGTCGCTGTCTGGTGGAACGACGCTGGCGATCTTCGCGATCTTCTTCGTCGCGGTGATCGGTCTGGTCATCTGGTCGCTGTCGGGCAACAAGGTCGGCAAGCCCGCCTCGGCGGCGGAAATGGCCGATGCCCGCGCGTTTCAGCCGACACCGGGCACCGCGCGCATCTATGTCGTGCGGCGCGGCTTCATGGGCGGCATGGCGGGGATGAAGGTCGACATTCGCGGCGTCGCGTCGGGACAGGTCCGCATGAACCAGTTCGTCATGGCCGAGGTGCCGGCAGGCACCTACACGATCGAAACCGCGATGGCCCGCAACGGGGTTAAGCCGTCCAATTCGGAAACGACCCACACGGTACAGGCGGGCGGCGTCGTCGTGATCCGCGCGATGCTCCAGATGGAAGCGATGCACGCCACCACGACGCAGGAACGCATCCTCGGATCGGAAGCGCAGGGAGAGATCGCCCGAGCCAAGATGGTACGCTGGAACGACCGGGTATCGGCCTGATTCCTCCTCGAACGGCATCTCCGCTGCGCCCCGTACTACCGGGGCGCAGCGGAAACCGCGCGATCAGAAGCGGAAACGGACCCCGCCATAGACGCGGCGGCCATAGGTTTCGAGCAGCGTGCGCCGGTACACGCTGTTAGCATTCTCCGCCCGCGTGGCGTCGGTCAGGTTGACGCCTTCGAGGAACACCGACACCTTCGGCGTCACGTTGATGCTGGCCGATGCGTCGAACTGGCCGAACGCCTCGCCGAATTCGGGATTGTTGCCCCGGCCGATCGCGGTGATCAGATATTCCGACCGCCAGTTGTACGACCCGCGCACGTTGAACGTCGCATCCTCGTAATAGGCCGACACGTTGTAGCTGTGCTGCGACAGGCCGGGGAAGGGCAATGCCCCGCCGGTGAAGAAGTCGCGGCCTTCATACCCGCTGTCCTTGGAATAGGTGTAGTTCGCGATCAGGCCCAGATTGCGGACGAACGGCATGTCGATGAAATCGAACGCCACCTGCGCGCCGACCTCTGCACCGTTGATCGTCACCTTCTGCGACCCGTTGACCGGCAGGGTGATGGCATAGGTGACACCGTCGATCGTTTCCGCCTGGGTCCGGTTTTCGATGAACGAGCTGATTTCCTTGCGGAAATAGGTCGCCGACAGATAGCTGGTGCGGTTGATGTAATATTCGAACCCGGCATCATATTGCCGCGCCCGGAACGGCTGCAATTCGGGATTGCCGCGCGATCCGGTCAACCCGACCACGTCGATCGCGAAGCGCGGGGCCAACTGGGTCGGCGTCGGCCGTGCGATCACCTCGGTCGCCGATCCACGGAACAGCAGCTTGTTGGGGATGATGTCCGCCCGCAGGTTCAGCGACGGCAGGAACTCGGTGCCCTCGCCCCGGAACTGCACCGGCGCCGTCACGCCGGTCTGGGTCCGGTATCCGTTCGATACCGTGCGGGTGTTGACGACGCGCGCACCGACCGTGCCGCGCACCGGCACGCCCAGCTCGAACGCGAACGACCCCTGTGCATAGCCCGCGATATTGCGTTCGGTGATATCCCACGTGTTGAGCAACGTCGGCGTGCCGAACGGATCGGGCAGGCCGATCGCGTCGACGAAATCGTAATTGGGCTGAAGCCAGCGATCGATCCCGCCGTTGAAGCCCAGGTCGCCGGTGGTGAAGAACGGAGTATTCCCCGTGTTCATCAGCCCGGCGACCGACTGAACCTGTCCCAGCAGCGCGGGATTGGTGAAGCCGTCGATCTGACGCTGCGCGTTGAACTCCCGGCTGTCGGCGGTCAGCTTGCGGACCTGCAACCCGGCCTTGAGCGAGGTCAGCCACGGCGTCACGTCGGTCCGCTCGACGTCCAGCTTGCTGGCGAATTCGTCCTGCACGTTGATAACCGGGCGATACTGCGCCGTGACGCTGTTGATGCCTTGCGGCGTGGTCACGTCGATCGGCAGGGTGATGTTCGGTGCCTGCTGATCGTTGTCGTAATCGATCACCAGCCGCGACAGGCCGATCGCGTCGGCGGTGGCGTTGATGTAGTTATTGTCGATCTTCGCCTTGGTGTACGAGATCAGCGAATTGACCTTCCACCCGTCGCGATCATATTCGCCGCCGACCGCCGCGTTCCACGTCGTGCGGGTGATGTCGCCTAGAATGTTGCGATAGGCCGCCTGCAACTGGCTGCCGCGCGCCGCCGCCGGATTGTTGGTGAATTCGACATGGCTGACGGTATCGTCGGGGCCGACCGTGGTACGGGTGCGGTCCAGTATGCCGCCCGCCGTGGTCAATTGCAGATATTGCGAGTTCACATCCTGCTTGCCGCGCGCGAAATTGCCCTGGACATAGGCGCGGATGCCATCTTCGGGCCGATATTCGGCGACGCCGTTCAGCGCGAAGCGGCGGGTATCCAGCCGGTTGATGACATAGCGGGGAATGTCGGGAAAAAAGTCGCCCGACCCGTTGCCGTCAAGGTCGAGCGGCTGCACGCCCGCCAGCGCGGCATTGCCGTCGATCTGTCGCCAGCCGGTAGTCCGCGCCTCGTGGCTTTCCACCCGGCGACGTTCATAGGTGCCCGACAGCAGCACGCCGATCGTGTCCCCGGCGAACTTGCGGCTGCCGATCAGCGCCAGCTTCGGATCGACCGTTCCGGTCATCTCGGTATAGATGCCCTGCGCCGACCCGGCGAGGAACCCTTCTTCGCGATTGTCGAACGGGCGCCGCGTGATGATGCGCACGGTGCCGCCCAGACCGCCTTCGGTCATGTCGGGCGTGACCGACTTCACGACTTCCAGACGGTTGACGAACTCGACCGGCAAATCGCGGAAATCGACGTCGCGCGCACCGGCGGTCGTCGACAATTGCGTGACGCCGTTGACCTCGACCCGGTTCAGGTCGGGGTTCGCGCCACGGATCGTGACGCCCGATCCCTCGCCATTGGTGCGGGTCAACTGAACGCCGGTGACGCGCTGCAACGCTTCGCCGATATTCTTGTCGGGGAACTGGCCGATATCCTCGGCCGAAATGGCGTCGAGCACCTGCGCCGCGTCGCGCTTGGCGGACAATGCACCCTGCAACGAATTGCGGATGCCGGTGACGACGATCTCCTGCACATCGCCCTCGGCAGGGGCCGGATCGGTCTGCGGCGCTTCCGCCGGTGCGGGGTTGGTGATCGGAACCGGTGCCGGCGGATTGATCGGTGTCGGCGGGGCCGGCAACTGGCCCGGTGCAGGCTGTGTCTGGTCCTGTGCGGCGGCGGCGGTCGCCACCAGCATCGTGCACAGCGCAAGCGTCGATGCCGCAGGGCGCAGATACGCGCGCATCCTGGTAGCCGTCATGTACGAAATCCTCTCATAGGGCCGATCTGGATGGTCCATTTCTGACCGTGCTCGCCGTCTTCCCCCCGGCGGCATTCTATTCCGATATGACCCACATGCAAAGCAAAATATCGAAATGTGGTTTTCCGTGCCACTATGTGGACTATATTCAGCGGGATGCACATGCCCATCGGACGACGCAAACCGTCGTCGCCCCACCGTCCGGTACGCATGGCAATCTACTGCGGACGTTCGTCCGGGTCGCGTCAGTCGGCGAATCCGACCTGCGCCAGCCACGCGGCGCACAGGTCGGGCCACAGCCGCACCGGTCCCTCTGCGGTATCGAGCGCGAAGCCGTGCGGCGCGTCGGTGAAGATGTGCAGTTCCGCCGCGCCGCCCGCCGCCTGCACCGCCGCGTACAACCGGTGCGCGTTCTCGACCGGTACGACCGGATCGTTGCCGGCATAGACGATGAACGTCGGCGGCGGCGACGGGGCGAGCAGCGCGTCGGGTTGCAGGACGTCGTACATCGCCTGCTTTTCGACCGGGGGCAGCGGCGGCTTGTCGGCGACGATCGTACGGCCCTTCGCATTGGTCGAGATCGGGGCATAGCCGACGACCAGTACGTCGGGACGAACGGGCAGGTCGGCGAAGCGCGACGGCGGGGTCGCCCATCCGGTCGGCGGCACGGCGGCGAGGCTCGCGGCCAGATGCCCGCCCGAGGACAGCCCGAGGACGCCCAGACCGGCGGGTGCCGCGCCCTGCCCCCGGATCATCCGCATCGCCGCCGCCGCATCGTCGAACGCGGCCGACGGACCGTGAAGGGCATCGGGAAAACGGTGGACGAGGACGAAGGCATGATAGCCCAGTCCGGCCAGCCACAGCGCGACGGCAATCCCCTCCCGCCCCACCATCAACTGCGTATAGCCCCCGCCCGCCAGCACCAGCATCGCCCGCCCATTGGGTCGGGCCGGGCGATATCCGAACAGCCACGGTGCGCGCACGGCGGTGACGACCATGCCGGTCGCGCTGCCCGGCGCGGGATCGCAATCGAACGCCGTCGCCGCATCCGGCTCCCCTTCCGACCAGAGCGGCCAGGCATCGTCGGCATCGAATAGCGTCATATCCATACTCCGGTAGCGGACCCGGTTCATGTCGCGATGCGGCATAAACCGCAATCGCGATGTTGCGGCGGCGGCAGTCGGGCGGGTAGGATCGCCCGGAACCGCTGTCGACGGCAAGGGTCGGAAAAATATGCAGCGTTATGAAGGAGTTGGTTGTTGGAGACTGTATCGGTTGTCTTGATCCTGTTGCTGGCCGTGGTGGTCAGCGGTGCCGTTGCCCGCATGTTGCCGTTCACGGTGCCCGCCCCGCTGGTCCAGATCGCGTTGGGCGCGACGATCGGGCTGGCCGCGAACCTGCGGGTCGATCTGAACCCCGAACTGTTTCTCCTCGTCTTCCTGCCGCCGCTGCTGTTCCTCGACGGGTGGCGCATCCCGAAGGACGAATTGCTCAAGGACGTGCCGACCGTGGTCGAACTGGCGCTGGGGCTGGTGTTGCTGACGGTGGTCGGGGTCGGATTCTTCATCGACTGGATGATCCCGGCGATGCCGCTTGCGGTCGCCTTCGCCCTTGCAGCCGTGGTGTCGCCGACCGATCCGATCGCGGTGTCGGCGATCGCGGCGCGGGTGCCGATTCCGCGCCGGATGATGCACATCCTCGAAGGGGAATCGCTGCTCAACGACGCCTCCGGCCTCGTCTGCCTGCGCTTCGCCATTGCTGCCGCGTTGACCGGCACTTTCTCGCTGGCCGAAGCAGGGCTGGGCTTTCTGTGGCTGGCGACCGGCGGCATCGCGGTCGGCATCGCCGTCACGCTGGCGATCACCGGGGCCAAGGCATGGGTGTCGGGCCGGTTCGGCGAGGATATCGGATCGCAGGTGCTCATCAGCCTGCTGATTCCGTTCGCCGCCTATCTCGCCGCCGAACATCTTCATTGTTCGGGCATCCTCGCCGTCGTTGCGGCGGGCGTGACGATGACCTTTGCCGAACGGTCGCGACAGGCGATGGCCGCCACCCGGATGCGGCGCAATTCGGTGTGGGATACGATCCAGTTTTCGCTCAACGGCATCATCTTCGTGCTGCTGGGCGAACAATTGCCGGTGATCGTCCAGCGCGCGGGCGAGACGGTGAAACTGACCGGGCATGACAGCGCGTGGTGGCTGGGCCTGTATGTCCTCGCGATCGTCGGGCTGCTGGGGGTGTTGCGGTTCGGGTGGGTGCTGGTGTCGTTCCGCCTCACCCTGCTTCGCAAGCGCGAGGCCAACCCGGCGCTCAGCCCCGACTGGCGACTGTTCGCGGCGATGTCGTTCGCCGGGGTGCGCGGCGCGATCACGCTGGCGGGCGTGCTGACCATTCCGCTGACGCTGAACGACGGAACGCCGTTTCCGGCGCGCGACCTTGCCATCGCATTGGCGGCGGGGGTCATCCTCGTGTCGCTGCTGCTCGCCAGCATCGCCCTGCCACTGTTGTTGCGCGGGCTGAAGATGCCGCCCGAACCGTCGCATCAGGCGGAGGAGGACGGTGCCCGGGTGCTGGCCGCCGAAGCGGCGATCCGCGCGGTCGAACGGGTCCAGCATTCGCTGGCGGAGGGGCGCAACGATGCCGACGTCTATGCCGCCGCCGGTACGCGGATCATGGACGTGTATCGCGATCGGATCGACGCACGCAGCGACGGCGCGCGTGATCCGGTCGAGGTGCGCCAGCACGAACGGATCGAACGCGAACTCCGCCTCGCCGCGTTGCGGGCCGAGCGCGACGAGGTATTCCGCCTCGCCCGCGCCCGCCGGATCGGCAGCTCGCTCGCGCAAAAGATGGTGCGCGAGATCGACCTGATGGAAACCCGTTACCGGGTGTGACCCAAGGCGATCCCGCCCGCCGTCATGGGATCAGCCGGTCGGCGCGCAGCCGCTCGAACAGTGCGAAGAACGCGTCGTCGGTCGGCTGATAGCCGGTGAAGCCCAGCCGCCGACTTTTGGACATGTCGGTCACGACCTCGATCGGACGGCCGAGGTCGGCATCGGTATGCCACGGCGAGGCCAGCCGGGCGAGATCGGGTTCGGCCAGCCCCTCGCGCTCGGCGATACGTCGCCACAGCGGCGCATCCTCCGCCATCTGTGCTTCCAGCGGCCGCACCGTGCCGTCGAACGGCGCGGCATTCAGCCCAAACCACGCGGCGATCCGCGACCACATCCATTGCCAGCGAAACACGTCGCCATTGACGACGTTGAACGCCTGATCGTGTGCGCCCTCGGTCTCCGCCGCCCATAGCAGGTGCCGCGCCAGTTGCCCGGCATCGGTCATATCGGTCAGCCCGGTCCACTGCGCCGGCGATCCGGGGAAACAGAAGGGCCGCCCGGTCTCACGACACAGCGTGGCATAGACCGCCAGCGTGGTGCCCATGTTCATCGCATTGCCGACCGCCTTGCCGATCACGGTATGCGGGCGGTGCACGCTCCAGGTGAAGCCGTCGCGCTTCGCCGCCGCGAACACTTCGTCCTCCTGCGCGTAATAGAAATTCTCGACGTCGAGCCGCCCCTGTTCCTCGCGGAACGGTGTCTGCGGCAACGTGCCTTTGCCATAGGCCTCGAACGGGCCGAGATAATGTTTCAGCCCGGTAACGAGCGCGACATGGCGGGGTCCTGCCGCACGCGGCAGGCCGCCGAGCAGGTTGCGGACCATCGCCGCGTTGACGCGGATATTCTCCGCTTCGCTATCCTGTCGCAGCCATGTCGTGATGAAGACCGCATCGGGCCGCACCTCGCGCAGCGCCGCCGCCGTGGCCGCCGCATCCTGAAGGTCCGCCACGACCGGCAGCACCCCGTCCTGCGCCACCGGGCGACGCGCCAGCCCGTGCACGGTCCATCCCTGTTCCCCCAAAAGCGCCGCCGTCGCGCTGCCGACGATGCCGCTGGCCCCTACCACCAATGCCGTCTTCGCCATGTCCGTCACCTTCATGTCCTTGGAAACAGGGGAGCTAGGCAGCCGGACGCCGGGGTTCTAGACGGCACCGGACAGGGACATAGGCACCAAAAGGTAACCAGCGATGCAACCGGGATCGAACGAGGACGAATGGCGCGAGGATTGCGCGCCCCGCCGGATATTGTCGCTGTTCACGACCAAATGGACCAGCATGATACTCCACACGCTGCACGCCCGCCACAACGGGCACGCACGCACCGGCGTACTGCAACGCAGCCTGCCCGGTATCTCGAAGAAGATGCTGACACAGACGTTGCGCGACATGGCCGATACCGGGCTGATTACCCGCCATGTCGAAGCGGTGGTGCCCCCCGCCGTCGAATACCGGCTGACGCCGCTTGGTCTGCGCTTCGTCGAGCCGGTCGAATTGCTCTACGCATGGGGCCGCGACAATCGCGACGCGCTCGATGCGCTGGGCGAGCGGGCGGGCGGACGGCGTTAACCGGGCATGATCGGTCGCGGCCGTCCGGCGGCGTCCACCGCGACCATCACGAACGCGGCCGATGCCGCATGGCGGCGAGCGCCGGTCAACAGGTCCTCCGCCCACAGATCGGCCGCGACCTGCATCGACGCGGTGCCGGTGCCCGATACGCGCGCGACGATCTCGGTCATCTCGCCTTCGCGGACCGGCGCACGGAAATCGATCCGGTCGGACGCGGCCATCACCATCACCGCGCGCGACACTCGCGTCGCGGCGATGAACGCGCCCTTGCCCAGCATTCGGAGCGCGTCGCCACCGAACAGCGTGCCGTAATGATTCGTCTGCGGCGGGAACACCATGTCCATCATCCGCACCACGCCGTCCTCGGCTTCGGGCGGTTCGGGCGGGATCGGCGGCAACGCCACACCTCCCGCCGTCGCGACCAGCGTGAACCGGCCGCGCGTGCACAACCGGCGTTCGCCGCTGAGCAATGCTTCCGCGATCAGGTCGACCTCGACGTCGCACGACCGGGTGCCGACCCGGACGATCCGCCCGGTCGCCTCGACCAGTTCGCCCTTCAGCGCGGGCGCGGCGAAGTCGATCCGTTCGCACGACGCGGTGACGAAGGGCACGCGCCCATGCCGCGAGGCGGCAAGGAACGCCACCTTGTCCATGTGCGCCAGCGCCACGCCGCCGAACAGCGTGCCGTGATGGTTGGTGTCGCCGGGAAACACCATGTCGACCAGCCGGACCGGGCCGCCCGTCGGCACCGATCCCCGCACCATCACGTCCTTCGTCACCGCATCCTCCGTCATCGCATCAGGCCGCCACGGCCATGTCGGCGCGCAGTTCGCGCGCGGCGGCAACCATCGCCTCGATCGCCGGAGTCACCTCCGCCCAGTTGCGGGTCTTGAGGCCGCAATCGGGATTGACCCAGAGCTGATGGGGCGAAAGATGCCGCCGGGCCAGCCGGATCAGCGCGACCATTTCGTCCTGCGTCGGGATCCGCGGCGCGTGGATGTCGTACACCCCCGGCCCGATCGCGCCCGGATAGCGATAGCGGGCGAACCCCTCCAGCAACTCCATCTGCGACCGGGCCGTCTCGATCGAGATGACGTCGGCGTCCATCGCGCCGATCGAGGGCAGGATGTCGTTGAACTCCGAATAGCACATATGGGTATGGATCTGCGTCGCATCGGCCACGCCCGCCGCCGTCAGCCGGAAGCAGTCGACCGCCCATTCGAGATAGGCCTGCCATTCCGCCCGCCGCAGCGGCAGCCCTTCGCGCAATGCCGCCTCGTCGATCTGGATCGCATGGGCACCGGCGGCCTCCAGGTCGAGCACCTCGTCGCGGATCGCCAGCGCGATCTGGCGGCAACTGTCGGCGCGCGGTTGATCGTCGCGCACGAACGACCAGTTCAGGATCGTGACCGGCCCGGTCAGCATCCCCTTGACCGGTCGATCGGTCAGCCCCTGCGCATAGCGCCACCAGTCGACCGTCATCGCCTCCGGCCGCGCCACGTCGCCGAACAGGATCGGCGGGCGCACGCACCGCGACCCATAGCTCTGGACCCAGCCGCCGGTGGTGAAGACGAAGCCCGAAAGCTGTTCGCCGAAATACTGCACCATGTCGTTCCGCTCGAACTCGCCATGCACCAGCATGTCGAGACCGACCGATTCCTGCCACCGGATCGCGCGTTCGGTTTCGGCGCGAAGGAACGCATCATATTCGGCGGCCGACACGCGCCCCCGGCCGTGATCGGCGCGCGCCTGACGGACCTGTGCCGTTTGCGGAAACGACCCGATCGTGGTGGTCGGATAGGCGGGCAGGTCGAGGATCGCGGCCTGCGCAGCGGCACGCGTCGCATGGTCGGAGCGGCGGTTCGCCATGTCGGGCGTGACGGCGGCCATGCGTGCCGCGACGCGCGGGTCGTGGATGCGCGGCGACACCAGCCGCGCCTGTGCGGCGGCGGTCGCATCGGCCAGTTCGGCGGCGACGCTGTCGCGCCCTTCGTTCAGCGCCCGCTTGAGGATCGCCAGTTCGGCGACCTTCTGCACCGCAAAGGCGAGCCACCCGGCGACTTCCGCATCGATCTTCTTCTCGATCTCAAGGTCGACGGGCACGTGCAGCAGCGAACAGGACGGGGCCAGCACGATGTCGCGCGTCGCCGCGATCGGTTCGATCCGGTCGAGTAGCGCGGCAAGATCCGCCCGCCACACGTTGCGCCCGTCGACGACGCCCAGCGACAGCAACAGCGTTTTCGGCGCGGCCCTCAGCACGGCATCGACCTGTTCCGGGGCGCGGACCAGATCGACGTGCAGCCCCGCCACGGGCAGCGCGGTGGCAAGGCCGAGATTGTCGCCCAGCCCGCCGAAATAGGTCGCGAGCATCAGCTTCACCCCGCTGCGCGACAACCGGGCATAGGCGCGGGTCAACGCACGACGCTGCCGGTCGTCGAGGTCGAGGACCAGCACCGGTTCGTCGATCTGAACCCATTCGGCGCCCGCCGCCGCCAGATGACCGAGGATGACGGTGTAGAGACCCAGCACCTCGTCGAGAAAGTCGAACGGATCGACGTCGCGCCCCTTGGCCAGCGTCAGCCACGTCACCGGGCCGAGCAGCACCGGGCGGGTATCGAAGCCCTGCGCCTTCGCCTCGCGATATTCGTCGACGATCTTCAGCGCGTTGAGCGTCAGCCGCTGGCCCGCGACCAGTTCGGGCACCATGTAATGATAATTGGTGTCGAACCATTTGGTCATCTCGCACGCCGTGCTGCCGCCGTGGTCGTGGCCGCACCCGGCATCGTCGCCGGTCGTGCCGCGCGCCATCGCGAAATAGGTTGCGAGATCGGCCTGACCGTCCGCCGCGCCATAGCGTGCGGGCACCGCGCCCAGCATCATGCTGGTATCGAGCACATGGTCGTAGAGCGAAAAATCGTTCGACGGCAGCCAGTCCGCGCCCAGCGCGCGTTGCCGCGACCATGCGACGGTACGCAGCCCGGCGGCGGTGTCGAGCAGGTCAGCGGACGATGTTTCCCAGCGCCAATGACGTTCGAGTGCTTTTTTCAGTTCGCGGCGTGGGCCGATACGCGGGAATCCCAGCGTGGCGATCGTGACGGTCATGGTCTTCATACCCCGATGAAAGGCGGGAAGACGGACGGACACAGGCGGGCATGCGACCGGACACGCCCGGCCGCAGATCGGCAAGCGGCCAGCCCGGCATCCCCGCCGGTGGACGTTATGGCGTCGAAGGCAGGTCTCCTGGCTCACGGGTCGTCACGTCGGTCGGGCCTTCCCGGCGGTTCGCACCGCCAGTGACACAGAATGACCGCCGCTCGCCGCTTACAGTTGCGGGGGCAGCGCCGGCATTGGTCCCGCTTGACGCAGCACCGCACCGGCTTCCCGTCTTAGCTTCGGCGCGCTCGCACGGCCGAAGAACCTTGACCCCGCCCTCCTCCCAGCTTCGGACGGGCGGGTCAAGCGGGATATAAAGATTTCTTTATATGAAGCCGCCGAACGCATCCTGCGTACTCGTCCCGGTCCACCGCTTGCACAGCTTTTCCAGCGGCCACAGCGCAAAGAACAGGCAGACGAAGCCCAGCACCATGCCGCCGATGAACGGTATCGGGGCCGGATCGTCGATATTGGTCCCGCTGGCACCGATCACCGCCATCATCGGCAGCACGAAGGCGATCAGTCCGACGATCATCTCCAGCCCGACGAACAAGAACAGCAGCACGACCTGCCACCACCCCATCGGCGGCCCCGCCACCGGACGCACTACGGCACGATGCGCCGCCGCCCGTTCGCGCTGGCGGGGGGTGAAGCCGCGCTCGAACCACCATTTCATCGCTGCGACGCCCAGTCCGACGACGATCGCCGCCACGCTGACGCCGACGATCGATACCGCCGTCGATCGATAGTGGAGCAGGATCGCGATGATGACACCAAGCACCGTGGCGGCGATCGTGCCGTAGGAGGGCCAGCGCGTGACGTCGATCTCCTCCGCCGGGGCGACCGGCGTGCGATCCGCCAGCGTCCGTGCCGGTGCATCGACATACCAGCCGTGCGACCGGTACAGGATCAGCCCGACACAGGACGCGATCAGCGCGACCGATGCGGCACGGGCGGTGGCGGGTGCCGCCGGATAGAAATACTGGCTCGCCAGCAGGGCCGCCCATACCACCAGTCCCAGCACGATCGCATGGATCAACAGCGACCATCGCCCGCCGCGCAGATATTCATCGCGTTCGGCATCGGTCACGGGGATTGCCGCGCCGGTGCCGTCGCGACGAAAGACATAACCGGTGTCGGCACCGGTCCAGCGGAATTGCCGCGCCATCCCGCTGAAGCGGTCGATCGGCCATATCCGGGCGCGGCGGGATGGCGGGACGTAGGTCATGGCATGCCCTTTCGTTCGGTGCGGATCAGCGTGCGCGCTGGAACAGGCGGCCGGTATCGCGGGTCGCATCGCTGGATGGGCGCAGCGCCTGCAACCGGGTGACGACCCCGGTCGGGGTACGGGTCAGGGTGAACAGCGGCGTCCCGGTCCGGTAGCCGCCCCCGATATTATCGGGGCCGAAGCGATAGAATTTGATGACGACCGATTCACGCTGCGGGGTGGCGGTGCACTGGATGCGTCGGTTCGTCTGCAACCCCTGTCCGATCAGGCGGCATCCGGTCGGCCCGTTCCCCGGCCCCAGCGCCAGCGTATAGGTCACGAACGCCTCGATCCCCTCCCCCGGCGCGGCCCCGCCGCGCCGACCGACATGCTCTTCCCAGACATAGCGGCCATGCCAGCTCGACAGCGGCGCGGCGACGGCGGGCGCGGCGGTCATGGCAGCGAGCGCGAGGCACAGGCCGGTCGTGGCTTTTACAGGATACGACATGAGGATTCTCCCGTTTCCAAAGGGGTTCAGCGGGTGTGCAGCGGCATCCGGCCGGTCAGCGGCGTGATAGCGAAGTCGCTGCCGCCACGCGGCGAGGGCCACATCGCGATCTGGAACCGCTGTTTCGCGCCACAGGCGTTGACGGTCCACTGCTCGAAATGGCCGCCGCGCGCGGTGGCGGGCATGGTCGGGCGGGCCGGTGCATATTGGCGCGGCATCACCTGCATATGTACCGAGAACAGGAACGAGCAGCCGCCGGTCGCCTTCGAATAGGTCTGGATCTGGCGCAGCAGGTCGGTGGTCAGTCGCTGGCTGGCCAGCGTGCGTCCGGTGACTTTCAGGTCATAGGCGGCTGCAGGCGAACCGGCAAAGGCGGTTACGGCGGCGATCGCGCCGAGGATCATGGTCGTGGGCTTCATGGTCACTCTCCTTGATATGGCCCGATGGCGGGCCGTTCGCGGCATTCCCTCTCGCCACGACTCATAATTACGCACCGCTCAATTAATAGAAAATGAACAGCGTTCATTTTATTATGCGGTGCCATGCAGGGGAATAAACACCCGGCGCCACCGGGTAGTTTCGATTCGGCTGAGGAACGTTTTCCGCCGGTCGCGCGTCGTCGGCCAAACTGCGTGGAGTGTAACGATGACGTTTTGCACCGATTGCGGCACCCTGATCCCCGATGGCGCGCGCTTCTGTCCCGGATGCGGCAAGCCGGTCGCCACTGCCTCCGCAAAGGCGGCGACGCCACCACCCGCCACGTCGGCACCAGCAGGCGGGATGCGCCAACCGCCGGTGTCGGCGCCGCGCCCGGGATGGAGTCCCGCCAGCCTGATCCTGCCGGTCGTCGCGCTCATCGCGGTACTGGTCATCGGCCTGCTGCTCTGGTCGCAACGCAACGGCACCCGCCCGATCGCAGGCAACGACAGCGCGGCGGAAGAACGGGTTGCTGCCGAGGATACCGACACGCCCGCCGAAGCGGACGGCGAAGTACCGGACCGCCCCGCCCCCGAACCGGACGCCGCAGGATCGGCGATCGCAACCTCTGCGGCGGCACTCGACTCCGCGTTCTTCAGCGATCCACGCGGCGCGGGCGAACGCTATGCCGGACCGGTGCGGGTATCGGGGGTCATCGCGACGATGGTGTCGCCGGGATCGACGCCGTCGCTCGCACTCGAAGGGCGGACGCGGTTCAACCACATGATCGTCAATTTCCCCGTTGGCTATCGCGAACGGCTGGCACCGCTGGCCAAGGGGCAACGGGTGACGGTGTCGTGCGGCGGTGCCCGGGCGCTGGCGGGAACCACGATCCTGAACGACTGTTCGCTCGACTGAGACGCACGTACGTCGGCACCTCGCTGGTAAACCGATGAAATCGTTGGATTGCACCGCTACTCCCTGTACGATCCGCGCAACGAGCGGCAGAGAGGGGAATGCCAGTGCAGATCGAACGACGTAGCCTGTTGTTATCGGCGGCTACGCTGGCGGTGGGATTGGCGGTTCCGGCGCTCGCCGCGCCTTCGCGCAAGCTGGGCTATGCCATCGTCGGGCTGGGCGGATACGGCCTCGACGTCATCATCCCGCAATTCGCCAATTGCACGCACAGCCGCCTTGCCGCCGTAGTTAGCGGCGACCGGGCCAAGGCGCAGCGGGTCGCGCGCGAACACGGCCTGTCGGACAAGGCGATCTATTCCTACGCCGATTTCGACCGGATTCGCGACAATCCCGACGTCGATATCGTCTATGTCTGCCTGCCCAATTCGATGCATGCCGAATACACGATCCGCGCGGCGAAGGCGGGCAAGCACGTCCTGTGCGAAAAGCCGATGGCGATATCGGTGGCGGAGGGCGAGGCGATGATCGCCGCGTGCAAGGCCGCCGACCGCAAGCTGATGATCGGATATCGCTGCCATTTCGAACCGTTCAATCTGGAAGCGATGCGGCTGGCGCGGACCGGCGCGGCGGGCAAGATCCGCTATGTCCGGTCGGAACACGGCTTCGTACAGGGCGCCCCGTCGGCATGGCGGCTGAAGCGCGCGATGGCGGGCGGCGGGTCGCTGATGGACATGGGCGTCTATAGCCTTCAGGCCGCGCGCTACATGACCGGCGAGGAACCGGTGACCGTCACCGCACGCGAATCGACCGATCGCCGCGACCCGCGCTTTACCGAGGTCGAGGACATGATCGACTGGACGCTGGAGTTCCCCTCCGGCGCGATTGCCGGGTGCCAGTCGATGTACAGCGCCAACCAGAACCATATCCTGCTGATGGGCGATCGCGGGCGGATCGAGCTGGAACCGGCAACGCGCTATGACGGCAACCGCATGTGGCTGGGCGGCGACGGGCGCGAGCGCGCGGTGACGCCCCCGCCCGCCCCCGCCTTCAACCAGTTCGTCGGACAGCTCGACCATCTGGCGCAATGCGCGGTCAGCGGGCGCGAGCCGATCGTGTCTGGCGAGGAGGGCCTGCGCGACCTCAGGATCATCGAGGCAATCTATCGATCCGCGCGGGAGGGTCGCACGATCCGACTGGACGGGCGGGCATGATGCGCATGGTCCTGCTCGCCGCCGCGATGCTGGCCGCCCCGGCAACGGCACAGGCGCCCGCCGCCCCCGCCGAAGCCGCAAGCCCGGCGGAGATACGCGTGATCGTCGCCGACATGGCGGAGACAATGCGCGACGGGCGCGGGTTCCTGTATCGACCGCTGTTGAAGGACGGCAAGACCGTCGCCGCGCTGGAATATTGGAAAGCGCCGGGCCGTCCCGCGATCCACCCGGACGAGGGCGAATATGCGATCGTGATCGACGGCGCGGGCACGCTGGTATCCGGCGGCACGATGGTCGGCGCGACGCCGACATCGCCCGGTCTGGTCGAGGGCACGCGGATCGACGGCGGCACCACGCGCACGCTGGCCCCCGGCGACGTGATCCTCGTGCCCGCCGGTGTCCCGCACTGGTTCGGGATCACCGGGGGCAAGCTGGTCCTGCTCGGCATGAAACTGCCGAACTGACGGCTCAGTCGGCGCCGGTCGCGCTCGCGGGTCGCGCCTTGTCGGGAGTGGTGCCTTCCCCGGCAAAGGGGGTGAGGCGGACCGCGATCCGCGTCGGCACCGCTCCGGCGCGGTATTGCGGCAACGGCTTGCCGAACTCGCTCCACTGGGTATCGCCGCCGACGCCCCATTGTGCGGCATCGACCAGCAACGTCACCTGTCCATGCGGCACGATATCGGTCGACTTCCACGTCCCCGGCGACTTGCGGTCGAGATCGGCATAGGGAAAGGCCAGCACGTTCATCATCAGCGGCGTCGGTCCCTGCACCCGCAGCCCGCGTCCGCCACCCGACAACTCCATCCAGCGGACGTCGACCTTGTTGCCGGTCTCCTGCGGGCGGATATAATCGTGGTTCTGCGCCGCGATCGCGCCGCGCCATAGCCCGATCGGTGCCGACGTCCGGCGATCGACATAGCTTTCGTGCGGGCCGCGCCCATACCATTGGGCCGTGGTGATATCGGTCGGCATTGCAAACGCCAGCCCGACGCGGAACGGCGGCGGCAGGTCGGTCTTCACCGGGACCAGTTCGCCCGACACCGACACCGATCCATCGGCCGCCATCGCATAGCGCGTGGTGAAGGTCGCCGCGCCGTCACCCAGCGCATAGTCGATCGTCACCCCCGCGCCGTCGCCATCGCGTGCGGCGCGTACCGCGACCACGCGGCGGCGTTCGCTCATTGCCTTCCACACCGCCAGTTGCCGGGCGGTGCCGATGCCGATGTCGTTGTCGGTCACCGCACGCCAGAAATGCGGCACGCCGCCCGATGCGATCTCGCGTCCGTTCACGGTATAGCGGCGGATCAGCCCGGTGCCACGATCGACCTCGATCGACGCGCCCGCCGCCGACAGGGTCATGGCGTCGTCCGACTGGCGCAGCGCGACCGTGCCTGCGGCCGGGGCGGGCGAGAGGACCGGTGTCGGGCCGACCGCGAACTGTTCCCAGCCGATCTCGGTCCCCGGTGCGACCGCGGGAATCGTCCCGGCCTTTGCCCGGACGCGGACCGTGGCGAAATATTCGGCGTCGGCACGGCGGGGATAGCTGTCCAGCGGCACCGTCACCGTCCCCGCCGATCGTGCCGCCACCGTTTGCGGCGGCAGGTCGCCCCGCGCGACGACGACACCGTTCTCCTGCAATTCCCATGCGAAGTCGAAGCCCGACAGGTCGCGGAAGTCATGGCGGTTGCGGATCGTCACACGCCCGGTCGCCGGATCGAACCCGTCGAACTGGATCGGGGCATAGACCTTGCGCAACTCGTACAGCGCCGGATTGGGCGTACGATCGGATTGCAACAGGCCGTCGCCGAACTCGATGTCGCCGCCCGGATTGGGGCCGTATTCGCTGCCGTCACCCCAATATCGCCGACCGTCGGCGGTATAGCGGTACATCGACTGATCGACCCAATCCCAGGCGAACCCACCCTGAAGATGGTCGGGATGGGCATAGATCGTGTCCCAATATTCCTTCAGGTTGCCGCCCGAATTGCCCATCATGTGCGCATATTCGCACTGGATCATCGGTTGCCGGAAATTCCAGTTGGTGGCGTAATCCTCCATCTTCACCGCCGGATCGTACATCGGCGCATAGATATCGGCATAGTCGTTGGGCCGGTGATCGTGGATTCCGTCCCATGTTCCCCAGCCGAGATAGCTGATGAGCCGACCCGGATCGCGCGCCTTTGCAGCGGCGGCGGCGGCGGCAAAGTTCGGGCCGATGCCCGCTTCGTTGCCCAGCGACCAGAAGAGGATCGACGGATGGTTCTTGTCGCGTTCGACCATGTTGGTCACGCGGCTGACATGCGCGTCCCGCCACGCCGGATCGAAGCCGAGCTGCAACTCGGCGCGCCGTTCGGGATGCTTGTTGGCGTAATCCATGTACGCGTGGCTCTCGATATTCGCCTCGTCCATGACATACAGGCCATATCGGTCGGCGAGTTCGTAGAGATACGGGTCGTTGGGATAATGCGAAGTGCGGATCGCGTTGACGTTGTTGCGCTTCATCAACTGCACGTCGCGCTCCATCGATGCGCGGCTGACGACGTGGAAGGTTTCCGGGTCGTGTTCGTGGCGGTTCACGCCGCGGATCGTGATCGGACGTCCGTTGACCGTGACCTGTCCGTTGCGCAGCGCCACGGTGCGGAACCCGATACGGCGCGCGGTCGATTGCAGCACCCGCCCCCGCGCATCGAGGAGTTCGGTGACGAGGGTGTAGAGATTCGGCGTCTCGGCGGTCCACGGCTTTACCCCCGGCACGGCATCGCTCAGCGTGACGCTGCGCTCGCCCGTCACACCCGCCACCGGGGCGCTGCGCGTCAGTACCTGACGCTCGCCGTCGAACAGCACGATCCGCGCCGTCGCCGCCGCCCCCGCCGTCACCGCCATATCGACCGCCAGCCGGCCGTCGCGATAGCGATCGTCCAGTCCGGCACGAACGAACACGTCGCGCACGCGCACTTTCGGCACGGCTTTCAGATACACCGACCGTTCGATGCCCGACACGCGCCAGAAATCCTGATCCTCCAGATAGCTGCCGTCCGACCAGCGGAAGATCTGGATCGCCACCACGTTGCGCCCCGGACGCAGGAACCGGGTGACGTCGAACTCGCTCGGCAGCTTCGAATCTTCGGAATATCCGACCTTCTCGCCGTTGATCCAGATATAATAGGCCGATCCCGCCGCCCCGATGTGCAGGATCACGTCCTCGCCGCTCCACCCGGCCGGAATCGTGACGTCGCGGCGATACGACCCCACCGGATTGGTCGCGTGCGGGATCAGCGGCCGGTTCGCCGGAAACGGATAGGTGATGTTGTTGTAGCGCGGCTGGTCATACCCCTCCGCCTGCCAGTCGGCGGGCACCTTGATCCGCTTCCATCCCGATATGTCATAGTCCGGCCGCTCGAACCCGGTGGGCAGCCGGTCGGCATCGGGCGACAATGCGAACATCCACTCGCCGTCCAGCGACAGATGGCGTTCGGACGCCGCCTCGTCGCCCGCCAGTGCCTTTGCACGGGTTTCGAACGGAAACCCGGTCGCGCTCGCGGGTAGCTTGCCGCGCGCGAAGATCGCCGGGTTTTCCCAGTCAGGGCGCGCCGGATCGACCTGTACCGGCGCAACACGCGGGCCATTCTGTCCCCACGCTGCGGTCGAGAGGATCGTCCCCATCATGCCGATCCAGACTATCGGTTCCCGCACATCCGTCTCCTAACGCTACCGCGAATAGTCTTCGCTTATTATATGATAATATCGGCGGACGACGATTACACAAGCGCGGACGCCGCGCTCGTATACTCCCACACCTCAGGACGAATGACGGCCTTCCGCGTTGACCCAGATACTTCGCACCATATAGTCAGACATAACAACGCCTACCATCGGCTTCGCACAAAGCCGAACCGCGACAGGGCGACAGGAGGATGCACGATGGCAGCGAACTGGACCGTCATGCCGGTTTTCCGCATATGATGAACATCGACCGTCGCCTGCTGCTCGGTGGTGCAAGTCTGGCAGTGCTTGCCGGACCGGCCGTCGCCGCGTCACTGGCGCGCACGATCGGCGATCGCGTCGGACGGGTCGCCGCCGTGCCGATGCGCGACGTCCGGTTGAAACCGTCGCCCTTCGCCGATGCGTTTACCGCCAATCGCCGATATTTGCTGTCGCTTGATCCCGACCGGTTGCTCGCCAATTTCTATACATCTGCCGGACTGCCTGCCCCGAAGCCCGCCTATGCCGGGTGGGAGGCGCAGGGAATTGCCGGGCATTCGCTCGGCCATTGGCTGTCGGGGTGTGCGCTGGTCGTCGCCAATACCGGCGATCGCGACGTTGCGACAGCGCTCGACCATGCGCTGTTGGCGATGGCACGGATTCAGGCGGCGCATGGCGACGGCTATTGCGGCGGCACCACCGTCGCGCGCGACGGCAAGACCGTCGACGGCAAGATCGTGTTCGAGGAAGTCCGGCGCGGCGATATCCGCACCGGCGGCTTCGACCTGAACGGCGGGTGGGTGCCGCTCTATACCTGGCACAAGGTCCATGCCGGCCTGCTCGATGCGCATATCCTTGCGGGCAACCCACGCGCGCTTCCGATCGCGCTGGGCGTCGCCGGATATCTGGCCGGCGTGCTCGAACCGCTGACCGACGCGCAGATGCAGCAGATCCTGCGCGCCGAACATGGCGGACTGAACGAGAGCTATGCCGAAACCTATGCACTGACCGGCGATACGCGCTGGTTGCGGATGGCGGAGAAGATCCGGCACAAGGCGGTGCTCGATCCGCTGACGGCGGGCCGCGATCAACTGGCGGGCCTCCATGCCAATACGCAGATTCCGAAGGTCATCGGGCTGGCGCGGCTGCACGAACTCACCGGCGCGCCGGGCCACGCCAACGCCGCGCGCTTCTTCCACGAGCGGGTCACGGGGCATCACAGCTATGTGATCGGCGGCAATTCGGAACGCGAGCATTTCGGCGAACCCGATCGCCTCTCGAAGCGCGTGACCGAGGCGACGTGCGAAGCGTGCAACAGCTACAACATGCTCAAGCTGACCCGGCATCTCTATGCATGGCAGCCGGGCGCACGCTGGTTCGACTATTACGAACGGGTACAACTCAACCACATCCTCGCCCATCAGCGGCCCGACACCGGGCAATTCGTGTATTTCATGCCGCTGTCGGCAGGTGCGCGCCGCAGCTATTCGACGGCGGAGGAGAGTTTCTGGTGCTGTGTCGGGTCGGGCATGGAGAGCCATGCCAAGCACGCCGATTCGATCTATTGGCACGATGCCGCAGACACGCGGTCGGGGGCGCTGTACGTCAACCTCTATATCCCCAGCACGCTCGACTGGTCGGGGCGCGGTCTCGCGCTCGATCTCGACACGCGGATGCCGATGGAAGGTGCAGCGACGCTGACGGTGCGACGCGCGCCGCGGGGGCGGCAGCCGATCGCGTTGCGGATACCCGGCTGGGCATCGGGTGTCGGTTTCACGCTGAACGGCCGTACCGCGCAACCGGCGATGCGCGACGGCTATGCGGTGTTCGACCGCGTGTGGGCGGCGGGCGACCGGATCGGCGTCACGCTCCCGATGCGGTTGCGGGTCGAGCCGACGCCCGACGATCCGGCGATGGTCGCCTTTACCCACGGACCGTTGGTGCTGGCCGCCGATCTCGGCCCCGCGTCACAGCCGTTCGATGGCCTCGGCCCGGCACTCGTCGCGGCCGGGCCGGTCGATGCCGTGCTGACACCGTCGCCGGAACCGCACCGGTTCACGGCGCGGTCCGCATTGGGCGAAGCGATCACGCTGCGCCCGTTCTTTTCACAATATGACCGGCGCACCGCCGTCTATTTCCCGACCTTCACCCCCGCTGGCTGGGCCGATGCGCGGGAAACCTATGTCGCGGCGCAGACCGCGCGACAGGCGCTGGCGAAGCGGACCGTCGATGTCGCCTATCTGGGCGAAATGCAGCCCGAACGCGACCACGGCTTCACCGCCACCCGCAGCGAGACGGTGCAGTTGCACGGCCGCTCGGCCCGCAAGCTGCGTGCCGGGGAAACATTGTCGCTGACGATGCAGCGTCGCCCCGGTCCGGCGGTGTTGCGTGTCGTTTATTGGGGCACGGATGTCCGCAACCGCGAATTCGCCATCGCCGTCGACGGCACGCCCTTGGCGACCGAACGCCGCGACGCCGCTTCGCAGGAAGGATTCGTCGCGATCGACTATCCGCTGCGCTCCGCGGGGGAACAGGGCAAGGGACAGGCCGTGATCGCGTTTACCGGCACGCGCGGGGAGATCGACATTTACGAGGTTCGCATCCTGACGGCAGAGGCGGGAGCAGGCGCACCGGTTCCGGTCGCCTGACGCGCTGCCGGAACCCGCAAACTTCTCCGTTCATGCCGGCCACAGTCGCGGCACCGCTCCATGCAGGCGTTTCGCGCGCCGTGAAGATGGCTCGACAACACCGTCGACCGTCCGATCCATGCCGCCCCGTCATGGCACGGCACGCCACATTGGATTGCACCGGCACCGAAGCTGTCGCATGAACGACGCATGATGCCGCTCCACACCTGGTTGTTGTTCGTTGCGACCGTCGCGGTGCTGTGCGGCACGCCCGGTCCCAACATGCTCCACGTCATGACGCGCAGCGTCGCGCTGGGCTGGCGGCGGAGCATTCCGGCGATGCTGGGGTGCCTGACGGCGCTGGTCGCGGTGCTGGCGGCATCGGCGGCCGGGCTTGCCGCGTTGCTGGCGGCGGTGCCGGGACTGTTCGCCGTGTTGCGCTATGCGGGTGCCGCCTATCTGTTGTGGCTGGGCATCCGGGCATGGACCGCGCGTACCGCTCCGGTCGATCTGGTGGCCGCGCCCCTGCCCGGCGGGCGGCTGTTCCGGGGCGGGTTCCTGATCGGGATCAGCAATCCCAAGCTGTTGCTGTTCGCGACCGCGTTTCTGCCGCAATTCGTGGACCAAGGCCGCCCGCAACCGGTGCAGTTCGCCATCCTCGTCGCGACCTTCGCGGTGGTCGAATGCCTGTGGTATGCCGCCTATGCCGCCGGCGGGGCATCGCTCGCCCGGCTGCTCGTCCGCCCGGCGCTGCGTCGTGCGTTCGATCGGGTAACCGGCGGTATCTTCATGGGCTTCGGCGCGGCGCTGCTGGCGGCGCGGGCCTGACTCCGATCACGTCGGGGCGCGGCGCACCGGCGGCATCGCGTTGCAGATATCGGCCCCGCCCGCGGGCACGGTGAAGAAGGGCGGCTCGCGATTCTCTCGCCCTTTTACCCATGCCGCGAACCGGACATTGTCGGCCGCGCGATATTCGAACCGGGGCCGCGACGCTTCGGGCAAGTCGCTCGCCAGCCGTACCGACAGGATCGGCGTAGGCGTTTGATCCGGGGCATAAAAGCCCATCACCCCGGTCCCGCGCGGCAGCGAAGACAGATACTCGATCCCCTCCACCACCCGCCCGACCAGCGCGATGTTGCGGTCCAGATGGCGTGGCCCATGCCCGATCGGCGTATAGAGTTCTGCCCCGTTGCCGGTATCGGGGGCCATGTTCCGCCCGACCCCGACCATGCCATAGCAATGCGGCAGCCACGACCGCCTGCCCGAGCCGACCACCGGCCAGCCATCCACACTATGCCCGCTGCGCGCGGCATAGGGATCGCGCCGGGTCAGCGTCGTGACCGTCCGCACCTGCGCCCGGTCATATTCCGCCGGGGGATTGGCGACGATGCCGGGGGGCAGCGGCTTCTTCTCGGTCACGTCGCCCCATTGGGTGACGTAATTATCCTGAACCCGGTACACCGACGTGGCATCCCACCAATGCGCCCGCGCCAGCGTGCGGATGTTGGCGACGTGCACCGGTGCGAAACCGGGAGCCAGCCGGATGACCACCTGCCGATCGCCCGCCAGCGTCATCACCAGCAGCTCGTCCGCCGGGATCGCCCGCCAGTCGCCCGGCGCGGCATCCCCGGCCGACGGCGGCGCAGCGGGAGGAGCGACGGGAGCCTGAAGCAGCGCGGCCAGCGCGAGGATTGCGATCATGCCATATCGTGCACCGTCCGCCCCCTGCGCGCAACCGCTTGCGCGAACGTCCCGCGCGCCCTAGGGACGCGTCTTCCGGCAAATGCGGAGCGGTGGCCGAGTGGTCGAAGGCGCTCGCCTGGAAAGTGAGTATACGTCAAAAGCGTATCGAGGGTTCGAATCCCTCCCGCTCCGCCACCCAGTCCCAAGCTCTTGTAATAAATAGACAATATTGGGGAATGCCCCGCGTATCTGCGCGTTTTCAGTACAGTGAGGTACTGGAGAGAATCAGGAAGAAGCAGCGGTACGGGAAAAATGTCGCGCATTCTCTGCGGGTATCAGGCGCAGTACCAAAGTCCGTTTTGAGGGATTTCCACATCGATGGTTCGAAAGTGATGCGGCTGCCTCAGTCTGAAACTTGAACGTCGTTGCGGAGTGAGCCCTGTCGAACGGCGGCTTCCTGTACCTCATGTCGAGATTTCCATACATAGGAGCCTGTCGGACAGCGTCCTAAGGAGCCAACGTGCGGCACGGTTCTCTGCCCTCTGCCCCCGCGTTACGGGACGAGCGCGTTGCCGACCCTACCCTGTTATTCCCTGTAATTCGCTGCACTACGTGTTTTCGGTGCCGTTTTGCCGACACCTGATCTGTCGAAGCTACGGTAAGTCCCGGGATAGAGGCGGAGAATCGGTGGCATCCAAGATCGCAAAGGGGCTGTCATTTTTCCGGGTAACAGGGATTTTAAATAGTCCGAACAGGACGGTATCAGGCCAACATATCTACAAAAAACAGATGCAGGAGCGGTCGGGCCCGGTTCGAATGTGAAATTGGATGCATCTATTTTAGATCGATCTACTGCATCGAAGCTGCAAGATCTCAAATAAATTCTGCCTGGCGCTTGACTGACGTATTTTAGGTCGGCATTGAATAGTGCTCCGTCGATGGGGTTTCCTGCTATGCAGGTTGCTTCGTGTCACGGCAACTATACGACTGTTAAGTTGCCGTGTGTATCACACGTAGTGTCGGACTGGCGTGGTTTCGGAACTTATCCGGAGCCACTGCCTGTATGCGGCTGACTGGCTCCGGTATGTGGGAGCTGACATGTCAGAGCTAAGTATATCCTATCGCTCTCTAGCTGACTTGCGGGAGCGTTCGAACAATCCCCGCACGCACAGCAGGCGTCAGATCGAGCAGATTGCAGCGTCGATCTCGCGCTTTGGCTTTACAAACCCGATCCTCGTTGATGATGAAGGCTGCTTGATCGCGGGGCACGGACGTCTGGCCGCTGCTCGCCAGTTGAAACTGGACCGGGTTCCGGTCATCCGCCGCAGTGACATGAGCGAAGCGGAGATCCGTGCCTATGTCATTGCCGACAATAGATTGGCGGAAAAGGCTGGCTGGGACGAGGCGTTGCTCAGTCTCGAATTCAGTTATCTTGCCAACCTCGATGAAGATTTTGATCTGTCCGTTACGGGCTTTGAGCTTCCCGAAATAGACGCTTTTATCGGTGGGGCCCCGGCCAAGGAGCCGAAATCAGATCGGCTCGACCGCGTGCCCGAGGCGGCCAGCGGGCCCGCTGTCACGCAACCGGGCGACATCTGGCAGATTGGTGAGCATCGCCTTGTTTGCGGTAATGCGCTGATCACGAGTGCCTATGAGGCATTGTTGGCCGGTGAGAAGGCGAGCATGATTTTCTCGGATCCGCCTTACAATGTGCCTATCAACGGACATGTCTCCGGGCTGGGCAAGCCGAAGCATGCCGAGTTCGCTATGGCGTCCGGTGAGATGTCTAACGCCGAATTTGCTACATTCCTGCTCAAGGCATTTTCGAACCAAGCCAGCTTCTCGCTCAACGGATCGATACATTTTCAGTGTATCGACTGGCGGCATGTAGAGGAGATGCAGACTGCTGGTCGCAATGCTTACAACGAACTAAAGAATATTTGCGTCTGGGTAAAAACCAACGGCGGTATGGGTTCGCTGTATCGCTCGGCCCATGAACTGGTTTTCGTCTACAAGTCCGGGAATGGTCCGCACATCAACAATGTCGAGCTTGGCAAGCATGGCCGATATCGCACCAACGTCTGGCAATACCCGGGTGTAAACAGCTTTGGCGCAACGCGTGATGCCGATCTCGCGATGCATCCGACGGTAAAGCCCGTTGCGATGGTTGCAGACGCGATCATGGATTGTTCGAGGCGGAAAGACATCGTGCTCGACGCTTTTGCCGGATCCGGCACGACCCTGGTTGCAGCTCAGAAAACGAAGCGTCGCGGCTACGGGATAGAGATTGATCCCGGGTACTGCGACACGATCGTACGGCGCCTGCAAAATCTGTTCAAGATTGAAGCCAGACTGACAACGGACAACCGAACGTTTGACGAAATTGCTTCCGCGCAGATCGACTCTACCGGCGAAGGGAGCCTGTCATGAGTAACGATACCATCGGTTACGGGAAGCCGCCCAAGGCGTCCCAATTCAAAAAGGGCGTATCGGGCAATCCGCGGGGGCGGCCCCGCAGGGAGGAGCGGTATCTGTTGCCGCGCCAGATGCGCAAGGATGTCCTGATGCTGCTGGAGGAGCGGGTTCGTATAAAGACACCCAATGGTCTTAAATACATAAGCGGCATGGAGTATGTCCTCACTACCATCATGCACAAGGCTGCGGCGGGTAATCCGACAGCAATGAAGCTATGGGTGGAGATGACTAAATCTGCACTGAACGATCGTGTGGAAAGTAGCGGTGCGGTCCAATTGCTTGATAGTATGATCGATCATGATAACCGAATGTTGGCTCGATTGCACGATCATCATAACCCCGAATTCGATCTTAAAAAGACGACAAAGGATATATTCTGAATTTGGCAATATTAAGCAGATGTAAATACCTGATATTTTATTGATTATAATTGACTGCCTGATTTCAGGCGAAGCTTGGCTATAATTTCGGTGCCTAACTGCCGCGTATTCCGTAAACCACCAGCGGAGTTCGTCAGAGGCACACCAATCTCGGCGGCGACGTTCCGTAGCTCCGGCAGTACCGGTGCCATGGGCGCGCCGTCAGTTTCGATTGCAATCGTGCCGCTTTCATACTGGACGATCCGCATATCGTTCCATCGGGCTTGAGTAGCGATCGCGAGTTCATCTACTGGGCGAGTTTGCCGCGGTTGGCCGCGCAAACGATAGGTAAAGTCTGTTGGACCTTCTGCGACATGCTCGGCCAGCTGGCTGACGGGGCAGTCGAGAAGCTCCTCGATCGATGCTTCATCCCCCTCGACGTTCAGTCGCAAAACGATGACCCGATCAACATGCTGATGTGTGCTTTTGCGAAAGGTCACGTGGGTAGAACTGGTTACCGTCTTGACGGAAATGCGCTCGTCCTCGGCGCTTACGACATCATAGCCATGCTGGTTCGTGGCTAGCGCCATCTGGCCGCGTGTAATCATCGCTGCATATAGCTCGCCGATCCGGCCGGTAAGATGTCCGAGCTGAGCCGGTTGTACGCCCCAGGCGAGTTCCTTCTCGAACCATGCCAGCGCCTCGCCGAGCGAGCGGATAATCTGAACCTGTGACAGCATAGGATACGCCTCGTGTTGGGAGCGCCCTTGCCGGTGGCTTCGTCCAGTCGCTCCTATGTCCTCTCGGGGCGACGGCCAGAAGCCGGATGTTGAGAACCTGACCGTAGGCGCAGGCGCATGCGCCTTTACCGTTGCCGGCTGGACATGCGCGCATGCCACCCGGCCTCGACAAAGTCGTGACCGAGTTTCCTACACGTTGAGGTTCTCACGCCCCGCCCCCCGGCTTTCACGAGGGGCGTGACCGTGATTGCTCTGTGTGACGCCACAGGCAAGTGGAATGTGCAGGGGCTGCGTGAGAAATCTGCGAAGCCGGGTCGGGCGTCAGCGCCGGACCGGTGCTGGCAGCAGCAATGCGATCTGCGATTGCCAGTCGGCGGGGAATAGGTCGCCGAGCGTCAGGCTGGCGACCGTGACACCTGCTCGTTGCCGCCCGGCAAGGATAGCTTCGGTAACAGCAGGCGCAAGGAAAGCGAGGCGAAGCACTCTCGCAAGATAGGATGGTGTCACGCCTTCACGTTTTGCCAGTTCGCTGGTGTTGACCGCACCAGTCCGGAGTGCTGCCCACCATCCGCGCGCCTGCACCAGCAGCCGGACCAGCGCCTTGTCCGGCATGCCGACGGCCACCGTACCATTGTCCTGCACCAGGCGAAGCGCCCGGCCTGAGCGGGTCAGACGTGCCTTGCAGGTCAATGTTGCAGTGGCCGGCACATCCGACATTCGCCGTGCACCGATCACCGCGGCCAGTTCTGCAGCATCGATACTGATACTGACTTCGTATGGCGCGACGGTGACCTGCTGGACGATGCGAGCAAACGCTGACGAGTGTCGCTCCTGTAGTGATGCACCCAGCGCCTCGCATTGCCGGTATAAGACGGAAAGATCGATAGCGGCGAGATTGATGGAAATGGTCGTCGCAAGCGTGAGTGGATCAGCTGTCAGCTCGACCAGCGCGTTGGTCACGAGCGTCTCGATTTCGCGGGCGGGCAGGCGAAGGCCGGTGTCGCTGCGTCCGTGATGCAACGCATGGCTCACGTAATAGCGATGCCGGACCTTTCCCTTGCTGGTATGTGTCGAGACAAGCGGATCGCCTGCGACATCGACTATCCTGCCGGCGAGCGGCGCAGGGTGAGCGGCTCGCACAGCAGAACGCTGGCCCTGTGTGTTCGCAGAAAGGGCTGCCTGAACGGCATCAAAGGTCACATCATCGACAATTGAAGCGTGCTGGCCCGGGTAGACAGTGCCCTTATGCGCAATGCGGCCGGTGTAGATGACGTTCCTGAGGATCAGGTAGAGGTGGCCGCGACTGAACCAGCCACCGCCAATCGGTTTGCCGCTAATCGTCTGCCGCTGCGGTATCGCGATACGTTCACGCCGCAGATCGGCTTCGAGCAGCGGTACGCTGCCCACGCGAAGGTAGCGCGAGAAGACGTCGCGAATAAGCGCGGCATGATCCTCAACGATAGCAAGACTGCGACCATCGGGTGCGTAGCCAAGTGGCGGGGTGCCACCCATCCACATGCCGCGCGCCTTGGAGGCGGCAATCTTGTCGCGGATCCGCTCGGCAGTCACCTCCCGCTCGAACTGGGCGAACGAGAGCAGCATGTTGAGCGTCAGTCGACCCATGCTGGTGGTGGTGTTGAACGACTGGGTCACTGATACGAAGCTGGTACCGGACTTGTCGAACGTCTCTACCAGCTTGGCAAAATCGAACAGCGAACGGGTCAACCGGTCGACCTTGTAGACGACGATGATGTCGACCCGGCCTGCTGCCACTTCCGCCAGCAGGCGGCGAAGCGCGGGGCGTTCCAATGTCCCGCCTGACAACCCGCCGTCGTCATACATGTCGGGCAGCGCGCTCCAGCCTTCGCTGGCCTGGCTGAGGATATAGGCGCCACATGCCTCACGTTGGGCATCGAGGCTGTTGAAGCTTTGATCCAGACCCTCGTCGGATGACTTGCGGGTGTAGATTGCGCAGCGGACGGTCTTCATGCTGCGCGCTTCTTCAGACCGAAGAAGGCCGGTCCCGACCAGCGGGTACCGGTGATCGCACGGGCAACCTCACTGAGCGATTTCCACTCCCGTTCATCCCAGCGGATCACCTCGTCGTCGCCGATCTCGACGACATGCGCCTTTCCCTGCCATTCGCGTACGAGCCGCATGCCGGCACGCGCCGGACTGGTACGGGTCCGGCCGCCGGCGAGTTGATCAAGCGTCTGGCTGGTTCGGCGAGTGAGGCCGCCTTGCTGGCGTGCCTGTAGTTCCCATGCGAGCGCCAGGCGCAGCATCCCGGTACCTACTCGCGGAGGCGCGGTACCAGTTACCTGCTTCCACCGTTCACGTAAGTCAGCAAGCGCCAGCAAATCCAGTCCGGTGACTTCAGAGGCGGCGGGCATCATGCGTCGTTCCGGATATAATAGCAGGTCACACCGGCTCGCTTGTCGCGGATGATACGGTGCCCCTTCTTTCGCAGCCCGGTCAGCGCTGCGCGGGTCGTGTGCGGCAGCCAGCCGGTAGCGGCGATAAGTTCGGGCAGTGTCGCGCCATCGGAGCGGCTCATCAAACTGACGACCGTAGCCGCCTTGCTGGGTGTTCGCGGTGCTGACGTCACCGCTTGGGACGTAGTTGTCGATTGGCCGGTGGCAGGCGCATCAGCCAGTTCGACGCCGATAGCCGTAGCACCGGCGGGGGTCAGGAAAAGCCCGTAGAGAATGTCGCCATCACTGCGGTTTTTCGCTGTCGTGTCTCGTGTTTCACGTTCCTCGACCAAACCGCGCCGGACGAGTGCGCCGATCGCTTTTGTAACGCCGTTTCCCGGTTTGATGGAGGCGGGCAAGGGCAGCAGACTTGCCGTATCGCGCTGAGCCGCGCTGGAGAGCAGGACGCATTGGGTGTCGCTGAGGTTGGGCATGTAGCTGGTCTTTCGCTCGAGAAGCAGCACCATGCTGTTCCCACCAGCTGAAGCCCCGGTGTGCGGGACACCCGGGGTAAGCGAAGGCTGCGACTCGCCTGCCTGATGCTCGTCGGCGCTGCTGTCGCTCGAATGTTCGCCCAAGTCGAATGCATCTATTCGAGCGAGCAGTATTTCCGGCTTGGGCCATGTGATTGTTTATCTTGTTCAGCTTGTGGCGTGCGTCATGGACCGACCTCGAAAATATCTTCGATACGATTGCCGGCTCGCATGTAGCTTGGAGTTCATAATGCTCAAGAGATCGATATTCGAGTCAGCTTTATCGACAAGATAATTTCTGTTGTTGCCGCATCCGGCAGGCTCGTTATATCGGGCTTCCGAACCCTGAATTACGCACTTCATTACCGGAAGTATCAATGACTACTGAACTCAATGCTGTCGAACTCGCAACCGAACTGACCATCGCATGGCTTGGCAACAGCAACACCCGCATTGCCGCTGCGGATGTCCCGGCGTTTCTTCAGTCGATGTACGCCACCGTTACCAGCCTTGAGGGAGCGGCTACGGCGGCAGCGCCGGAAGTGGCGAGCGTCGAGTATGAACCTGCCGTATCGGTGCGCAAGTCACTGGCCAGCAAGGATCACATCATCAGTCTGATCGACGGCAAACCCTATCGGACACTGCGCCGTCATCTGGCCGGGCATGGGCTGACGCCGGAGGAATATCGTGAGCGCTATGGTCTGAAGGCAGACTATCCGATGGTAGCTCCCTCCTACAGCGAAAGCCGTAGTGCCATGGCCAAGCAGATCGGTTTGGGTCGCAAGGCCGGACAAACGAAGACTGCACGGGCCGACGCTGGCGTATCCGATGAAGTGCCTGCGAAGCGCCGGCGGGGAGCGAAAGCCGTCGCGCCGGATGACGCCATATAGTTTCGCGGGGCGGACGTTCAGAGAGCTGTTTGGCAACGCTTCTCCGAATGTCTGAACTCTCGTTCGCAATCGTTTTGTGGTGATTTACAGCCCGGCCGCTTTGGAGCGCCAAATCTGCGAAAGCGGCCCTTCGTTCAGGTTCGGCCGGTCGGCAGCTATGGATCACGATGCGGATTGGCAGTAGACCGAAGCTAATGCATGATCCTCAGCGTGGGGGGATCTCAATGCCGTTTCTGACTGATGCTGAGCGTGACGATCTGCGTATCGACCGCATGATCTTCCATGTGGTCGGGCCCGACTTAGACGACCCTGTGCTGCTAGCCGAGTTCGACCCGCCTATTTTCACCGAATTCTTCCTCGGCCGCGTCAAGTCGGCGCTCGGCGGCAACGCGTACAGGTTTAGGCCGGACTCGCCGACCATGGCCACTTTGCGGGAGATTGGCGGCGACGATGGTGCCTTCGTCGACGGCTCCGAGCGTCTGGCGCAAGCCTTCCAGCACGAGCACCGAAAGAATTCGATCGACGGCGTCTTCTTCCTGTTCCTGCTGAGCACCGCCGAGAACCGGCAGCTGTTCGCGCTGGTGAAGTATGACAATGACCAGGTGCTGAAATACGACATTGCCAACCGCGACGGGCAGCGGCGCGCGATCTTGGAGGAATTCAGGCAGACCTTCTCGACCAAACGCGAGTCCCTGCAGAAGATCGCGCTGGTGCGGCTCGGCGACGAGGACGGCGAGCTAATGGTCCGCGACCGTTCGCGTCCGGACGGGATCTCCGAATACTTCGAGAAGTTCCTGCGCGTGCGGCGGGCGGCCACGCCCGCGGAGTTCACGAAGAAGGCCGAGCGGATCCTTAAGGACGTGCTGAAGCAGCATCGGGACGACCTCGATCCGGAGGTCGTCAAAGGCGGGGCCCGCCGCATCAACGAGCAGCTGCGCGCCACTCGCGAGTTTGGACCCGATACCCAGGGGCAGCTGTTCGACTCGATCTTCGGCGTGCTGCCCGAGGAGTCGCCCGTTCGAAAGACGTTCAGGCGTAAGCTGGCGTCGCAGCGCCTCGACGAGGAGACCTTCCGCGTTGACGCCAATGCGATCCCGCGGCCGCATCGCAAGCGGATCGAAACGGTGGAGGGCATCCAGATCCTGTTCGACGAGGAGGTCAGGAACCGTATAGAGCGGCGCGAGCTCGATACGGGCGACACGGAGATCCGAATCACGACGGCGCGCGTGACGGTGGACGACGACGATGCCCTTGAGCGTATCGGCGGCGCTTGACGCCTCCAGGAACCTGCCGGTCAGCGAGACGCTCGGCTCGCTGACCGTCGCAGGGGCGCTGGACGAGGCGGCTTTGCAGGCTTGGCGAGTGGTCGCTGGAGACTGCGATGCGCTGGGCTGCCGCCTGACGTGCCGCGACGACATCGGCGACGCGCATGACCTTCAAACCGTCGAGCTGGTAGAGCTCGCTGGCGAACCGTTGCGTATCACGCTCGAGATCGCGCATCCGGCCAATGCGCTGCACGTCGCCACGCTCGAAGGCTTGCGCCGTGCACTGGGCAGTTCGGACGGGTTGGCTGGCATATCGGAGATACGTCTACTCGACTTAGACTGGCCGATCCGGACATTGGGCGTCGACGTCGTTCCGTGGCGGGACGGGGGCGACGATGCGCCAACGCGCGCCGCTTCCACATTTCCAAGCCCACGCCGCTTCGCACGCACAATCGCTGGGGAAAGCCGGGCCCCGGCCGAGATCGGCAGCTGGGTGCTCGATGGGGATGCGGACCGGAGGGACGACGCGTTCGTGCTGTGGCGCGACATGGCGGCCGACGCCCTGCGCCGCTCGCTAGTCAATGAGATCTACGACGTGGATGGCGCCACCCGTGTGGTATTGGCCGGTTCGCCGACCCGACGACTGGATCTCGGCGGGGCGCCGGCGACCGCCCCGACGTTCGCAGAGTTGCAGCAGACGGCGCGTTGGGTCTTCGTCGAAGGGCAGGACGTAGAGCTGCGTCATACCCTTCTCACCGGAGAGCTGGCGCGGGAGTGGCGCGACGAGCAGCCCTTCGCGGTGGGCCTGACCGATCGGCTGCCTGTCGCGCTAGAGAGCGCGGGGCTGGCGTATCGAGCTCACGTCCAGCAGGGCAGCCGCGAGACGATCAAGAGCCTGTCCGACCTGCGTAAGACGCTGGCCGATGAGATCGGCAAGGTCACGCAGCAGACGCGGGATCTGAGCAGCGGCCTGTGGCGCGACGTGGCGGTGGCGATCGTGACCGTGGCGTTCAGGCTGTCGATGGACGCGACGAAGTCAACCGCAACGCCCGTCTATGCCGTCGTACTGATGCTCGTCGCCGCCTACATCGTGGTGAGCCAGGTGGTCACCGTAAAGAGCAGCCGCGCCTTCCTGAAGGTCGCGGCCGACGCGCGGTCGCAGTGGCGGCAGAAGGGCTATGCCTATCTGTCGAACGTTGAGTTTGACGCGCTGGCGGGAACGCCCTTGGCCGAGGCGCGGAGGATTTACGATCGCGTGGAGGCCGCCGCGAACTGGGTCGCTGGGGCCGTGGTCGTCGGGCTTGTGATCTTCGCCGCCTGGGAAGCGGGATTGGTCAGCGCGGCTTGGCGGGCGCTTACGTCGATTGCCTGTGGCTGAAATCTTGCAGTGGGTTCAGGCGATTGACTGGTCCTCAACTCGTGGGTGCGGCCAAGTTCTCGCGGTATACACCTTGACGCCTTCGCACAGGCGGTTCGCTGAAGGCCGCCTGTCCGGGAACGACCAGAATACGTCGTTCGTTCGTGCCTGCGGGAATGTCTGATTCTGACGAAAGCGGTCTCCCGCGTGCCATGGAGCTGCCGATTGGCCGCCCCATGCTTCATCGCTCAGCCGATCGCGACCTGATCCGAAACTTGCCAGTTGGAGCGACCCGACGTTCCCATGTCTCCATTTCCGTAGGGCAATTTCCTGAAAGGGAAATTGGGACCAAATTTTGGGAAAGCGGAACGGGTCCGGCAGAAGGCATCGGCAACCAACTCCCGTGGGAGCAGGTAGCCCTCTACGGACGATCCGCTGCGAGGATGGCCTTCAGGATCGCTTCCGAGCGCCGCTGCCCATAACCGTGGCCGTAGGCGCTAGGTGTTTGATCCCACGGTTTGATGGTGCGATCCTTTCGTTGGAATGGAAGGAAGCCGTATGGGACAGGTACGTCATGGGTGCGCCACGATTACGCACGCCGTCCGAGCAGCAATACAGCTTGTCGCAGGCTTCGCTCGCGACGCTGAGCCGTGAGCTGGGGATCAACCCGAAGACAGTGGCGAAGTGGCGTAAGCGGGCGACGGTCGAGGATTTGAAGAACGGGCCGAAGGCCCCTCATTCAACGACCCTGTCCGAGGCGGAGGAGGCGATGGTTGTGGCGTTCCGGCGCCACACTCTGCTGCCCCTCGACGACTGCCTCTATGCGTTGCAGCCGTCGGTCCCGCACCTGACCCGGTCAGCACTGCACCGGTGTCTGCAGCGGCATGGGATCTCCCGCCTAACAGATATTGAGGGGGACAAGCCAAAGCGTCAGCGCTTCAAGCGCTATCCCATCGGCTTCTTTCACATCGATATCGCTGAGGTGCAGACCGCCGAAGGCAAGCTGTACCTGTTCGTCGGCATCGATCGCACCAGCAAGTTCGCGGTCACCCAGCTGGTCGACAAGGCTGATCGACGGACAGCATGGGAGTTTCTCGAACACCTGCTGAAAGCCGTGCCCTACCGCATCCACACCATCCTGACGGACAATGGCATTCAGTTCGCCGAGCAGCCGCGCAACCGAAACACCGCGTGGTCGCGCCAGATGCGCTTCGATATGATCTGCGAGGCAAACGACATCGAGCACCGGCTCACCAAACCGAACCATCCGTGGACGAACGGCCAGGTCGAGCGGATGAACCGCACCATCAAGGAGGCGACCGTCAAACGCTTCCACTACGATAGCCACGACCAGCTGCGGACGCACCTTGCCGACTTCATGGCCGCCTATAACTTCGCCCGCCGGCTCAAGACGCTCAGTGGGCTCACACCCTACGAATACATCGCCAAGATCTGGACGTCAGAGCCAGACCGGTTCATCGTCGACCCGATCCACCAGATGCCGGGACTGAACACCTAGGAAAAATGCCGTGGCTCGCGGCGAAGCGATGGAACAGGAGCGGCCATTCTCCTGCCAGATGCGGTGCGGGCAGGTGAAGGCCGAAGCCGTGCCCTCCATTTTCGAACACGTGTAAAACGGCGGGGCGATCGGCTGCACGCATCGCCTCAAACAATACCAGGCTGTGCATCCACGGCACGACGGTATCGTCGGCGGCATGCGCGAGGAAGATCGGCGGGATGTCGGGCTTTATCTGCAATTCGACCGAGGCGGCCCGGGCATGCTCGTCCGGCGCGCCGCTGCCGAGCAGCGCATCGCGCGAGCCGATATGCGCGAAGGGCGCGTGCATGCTAACGACCGGATAGAGCAGGCCGATCAGGTCAGGTCGCGCGATGCGCGCATCTGCGGCATCGACCGGCGCGTAGGTGGGTTCGGCATAGCGGGCGGCGAGGCTGGCGGCCACATGACCACCTGCAGAGAAGCCCAGCACGGCAATCCGACTCGGGTCGATCGCGTATCGTTCCGCGTTCGTCCGTATTAACCGGATCGCTCGTTGGGCATCGGATAAAGCCGTGGTCGCGCGGCTTGCCCAGCCTTCGCCGGGCAGGCGATGGGCGAGAATGAAGGCGGTGATACCGCGACGGGCGAGCCAGCGCGCGGGCGCTTCGCCTTCCCGATCCCATGACAGGAAGCCATAGCCCCCGCCGGGGATCACGATCGCCGCTGCGCCGTTGGCCTGTGCAGGCCGACGAACCGACAGCCACGGACGATCGATACCGCTCCGCCATCGGATCAGCGGATCGCGCGACTTGTATTCGGTGCGCGGCGACGGAAGGATCGCGGGAGCGTCGGGGGGATTACCGTGCCAGAGCAGCAGTCGCTCTTCGGGTTCGCTCACGGCGCGAACGGGCAGGGCGATCGCCGCCGCACCCATGCTGGCCAGCACGGCACGCCGTGTCGTCATGCAAGCTGGCAGATGTCGAGGGCGTTCATATCCGCATAGTCCTGATTTTCGCCCGCCATCGCCCACACAAAGGCATAGGCGCGCGTACCTGCCCCCATATGGATCGACCATGGCGGACTGATTACCGCCTCGCCGTCCTGCATCACGATATGTCGGGTTGCCGCACCTTGCCCCATATAGTGGAAGACGCGATCGGTCGTCGGCACCGGAAAATCGAAATAGAAGTAGATTTCGCTCCGCCGTTCATGGGTGTGCGGCGGCTTGGTGTTCCACACGCTGCCGGTATCGAGGACGGTAAGCCCCATCGCCAGTTGGGCGCTGTCGCACAGGCCGGGCAGGATCAACTGGTGGATGCGGCGTGAATCGGACGTCTCCGGGCTACCACGGGTCATGACCCGCGCATCGGTGATGCCCAGCTTGCGCGTCGCGAACGCGCGATGCGCCGGGGCAGAGGCGAGGTAGAAGCGTGCGCCGGTCCCGGAGAACACCACCTCGCGCGCGCCCATCGTGACATAGAGACAGTCCTTGGGTGCGAGCCGATAGGCAGTGCCGTCGACGATCACCTCGCCCTCGACCGCGCCGACGTTGATGATGCCGGCCTCGCGACGTTCGAAGAACGGATGGCCCGCGGCAGAGGGCGGTTCGCGTTGATCGGGAAGATGCACCGGTGCTGCCCCCACCAGCACCCCACCGATCACGAAGCGATCGGCATGGGTATAGACGAGGGTGCAGGTGCCCGGGTGAAACAGACCCGAGACAAGGTAGCGATCGCGTAGTTCCTGATTCGAGGCCCGGTCCATCATGTCCGGATGCGTGGCGTGATAGATGCGGCTATACATGGCGATCCTGAAAAACGGGGGTCAGTCCCACAGTTGCGCGGCACCGCGCACACCGGAGGAATCGCCGAAACGCGGCGGGCGGACGGCGCACGACCAGTCGGGCGAAAAGACATGGGTGGCGATGGCGGCGGGCAGCGGATCGTACAGTTCGGTAACGTTCGACATCCCCCCGCCAAGCACGATCGTCCGGGGGTCGATCAGGTTGACGACGCCAGCCAGAGCGCGCCCAAGCCGATCGACATAGCGGTCGAACGCCGTGATGGCAGCCGGGTCCCCGGCCCGCACGGCAGCGATGATCGCCTCCGCGCCCGCATCGTCACCCGTCGCCGTACGCCAGTCGCGAGCGAAGCCGGTCCCCGAAACCCACGTCTCGATGCAGCCGCGTCGGCCGCACCAGCATTCCGGCCCATCGGACTCGGTGTGATCTGGCGCGGGCAGCGGATTGTGCCCCCATTCGCCCGCTGCCGCACCCGGCAACAGCCGCCCGTCGACCGCGACGCCGCCGCCGCAACCGGTGCCGAGGATCGCCCCGAACACGGTGCCGGTGCTGTCCGCCGCTTCCGACAGCGCGAAGCAATCGGCATCGTTCGCCACCCGCACCGGCTTTCCCATCACCGACGTCAGGTCGCGCTCGAATGGGCGGCCGTTCAGGAACTGTGCGTTCGCGTTGCGCACATGGCCGGTACGGTGGGAGATGGCACCCGGAATGCCGACGCCGACCCGCTCCGCCGTACCCAGCCGCCCCTCGACACCGCCAACCAGTCCGACGATGGCGGCGATCGCCGACGCATAGTCCGGCGGTGTCGGGCAGCGTTCGCGGGCGACGAAGACTCCGGCATCGTCGATCGCGGCGACCTCGATCTTGGTGCCGCCCAGATCCACGCCGATGCGGATCTTGCCGGTCATCGGGCCGGTGCCAATTTCGTTACTTCGGTGGCCGCAAGCAGGAATGCGCCGACGGCGTAGTCGTGCGTGTCTTCATAAGTCGCGGAGGTCGGCTGATCGCCGATCGCCTGTACCCATCCGAGCCGACCGCCCGGATGGACCGTGCGGGTCAACGCGGTCCAGCCCCTGCGGATTGCGGGTTCGATCGTGGCGCGATCGAGCAGCCCGGCGTTCACCCCCCATGCGAGGCTGTAGATATAGAAGGCGGTGCCACTCGATTCCGGCGGATATTCGCCCACATCGGCCAACAGCGACGGCGACCAGAAGCCGTCCGGCTTCTGCAGCGCGAGGATGCGCGCGGCCATCCTACGATACAGCGCGATCATCTTCGGCCGGTCGGGGTCTTCAGCGGGCAGCAGCGGGATCATCCGCGCGAGTCCGCCCATGACCCAGCCATTGCCGCGCGACCAGAATTTCTTGCGGCCCCGGGCATCGCGTTCCTCGAAGAACGAACTGTCGCGGAAATAGAGGTTTTCGGACGGGTCGAAGAGATAGTCGGTGACGTCCCAAAACTCCCGCATCGCGAAATCACGATAGCGGCGGTCGCCCGTCACCTTGCTCATTTCGAGCCACGCGGCGGGTGCCATGAAGAGCGCGTCGCACCAGCACCAGCGATCGACGCATTTGGGAGCGGTCCGATCGAACTTCAGGCTCACCCGCGACGGATTGGCGAGGATTCGATCGAAATTGCCCTTCATATGGGCGATGGCGACATCCCCGGCACCGTTGCGCCTCGCCCAGAAATAGGTCTGACCGACCATATGGTCGTCGGCGTGATAGAGGCGATCGCCGAGCCTCCATTCGTTGCCGATCCCGCGCTGAATCAGCATTTCGCGATAGCGCGGCTCCCGCGTCAGGTCGGCGAACTCGGTCAGCCCGATCAGGAACGCCCCCTGTTCCCAGCCTTTGGGGTCGAGCGGCCAGCGGTTGCCGGTGCGCACCTTGGGATAGGCGCTGCCCCCGGCGAGTTGCGCGATGTGATAGTCGGCTACCTTCTGTCCGATCTCCCGGATCGCGGTGCGGCTCCACGGGGCGGGGGTATTGAGTTGGGGTGTAGCGACCGACTGCGCCAGCGTCGCCGGTGCAAGGCCGGTGGTCGCGAGCAGGGCAGCGGCGATCAGGATGTGCTTCATCATTTTCTCTCGGTGGCGCGCAGCGCGGGATCGGGATGGAAGGGGTTGGGCGGGGCGGTGAACCGCGTCGCCCAGTTGCCGGAGGTGGCGGCCATGTCGAGTTCGAGCACGCCGCCCGCCGCCAGCTCGCGATGGGTGATCCACGCGCGGTCGATGCGCCTGCCGTTCAGTCGCGCACCGGTCACGTACCGGCGTTCGGCGGACGCATGCGGCGCGCGAATCTCGAACGTCTTCCCGCCCTCCAGCACGATCCGCGAACGCGCGAACACCGGCGCGCCGATATAGTAGAAGGGCTGACCGGCATTGGGGAACAGGCCCATCGCGCTCCATACATACCAGGACGACATGGCACCGGCATCGTCGTTGCCGGGCAGTCCGTCATGCGTCGGGCGATAGAGTTGCGCCATGATCGCGCGTACGCGTTCGGCGGTGCGATCGGGGCGGCCCGCATGGATATAGAGATAGGCAGCGAGAAAGTCCGGCTCGTTGCCATGATCGTATCCGCCGCGATGCCCGTCGGTCTCGAACAGCCGGTCCAGCCATTGCGTGAAACCCGCTTCGCCACCCAGCTTCGCGACCAGTCCAGCGGGATCGTGCGGCACATAGGTGGAATATTGGCGGCTCGACCCTTCGTAGAACGGCGCGTCCCACCACGCGGTTGTGTTGTCCGGATAGAGATGATCGCAATCGAAACCGGCCATCCACCCGCCATCGGCATAGCGCGGCCGGATACAGCGGAGGGCATCGTCCCACAGGTTGCGCCAGTTGCCCGACCGCCCGAGGAAGCGCGCAGCTTCTGCGGGCTTGCCCATCGCCACCGCCACCTGCGCGATCGCAAAGTCGTTATAGGCATATTCGAGGGTGCGCGACGCGGAGCGCGTCTGCGTTTGCGACATGTAGCCGAGCGACAGATAGTCCCGCAGCGTGCGTCCCTGATTGATCGGGTCGTCCGATTCCACATCTCCGTTCTTCAGGATCGCTGCCCAGGCGATGTTGCGATCGAAGCCGCCCAGATCCTTTACCACCGCGTCCGCGATCAGCACGTCGCCGTTCGTCCCGCCCTGCGTCATGCCGTTGGCGCCGGCGATGCGCGCATCGGGCAGCCACCCCGTTTCAGTATAGGTGTCGAGCAGCGATCCGATCATGTCGCGCTGGCGCTGCGGCTGGATCACCGTCAGCAGCGGGTGGAGCGTGCGAAACGTGTCCCAGAGGGTGTAATAGTCCTCATACTGCGGACGCGCGGGATCGCGACCGCCGATCCGTTCGCCGCCCACGTCGTGGGGCATGGTGTGGCTGCGATAGAGCGCGCTGTAGAAGTTGCGGCGTTCGTCGGCGGTGCCGCCCTCGACCGCGATCCGCGACAGGGCGTCGCGCCACAGCGCTTCGGCGGCGACGCGGCGTGCGTCGAAATCCCATCCCGGCAACTCGTCGAGATTGCGGCGCGCCTGTTCGACGCTGACGAACGATACCGCGATTTTCATCCGCACCACGCCGAGCGTGCGTGTGTCGAACGTCGCGTAGCCGCCCACGCGGTCGGACGGGTCGATACGCTGGTCGCCGCCGCGCACGCCGGTGCCGTGCTTGACCGACAGGGTGCCGCGCGTCGCGTTCCAGCCGCCGATCGCCACCGGATCGCGATCGAACGTCGCCGCGAAATGCAGCGTTAGCGGCGCGACGTTCCATCCGCCGGTGAACGTCGCCGTGCCGCCCAGCGTGCGCCGGTCGAGCACGCGCACCTGTGCCGCCGTCGCCTTTGGCCCCTTGCCCATCAACTGGATCGCGGAAGTCGCATCGATGACGAGGTTCGCCCGTGCATCGGCGGGGAAGGTGAACCGCGCCATGCCGGCCATCCGGCTGGCGGTGAGTTCGGCGCGGATCGCGGCGATATCGGTAGCGTAATAGCCGGGTGCCCCGGTTTCCCGGTTCCGTGCGAATACCGGATTGCGCGGATCGACCGTGCCCAGCGTCGGCGTTACGCGGAAATTGCCATATTCGCTGTCGCCGCCGGTCCCGCTGACATGCGTGATGCTGAAACCGGTCAGCGGCGATCGGCTGTCATAGCCGTTCGTCGATCCGCGTACCGTATCAGGGCTGAAGGTCACGAAGCCGAACGGCACGCCCGCGCCCGGGACGGTGTTGCCGTTATTGTCCGCACCGACGAAGACGTTGACCGATGCGAGCGGGTCGCCCGCCGTTGCCTCCTGCGCCGTTCCCTGTCCCGCTGCCGCCGCTGCAAGTGCCAGCGCACCGATCGCGTACTGCCTCACCCTGCATCTCCCTTCAAAAGCGGTAAAAAGCGGCGGTCGCCCCGAACGGGGGCGACCGCCAGAGGGGGGGGGGGGCTCAGTATCGGTAGGAGATGCCGAAGGTGAACGTCCGCCCGACATGGCTGTCGAACAGCGTATCCTGCCGCACCGAATCGACGAGGATCGTCTGATGCTCGTCGGTGAGATTCTGCGCCTCGAACGTCAGCTTGAAGCGGTCGTTCAGCGACCATGAGGACGACAGGTCGACATAGACCGTGCCTTCCACCGTATCGACGTCGCTCAGCGCGTTGATCGAGGGGACCGCGCGGATGAAGTCCGAACGATAGGCCGCCGATCCGCGAAGGCTGAACCGGCTATCCTCGTAGAACAGGGTTGCGTTGACCTGATTCTTCGACATGCCCGCCAGCGGTGCCTTCCTCGTCGCGCCGGTCGTGGCGTTCAGGATATACTGAATGTCCGAGGTGACGTGGGTATAGTTCAGCAGGATGCCGGTATTCGACAGGAAGCCTGGCAGGAACCGCAACTGATGCTGGTAATTCGCCTCGATCCCGTGAATTGGACCGCCGCGCGTGTTGTCGAGGTTGGTGACGGTGAACAGGTCAGCCGGCGTCGCCTGCGACCCCTGCAACAACTCAGCGGGCAGCCCGGTCTCGGTAAACGGGATCAGGCGCTGGAGCGTCTGGATATAGGTATCGATGTCCTTGTAGAAATAGCCGATCGACAGGATGCCGCCCGGCGCGAAATACCATTCGGCCGACAGGTCCAGCGTCTTGCCGCGGATAGGTTCGAGCAGGGCGTTGCCGACCGATATCGTGCGGATCGTCGGGTTGAACCCGCCGCTGGGCGAAAGCTGGCCGAGGTCCGGGCGCGCGATCACCTTCGCCCCCGAGACCCGCAGCAGCAGGTCGGGGGTCACTTCCCCGGTCAGGTTCACCGACCATAGCCAGTCGTCATAGTCGCGTTCGACTGTGACCGGCGCATAGTTGCGTCCGTTCACCGCCACCGGCAACGTGACATAGCCGAACGATGTCTGGTCGGTGGTGACGTAGCGGAGGCCGGCATTGCCGCGGATCGGTATACCTGCGGTGAACTCGAACTCGGCTTGGGCATAGGCACCCTTTACTGTCTCGTCGACGGAGAAGTTGCCGCCCAGCGCCGTACCGTTCTCGGGGCCGCTAAAGGCGAAGTTACCCGTATTGCTGTCGAGGCCGAACAACTCGGTGAATTTGGCGTGGTCCGCCTTTATCCAGCGCGTCGGCACCCCGTCGCGCAGCCCCTTGCCGAAACCGCTGACCAGCGTGGTGATGTCCGCCAACGTGGTGCCCGCCGGGATCGTCGGCGTGAAGCTGGAGATGCTGGACGCGCGCTGAAGCTCGCGACTGGCGAAGTTGTTGATGCGGACCTCGCCGCCGATGCGGAGGCGAAGAGCCGGATCGATCCGGATGAGCGCGTTCAGCGCATATTGCTCGTTGTCGAACTGGGTGAATACCTTACGCGCGCCATAGGTGCCCAGCACGGTGCCGTCCGCCAGCGCGGGACCGAAACTGAAATTCGCGGGGTTGGTGATGTCGAACCCGAAATCGATGACCGGGATGCGACCGCCGCCGCGGAAGTCGAACGAGAAGCCGTTGCTGTTCACCCGATCGAGCCGCAGGTCGACGCGATACGGCTCGTCCATGTTGGTGCGCCCGACACCGGCATAGCCATCGACGCTCAGCCAGTCGTTGAAGCGGTGCTCGGCCGTCAGCGCAAGCTGTTTGAAGGTGGTGGTGTACAGGTCGCGTGTCGTCCACGAGGACAGATCGATGCCGTTGTACAGCGCATAGTCGACCGACTTGTCAGGCGAGACGACCGCATCGACGATCGAAACGTGCGGCTTGCCGTTGTTACCGACGCCGCGACCGGTGCCGAGCGCGCCGATGAACTCGTCATACCGCTTCATATCGTACCGGGCATACAGACCGTCGAGCGAGATGTTGGTGCGATCGGTCGGCTTCCACTGCAGCGCGGCGGTCAGGCCGAGGCGATTATAATCCTGATCGCTGCGCATGTAGCGGGGGAAGCGGGGGTGGAAGGCACCGCCGCCCACCACTGCCTCATAGGCCGCGACCGATCCGGTGCGCGGCACGCCGGTCGCGCAATTGGCGGCATCGGTGCCCTTTCCGGGATCGTTCCCCGGATTCTGGGGCGCATAGCCGAGTGGGCTGCAAAAGCCGCCATCGACCAGCGCGGGCATGATGCCGGCGGGGGAATAGCCTTCTTCGCGTGTCTTGCGCTGGGTATAGGCAGCGGAGGCAAGCACGCCGAACGTGCCGTCGGCGAATTGTTTGGAAACGAGACCGGCAAGGCGAGGGCCGGCATCCTCGTTCAGGTCGTTGTAGATGACCTTGGCCGAGGCGGCGAGGACGAAATCCCGGCTGTAGTCGAGCGGACGCGGCGCGCGCAGATCGACGGTGGCGCCCAGCGACCCTTCGGACGTGTCCGCCGAATAGGTTTTGCGAACGGTCAGGTTCTGGAAAATCTCCGACGCGAAGACGTTGAAGTCGAAGCCGCGGCTGCGGCCGCTCGTGCCCTGAACGTCCGATCCGGAAATGCCGCTATTGGCTTCCATTCCGTTAACGCGGGTGCGCGTGAAGATCGGTCCCAGTCCGCGGACGGTGATCGCGCGCCCTTCGCCGCCGTCGCCGCGAGTCAGCGCCACGCCTGGTACGCGCTGCATCGATTCGGCAAGGTTCGCATCGGGGAACTTGCCGATGTCCTCGGCAAGAATGGTGTCGACGACCCCGGCGGCCTGCCGCTTCGCGTCCAGCGCCCTGCTCAGGCTGCTGCGGAACCCGGTGACGACGATTTCCTCGCCATCCTGTCCGGCGTCGGCAGGCGGCGTTTCCACCGCCTGTGCGAACGCGGTGCCGGATGCGAGTGCCAGCGCAAGGCCCAGCAGCGACGAACCGCGCCGCAGCCTCGTATGAATATGATTCGATTCCAACCCCATTTGCATACCTCCCCATGCGGACTCGCCGGTCGTCGTGCGCGGCGTGCGAGTCGTCGATTGACCTGACGATGCCTATCGGACCGGGGGCGGCTGGGCAATAAGTTATAGTACAACTAATCTAAAAAAAACTTTCACGTGGTCACGAGAGTCTCTCAACTATCTGTAATATAGAGGTTGCGAGGGTTGAAACTCGTATACGAAGCGGAGTGACAAGGTGCTAAATATGTCGTACATCCTGCTCAAGAACCGGAGGGGGTATATGAAATCGATTGGGGCCGGGATGGTCTGCGGCGCGATGCTGCTCACAGCCGGGGCGATCGCGCGGCAGCACGACACCCGCCCGTTCGCTCCACCGGCGGATCGACAGCCGCGCGCGACGGTCACGATCGCCGACTATCGCCACGGCGACCTGTTATGGGAAAATGATCGTACGGCGCACCGTATCTATGGCGCGCCGCTCGAAGCGGTCGAACCGCCCTCCTCGTCGGGTATCGATGCCTGGGGCAAGCGGATGCGCTGGCCCTATATGGATCGCCAATTGCGCACCGGCGACCAGCATGGCGACCACGGAGAGGGGCTGGATTTCTATAACGTCAACGAGTTTCGGGGGGCAGGCGGTCTCGGCGTCTGGCAGGAAAACAAGCTGTGGGTGTCCCGCAATTATCGTAACGCGCGCATTCTGGATAACGGGCCGACGGTCGCCCGTTTCGATGTCGAGTATGCGCCGTGGCCGGTCGGCGTCGACCGCCGCGTATGGGAACGCCGCCGCTTCACGTTGCCGCTGGGCACCAACTTCACCCGCATGACCTCGACCATCGGATCGGATAAGGCAGGCACGTTGATCGTCGGCATCGGGATCAGCAAGAGAGGGACCTCCGATCGCACCGGCACGCTGACCGTCGACCGCCGGCGGGGGCGGATGATATGGTGGGGACCGGACGAGCCGGGAAAGGGCGCGATGGCCATCGCGGTGATGGTAGAACCCGGCCGGATCGTGGATATCCGGGACGACGCCAATAACCATCTGATCCTGCTGCGCGTCGAACCGGGCAAGCCGTTCGTCTATTATATGGGTGCCGCGTGGAGTGGTGGACCCGATTTCAGGACCGCGGAAAGCTGGCGCGACTATGTCATCGCCCAGCAACCCGATTTTACCCCGACTGCCAAATAGGATTATCGCATATCATGTCGGAATCGTTGACGGATCGGCTGTACGAGCGGCTGGAAGCGCAGATTCGCTCCGGTGCGTTGGCAACGGGTGCACGCCTGCCGTCGCAAAAGGACGTCGCGGCTGAGGAAGCGGTCAGTCGCACGGTGGTGCGCGAGGCGTTTGCCCGGCTGGCGGCGCAGGGGCTTACCTTTTCGCGGCAGGGTTCGGGCGTGTTCGTCGCGGAGGGTGCCCGCTACCGCGCGTTTCAGGTCACGCGCGAGGAACTGAGCGACCTGTCCGATGTCATCAAGCTTCTGGAAATCCGCCTTGCCATTGAAACCGAAATGGCGGCAATGGCAGCATCGCGACGTACGACGGCGGATATCGTAGCCATCCGCGATGCACTGAACTTGATGAAAGAAGTCAGCGGCAACGCGGAAGCGTCAGCGCGTGCCGACGCCCAGTTTCATCTTGCCATCGCCCGGGCGACGCAGAATGATTATTACGTCCGAATTATCGATTTCCTCGGGATACGGCTCGTGCCGCCGCGCACCCTGTATCTGCGCGACGGGACGGAGGCGCAACATCGTGAATACAGCGCGCTGATCCACCGCGAGCATGACGACATCTTCGACGGCATCGTCCGGATGGACCCGGCAGTCGCGCGCGAATGCGCCCGCCGCCACATGCAGGAAAGTCTGAACCGCCATTCGAGGTTAAGCGGTCCGGTCGACTAAACCGGCGGGGGGCGTCCTGGATGCGCTGACCGCAGCGGGGCTTACGCCCCGTTCTGGTTGTAGCGGTCAATGCGCGTCGCCTGCTGTGTCCCGACGCAGGGTCAGCCGATCGACCTAGTCGATCGCGGTCGGTGGCAGCATGTCGCGGGTCAGCAGATCACGCGGCATCTGATGCCGTGCTACCGGCCCAGTCAACCGAGCAACACTCCTTCCGTCAATGCCCGAAGCTGAATTGACGGTGACTCCAATCCAGAGCGACGATAGCGGAGGGCGGCGACGGACCCGCCAGACCTGTAAATGGACGGGCGGTTTACCCCCGACTAGCTCGTTTAGGCCATCGCACGACCACGAAAGCTAACGTCGGCTTTTGTCAGAACCTGTCGTTTCTCGCCTGTGGCAGGAATGGCCGTAAAGTCCCATGCGCCGTAAGGGCGGCCCCTCGCCCGAGCGAGGAGCCGACAGGTCAAATCTCGGTGTTCTCGGCGAGGGCAAGTGCGTCTTCCACATCGATGCCGAGATAGCGGACCGTGTTCTCGATCTTGCTATGGCCGAGCAGGATCTGGACAGCTCGCAGATTGCCGGTTGCCCTGTAGATGATTGATGCCTTTGTTCGGCGGAGCGAGTGCGTACCGTATTCACTTCGCATCAGACCGACCCCTGTCACCCATTCATCGACAAGCCGG